>Ga0265798_10000373_pt1 | contig 79997 bp, 65 predicted proteins | sample P3T30metagenome_FD_192430 | JGI IMG/M metagenome (GOLD analysis project Ga0265798, IMG submission 192430) | Plant litter microbial communities from East Loma Ridge, Irvine, California - P3 T30 | ecosystem: Environmental > Terrestrial > Plant litter > Unclassified | place: USA: California... | reverse complement strand
CTGCACCGGTAATCATGTTCTTGATGTAGTCGGCGTGGCCTGGGCAGTCAACGTGAGCGTAGTGACGGTTTTCGGTTTCGTACTCGACGTGCGCGGTGTTGATGGTGATGCCGCGTGCTTTTTCTTCTGGTGCCGCGTCGATCTGGTCGTAGGCCTTGGCTTCGCCGCCGAATTTCTTCGACAGGACGGTTGCGATTGCTGCCGTCAGGGTGGTTTTACCGTGGTCAACGTGACCGATGGTGCCGACGTTGACGTGCGGCTTGGTCCGTTCGAATTTACCTTTTGCCATTTCAGACTCCTAAGATCTAACGATATTTTTGGGAATTACCAGGCACACCTGACGGGCGAGTGCTACGACTGCCAACCAAAATTCTGGTGCCCTTGACGTGGATTGAACACGTGGCCTCTCCCTTACCAAGGGAGTGCTCTACCACTGAGCTACAAGGGCTGATTTTTGCGATGTAGAAACCACCGCACTAACTGGAGCGGGTGAAGGGAATCGAACCCTCGTCGTAAGCTTGGAAGGCTTCTGCTCTACCATTGAGCTACACCCGCGAGGTACAACTTCTATCCGACTTCACGATCTTCTTTTTGGTGGTGGGGGCTGGATTCGAACCAGCGTACTCAGAGAGGGCAGATTTACAGTCTGCTGCCTTTAACCACTCGGCCACCCCACCGCGAAGAACCGCAGAGTATGAAGCAAGCTCAACGTACTGTCAATCAGACTGGTGTAGAAACTTTTTCTACTTCGCCTGACAGCGTTGCTTCGGGGCGTGATTGTAACGGGCCGACTGTAAAGCTGCAAGGGTGATTTTTGCATGTCACCAAAATATTTAGTCGGCGCGGGTAATCGCCGTGCTCAAGCGGGCGCCAGCGCCGCCAGCACCTGGGCCTTGAGCGCCTTGATCAAGGCGGTCTCATCCGACGGAACGCCTTCCGGCGCCGGCAGCGTGCGGTCGGCGTAGAACAGCCCCAGGCGCACCCCGTTCACCACCAGCGGCAGCACGATGAAGCTTTCGGCGTCCGGCAGCAGGGTCTTGTACCAGGGCGGCAGCAGGTCGCGGATCTTGGGGCTGAAGGCGTCGGCGATCATCATGTCGGCGTCGTTCTCCAGCGCCAGGTGGAACAGGTCGCGCCGGCTGGCGGCGGGAAACGCGAAGCCGGCCTGCAGTTCAGCTGCGCCCTGCCCCAGCACTGCGCGCGCCCGGTACTGGCTGCTGCGCGCGTCGCGCAGGCACAGCGTGGAAAAGCGGAATCCCATGGCGCCGTGCAGCGTGGCCAGCGCCGCCATCGCCACCTCGTGCATCGCGGTCTTGCCGGCGCCGCGCAGCAGCGTCACTTCCTGCAGCCCGGCCAGCAGCCGCTCGGCCGCGTTCTTCGGCTTGCCGCTGGGATGGAACGCATCTTCGTCTTCGGCGCCGGCGTCGAGCGAAGCGAGCATCAGCACGCCGGGCAGGCCGTCCTCGTGCGGCGCCTCGTTTTTCGAGGCCCGTTCGAAGTTCAGGCTCTGCAGCATGGCGGTCATGCCTTCCTGCACCGTGGCGAACAGCTCCTCGAGCCCTGGCCCGTCCAGTTCCAGCGCCGCGCCATAGCGTTCCAGCAGCGCCGCCACGTCGGGCGAGCGCGCCGGCTCGTGGCTGCGTCCCATCAGGCGCGCGATATCGAGGCCGAACGAGGCTACCTGGCACATCCATTCGCTGCGGTCCTCTGCCGGCGGCAGCGGACCCGGCGCCAGCGCCGCCTGGGCGCGCACGATCAGCTCGGGAATGTCCCACTCGACCAGCACCGCTTCGGCCAGCGCCGCATAGCTGCAGCCCAGGATCAGTTGCGAGGCCTGCGCCGGCGTGTACTTGCCGGACCCTGTCAGCGCGGCGATCTCGTGGTAGCGTTCGTATTCGTGGCTGGCCACCAGCAGCGGCCCCAGATTCTTGAACAGGCAGCAGATCGACGCTTCCTCGGCGCCTTTATACGGGCTGATGCGCGCCATCTCGCGCCCCACCATGCTGGCGCACAGGGCCGCTTCCAGCTCGGCGCGCACGGCGGCGTCCTGCTGGCCGCCGTCGAGCGCATCGACCAGCAGCATGGCCAGCGCGGCGCTGCGCACGTTGTCGAAGCCGAGCAGGGAAATGGCGCGCGAGACCGTGGTCACCTGGCTGCCTGCCGCGCTGCGGTATTGCACCGCGTTCGACAGGCGCAGGATGCGCTGGGTCAGCGCCAGGTCGGACATCACGTGCAGCGCCAGGTCTTGCGTGCCGCGGTCGCTGGACGAGGTCATCTCGATCACGCGCGCGACCGCGGTGCCGAGCGCGAACATGGCGTCGTTGCCGGCCACCTTGCGCAGCAAGGCGGGGCGCACGCGGCGCGCGGCGCCGTGCTGGGGAGTGTCCGCCATGATTGGTCAGCCCGGTCGAGTCTGCTCGTTGAGTCAGTGTTGTGTTGGCCTGGTCAGCTTGCCTTGCGCAGGCGTCCCGCCCCGCCCTTGCCATAGCGCTTCAGGATCTGCTGGTGCAGCGCGGCCATGGCGGGCAGTTTCGGATTGAGGGGGTCGAGTTTACGCACGTTGCCGATCAGGCCGATCGCCTGGTGGCCCAGCTTGTCATCCCAGCCCAGGTGTTCGAGGCAACGCAAGGACGCCAGCGCGGCGTTGAACGCCACCGCCGGGTTGTTCGGCAATTTTTCCGCTGCTTCCAGCATCAGTTTCACCGCACCCTGGTAGTCGCCGTTCCTGGCGCGGGCGGCGCCGTCGGCCACCAGGTCGACCACGTGCTGGCGGCTCTGCTGGGCCAGTTCGCGCGCCAGCTCGCCGCGGCCGGCTTTTTCCATTACGCCCATGGCGCGGTTCATCGCGGCATCGTTGGCGGCGTTGCGCATCACGTCGCGCACGATGCCGGTGGCGCCCTCTTCCATGCCGTTATCCAGGCAGCTGCGCGCCAGCTCCAGCTTGAGCTCGGACGACAGTCCCGGCGCATCCTTGCAGGCGGCCAGGGCGCTGGTGAGCGACTCGCCCAGGCGCGTTTCGTTGCCGGTGTACTCGTGCACCAGGGCCGAGGCAATCGCGCTGCACAGCGGCGTGTTGGCGCGCCCGCCCATCGAGCGCTCGAGGTCGCGCACCACGGTGGCGGCCGACACCGGGTCGCCCTTGGTCACCAGCGCGCGCACCAGTTTCACATGGTCTTCGGGGTCGCGAAATTCCGAATACCTGGCCTTGCCGACCACCTGGCGCAGCGTCTTTTCGGCGGTGTCGACGTCGCCCGCCTCAAATGCGGTGTCGGCCAGCGTGCGCAGGCGCCGCACCGCATGCGGCGACACCGCCACCGCCTCCACCAGCACCGCCTGCGATTTCTCCAGCTCGCCAGCGGCGGCATGGGTGCGCGCCAGCCAGTCGTAGGCGTCGACGAAGTTGCGGTTGCTGTCGACCAGGTCTTCCAGGATGTCGCGCGTCTCGGCGTAGCGCTTGCGCAGGAAGAGCGTCTTCGCCAGCCCCAGTCGCGCCCAGGCGATGGCCTTGATCTCGACCAGCTGGCGATAGATCGGCTCGGCCTGCTCGGCTTCGCCCAGGAACATGTGCAGCTCGGCGCGCAGGCGCAGGAAGTCGATCGCATAGCGCGTGTGCAGGCGCTGGCCTTCGATACAGGCGCCAATCGCTTCGTGCTGGTCGCCCGCTTCCATCAGGGTATACACCGGCAGGAAGGCGTTGCGCTTGTCGAGCGCGCGCGCGATGCGTTCCAGCAGGCGCTCGGCGGTGAACGGCTTTAATACGTAGTCGGTGGGGGCCAGTTCGGCGGCGCTGACTACCTTGCTGTGGTTGCCTTCGGCGGTGACCATGAAGAACATGGTGGCGAGCGGCATCAGCTTGTGGTGGCGCAGGTCTTCCAGCAATTGCTGGCCATCCTGGCCGCCCTCCAGGTCGTACTCGCACAGGATCAGGTCGAACGAACGCAGGGTCAGGTGCTTGACCGCCTGGTTCGAGGTGCTGGCGTGCTCGATCCGGGTCAGGCCGCACAGCGTGAGCATGCTGTGGATGCTGGCCCGCATCCCCGCGTGGGGCTCGATGATCAGGGCCGACAGGCCTTCCAGTTCGTTCATGATTATCCGGTTAAGCCGTGGCGGCATGGGCGCGTGGCGTCGGATCAGTATATTACGGCCGGGAAATAAATTAAGCTAAATCGGGTAAAGACGCGACGCCGCATCGGGCGATGCGGTCAAAAAACGACAGCGTGGTAGGCCGGGGCCGGTTTTCAGGCTTCCGGCACCGGCGCGGTGGCCTGGTACAGGGCGGTGCGGCGGTTGGCGTCGCAGTCCGTCTTGCTGGCGCCGACGATGATGTTCTGGTAACGCACTTCGTACTTGCCGGCGGCCAGCTTGTCGATATTGAAGGTCGAGCGCGACTGCACGTAGGCGTGGCGCACGTTGGAGCGGCGATCCAGGTCGTACAGCTTGACGAACACCGGCGAGGCGTTGCCGCTGTTGTCGATCAGCACCTGCATCTCGGTGCCGTCGTTGCCGAGCGGGTAGCCGGGCAGGTAGCTCGATTCGACCGGCCACGGGTCGCCGCTGGGGGCGCTCAGGGTGTGCAGGTCGGTGCCGCAGTCGGGTGCGTGTTCCGGCACCACCAGCTGGGTCACGGCCAGTGCGCGCACTTCGGGCGGCGGCTCCTTGACGCCGAGCGCCGAGCCGGTACTTGCAGCGCTACTGGCGCCGCTGCCGCTGCGCTTGGCCCAGCCGTCGGTGCTGGCGTCGCGGCCCGGCTCGTCGGCATGGGCGGCGCTGACGGTATCCGCCCTGGCGACCGTCTTCGCTTCCGCCTTGTCCATGCCGCTCCAGGCCAGCGCGCTGGGCAGCATCTGCGGCTGTTCGCCGAGCATCACCGCCACCGAGGCGCCGGCGATGAAGGCGCCCATCAGGCCCAGCCACCAGCGCGAATCGCGCGCCAGGCGGGCACGGCGCGGGCGCGGCGGCGGCTGTTGCGCTTCCCAGGCCGCTTCCGGGCCTTTCTTCGACGTGCCGTCCTTGGCGTTGGAACTTTCCACCCACTCGACTTCCCACTCTTCGGACGCGATCCAGTCGTCGTGCTCCTTGCGCCGCATCGGGTCGGACAGGATGTTGTAGGCGGTATTGACGATCGCCATGATGCGGGCGGCCTTTTCGTCGCCCGGATTCTTGTCGGGATGGTACTTCTGGCTCAGGGCCTTGTAGGATGCACGAATCACTTCCTGCGGCGCATGACGCGACACCTTCAGGTTGTCATAGTGTGTGTGAATCTTGGCCATGGTGTGTCAAGTTTGCCCGCTGCTACCTGCCGCCCTCATTGTCCTCAGCCGATTCTGGTTGCCCACAGGCGCGGAGAATATCTGACCGTCCAGTCTCACAGCTTAGCCGGATTTGTGTCCGCTGTGCAAGATGACAAATAGTCTACAACCTGTGACTGCGGTCCGCGCGCACGATTGCGTCCGGCAATTGCACATCTTTACCAACTATCAGCACCTTGAACAACTCCCCCATTTCAGCAGGAGACACCAGCTTTTGCACTGCCCTGGAATGGGGTAGATACGAAATCGCCTGTTCAGGGTCGTATTCCAGCAACAGTTCGCCGATGCCGGCGCCGAGCAGGAAGGCGGCCTGGCTCATGTAACCCAGCACCGGCAGGCCGGCATCCTGGGCCGCCAGCGCCATCGCCGTGAAGTCGACGTGGGCCGTGATGTCCTGCAGGCCCGGCAAATAGAACGGGTCCGGGTGGGCGTGGTGGCGGTAGTGGCACATCAACGTGCCGCCCAGGCGCTGGTCGAGGTAGTACTCGTGGGCCGGGAAACCGTAGTCGAGCAGGATGGCGGCGCCGCGCCCGCCGGCGAACATCTGCGCCAGCGAACCCATGAAGCCGGCGCCGACCGGGTGCAGCTCGGTGACATAGCCTTCCAGCATGTGCTGGTGCTCGGGCACCTGGCGGATCAATTGTTCGTACAACTCGGGGGCGAGGGCTTCCTGCACGAAGGCGAACGCGCCGTTCTCCACAGTGACCATCTGGCGCATCCAGCCGCCGGCCGTGCGGATGACCAGCTCGACCGGCATGGCGTCCAGCACCTCGTTGGCCAGCACCACGCCGCTGAAGGTTTCGGGCATCGCGTCCAGCCAGCGCACTTGCGGCAAATCGGCCAATGCTTCCTGCTGGCGCGCGCGCAGTTCGCCCGACAGTTCGATGATGGTGTACGAGTTCAGCGCCACGCCCTGCTTCTCCAGCGCGGTGATGACGTCGCGCGCCAGGCGGCCGGTGCCGGCGCCGAACTCGATGATGTCGGGCGCGCTTTGGGCGATAATAGCGGCTGCAACGCGCGCCAGGGTCGCGCCGAACAGCGGCGTGATCTCGGGCGCGGTAGTGAAGTCGCCCGCCGCGCCGAGCTTGGACGCGCCGCCACTGTAATACCCGAGCCTGGGCGCATACAGCGCCAGTTCCATGAACCGCGAAAACGCGATGCTGCCGCCTTGTCGTTCGATCTCGGCGGCGATCAAGCGTTGCAGGGCTTGGGACGCGGCGAGCGCGTCAGGGTCGGGGTTGGGCAGGGACAGGGGCAGGGACATCGCGTTATTTTAATGAAGAACCAAGGGCAAACCGCCATTCTACCGATGGCGCGCCAACATTGATGAGCACAATCTCTTCCACAACATCCAAAGTTGCGCTGGTCACCGGCGCCGCCAAGCGGCTGGGACGCAGCATCGCGCTCGAACTGGCCGCGGCCGGCTGGGACATCGTGGTCCACTATGGCGCTTCCAGCAACGACGCCGAACGCACCGTGGCCGAGATCGAGGCCCTGGGCCGGCGCGCCTGCGCCCTGCAGTGCGAGCTGGACGACGAAGCCGCCGTGCGCCGCTTGTTGCCAGAAGCGAACACTTTGTTGGGACGGGTCGGCTGCATCGTCAACAACGCCTCGCTTTTCGATTATGATGCCGCTCTTGATTTCTCGCACGCGCGCCTGGACCGCCACATGCACATCAACCTGGCGGCCCCGGTCCTGCTGGCGCAAGCGCTGTTCGAGGCGACGCCCGAGGGGAGCCAGGCGGTAGTGATCAACCTGCTCGACCAGAAGCTGTACAACCTGAACCCCGACTTCCTGTCGTACACCCTCTCGAAAGCGGCGCTGGAAAGCGCCACCACCATGCTGGCGCAAGCGCTGGCGCCGCGCGTGCGCCTGGTCGGCGTGGCGCCGGGGCTGACGTTGATCAGCCATTTGCAGACCGAAGAAGCATTCTGCGCCACCCACGCGCTGTCGCCGCTCGGAGAATCGAGCCGGCCGGACGAAGTGGCGCAGGCCGTCGTGTTTGCCGCAAGTAACCGGGCATTGACCGGCACCACGCTGCTGGTCGATGGCGGCCAGCACCTGATGCCCATGTCCCGCGATTTCAGCCTCATCAACAGGAATACCTAATGTTCATTCACCCGCGCCTGGAACACTGCCGCCGCCTCTTCATTCGCGATTACCGCCTGGACATGGAGATCGGCGCCTATTCCCATGAAAAGAACAAGTCGCAACACGTCGTCGTGAACATCGAGTTCTGGGTGCCGCTGGAGTGGAACACCCCGGTGTCGGACGAGCTCGACGAAATCGTCAACCACGACTTCGTGCGCCCCGGCATCCAGGACATCATCAGCCGCGGCCACATCAATCTGCAGGAAACCCTGTGCGACGCCATCGTCAGCCTGGTGCTGGCGCACCCGAAAGTGGTGGCCGCGCGCGTGATGACCGAGAAGCGCGAGGTGTATCCGGATTGCGTCTCGGCCGGTGTCGAAGTCTTCAAATTCAAAGATTAATTTTATGAACAGCATGACCATGCAGGACAACCTGGAACAGCCGTCGGCCTCGCCCGAAGAAGCGTCGATCAAGCGCGCCGAAAAGATCGCGCACGAGAACAACAAGCTGCACAAGCGCCTGTGCCGCCTGGTGGGCCAGGCAATCGGCGACTTCAACATGATCGAGGACGGCGACAAGGTGATGGTCTGCCTGTCGGGCGGCAAGGACAGCTACGCCCTGCTCGACATCCTGATGACGCTGCGCGAACGGGCGCCGATCCACTTCGACATCGTCGCCGTGAACCTGGACCAGAAGCAGCCCAACTTCCCGCCGGAAGTGCTGCCGGCCTACCTGGACAAACTGGGCGTGCCGTACCACATCGAGAACCAGGACACCTACAGCATCGTCAAGCGCCTGATCCCGGAAGGCAAGACCACCTGCTCGCTGTGCTCGCGCCTGCGGCGCGGCATCCTGTACCGCGTGGCTGACGAACTGGGCTGCAACAAGATCGCGCTGGGCCACCACCGCGACGACATCCTCGAGACCTTCTTCCTGAACATGTTCTTCGGCGGGAAGCTGAAGGGCATGCCGGCCAAGCTGGTGTCGGACGATGGCAAGCACATGGTGATCCGTCCGCTGGCGTACGTGAAGGAAGCCGATACCGAGCGCTATGCGGAAGTCAAAGGCTTCCCGATCATTCCGTGCGACCTGTGCGGCTCGCAGGAGAATCTGCAGAGGAAGCAGATCAAGGGCATGCTGCGCGAGTGGGAGAAGAAGCATCCGGGACGGGTCGAGAACATTTTCTCGTCGCTGTCGACCGTGGTGCCGTCGCACCTGCAGGACCGGGATCTGTTCGGGTTCATGGATCTGAAGACGGATGGCGTGCCCAATCCGCTGGGCGACATCGCCTTCGACGAAGAGCCGTGCTCGACGCCGGCCAGCAACACGATTTCGCTGACCCAGCTGTAAAACGACTTTTCACGCATCAAAAAGGCAGACGCTTCGGCGTCTGCCTTTTTTTTTTTTCGCCTATGCAACGCAATGCCGTGGCAGTAGCGGCCTCCACGCCCCGCCGCGGGTATTCAAAAACACAAGCCATCAGGCACTTTCGCTTTCGAACGAAAGATTAATAAACAAAATAACATAGATACAACAGGAAATTCGAAATATCGTCAGAAGCTTTGTGTTGCGCAGATTTTCGCTATAGACTGAATAGCACTGTATCCGCCAGCGCCCTCCAAGGTGCTTTCGATATCTACAAACCGAAACCTCAGTTAATGAAGGTGAACGTCATACGAAATCAAACGAAAGCACCGATCAACGCTGACCAGCCGGCCTGCGCCGCGGCTGGTACAAGCGTGGTGATCGCCACCGAACAGCCCTTCCCAGCACCATAGATTCGCCCACGCTGCTCCAAACAAACCTATAAAAGGAAGCGTTAAATGAATTCTCATATGCAATGCCGCCCGCACGCCGCCAGCCACGCCCGCCTGGTACTGAAACCGCTCACGTCCGCCTGCCTGATGGCATTGGCCACGCTGGCGGCGCCAGCCCAGGCCCAGGTGGAGTCAGTCACCGCCACGCTCGAGGACGGCAAAGTGGAGCAGGTCGTGGTCAGCGGCACCCGCGCCAGCCTGCAGCAGTCGCTGGCGCTCAAGCGCAACTCGGCCGTCGTGCAGGACAGCATCAGCGCCACTGAACTCGGCCGCTTCCCCGACAACAACGTGGCCGACTCGCTCAGCCACATCACCGGCGTGTCGATCTCGCGCACCGCCGGCGGCGAAGGCCAGCGCGTCAGCATCCGCGGCCTGGGACCGGACTACACGATCACCACCTTCAATGGCCGCCTGCTGGGCACCGACGGCGCCGGGCGCGACTTCGCCTACGACGTGCTGCCGGCGGACGTGATCAACGGCGCCGACGTCGTCAAGTCGACCCAGGCGCAATTGATCGAAGGCGCCATCGGCGGCCTGGTCAACCTGCGCTCGGCCAGCCCGTTCGACCAGAAAGGCCAGCGCGGCCTGCTGCGCGTGGAAGGCGACCGCAACCAGATGAGCCACCTGAACGGCAAGAAACTGTCCGGCACCTACAGCAACACCTTCAGCGACAAGGTCGGCGTGCTGCTCGGCGTCGTGTACGCCAAGCGCGACGTGCGCACCGATACCGCCGGCAACGATGGCGGCTGGTCGCGCAACGCCGTCCCGAGCGACCCCAGCCAGTTCTGGGAGTCCGGCAACACCTGGGGCGGCGCCATCGACCCGAACGGCAACGGCATCCTCGACGCCAGCGAAGAAGGCCTGATCGCGCCGGGCCAGTTCCGCTTCGGCTCGATCATGGAAAAGAAGGAACGCATCGCGCTGTCGGGCAAGGTGGAGTGGCGCCCGCGCAGCGACGTGAAAGTCATCGTCGACGGCTTCGCGACCCGGCTCGATTCGCCCCAGGTCGGCTACCAGCTGTCCTACTACCCGTTGTACGCGCCGGGCCGCTGGTCCGACATCAAGGTCAGCAACAACGTCGTAACCGACATGACCCTGAACAGCAACGACCCCGAGCTGCGTTTGAATCCCGAGGTCCTGAACATGACCGAGTACCGGGTGGTCGATACCGCGATGTTCGGCACCCGCGCCGAATGGAAGGTGTCGCCGAGCCTGACCGTGGCGGGCGACGCCTACCTGTCGACCTCGAAGCGCGACTCCGGCGGCAAGGACAGCTACGTCGTGCTGCGCATGAACCAGCCCAACGTGACGCGCATCCGCCTCAACGGCGGCGCCGTGCCCGACGTTACCACCACGCTGAACGACGGCCGCGACCTGCAGAGCGGCCTGGCCCAGGGCCTGTTCGGCGCCAACGACTTCAACACCCACTACTACAGCCGCGCCGGCGACAACATCGACGACCGCATCGGCGGCGTGACGCTCGACGCCGACTGGAAGGTCGACCGCTTCACTGTCGACCGCTTGAAATTCGGCGTGAGCCACACCAACCGCAAGAAGTCGCGCGACATGATCAACAACGCCTTCAATGCGGGCGCCGACCATTACTCCGGCGAGAACGCGATCAACGTCGGCGACCTGGGCGGCAACGTGATCAACCAGACCTTCACCCCGCGCGGCTTCCTGTCGGGCGTGAGCGGCAACTTCCCGCGCAGCTTCCTCGGCTTCGACATCGACAATTACGCGCAGGCGCTGGCCGGCTACGACGGCAAGCCGCGCCCGGGCGGCGGCGTGTACAGCTCGACCCTGTCGGCGCCGGCCTTCAACCCGCTGGAAAGCTACCGCGTGACCGAGAAGACCTCGGCCGCCTTCGTGCAGGCGGACCTGGCCGGCGAGCGCTGGTTCGCCGACCTCGGCGTGCGCCTGGTGCACACCAAGACCGGCGCCCAGGCCTGGGACGCCAAGATCAACGACATCATCGAGTACGGCACCTTCAACTTCACGGCGGTCTATGCCGACCCGTCGGTGGTGCAGCAGGACGCCAGCTACACCTACGCGCTGCCGTCGGCCAACTTCACCTATTCGCTGACCGACACCCTGCAGCTGCGCCTGGGCGCCGCCAAGACCATGGCGCGGCCGTCGGTGGACAAGCTGGCGCCGTCCAGCACCACCGCCAGCATCTCGTGGGGCGACTTCACCCAGATCTACGGCGGCAATGCCGACCTCAAGCCGTACACCGCGGTCCAGGGCGACGTGTCGCTGGAATGGTATTACGCCAAGAACTCGGCGCTGACCCTGGCCCTGTACCAGAAGAACATCAAGAACCAGATCACCAACCTGTGGCTCACCGGCCAGGACATCGGCGCGCCCGGCGGACGCCTGTTCAACGTGCAGCGCCCGATCAACGGCGACAGCGCCAAGGCGCGCGGCATGGAGATCGGCCTGCAGCACCTGTTCGACAATGGCTTCGGCGTGCGCGCGCAGTACACCCGCAACCTGTCGAGCAGCTGGGTGGCCGGGGTCGAACGCCCGCTCGAAGGCATCGCGCCGGCCACCGCGTCGCTCGGCGTGCTGTACGAGCGCGGCCCGTGGAGCATGAGCGCCACCGCCGACTACACCGACGAGTTCGTCACCGCCACCAACGTGCTCGGCGCCGGCTTCAATGAGGTGGCCAACTCCATGACCTGGCTGACGGCGCAGATCGCCTATGAGGTGAACAAGTCGCTGCGCATCAGCATCGAGGGCAACAACCTGACCGATGCCGAGCAGGCGCCCAAGCTGACCAACGGCGTGGTCAGCCTGCCCAACGGCTATTATCGCTACGGCCGCTCGATCACCATCGGCGCCAGCCTGAAGTTCTGATGCAGCACGGGGGCCATGCGCCCCTTCCGGCCCTCGAAGGGACAACGAGGCCGGCGCGCGCGCGAGCACGCGCCGGTCCGCACTACCGAAACTGGAATCCTGATGCGATCATTTGTCTTCCCCGCTGTCTTCCCTCTCGCCGTTCTGCTCTCGGGAGCGGCTTCCTTCTCCGTCCACGCCGCCGACGCCTCCAGCTACACCATGGCCGACTATGCCAGCGTCGGCAAGATCGATGTCCACCTGCACCTGCACGAAGCGGCGCCGGCGTTCATGGAAGCGGCCAGGCGCCAGAACTTCAAGGCGCTGACGATCAACGTCGACTACCCCGATTTTCCACCACTGGACGACCAGCAGCGCGTCGCCATCGCGCTCAAAAAGCAGTTCCCGCAAGACGTGGCGTGGGTCGCCAGCTTCCCGGTCGACGGTTCCGGCCAGCCGGCCTGGCTGGCCGCCACGCGCCATCGCCTGGCCAACTCACTGGAGGCCGGCGCTGTCGGCGTGAAGGTATGGAAGAACATCGGCATGGACCTGCGCGGCGGCGACGGCAAGCTGGTGATGATCGACGACGCGCGCTTCGCGCCGCTGTTCGACGACCTGGCGCGCCAGGGCATCCCCTTGCTGGGGCACCAGGGCGAGCCGCACAACTGCTGGCTGCCGCTGAATAAAATGACGACGAATAACGACCGCGCCTACTTCAAGGCGCACCCGCAGTACCACATGCACCGGCACCCCGAAATGCCGAGCTGGGAAGCGCAGATGGCGGCGCGCGACCGCATGGTGGCGGCCCACCCGACCCTGCGCTTCATCGGCGTGCACCTGGCCTCGCAAGAGCGCGACGTCGATGAGCTGGGTGCCTTCCTGGATCGCTTCCCGCATGCCGTGGTGGACGTGGCGGCGCGCATCGGCCAGCTGCAGTCCCAGAGCCAGAAAGACCGCGAGCGCGTGCGCCAGTTCTTCATCAAGTACCAGGACCGCATCATGTACGGCAGCGACCTGGCGCAATCTCCCGGCCAGGACGGCGCCGCGTTCGGACGCGAGGCCGAGCAAGCGTGGCGCATGCACTGGCGCTACTTCAACACCGACGAATCGTTCAAGGTGGCCGATCTCGACCGGCCGGTGCAGGGCCTGGGCCTGCCGCGCGAGGTGGTGGATAAACTCTACCGGACCAACGCCGAACGCGCCTTCCCGGGCGCATGGGGAGGCCAGCCATGACCGCGCGCCGTGCATTCCTCGGCTGGCTCGGCGCCGCGCCGCTGGCCACGCAGATTCCACTCGCCCACGCCGCCGCCGGCAAGGGCCACGTGCGCGTCGAGGACAGCGCCGTGTCGCTGCAGTTCGACGAGCAGATGCGCTGCCGCATCGTCAGCCTGGTGGGCAAGCAGCCGCTCGTGCTGACCGGTTTTGATACCAGCGAACACCTGGTGGTCGGCGGCAAGCCGGTCGGACGCTTCACGCTGCGCGAAGCAAAGCCGGCACGCGCCACGACGCCGTTCGGCGCCGGACAGGCGCTGCAGATGGTCGGCAGCGCGAAGGACGGCATCGAGAAGCGCGTCACGGTGACGCTGCTCGACGAACATCCGGGCCTGGCCCTGCTCGACGTCAGCTATGTGAACACCGGCAGCAAGCCACTGGCGGTCGAGGCCTGGGTCAACGGCGCCCACCGCCTGGCAGCGCCGGCGCGCCATGCAGGCGGCTACTGGACCTATTCCGGCGCCAGCCACGCCGACCGGCGCGACTGGGTGCAGCCGGTGAAGCGCGGCTTCGAGCAGGGCAACTTCATGGGCATGAACGCGTCGGACTACGGCGGCGGCACGCCGGTGGCCGACGTCTGGCGCCGCGACGTCGGCCTGGCGGTCGGCCACCTGGCGTTAAAACCGCTGCTGGTGGCGCTGCCGGTGAAGGCGGTCGGCGAGCAGGTCGACATTTGCCTGCGCGGCGAGCTGCCGCCGGAACAGACGCTGGCGCCGGGCGCCACGCTGGCCACGCCGCCGAGCTTTATCGCCGTGCACCGCGGCGACTTCTACGTGCCGCTGGAGCGCTATCGCATCCTGATGGCGGCGCAGGGCATGAAAGCCCCCGAGCCGCCGCAAAGCGCCTACGAGGCGCAGTGGTGCGCCTGGGGCTACGAGCGCGACTTCTCGCTCGACTACGTGCGCGCCACCTTACCCAAGGTGCAGGAGCTGGGCTTCAAGTGGGCGGTGCTGGACGATGGCTGGCAGGTGAAAACCGGCGACTGGACGCCGGATCTCACCAAGTTCCCGCGCGGCGGCGACGAGATGAAGGCGCTGGTGGCCGACATCCACGCGCGCGGCATGAAGGCGCGGCTGTGGATCGCGCCGCTGGCCGTGGCCCCCGGCAGCGACGAACTGCACGAGCACACCGACCTGCTGCTGCTGGACGAAGCCGGCGCACCGCAGGACGTCACGTGGTGGAACTGCTTCTACCTGTGCCCCGCCTACGACAAGACCCAGGCGCGCCTGGCGGCGACGATCCACATGATCATCGGCGAATGGGGCTTCGACGGCCTGAAAGTCGACGGCCAGCACCTGAACGGCGTGGCGCCGTGCTTCAATCCCAAGCACAAGCACAAGCGGCCGGAAGAATCGGTGGAGGCGGTGTCCACCTTCTACAAGGTGATGCACGACGTGGCGCACGCCGCCAACCCGGAAGCGGTGGTCGAGGTGTGCCCGTGCGGCACCAGCTACGCCTTCCACAACATGCCCTACATGGACCAGGCGCCGTCGTCCGATCCGCTCTCGAGCTGGCAGGTGCGCCACAAGGGCAAGACCCTGAAGGCGCTGATGGGCCCATGGTCGGCCTACGCGGGCGACCACGTGGAGCTGAGCACCGGCGGCCAGGACTTCGCGTCCAGCGTCGGCATCGGCGCCGTGGTGGCCACCAAGTTCACCTGGCCGGTCGACCCCAAGCCGAAGGACTCGTTCCTGCTAACGCCCGAGCGCGAAGCGCACTGGCGCCAGTGGGTCGACCTGTACAACAAGGGGCGCCTGGCCGAGGGCCGCTACCGCGGCGAGCTGTATGACCTGGGGTTCGACAAGCCCGAGACCCACGTGGTGCAACAGGGCGGCGCCCTGCACTACGCATTCTATGCCGACCAGTGGGACGGCATGGTGGCCCTGCGTGGCCTGGGACCGGGCAGCTGGACGGTGCGCGAATCGCTCAGCGGCAAGGTGCTGGGCAAGGTGACGGCCGCCAGGCCGACGCTGCCGATCCGCTTCGGCCACAGCCTGTTGATCGAAGCGCGGCCCGACCTTCCCGACGCGCTGCCGGTAGCCTTCGCCGGCAAGGTGGCGCAGGTGGCGGCGGACGGCTTCCCGCGCGCGTCGCAGTGGGCCGATGCGCCGACCGCCTTCTTCCGTCACGACTGGCAGGGCAAGCCGTTGGCCGGTCCGCAATCGACGCGGGTGCAGCTGCTGCGCGGCGCCGGCCAGCTGTACCTGCGCTTCATCAGCAAGTTCGAGACCTTGAACACCTTCGATCGGGCCGGCTCGGACAGCGCCATCTGGCCGCTGTGGGAGCGCGACGTGGTCGAGGTGTTCCTGCAGGCGCCGCAGCGCGCGGGCCTGAACAGCTACCGCGAAGTGCAGGTGGCGCCCAACGGGATGCTGCAGGAGATCGCGGTCGAGGTGTCGGGCAAGAAGCGGATCAGCGGTGGCAGCGGCGGCAGCCGCGCCAGGACCAACGTCGATATGGGCAACAAGGTCTGGACCGCCGAACTGGCCGTGCCGATGGACGGCAACGGCGCCGGGGACGGCTGGCGCCTCAACCTGTTCCGGGTCGAAGGGCGCGACGGCGCCGCCAGGGAGCGCGTGTATTCGGCGTGGAGCCCGACCGGCACTGGCGGCGGCAAGCCCGACTTCCACGTCCCGGCCGCCTTCGGCCGCCTGCTGGACGCATGATGCTGCAGCGCCTGCGCCCGCGCCCGCGCCCGCTCATGCTGCTGCTGGTGGCGGCGCTGTCGGCCCAGGCGCAGGCTGCGCCACTGCCGGGCGCCATGGTCGACGCCATCTTCCGTGGCACCGACGACGACGTCGCCAATCCCGAGCGCGGCCTGTACGTCTGGGCCGCCGACAACCTGGCCGCATGGACGCAGACGCAAGCCGACGCCCAGTTCGCGGCCGGCTATCGCCTGGTGTATGCGCCGGTGCGGCTGGACGCGCATGCCAACGGCGCGCTGCCGGCGCAGTTGCTGGACGACGTGTCCCAGGGCTTCGCCATCGCACGCCGTGCGGGCCTGAAAGTCATTCCGCGTTTTCTGTACAACTATCCCAAGGGCGAAACCGGGTACCAGGCGGCGCAGGATGCGCCGCTGGAGCGGGTGCTCGGTCATATCGAGCAACTCAAACCGGTGCTGGCGGCAAATGCCGACGTCGTCGCCTACCTGCAAGCCGGCTTCGTCGGCGCCTGGGGCGAGTGGCATACCTCGTCCAACCAGCTCACCCAGCCGGCCGCGCGTACGCAAATCCGCGATGCGCTGCTTGGCGCGCTGCCGGCCGATCGCTTCCTGCAACTGCGCTATCCACCCTATCTGATGGCGTGGTCGGCCCGGGCGCCGCGCTGGCGCGACGGTTCGGCCGCATCGCGCATCGGGGTGCACAACGACTGCTTCCTGGCATCAAGCACCGATGTCGGCACCTACAGCGACGACGCGGCAACGCGCCGGCGCGAACGCGACTACGTGGCCGCGCTCTCGAACGTGGCGCCGTTCGGCGCGGAGACCTGCAATCCCGCCGACGCGGTCAATCCGACGCCGCGCACCGGCTGCGCCGACATCCTGCGCGAGGGGCGGCAGTTCGGCCTGACCTACCTGAACGACAGCTACTACCGCACCCTGTTCCACACGCGCTGGCAGGCGCAGGGCTGCATGGCGCAGGTCAGACGCAGCATGGGCTACCGCTTCGAGCTGCTCACGTTGCGCCACAGCGCCGCCGTCGCCGCCGGAGGAATGGGAGAACTGGCGCTGACGCTACGCAACCGGGGCTGGGCACGCGCCTTCAATCCGCGCGCCGTGCAGCTCGTGCTCAGGGAGCGCGCCAGCGGCGCGGTCGTGCGCATCGCGCTGGCGTCGATCGACCCGCGCGCCTGGCTGCCCGGACAGACCAGCAAGGCGAGCGCCCGTTTCGAAGTCCCGCGCGGCACGCCCGGCGGCGTCTATGAGGTGCTGCTTGCCTTTCCGGACGGTGCGCCGTCGCTGGCCGCCGATGCGCGCTACAGCGTGCGTCCGGCCAATGCCGCAGATAGCGGCAAGTCGCAAGGATGGGATGAGAAGCTGGGAGCGTTCCGCATCGGGACGCTGCTGCGCATTCGCTGATGCGCCGCGAGGACGCCTAGTCGGCGATCAGGAGTTCGATGCCGGCCTCGCGCAGCCCGTCGCGGTACTGCGCGCTGATACCGGCGTCGGTGATGACGGTGTGCACGCGGTCGAGCTGCACGATGCGGTGCAGGCTGATGAAGCCGAATTTCGACGAGTCGGCCAGCACGATGACCTTGCGGGCGCGCTCCACCATCTTGTGGTTCAGGCTCGCTTCCGCCTCGTGGTGAGTGGTGACGCCGAACTGCAGGTCGAGGCCATCGACGCCGAGGAACAGCTTGTCGAAGCTGTAGGCCTGCAGGCAGGCCTCGGCTTGCAGGCCCTGGATCGACAGCGACTGCTTGCGCAGCAGGCCGCCGGTCAGGATCAGGTCCACACCGGGTGCGTTGACCAGTTCCCAGGCGATGTTCAAGCCGTTGGTCATGACCGTCACGTTATGCGTGTCGCGCAGGTGGCGCGCCAGCGACAGCGTGGTGGTGCCGGAGTCGATGATGATGTTTTCGCCCGGCTTGACCAGCCGCGCCGCCAGGACGCCGATGCGCTCCTTCTGCTCGTGATTGAGCGCGTCCTTCTGCGACACCGTGTGCTCGGTCGGCGGCATGCGCGCCAGCGTGGCGCCGCCGTGGCTGCGGATGGCCAGGCCCTGCGCCTCGAGTGCACTCAGATCGCTGCGGATCGTCACCGCCGACACGTTGAGCTGCTTGACGAGTTCGCTGACCTGCACCGAGGCTTGTTCGGTAAGTGCTTTAAGGATGGTATCGCGGCGCTGACCGGTTTGTCCCATGATCGGACGAGTAGTTTTAGTAAAGTAGGAGCTTACCAGATTGCGGCTGGGCCGGTACGACACCGAGGCCCTGCGCGCCGCCATCCGGCAAGCATGAAAATAGTGGCTGGCGCCTCAATCCGCGCCCGCCAGGCGTGCCAGCGCCGCGGCGTCGAGCGGCGTACCGGCAACCCGCGCCGCATACAACGCGGCGCCGAGCACCGGCGCCAGGCGCGGCGTCACCAGGCGGTACGCGCCTGCGCCCCGTTCCAGCGCACGGGCAAACGGCGCGCGCAGCGGCCCTCCCTTGCCGAACAGGCCGCCCGAATACGACACCGCCACTTCGGTGTCGGGATCGACGCCAAGCTGGCCGCGCACCGCGTCGACCAGCGCCGCCACCTCGGCCGCGGCTGATTCGAGGATCGCCACCGCCTGCATGTCGCCCTGCGCCGCCGCTTCCGACACCAGGCGCGACAGCGCGGCGATCTTGCTGCGCTCTCCCTTCAAGTCGCCGTACACCACCTGGCACAGGTCCAGATCGTCGCGCAGCGCCAGGCGCTCGCGCAGCAGCGCATGCAGCGGCCCGCGCGGCGTGCGCCCATCGCTCATGCGCGAAAACAGCGCCAGCCCGGCGCGCGCGATCCAGTGGGCCGAGCCTTCGTCGCCGAACAGTTCGCCCCAGCCGCCGGCGCGCGCACGCTGGCCATTGACTTCGCCATACGCCATCGAGCCGGTGCCGGCGATGACGCTGATGCCGTCTTCGCAGGCCAGCGAGCCGGCCCAGCTGCACACCATGTCGTTGCCGCACAGGTAGCGCCCGTGGCCCAGCACCGCGCGCGGCAGCGCATCGAGCTGCGGCTGCACGGCGCGGTCTTCGCCGTAGGCCGGCAGACCGAAGAAGGCGAAGGTGATGTCGTGTGCAGTCACGCCGCCGGCGCCGAACAAGGCCGCGCAGCCGCGCGCCAGCATGGCGGCCGCGCCGTCCATGCCGACTTCGAGGTAATACGCGCTGCTTTCTTCATGCCGCGCCAGCACGCGCCCTTGCGCGTCGACCAGCGCGAACGCGGTCTTGGTGCCGCCGCCGTCAACCCCGAGGAAGATGGCCGTCATTGCTCATCCGTCAGGGGATAGATGGTGACGCCGCGCACCACGCGGTTGACCGTGCCCGACACGCTCGGCGTATCCGGACGCAGTCCCAGCGCCAGCGACTGCAGCAGCGCGAACGCCTGGCAGAACACGATGTAGGGCAGCGCCAGCGCCAGGTCGGCGGCCTGTTCGACGCCCGGCAGCACGACGCAAGCGTCGCCCAGTTCGGCTTCGGCGCGCCCGCTCAGCGCCAGTACGCGGCCGGCGCGGCCATCGTTGCGCAGTTCGCGCAGCAGATCCAGGTCGTAGCGGCGCGCGCGGGCGTCGTTCGACAGCAGCACCACCACCAGCGTGTCGGCGTCGACGATGGTCTTCGGACCGTGGCGGAAACCGAGCGGCGAATCGAACAGCGCCACCACCTGGCCATCGGTCAGTTCCAGCAGCTTGAGCGAGGCTTCGCGCGCCAGCCCGCGCAGCTCGTTGCTGCCCAGGTAGACCACGCGCCGGAAGCGCTGGGCCACCAGCGACTCGAGCACCGGCAGCATGCTGTCCAGCACGCGTGCACCCGCATTCGACGGCGCGTTGATCGCGCCAGGGGCCAGCACGCCGAACGCGCAGGCCGCCGCCAGCAGCATCGAAGTGAAGCTGGTGGTCATGGCGAAGCCGCGGTCGTGGGTGGCGTCCGGCAGCAGGATCACGTACATGTTGTCGCGGCCCTGGGCCGAGTGGCACAAGGCGCCGTCGGCGTTGCAGGTGATGACCAGGTGATACACCTCGTCGACCACCTGATCGGCCAGCGCCACGGCGGCGATGCTTTCCGGGCTGCTGCCCGAGCGGCCGAACGACACCAGTAGCGTCGGCACGGCCGGCTGCAGGAACTTGCGCGGGCCCGAGACCAGGTCGGTGGTCGGCACCGCCTCCACGCGGCGGCCGGCGCCGAGCATGGCGGGCGCCAGGCATTCGCCGATGAAGGCCGAGGTGCCGGCGCCGGTCAGCACGATGCGCAGGTCGGCGCGCGCCAGCAAAGGATTCAGAAACGCGTCGAGCGCGGCGCGCTGGCCGGCGACCAGCGACTCGATCTCGGGCCAGACGGCCGGTTGCTGCGCGATCTCGCGCGCGGTCTGGCCGGCGCCGGCGGCATCTAACCGCTCTTCATCGATACCGAGGATATTCTTGTTTGCCACTAGCATGCTTCCAGCTCCTTCTTTTGCAACGCGTTCTTTGCGGCGCCTGCCGTGCAGGCGTCCATGTATTGGCGCAGCACCCTGGCCACGCCCTCTTTGAGCAGATCGAGCGGACGGTTGCGCAGCCGCCCTTCGCGCACGGCCTCGTACTGGGCCGGCAGGTATTGGCTCAGCAGCGTGAGCGGCGGCGCTTCGCGTTCCAGGTTGGCCAAGAGGCGCGCCTGCGCCGCCTGGATCGCCGGATGCGGCCAGTAGTAGCGGATCCGGTCGCTCAGGCTGTACTGCTGGTCGAAGCGCACGCTCTGCGCGTCGCCCGTGTAGTACTTGCGCCAGTACTCCGGTTCGGCGCGCATCACCTCCAGCACCGTCTCCTTGAAGCCGGAACCCTTGCCGTCGCCCGCCATCGCGCCCTCGATATCGGCCAGCGCCCACAGCGTCTCGCGCAGCGCGAAGGTGAGGCCGGGGCCGACCTTGAGGATGGCGAAGTGGCCGGCCACCAGCGCGGCCAGGTTGGCCGGGGTCTGGTAGTCGGTCGAATGGGCTTCGTACACCAGCGTCGGCACGTCTTCGATCATGCGGCTCAATTCCACCGCGCGCTCGGGGCGGAAGTCGATCACCTTGTGGTGGTCGAACTCGACGCCGGGCTGCACCACCAGGCCGACCACGCGCGGCCACGCCGCCTCCAGGCCGGCGGCGGCGAACGCGCTGCGATGGGCTTCGATGGTCTGCGCCGCCGCGGCCGGCGTGGTCACGCTCAGTTCTTCCAGGTCTTCGTGGGCGCCGCCCGGCACCGGCACTTCGGTGCCGACCACGTACACCGGCGCCTCGCCGCCGGCGGCCTGCCATGCGCGTTCGGCTACCAGGCACAGGCGCGCGGCGCGTGCGGCGACTACCTCGTCCTGCAGCGGCACCGGGTCGCCGGCGCACGACATCGAGCAATCCAGGTGAATCTTGCGAAAGCCCGCCGTCACGTACTGTTCGATCAGCACCTCGGCCTTGGCCATGGCGCTTTCTGCGCTCTCGCCCTGCCAGGCGTTCGGCCCCAGGTGGTCGCCCCCAAACAGCAAGCGTTCGCGCGCCAGGCCCACGCGCTCGGCGATGCCGAACACGAAGTCGCGAAACGCGGCTGGGGTCATGCCGGTGTAGCCGCCATCCTGGTTCACCTGGTTCGAGGTGGCTTCGATCAGCACCGGCTGCGTGCCCGGGGCCGCGGCCGTGACTTCCATCGCCGCCTCGATCACCAGCGGATGCGCCGAGCACACCGAGTGGATGCCGGCCGCTTCGCCGGCCTTCTGACGCCGCACCAGATTCAACATGTAATCCATTTTTCTCAGATTCCTTCGCTAGATTCGGGAGGCGCGGCGCCGTCGTCCGGCTGCAGCGCGAGGAACAGGGCGGCCGCCAGCGACAGCACGATGCCGGCCAGCCGGTAGCCGCCCGGCAGCGTGGCGGCCAGCGCCATCGCGATCAGGGTGGTGAGCAGCGGCGCGCCGGCATTCACCAGCGGCGACACCGTCAGCGCCTTGCCATGGCGGAAGGCATACACCAGCGTCAGCGCGCCGACCGCATTGAGCACCTGGGTGACGGCGGCCAGCAGCGGTCCGGACGGACCGTAGTTGATCGGCTGCGAAAAGTCGGTCATCGCCAGCGCCACCGGAATGCACAGCAGCGCACTGACGGTCATGTAGAAGAAGATGCTTTCGGCATCCATGCGGGTATTGGCCAGCTTGATGAAATAGGCCTGCAACCCCCATGCCACCAGCACGCCGATGGCCAGCACGAACCACAGCCCGTACTGCTGAGGGGCGCCGCCCGGATTGAAATCGAACAGCGGCAGCGCGCACACGGCCAGCACGATGCCGATCATGCCCATGCGGCCGGTGCGTTCGTGCAGGAACAGGTACGACAGCACGATCGTGATCACCGGCGACAGCGCGATGAGCGGAAAGATCAGGTAGGCCGGCCCGGCCTTGACCGCATAGAACAGCACCATCTGGCCGCCGGCGCCGAGCAGGCCGATCGCCAGCCCGTAGGCGATGGCGGTGCGGTCGCGCCGCACGCGCCAGCCGGAGCGCGCCAGCACGAACAGCGCCGGCGGGATCATGGTCAGCGCCCACACCACGTACACCAGCGTTTCGGGAAAGCCGTACTGGGTGGGCAAGCCGGCAAAGGCGCCCCATACGCCCCAGAGCAGCGCGGTGGCCAGTGCGTAGCCGAGCCAGCGCGGCCGGCGCGCGGCAGCGGCGCCCGGTTGATGCAGAATCGTCGTCGTATCCATTGCACCCTAGTCGAAGTTGTTGCAAATGTTTTCGTTGCCAGCAGTTCCGATAGTAATTAAGTATCAAACGAAATGCAAAGATCTTTCATAATATTTTCGTTTAGTTGTTTTTTAGCGGGTCGGGAAACGGCTTTTAATTTCGAATTCTTTCGATTAGTATTTGAAAATCAACTTCGGCGCGTTCTCCGGATGCGGTTTTCAGGGGCTTGCGCTTTACGGATAATGTGCAGATAGCACGCACCACGACTTTCGAATTTTCTTCCACGCCCCATGACGGGATCATGACTTCGAAACATGCGCGCAGGCGAGATCGGCTTTCGAAGCAGACCGGTACCACCACCAGGAGATTTGCATGAAAGAGCGCAGGACCAAGCCAGCCCGATCCAAACCATCGACACTGCTGTACGCCAGCCTGGCGGCGGCGCTGACCTTGTCGGTCAGCGGCGTGCATGCCAACGCCACTGCCACCGCCACCGCCGCCGATACGCTGGCTCCCGCCGGCCGCTGGGAAGGCAGCACCAACGGCAACGCCGCCACGCCGCCGATGGGCTGGAACAGCTGGAATGCGTTCCGCACCGAAGTCGACGAAGCCAAGGTGATGGGCGCCGCCCAGGTGCTGGTCGACAGCGGGCTGGCCAAACTCGGCTACACCAAGGTCCTGCTCGACGATGGCTGGTGGCTCAAGCGCCGCGCCAGCGACGGCCGCCTGCAGATCCGCACCGGTATCTTTCCTTCGGCGGCTACCGGCGGGCCGGAAGGCAGCAGCTTCAAGCCGTTCACCGACAAGCTGCATGCAATGGGGCTGAAAGCCGGCCTGTACACCGACATCGGCCGCAACGCCTGTTCGCAAGCCTACGACCTGCATTCGCCCAACCTGCCGCAGGGCACCACCGCCGAGCGCGAAGTGGGGCTGGAAGGCCACGTTACGCAAGACATCAACCTGTACTTCAAGGAGTGGGGCTTCGACTACATCAAGATCGACGCCTGCGGGCTGGCCGACTTCATCCCAGGCTCCGATCTGGTGAAGCAGCAGAACTACCGCGGGGCGGCGCCGCTGATCGAGCGCGGCTCGCTCAACCGCACCGATATCGGCGCGGTGCGCGCGCGCTACGAAGCCGTGGTCGCGGCGCTCAAGGAGGCGCGCCCGAACAATGACTACGTGCTGTCGATCTGCGCCTGGGGCATGGCCAACGTGCGCAGCTGGGGCAAGGATGTCGGCAACCTGTGGCGCACCAGCGCCGACATCACGCCCACCTGGACCAGCATGCTGCACAACTTCGACAGCGCCGCCAAGCGCGCGCTGTATGCCGGCCCCGGCCACTGGAACGATCCCGACATCCTGCACATCGGCCACGGCGCCTTCGACGCCGCCAACCCGGTGGAAGTGCGCTCGCATTTTTCGTTGTGGGCGATGATCAATGCGCCGCTCCTGGTGAGCTACGACTTGCGCAACGGTCCGGCCTCGCTGCTGGCGGTGCTGGGCAACGCCGACGTGGTGCGCCTGAACCAGGACCCGGCCGGACACCAGGGCGTGGTCACCTATGATTCCGACGATGCGCAGATCATCGTCAAGACGCTGGGCGACGGCGGGCGCAAGGCGGTGGCGCTGTTCAACCGCGGCGCCGCGCCGGCGCCGGTGACGCTGCTGGCAAGCCACCTGAAACTCGCTGACAACGCGCCGGTCACGCTGCGCGACCTGTGGTCGAAACAGAGCACCACCTTCACCGGCGAGAAGGAATTCACGCTCAAGCCGCATGAGACGCTGGTGTTCGAAGCGAGCGGCAAGCGCCAACTGGACAACGGCGTGTACCTGTCGGAGATTCCGGGCGCGATCAACGTCGCCGTCGACGGCACCCGCCGGCCGCAGCTCGATCCGAGCGTGCACCGCATGATCGACCCGTGGTCGAACACCCGCTCCGGCGGCTCGCGTCCGCAATACGCGGGCTGGGGCGGCGCGCAGGCCGATACCACGCCGTATGGCCAGAGCCTGCAGGTGGCCGGCCAGGTGTTCGAATCGGGCCTCGGCGTGCTGTCGAATTCGCGCCTGCAGGTAAAGAACGACGGCGGCCATGCGCAGTTGACGGCCTCGGTCGGCGTGGACGATTCGACCGACGACACGCGCCAGCCGGTGCGCTTTTATGTGTACGGCGATGGCAAGCTGCTGGCCGAAAGCGCGCCGCTGGCGTTCGGCGCCAAGGCCCAGCCGTTGAAGGCGGACGTCCGCGGCGTCAAGATCATCGAACTGGTGGTGCGCGGCGCGAAGGCAGGCGAGGCGTCGCCGGTGGTGGCGACCTGGGGGAATGCGCAGCTGACGCGTGCAGGCGCCGCGCCGCGCTCATGATAGGCTGGCGCTTCCACTTTTCCTGATGACGGCCATGCGTAACTCATTTCGCTTACTGCGATTAGTCAGTCAGCTATCGCTGGCACTGGCGATATTCCTGCCATTGAAGGCGATGGCCGAGCCAGGCATGGTCTACCTGGTTCGCCATGGCGAAAAATCTACCGTCGGCAAGGACCCTGAACTGACGGCGCAAGGCCGGCTGCGCGCGCAGAACATCGCCACACTGCTGCACCGCGCCGGCATCCAGGCCATCTTCAGCACGCCGACCACGCGCACGCTGCAGACCGCGCAGCCACTGGCGGAGCGCCTGAAGCTGCCGGTGCAGCAGTACGCAGCGAATGCGCCAAAAGCCCTGGTCGAGAAAGTGAGAGCGCTGCGCGGCGCGGTGCTGGTGGTCGGGCACTCGAACACGCTGTCCGAACTGGTAACGCTGTTCGGCGGCGCGCCCGGCGCCGGGATCGCGGACGAGGAATACGACCGGGTCTATCAGCTGGTCAATGGCGCGGATGGGAAGGTGACGACGGTGATGCTGACGTCGCTGCCGGCGACGCCTCAGTAAGCGCGTTCAGCGCTCGCAGGTGTCGAACGAGGTATTCAGCCAGCCGTCCGGCTGGCACTGCCCTGCCACCAGCGCAGCGATACGCGAAGCACGGCGCGCATGGTCGGCAGGCGCCTTCGAAGGGTGATACTGGTTGGGCGCCTTGATCATCGCCACCAGACCGATGAACTCCTGATCGTTCAATTGCGCCAGCGGCTTGCCCGCATAGCGCAGCGCGGCATCGGGCAAGCCCTGCACCTGCGCGCCGTCGTGCGTGCCCATGTAGACCGAGCCGGCATAGCGCGCCAGCTGCTGCGCCTTGGGCAGCTTCGCATTCACCACCAGCGCCATCACGTCGCGCCCGAGGTCAATGCGCTTGCAGCAGTCGAACACGGTGCGGTACAGCGACTGCAGCGCGCCGGCCGCGCCATCGAGCCGCGCGCCGTACAGGAACACGTCACGCGCCAGCCCCGACGAAATAGTGGCCAGCCCCTGCCCCTTTGCCACGCTCAGGCCGGGGTGGGTGAAGAAATCGGGATCCTCCACCCGCAGCAGGATCGCCGTCTGGCGCTCGGACAGCAGCGCCCTGCTCTCGGCGGGAAGCGGCTCCAGCAGCGCATCTGCATTCAGCCAGGCCCAGCTCGCGGCAGTCAACAGATACGCCGCGATCAGCAACGGCAACCACAGCGCCCGCCGCAGCCACACGGCCATGCGGGCTGTCGCCGATGGCCGGGTGCCGAACAGGGGGCGCATGGCGTGTTACAGCGCCACGTCGGTGCGCAGCACCGGATACAGGTTCAGGCGCTCGTCGTACGACGAGTGGCGCTTGGCGAAGAACGCCAGGCGCGCCTGCGGATTCTTGGCGAACGCCGGATCCGTATCCAGCAGGCGCTGGAACTCGGCGGCCACCGCCGGGTCGGACGCCAGCTGCTCGCGCGCCACGTCTTCGGCCACGTAGTCTTCCATGTATTCCTTGCGCTCGAAGGCGGTGTTGAACATGCCCCAGGCCACCAGCGCGTCCGGCGCCTGCGGCTCGAACATCGCCACCACCAGGCGCGCCTTCGGCTGCGCGATCGGCACGAACAGCGCGCCGGCCGCCACCTTGCGCGGCTCGGCTTTCCACTTGCCTTCCAGCGTCAGGCGCTGGTGGCCTTCGAGCGTGCCGGCGCCGAAGGTGGCCTTGTCGGCGCGGAAGGTCTGCGCATCGAGACGCTCGACCGCCTTGTCGAGCTTGCGGAACGCCACGCCGTGCTGGCGCAGCTTTTCGCCGACGATCGCGGCATACGCAGCCGGAACGACGTAGCCGGCGCGCGGCGCTTTCACTTCGAGGTCGGCCACGACTTCTTCGCGCAGCGGCACGTGCCACACCTGCGGTCTGGATTCGTCGTAGCGCGTCATCAGCGCGCCCGAGATCTCGGACGGCTTGCGGGTGTAGGCGTAGCCGTTGAAATCGACCATCTGGGTTTTATCGGTGGTGCGGTAGCTCAGCGCCACCGGCTTGTCGCCCAGCTTGGCCGCGCGGGCGTCGGCCGCGTACGCGGCTTGCTGCCACCCCTTGCCGTTCTTGGCCACCTGGTCCAGCACCGAGACCACGGTGTTGCGGGTGATGCGCACGCGCACCGGGTACTCTTTCCACGAGTGGGTTTCGACCAGCATCGCCATGCGGTTGCGCAGCTGGAAGTAGCCGGTCGAGAAGCGCGGGTCGGAGACACTGTCCATGAAACCGGACATCGGATCGTCCTGCTTCACGAACGACATGTAGTACGACTGCGGCGTCGAACCTTCTTTCGCGATGTCCTTGATGACATTGCTGCGCAGCGCCAGGCCGGCCTTGCGCAGGTCGGCGTCGCCCGAATACACCGGCTCGACCTGGATCGAGATGTCGTGCTGGAACTTGGCGCCGTTGGTGGCGTGCAGGTCGACGTAGGTCAGCGGATCCCAGGCGTTGACCAGGCCCAGCATGGCCTGCATCTCGGGCGCGTCGGCCTTCAGGTAGTCGCGGTTCAGGTTGAAGTTCTGGGCGGTGGTGCGCCAGCCCATCTCGACCGGGCCGCGCTGGTTCGGGCGGTTCCACTTGCCGAAGCGCTCGTGGCCGTCGACGTTGAACACCGGCACGAAGATGAACACCTGCTTGTCAAGCGCGCCCTTGGCGGCGCTGCCTTCGAGCACCTGGCGCAGGGCCAGGAAGCCGGCGTCCTTGCCGTCGATCTCGCCGGCGTGGATGCCGCCCTGGATCAGGGTGACCGGCAAGCCTTGCTTGCGGGCTGCTTCCGGGGTGAAGGCGTTGGTATTACTGGCGACCAGCGCTTTCATCGGGCGGCCTTCGGGGGTGATGCCGAAGTCGATGCAGCGGATCTGTTTCGGGTAGGCGGCCTGGAAAGCGTCGCACAGGGCGATCACCTCATCGTAGCGGCCGGTGGCCTCGAAGCCGGAGCGCTCGGACACGGTGGTCAGGTTGGGCGCGGCGTGGGACAGGGGAATCGCGGACAGCAGGGCCAGCAGTAATGCAGAACGGATCATTGATGAAACTCCGGCAATTGATGAGGTGACAAAAGCTGGAGATTATAGACCTGTTCGTGCGGCAATTATCGGTGCATTGCCGCTGGCCGCTGGCCGCTTGCTCAATTGATCAGTTCAGCGTGCGAATCGCGATCTCCTTCACCTCCGGCCGCACGATCTGCATCGGCACCATGCGCGCGCGGCTCGTCGACGTCGGGCAGGCATTGGTGCTGCGATACGCCAGCGCCGCCGCCAGCAAGCCTTCGGCGGGATCGCCGACCGGCCGCGACAGATCGTCGCTCACGGTGCAGGTCGGCGCAAAGCCGTCGGCGAAGTCGCCGAAGCCTTTATGGTTGACGCCCTTGAACTCGATCGAGAAATAGGTGGTGCCGCAGTTCGGCACCGGCGTGAAGCCGTACGGCTTGCCGCAGGTGGCGCCGCCGATCTGGATCACGTCGACGTCGGCGCCGCGCAGGCCGTTGATGATGGCCTCGCTGGCCGAGCAGGTGCCTTGCGTGCTGAGTACGGTCACGCGCTTCAGGCCCAGCGTCGGCAGCGCCGTGCCGGCGGGTACCGGATTCGGCGACGCGAAGCCGTAGGCGGTCGCGCGGAACGGGATCGGGTCGTCGGCCGGCGTCTTGTCGTTGTACTGGGCGCGCTCGAACACCTTGCCGGCCGTGTTGGCGGGGCCGGCGATCATGTAGGCCAGTTCGCTGGCGACATACAGCAGGCCGCCGCCGTTGTAGCGTACGTCGAGCACCAGGTCGCTCACGCCGGCGTCGCGCAGCGTGGTGATGGCGTCGATCAGCTGTTTTTCGGATACTGCGTTGTGGGTGTCGAAGGTCAGGTAGCCGACCTTGCCGCTCGGCGTGTCGATCACTTTCACGTTCTTGACCGGCGCCACGCGCACCGCCGACGCGGTCATGCTGACCTCGTAGGGCACGCCATTGCGCTGCAGCGTGAAGCGGTGCGTGCTGCCGGCGGCGTCGGGGAACAGGCCGGCGTTGATGCGCGTCACCGACGCGGCGTCGCTGCCATTGACGAAGTCGGCGCCGTCCACCTGCGTCAGCATGTCGCCGCGCAGCAGGCCGGCCGCGGCGGCGGGCGAACCCGGCTCCACGGCGGTGATCAGCCAGGTACGCGGCGCGGTGGCGCTGGCGCGCGCCCAGGTGATGCCGTAGCCGAGGTCGATGCCTTCGTTCTGCATCGCGTCCCATTCGGCGCTCGGGTAGGTGAAATGGTATTCGTCGCGGGCGCGGCCGGACGGGGTGATGGCCGGCGTCTTGAGCACGTTGAAGTAGGTCACCGGATCGGTGAAATCTGCCATGCGGAAGGTGTTCGGCACTTCGTCGTACCAGAGGTAGCTTTCGTTGGTCCAGGCGCGCAAGAATTTCAGTTCGTCGAGCAGCGTGCCCTGGCGGTCCGGGAAGGCGCGGCCGCTGCTGTCGACGCCGGTGCGCGGCCGGGCGCACAGGTTGGCGTAGCTGCTTGAATTCGACAGCAGGTTCGGGTTCAGGTCTTCCGGCGTGGCCTGCGATGAGACCGGCGCCGGCGTGGACGGCTGCTGTGCGGCCGGCGGACGGGCGCCGACACTGGGCGAACCGCCACCGCCGCCGCAGCCGGCGAGCACGAGCAGCGCGGCCAAGGCGCTAAAGGACTGGCGGAGGGGGCGAAATGGCGAGCTCATCCGACCGATTATAGATGTGGAATAACGACTCAAGAACAACCGAATGTCACGACTGCGGCTAGATCACAACGAAGATTATTGCGATGACAAGAACGCGTGGACGGACAAGCCGACTAGGCGTCCCCGTCCACGCGTTCAAACCGCGCTGAAAGAGCGATGCCGCGCTTCTACGCCGCGCGGGGCGCCACGCCGGCCGGCGCGTGGAACGCCGCCACCAGTCCCGCTTCCTTCTCTCTGGCCGCCTTCAGGTGGCGCGCCTTGACGTGCCCGTAGCCGCGGATCTCTTCCGGGATGCTGGCGATCGCCACTGCCTGCGCCAGGTTGTCCGCCGTCAGCTTCGGTAACAAGGCCGCCACCGTCTCGCGGTATTGCCCGATCAAGGCGCGTTCGGTACGGCGCTCGGCGGTGTAGCCGAACACGTCGAACGCGGTGCCGCGCAAGCCCTTGAACTTGGCCAGCATGCCGAACGCGTTCATCATCCACGGACCGTATTCGCGCTTGATCGCATGACCCTGCTTGTCGTGCTTGGCCATCAGCGGCGGCGCCAGGTGGAACTTGACCGTGATGTCGCCTTCGAACATGCCGGCGATCTTGTCGCGGAAAGCCGGATCGGTGTGCAGGCGCGCGACTTCATACTCGTCCTTGTACGCCATCAGCTTGTAGCAGTAGCGCGCCACCGCTTCGGTCAGGCGCGTGCCCTTGCCCAGCTTGCTTTCTTCGGCGCGCACGCTGTCGACAAAGCCCTTGTACTGCGCGGCGTAGGCGGCGTTCTGGTAGGCGGTGAGCAGCTCGACACGGCGGTTGACGATCTCGTCCAGCGTCTGGGTGCGCTTGAACTCGATCACCTTGGCCGGCGCCGCGACCTTGGTCACCGACGCCAGATCGTGCGCGGCGCTGCGGCCCCAGTTGAAGGCGGCCTTGTTGAACGCAACCGACACGCCATTGAGCTCGATCGCCTTCATCAACGACGCTTCGCGCAGCGGCACGTGGCCCTTCTGGAAGGCGTAGCCGAGCATGAACATATTGGTGGCGATGGCGTCGCCCATCAGCGCGGTGGCAATACGGCCGGCATCGACGAAATCGACGTTATCGGCGCCGCAGGCTTGCACGATGGCGCCGCGCGACCCTTCGGCCGGGAACTGCCAGTCCGGGTTCTTCACGAACGCGGCGGTAGTAGCGCCGGTGGCGTTCACCGCAGCCCAGGTGCGGCCCTCGCCCATGCGCGACAGCGCGTCGCGGCTGGCGGTGACGATCTGGTCGCAGCCGATCACCAGGTCAGCGCTGCCGGTGCCGACGCGGGTCGAATGCAGGTCGGCCTGGTGTTCGGCCAGGCGCACGTGCGACATCACCGGCCCCCCCTTTTGCGCCAGGCCGCTCTGGTCGAGCACGACGGCGCCCTTGCCTTCCACGTGGGCAGCGACTGCCAGGATCTGGCCGACGGTCACCACGCCGGTGCCGCCGACGCCGGCGACCAGGATGCCGAACGGCGTCTCGACCGACGGGATACAGGGCTCGGGCAGCACGGGCGGCGCCGCTTCGGCCGTGGTTGCCTTCTTCGGCTTCTTCAAGCCGCCGCCTTCGACCGTGACGAAGCTCGGGCAGAAGCCCGACACGCACGAGAAGTCCTTGTTGCACGAGGACTGGTTGATCTGGCGCTTGCGGCCCAGTTCGGTTTCCAGCGGCTCCACCGACAGGCAGTTCGACTGCACCGAGCAATCGCCGCAGCCTTCGCACACGGCTTCGTTGATCACGGCGCGCTTGGCCGGGTCGGGGAACTCGCCTTTCTTGCGACGGCGCCGCTTCTCGGACGCACAGGTCTGGTCGTAGATCACGGCCGACACGCCCGGCATCTCGCGCAGCTCGCGCTGCACGTCCATCAGTTCGGAACGGTGGCGCACCGTGGTGCCTGGCGCCCAGTTGTAGTCGGCAGGATATTTGTCCGGCTCATCGGTGACGACGATGATCGGTTTCACGCCCTCGGCCGCGATCTGGCGACTGATCATGCCCGGGTCGAGGATGCCGTCGACATTCTGGCCGCCGGTCATCGCCACCGCGTCGTTATACAGAATCTTGTAGGTGATGTTGACCTTGGCCGCGACCGAGGCGCGGATCGCCAGCGCACCCGAGTGGAAATAGGTTCCGTCGCCCAGATTGACGAACACGTGCTTCTCGTCCGTGAACGGCGCCTGGCCGATCCAGGTCGTCCCTTCCGCGCCCATGTGGGTGAACGTGGACGTCTCGCGGTCCATCCACAGCACCATGTAGTGGCAGCCGATGCCGGCCATGGCGCGCGAGCCTTCCGGCACCTTGGTCGAGCTGTTGTGCGGGCAGCCGGAGCAGAAGTACGGAATGCGGTCGGTCTCCGGGTTCGGCTTGGCCGGGATGCTCTTGAGCACCAGCTCCTTGGCTTCGAGAAAGGCGATGCGTTCGCGCACCCGTTCGGCCACCGGGTGACCGGCGCAGTAGTGCGAGATGCGCGAGGCGATGGCGCGCGCGATCTGCGCCGGATTCAGTTCGTAGGTCGCCGGCAACAGCCAGTCGCCGTGGCCCATGCGGTCCTTGTTGCTCCACTCGCCGGTGTCGTCGAACTTGCCGACCACGCGCGGACGCTGGCTGTCCGGCAGGTTGTACAGCGCTTCCTTGAGCGCGTATTCCATCACCTGGCGCTTTTCTTCGACCACCAGGATCTCATCCAGGCCGCGGGCGAACTCGTGCACGCCTTCGGACTCGAGCGGCCAGGTCATGCCGACCTTGTACAGGCGCAGGCCGATGTCGCGCGCGGCCTGCTCGTCGATGCCGAGGTCGGCCAGCGCCTGGCGCGTGTCCACGTAGCTTTTTCCCGCGGTGATGATGCCGATCTTCGGCGTCGGGCTGTCCCAGATGATGCGGTTCAGTTTGTTGGCGCGGGCATAGGCCAGCGCCGCGTACCACTTGAAGTTGCTCATCCGGACTTCCTGGTCCAGCACGGCGTCCGGCCAGCGGATGTTCAGGCCGCCCTGCGGCACTTCGAAGTCGGTCGGCAGCGCGATCTGGACCCGGTTCGGATCGAGGTCGACCACGGCGCCGGACTCGATGATGTCGGTGACGCACTTCATCGACACCCACAGCCCGGTATAGCGGCTCATGGCCCAGGCATGCAGGCCGTAGTCGAGGTATTCCTGCACCGAGGACGGGTACAGCACCGGGATGCCGCAGTGGGTCAGGATGTGATCGGACTGGTGCGCGGTGGACGAGGATTTGGCTGCGTGGTCGTCGCCGGCCAGCACCAGCACGCCGCCGTGCTTCGACGAGCCGGCATTGTTGCCGTGCTTGAACACGTCGCCGCAGCGGTCCACGCCCGGGCCTTTGCCGTACCACATGGCGAATACGCCGTCGTACTTGGCGTCCGGGTACAGGTTGGTTTGCTGGGTGCCCCAGACCGAGGTCGCGGCCAGGTCTTCGTTCATGCCGGGGTGGAACTTGACGTGGTGCTCTTCCAGGTACTTGCGCGCCTTCATCGCGGTCTGGTCGACCGAGGTGACCGGCGAGCCGCGGTAGCCGGTGATGAAGCCGGCAGTGTTCAGGCCGGCCTTCAGGTCGCGCTCGCGCTGCAGCATCGGCAGGCGGATCAGGGCCTGGGTGCCGGTCATGAAGGCGCGGCCGCGCTCGAGCGTCCATTTATCGTCAAGGGATATGTCGTGCTCGGGCGGCGTGAGCTGGGCACGGTCCAGGGGTGCGTTCATTGCTTGTCTCCAATGTCCTCGTGGTGGGAGGTTGGGTGCGGTACATTGCCGTTCCCTGTCGATCTGCCATCCTGTGCCGTCGCGCGGCCGGCTTCTGTCGAGCCGATTCTGTGCGCTGACGGCAGGCCTGGTCAGTCCCCTCCCGTAAGGAACCCAGTATAGTCCTGGGCCTCCAGCATTAAATTCCAATCAATTCCCCCCGCCCGTTGAATTGCGCAATAAAATTGCGGTACGCAAGAGCAATCAGAGGTGTGTATGTCAAAAATTGAGCTGGATAAAACCGACCGCAAGATCCTGGAGATCCTGCAGAGTGATGGCCGGCTGTCGAACCAGGACGTGGCGGAGCGGGTGAACCTGTCGCCGTCGCCCTGCCTGCGCCGCATCAAGCGCCTGGAAGAGGCCGGCGTGATCCGGCAGTACGTGGCGCTGCTGGATCCGGACAAGATCGGGCTGGGGCTGCTGGCCTACGTCAACGTGCGCCTGGAAAAGCACAGCGAAGTGGCCAGCATCAGCCGCGCGCCGGGCCTGCCGGCGACGTCGCCACGCAACGATTTCGCGGTGTCGGTGGGGACCTGGCCGGAAGTGGTGGCGTGCTATGCGATGACGGGAGAGATGGATTTCCTGCTGCGCGTGCACGTGGAAGACATGGACCACTTCTCGCGCTTCATGATGGGCACGCTGCTCAAGCATCCGGCGGTGCTGGATGTGAAGTCGAGCTTTGCGCTGCAGCGGATCAAGGAGACGACGGCGATGCCGTTGGTTTAAATGTTGCGCTTTGCGTAGCGTTGGCGGCTTCGCCGCCGACGCGGTGGTAGTTAGCCGCAAGATCATCGAGCACGGTATCGGAGCCGCCAACAATCAGCGCGTCGGCGGGGAACCCGCCAACCCTACCGTGGCGTTTTCTTTGGGGTGAAAAACTTCACCGCCGCCCGTGCATTCGCCTTGACCGTGTAATCGATCACCGCAAACTGCTCCTCCAGCGCCTCGGCCATCACGCTGCCCGGGCTGGGCGGCGGCAGTTCGAGGTGGGCGTCGGCTTCGCCATATTCGCGCTTGATGCGCATCCCGGCCTTCTTGGCGATGTGCATCATGGTCTGGTTCGAAGTCAGGCACTGCATATAGAGCGTGTCGACGTCCGAATTGCGGCAGTGGATCGCGGCGCGCTGGAACAAGCGGGTGCCGACGCCCTGTCCGCGCGCCGAGCTTGATACCGATACCCCGAATTCGGCGATCTGTTCCTTGTCGGTTTTCTTTCCCTCCGACGGCGCAAACGCCAGGTGGCCCACGCCGACCAGCTGGAACACGCTGTTCACCACCCCGAACACGATGTCGCGCGAAAAATCGATCTTGCCGACATAGGCCGTGATCCCCTCGTCCGGCACCATGCTGCCGAAGCGCAGCAGGCGGTCGCCGCTGTCCAGCGCCAGCAGGTGGCGCAGGATGCGCCGGCGGTCGCGCTCGCCAAGCTCCTTGACCAGCACCGGCGCCTGGCCCTTCTTGCCGCGCAAGCCCTGGATCCAGCGCTGTAGTGGGTTGTCCAGCATGTTCACGTCCTTGTTGTGCTCTGCAACCGGATGATTCTAGCCGATCGGGTCGGCGCCCACGCCATTCGTCGCGTCCACTTCGACCGGGCGCGGCAGTCCCCTTGGCGCCGGTCCCAGCCATTGCGACTGCGGACTGACCACGAAGCGGCCCTTGCCGGCCTGCTTGGCTTCGTACATCGCCTTGTCGGCGTCGGCCAGCAGCGCTTCCTGCCCGCGCGCCGCGCCAGCCTGGCCGCGCGCGCTGGCGATGCCGATGCTGGCCGAAATGCTGACCGGATGGCCATCGGCCTCGACGATCGACTCGATCTGTTCCAGCGCCAGCCGCGCCACGCGCAGCGCGCCGTCGCGCGAGTTGACGTCTTCGAGCATGATCACGAATTCGTCGCCGCCCAGGCGCGCCAGCGCGTCTTCGGCGCGCAATTTCTCCTGCACCCGGCGCGCGACCAGCTGCAGCACCATGTCGCCGGTGGCATGGCCCCAGGTATCGTTCACAGCTTTAAAACCATCGAGGTCGATGAACATCAGCACCACCACGCTGTCGCGGCGATCGGCGCGCGCCAGCGCCCGTTCCAGCAGGCGCGTGATCTGGCGATAGTTGATCAGGCCGGTCAGGCTGTCGTGCTGGGCCAGGCGTTCGAGCTGGCGCGATTGCGCTTCGAGCTCGGCGGTGCGCTCGGCAACCCGGTGTTCCAGCGTCTCGTTGGCCGACTGCAGGCTGGCGTTGACCTCGCCGATGATGCGGTAGCTGCGGCGCAGGCGCCAGCCGGCCCAGGCCAGCAACACCAGCAGCACGGCCGAATAGGCGAACAGGTAGCCGCGGTAGCGCTGGCGCTCCAGCAGCACGGCGTCGAACGAGCGGTCGAACTCGCGCTCGAGGCGCTCCAGCGCGGCGTCGCTGCCGGTGGCGGCGATCTGCGCTTCCAGCATGTTTTCCAGCGGACGCTTTTCCAGGATCACACGGCAGCTGTTGATCACGGCGTCCATCTTGTCGATCACGGCCGGAGAGAAGGCGATCTGCTGGGCTGCGACGTCGCCCAGGATTTCGTCGATGCGCGCGGCCAGTCTCGGGGTCGGGGCGATGTTGTAGCGCAGGGTTTCGGTCAGCAGTGCATTGAGGGTGGTGTCCAGCCGCACCACGATGCGCGCCGGCGCCAGCGCGCCCTCGATACCGCTCAGCTCGGTCTTGAGGTCGGCCACGGCGGGCGGCATGTGCAGCAGGGCTGCGCGCAGCGGTGGATTGTGGACCGCGAACTGGCCGACCAGCATTTCCTTGTTATGCAACGCGGTTTCCAGGTTGCCGAAGGCGGCCCGGGCGGCGCTGCCTTCGGCGCGCGGCAGGGCGTCGCGCAGGCGCTCGAGCAGGTCGTGCATGCGCGGCAACTGGGCGGTCAGCTTGGGGTCGGGCGAAGGGCGGCCGATGTGGGCGCGCAGGATGTTGGCGTCCCATTCGGCGTCGAGCTTTTCCAGCTCGCGCAGGTTGAGGGTGATGCGGTTACTGATGGCCGGGTCGACCGATTCGGTGCGGATATAGAGAAAAGCCAGCATCAGGGCCAGCGCAAGCACAGCCAGGCTCGCCAACAGGACGCGGCGGCGATGGCTCCAGGTCGAGGTGCGCCGTGCCAACGGGGTGAGCATGGTTTTTCTCCAAGGCAACGAAAAAGGGTTCCTCGAAGGATAACAAAACTTGGAGCGCGTCTGTACGGAGCGTGTAACGACATGTAACAAGCAACGGTAGCAATGTCACAATTGTATGGATGTTAAATCAATTGCGTTGCCATATATGCCATGATCGCTGTAACGAATTGACCGGATGCTGTCTTTATCCTGCCCCCTGCCCGTCCAGGTGTAACGCCGTTTTCACTGCTTCCACCCTTGCCCGATGCACCGCTTCGGGAATCTGCGCGCGCCGATCGGCCAGGCGTCCGGCAATCTCGCCCGCATTCACGCCGCGCGCCGCGTTCAGCGCTTTGAGCAGGAAAACGCGCAGAGCATGCTCTTCGTCGCCGCGCCCGCATGTATCGCACTCGGCCGCCAGCAGCATCTGGTCGAAGCGCTCGGGTTTACGCAGGCCGTCGCAGCGCTCGATCAGGCTGACGATTGCTTCGGCGCCCAGTGCCGGGGCGCGCTTGACGACGGCGTGTTCGCGCGCGCTCATCAGGGCCAGGTCGCGGCATTCGTTCGGCACCTTCAGGCGCTTGCACACGTCGCCGATCAGTTTGACGCCCTCGGTTTCACGGCCCAGACTGTGCATCAGGACGGCGAAACGGATTTCCAACGGGTGGTCCTGCCCGGCGGCATCGTCGACCACCAGCATCAAGTGCGCGCCAGTGTCGGCCCCGGGATGCGGCACGCCCCACAGCGCGTCCAGTTCGGGCAGGATGCGCGCCAGCGCGCCGCAGTCGCGCAGCACGGCCAGCATGCGCGACGGACGGCGCTCCATCAGGCCGCGCGCCAGTTCCTGCCAGACGCGCTCGGGCACCAGGGCGTCGACCTCGCCCTCTTCCACCATCTGGCGCATCAGCACATTGGTATCATCGGCCACGCGAAAGTCAAGCAGGCGCGCGGCAAAGCGGGCGATGCGCAGGATGCGCACCGGGTCTTCGGCAAACGCCTCGGACACGTGGCGGAACAGGCGCGCTTCGAGATCGGCGCGGCCACCGTACGGGTCGACGATGACGCCGTCGTCGCCCAGTGCCATGGCATTGATGGTCAGGTCGCGCCGGATCAGGTCCTGCTCGAGCGTGACGTCGGGCGCGGCGTGGAAGCTGAAGCCGTGGTAGCCGGGCGCGGTCTTGCGCTCGGTGCGCGCCAGGGCGTATTCCTCGTGCGTTTTTGGATGCAAAAACACCGGAAAATCCTTGCCCACTGCGCGAAAACCGGCGTCCAGCATTTGCTGCGGGGTGGCGCCGACCACCACATGATCCTTGTCCTGCACCGGCAGGCCCAGCAATTCATCGCGCACCGCGCCGCCTACGACATAACTGCGCATGCGATTACTCCGGCAAGTCGGCGTCGTGCAGCGGGGTCGGGTCGGTTTCCGCCATCGCCTCGCCGACCCAGCGCGCCACTGCCGGGTGCGCCAGCATGCGGTCGCAATACGCCTGCAGCGCCGGCGCCAGCGCCACGCCATAGGTCTTGAAGCGCATCACCACCGGCGCATAGAAGGCGTCGGCGATCGAGAACGCGCCGAACAGGAACTGGTGGTGGCCGAAGCGCGACAGGCAGTCTTCCCAGATCTCGCAGATGCGGCCGATGTCGGCCTGGGCGCCCGGCGTGCGGCCACGGCCCGGCAGGTAGGACTGGATGTGCATCGGCATGGCACTACGCAGCTCACCGAAGCCGGCGTGCATCTCGGCCACGATCGAGCGCGCCAGTGCGCGCGCCGCCACGTCCTGCGGCCACATGTGCTTGTCGGGGAATTGCTCGGCCAGGTATTCGACGATGGCCAGGCTGTCCCAGATCGTCATCTCGCCCGAGATCAGCACCGGCACCCGGCCCGCGTACGAGTAGCGCGCGATCTCGTTGGCGGTATCGCGCTGGTCGAGCAGGACGCGGATCTCGGTGAACGGGATGCCGAACCCCACCGCCGCCACCCACGGACGCATCGACCACGACGACAGGTTCTTGTTGCCGATGACCAGGGTGAGGCCGGGCTGGCGCGCCTGCTCCAGGGTGTGCGAGAGGATCGGGTCGAGGTCGATGGTCTGCATGGTGTCCGAGAAAAATGAAAGCCGTTATAGGGAACTACTGCGGGGAACTACTGCGAGGCGCACACGGTTGGGACACTGGCGGCAGAATTGGTACCGTGCGGTGGCTGAGGCCGGTTATCGGCGCCCTGCCCCGTCAGCGCCCGGCATGCGACCGATAGCTGTCCAGCCGGTCGCCGCCCGCCAGGTAGTGCGGTGCGATCGCTTCGATCGACGAGAGCTTGAGTCCCAGCGCCGCGGCTGTCAAGGCGCGGGTGTCGGGCGCCACCACGTTGTCGACCCGCATCGAGTCGAGATTGTCGCGGCTGATCAGGGGCTCGCCCGGCAGCAGCTCAAATAAGCGCGCCTGCAGCCGCGCCACGCCATCCGGCAATCCGATCACGCGCCGCTCGTGGTTGCCGTAGCGGCCGGCCAGGCGCACCAGCTCGGCCAGCGTGTATACGTTGGGGCCGCCCAGCTCGACCACGGCGCCGCGCGTGTCCTGGCGCGCCAGCGCCACCGACAAGGCGGCGGCGACGTCGCCCACCCACACTGGCTGGAACCGCGCCGTGCTACCGGCCAGCGGCACCAGCGGCAGGTAGCGCTGCAGCCGGGCGAACATGGTCAAGAAATGGTCGCCCTCGCCGAACACGACCGAGGGCCGGAAGATGGTGGCCGCCACCGCGCTTTCGGCGCGCGCCGCGGCCTCGCCGTCGGCCTTCGAGCGGCCGTACATCGACGGGCTGGCGCCGCTCGCACCGAGCGCGCTCATGTGCAGGTAGCGCGGCACGCCGGCGGCCGCGCAGGCGGCGGCGATGCGTCGTGGCAGCTCGACGTGCAGGCGCCGGAAGCCGCTGCCATATGGCTGGCCCTGGCCGCCATGCAGCACGCCGACCAGGTTGATCACGGCGTCGCGTCCGGCGGCGAGGCGGCGCAGCACGGCGTCGTCGTGGATGTCGGCCACCTCGACGTCGACCCCCGGCAGCATGGTGAGCGCACGCGCCGCTTCGAAGTGGCGCGCCGCCACCAGCACGCCCACGCCGTCGTCGGACAGGCGCGCGGCCAGGTGCTTGCCGATAAAGCCGGTGCCGCCGATCAGCAGCACCTTCGGTGGGTTGACTGTCATGGTCGCCCCGGATAGGCAAGTGGCGCCGGCATGGTCGGCTTCGACATGGTCTGCTCCTTAGTCGAGCACGGACGCGCTGCTGCCGCGCGGGCTGATCGTGCCCAGGCGCGCCTTGAGCGACTGCGGCTTGCCCTCGAAGATCGAGGCGTAGTTGGTGGCGTTGGCCATCACGTTGCGCACGTAGCCGCGCGTTTCGGTGAACGGGATGGTTTCCACGAAGATCGCCCCTTCCATCGGCTGCTCCAGACGGCCGCGCCAGGTGCGCGAACGGCCCGGCCCGGCGTTGTAGGCGGCGGTGGCCAGCACGTAGGAGCCGTCGAAGTTGCCCAGCACCATGTTCATGTAGTTGGCGCCGAGCGTGATGTTGGTGCGGATGTCGTTGAGCATATCGTGCACAAAGTTGTCCAGGCCAATCTTGTTCGCCACCCACTTGCCGGTGGCGGGCATCACCTGCATCAGGCCCGAAGCGCCGACGCCGGAGCGCGCGTCGCGGATGAAGCGCGACTCCTGGCGGATCAGGCCATACACCCAGGCCTTGTCCAGCCCAAGTCCCTGAGCCGTCGGCTTCAGGAGTTCGAGATGGGGCGCCGGGAAGCGCTGGTCGTAGCTGAGTTCGGTACGCGTGCGCAGCGAGGTTTCGACCATGCGGTCAAGCAGCTCGTTGCGGCGCGCCAGCTCGGCGGCGGCCAGTAACTGACGTTCAGACAGGTTGCGCAAGCCCCAGTTCCATTCGCGGTTGCCTTCCGCGCGCAGGCTCAAACTGTAGAACTTCAGCGCCCGCTGCAGGCTCGGATTATTGCTCGCCTGGACCAGCTCGGCGGCCGTGATCGGCGCCACCGGCGGCGGCGCCACCACCAGCCGTCCCAGCTCTTCCTGGGCCAGCTGGCCATAGAAGGTCGATTGGGCGGCGATGCCGCCGAACAGATCACGGGCCTCGACCGAGTGCCCCTCGGCCTGGTGTGCGCGCCCTAACCAGTAGATCCAGGTGGAATCGCCGCGCAGCGCCGGCGGCATCGCCTCGATGCTGGCGCGCACTTCCTTCCAGTCGCCGCGGCGCAGCGCCATGCGCGTCTTCCATTGCATCTGGAAGTCCGACAGCGGCGCGCCCTTGGCGCGGCGCCAGTACTCGTCGGCTTCCGGCGCCAGCGCGATCGAAGCGGCCAGCGCCACGTTGGCCCAGCCGATCGCGCGCGCTTCGGCGTCGAGCTTGGGACCGTTCTTGTCCAGCCCCACCGCCGCCAGCTTGAGGCTGGTGCGCGCCATGCGGCCGACCGCCACCAGGTACAGTTCCTGTTCGGCGCGGGTCTTGCCGACGCCGCGCGCCATGGCCACCGCCGGCAGGTCGACCGCCTGGGTGGCGCGCGCCTCGGGCAGGCCGAGCAGCACGGCGGTGCGCCGCGCCGGGCCGCTGGCATTGGTTTCGCCGGCCAGGCGCAGCTGGCGCAGCAAATCGTCCTGGCTGAACTGGCCGTTGCGGGCCAGCTCGGCGATGAGGGTGGCGCAGCCGTCGCCGTAGCTCGGCGGATTGAGCAGCAGCGCGCGCGCATCCTGCGCCACCGCTTCGCCGCGGCTGGCGCGCGCCAGCAGGGCGTAGCAGCGCACCTGCAGGTCGCCGGACTGGCCCAGGCTGCCGACTTCGCGCAGGAAGGTATTCCATTCGCCGCGCTTGCCGAGCTCGATCAGCCAGTCGTTGCGCAGGCGGTCGGCCACGGCCGTGCCTTCATGACGGCGCAGCACCTGCAGCACCTCGTCCTGGATGGCATCGCGCAGGCGCGGTTTCAGACGATAATAGTCGACATACGGCGCCAGCAGATAGTTGGGCGCCAGGCGCGATGCGATGGCGTTGGCGCGCGCGCCGTCGTTCTGGCGCGACGCTTCGCGCAGCAGCATGAAGTTATCGTCGTCGGCGCGCGCGTCGCTCGGCGCGGGCGGCAAGCCCTGCATCGCCGGCACGGCCGGGGCGCTGGGAGCGCCGGCGGGAACCGGCGGCAGCGCCACTTCGGGCGCGGGTGCATCGGGGTCTTCCTGCGCCAGCGCGGCGGGCGGCAGCGCACAGGACAGAACAAGGGCAATGGCGGCCGGTATTGCGCCGGCTGACAATTTCGATTGAAACATCCACAACTCTCACATTACGCTGCATTGAAACCATGACCGGCGAACCAAGAATACCACGCGGCACCGAGCCCCAGCTACCCAAGGTAGAGGCCGATGTCTCGCTGCAACAGCTTACCCAAGCGCTCGTGACGCAGGACAAGTCTGTCTTGCGCAGCGCCCTCAAGGCGCGTCGGCGCGCGATCGACCCGGCGCTCAAAGCCGCCTGGGACGAGCGCATCGGCGCGCACGTATTGGCCTGGTGGCGCGAGCACGCACAAGCATTTTCCGGCGCACATCGGGGTGCGCAGTTGGCTGTCTATTGGCCGCTGGCCGGCGAACCGGACTTGCTGCCAGCGTACGCGGAATTGGCGCGGCAAGGCGTACGGCTGGCGTTGCCGGTGGTGCTGGAGCGCCACGCGGCGCTCGGATTTGCCGAGTGGGTGCCGGGAGAAGCGACGGTCAGCGACCAGCTGGGGGTGGCAGTGCCGGCCGATCTGCGGCTGGTGGAACGCCCGCCGGCGCTGCTGGTACCGTGCCTGGGATTCAATGCGCTTGGTTACCGGGTGGGATATGGCGGCGGGTTCTATGACCGCACGCTGGCGCCTGAGCCGCGGCCGGCCACGGTCGGGATCGCATATACCTGCCAGCGGGTGGAATTCGATGGCGACGCGCATGACGTGCCGTTGGATCGGGTGATTACCGAGGAGTAAAGCGTGAGTTGGTGAGGCGGGCGATAGGTGGACGCGTGGACGGCGGAGCCGTCCACCCTACGAACATTGCCCTTACCGTAGGGTGGACAGGTTCCCCGTCCACGCGTTCAACCAGCGCGTGTGCTGCCGACCATCACGGCCGCAAACGCTGCCAGATCGCCGTCGTCGGCCCCGCCTGGTTCATGCTGTAGAAATGCAGCCCCGGCGCACCGCCAGCCAGCAGCCGTTCGCACAGCCCGGTCACCACGTCCAGCCCGAAGGCGCGGATCGAGGCGCTGTCGTCGCCGAAGCTGGCCAGTTTCAGGCGCACCCAGCGCGGGATCTCGGCGCCGCACATGTCCGAGAAACGCATCAGCTGCATGTAGTTGGTGATCGGCATGATGCCGGCCACCACCGGCACGTCGACGCCCAGCTTGCGGGTGTTGTCGACGAACTGGAAATACGCGTCCGCGTTATAGAAATACTGGGTGATGGCGGCGTTCGCCCCGGCCTGCACCTTGCGCGCATAGGCCTGCAAATCGTCCTGCGGCGAACGCGCCTGCGGGTGCATCTCGGGATAGGCCGCGACCTCGATGTGGAACCAGTCGCCGGTCTCCTGGCGAATGAATTCCACCAGCTCGCTGGCATAGCGCAGTTCGCCCGCGCCGCCGTAGCCGCTCGGCAAGTCGCCGCGCAGCGCCACCAGGCGCCGGATGCCGCTGTCCTTGAACTGGGTCAGCACTTCGCGGATCGACTCGCGGGTGGCGCCGATGCACGACAGGTGTGGCGCGGCCTGGTGGCCGTCGGCCATGATCTCGCGCACCGTCTGCAGCGTGCCCTGCTGGGTGCTACCGCCGGCGCCGAAGGTCACCGAGAAATACTTGGGGCCGAGCTCGGCCAGCTTGCTGCGCGCCAGGCGCAGCTTCTCGGCGCCTTCCGGCGTCTTGGGCGGGAAAAACTCGATACTGAAATCAGGAGTTTCCATTGTCTTTATTTGAAAGAAGCAAGGTGGAAAGCGCCCACGAAATGATGCTGTACAGGATCGCCGCCAGGAAGGCCGACCAGAATCCCGCCACCTGGAATCCGCCCACCAGATTCGCCACCAGCCAGAACAGCAAGGCATTGATGACCAGGATGAACAGGCCCATCGACACCAGCGTGACCGGCAGGGTCAGGATCACCAGCACCGGACGGATCAGGGTGTTGACCAGCCCCAGCACCAGCGCCGCGATCAGCGCGGTGCCGAGGTTTGAAACTTCGACGGAGTGCATCAGGTAAGGCAGGGCCATCAGGGCCGCGGCATTGATCAGCCAGGTAATCAGGAGACGCATCGTGACAATCGACTTTCGTGGGGTACGCAGGCGCCATGGCGGCGCCCGGCTTGATCGTGCGCGAAGCGCCCCGGGGGACGCTTCGCGTGTGGGTACAGCGGAATGACGCTACTGAAGATTAGTAGCGGTAGTGTTCCGGCTTGTACGGACCTTCCTGGCTCACCGAGATGTAGTTGGCCTGCTCTTCGGTCAGCGTGGTCAGCTGGGCATTGAGCTTTTTCAGCTGCAGGCGCGCAACCTTCTCGTCCAGCTTCTTCGGCAGCGTGTACACGCCCACCGGATACTGCTCGGTGTTCACGAACAGCTCGATCTGGGCGATGGTCTGGTTCGCGAACGACGAGCTCATCACGTACGACGGGTGGCCGGTACCGCAACCCAGGTTTACCAGGCGGCCTTCGGCCAGCAGGATGATGCGCTTGCCATCAGGGAAGATGACGTGGTCGACCTGCGGCTTGATGTTGTCCCACTCGTATTTCTTGAGCGCGGCGACTTCGATTTCGTTGTCGAAGTGGCCGATGTTGCAGACGATCGCCTGATCCTTCATCTTGAGCATGTGCTGCTCGGTGATGACGTGGTAGTTGCCGGTGCAGGTGACAAAAATGTCGCCGTGTTCGGCGGCGTAGTCCATGGTCACGACGCGGTAGCCTTCCATCGCCGCCTGCAGTGCGCAGATCGGGTCGATTTCGGTGACCCACACTTGCGCCGACAGCGCGCGCATGGCCTGGGCCGAACCCTTGCCGACGTCACCGTAACCGGCGATGACGGCGACCTTGCCGGCGACCATCACGTCGGTGGCGCGCTTGATGCCGTCGACCAGCGATTCGCGGCAGCCGTACAGGTTGTCGAACTTGGACTTGGTGACCGAGTCGTTGACGTTGATCGCCGGGAAGGCCAGTTTGCCTTCCTGGTGCATCTGGTACAGGCGGTGCACGCCGGTGGTGGTTTCTTCGGTGACGCCTTTGATACATGGCAGACGCTTCGAGTACCACTGCGGATCACGCGCCAGACGGCCCTTGATCGCGTTGAACAGGCAGATTTCTTCTTCCGAGCCCGGCTTGTCCAGCACCGAGATGTCCTTCTCGGCGCGCACGCCCAGGTGCAGCAGCAGGGTGGCGTCGCCGCCATCGTCGAGGATCATGTTGGCGTGGTTGTCGCCTGGCCACTCGAAGATGCGGTGGGTATATTCCCAGTATTCGTCCAGGGTCTCGCCCTTGACCGCGAACACCGGGGTGCCGACCGCGGCGATGGCGGCGGCGGCGTGGTCTTGCGTCGAATAGATGTTGCACGACGCCCAGCGCACGGTGGCGCCCAGCGCTTCCAGGGTGCGGATCAGGACCGCGGTCTGGATCGTCATGTGCAGCGAACCGGCGATGCGCGCGCCCTTCAGCGGCTGGGCAGCGGCATATTCTTCCTGAATCGCCATCAGGCCCGGCATCTCGGTTTCAGCGATGCGGATTTCCTTCTCGCCCCAGGCAGCCAGGGTGATGTCGGTGACGATGTAGTCTTGGGAATCTTTGAGTACGGCGTTCATCACGCCCTCCTTTCAATGTTTAGAAAAAAGTAACGTGAGCGCAGTGTTGATATCCGAGCCTGGCCAAAAGGAATCTTTCGGTCGCAACGCTCCTCGGAACGGGGTAGTTTAGCACGCAAGCGCCTGCCAGTCATGCTCTCGTTGAACGCAATCGGATGCGAACGCCACAAACATAAGGGCGCGTTGTGCAGGCAACAACGTCAGCATGGCGGCCGCTCAGGGCTGTTCCATGCAGACCTTGCAGGCCGATTCGGTGAACCGGGATTCGCGGACGCGCTTACCGGGATATTGCTGCTCCAGCTTCTTGTAATCTATACCCGTTTCCGGCGTCAATGCGACGACCGGCTGCTGCAGGAAGACGCCCTTCTGGTCGGCAAAGGTGAGTCGCACGCCATTCGGGTCCGAGCGCAGCTCGACCGATCCGGCCTTGCTCCACAGGCGCAAGGCGCTGGCCTGGGCGTCCTCGGGTCCGGCCACGAACAGCGTCGACCGGCGATACTTGGAATCCAGGGTCAGCATGACATTGCTACCCTCGTCCTGGGTAACGTAGCCGCCGCGTTCGATGCCCTGCTCGTCGTACAGCATCACGCCGGCCGCTTTCGATCCGCGTTTGGCGACGTGGCCGTTGGCCATCACGCCATCCGGCAAGTCGCCGCTGACGCGGGTGCGGACCACGCCCTTGCGGTCGACGACCACGATTTCCTTGACGCTGATGCGGTCGAAACTGGCCTGCTTCAGGGAGCCACCGGCAATGGCGCCGCCGCCGGCGACGAGCAAGGGGGTGAACGCCCACATCAGGCGCTGGCGCGCGAGCTGCTTGCGCAGCGCTGCATTGTTTTCTTCGCAGGCCTGAATCCCCTGTTCCAACGTCGTCATCGCAGTCTCCGAAAAGAAAGTGACCACATTAGCAGCCCGGATGCAGCGTTCGCAATGCCTGCCATGCCTTCGGCCGATGATCCATGCACGCCGCATTGCTCGGCTTGGCGCGCCCATGAAAAAACGGCGCCGCTGTGAAGCGGGCGCCGTTTAGGTAATGCGTCAGGGCGAGGCGATCAGTTCAGGCCGGCCGCCGCGCGCAGTGCTGCCGCCTTGTCGGTACGCTCCCAGGTGAACTCCGGCTCTTCGCGGCCGAAGTGGCCGTAGGCTGCGGTCTTGCAGTAGATCGGACGCAGCAGGTCCAGCATCTGCACGATGCCTTTCGGACGCAGGTCGAAGTGCTCGTTGACCAGCGCCGCGATTTTCTCGTCCGAGATCACGCCGGTGCCTTCGGTGTACACGGTGATGTTGATCGGACGCGCCACACCGATCGCGTAGCTGACCTGCACCTGGCACTGGCGCGCCAGGCCGGCGGCGACGATGTTCTTGGCGACATAACGGGCGGCGTAGGCGGCCGAGCGGTCGACCTTCGACGGATCCTTGCCCGAGAACGCGCCACCGCCGTGCGGCGCGGCGCCGCCGTAGGTGTCGACGATGATCTTGCGGCCGGTCAGGCCGCAGTCGCCCTGCGGGCCGCCGATGACGAAGCGGCCGGTCGGGTTGACCAGGAAGCGGGTGTCCTTGAGCCACTCGCGCGGCAGCGTGGTCTTGATGATTTCTTCGATCACCGCTTCTTCGATCTGCGAGTGCGAGACGTCAGGATGGTGCTGGGTGGACAGGACGACGGTGTCGACTGCCACCGGGCGGCCGTCGACGTAGCGCAGCGTGACTTGCGACTTGGCGTCCGGACGCAGCCACGACAGGCGGCCGTCCTTGCGCAGCTGCGACTGGCGCTCGACCAGGCGGTGGGCGTAGTAGATGGCGGCCGGCATCAGTTCCGGGGTTTCGTCGCAGGCGTAACCGAACATCAGGCCCTGGTCGCCCGCGCCCTGGTCGAGGTCGATACCGGCGCCTTCGTCCACGCCCTGGGCGATGTCCGGCGACTGCTTGTCGTAGCAGACCATCACGGCGCAACCCTTGTAGTCGATGCCGAAGTCGGTGTTGTCGTAACCGATGCGTTTGATGGTGTTGCGCGCCACCTGAATATAATCGACGTTGGCGTGCGTGGTGATCTCGCCGGCCAGCACGACCAGACCGGTGTTGCACAGCGTTTCAGCGGCGACGCGCGCGGTCGGATCCTGCTCGAGGATGGCGTCGAGAATGGCGTCGGAAATCTGGTCCGCGACTTTGTCGGGATGGCCTTCGGAAACGGATTCGGAAGTGAAGAGGTAGTCGTTCGACATGTAGGCTCCATGTTACGGGTCAATGAGATCTGCCGCAGTAACTGGTTACCTGCGACGCTTTAGCGACATTTATATTCCGCTTCGCAAGTTGTCTGTTAACTCGGCGGATCCTGCATAAAGTGGTATTTTACGCTTCCTTGGAATTTTGGTGTGGAAACACGTGCGCCATTCAACCCTGATCAATCCAATGCTAGTTGTAATTTTCCGTACGTTATCTATATTTCCATTGCCCATCTTGCACGCGCTGGGCGCGGCCATGGGCTGGCTGGTCTACGCCTTGTCGCCGTCGTACCGGCGCCGCCTGCGCGCCAATTTGCAGCAGGCCGGCTATGACGGCCACTGGCGCCAGGCGGTCGGCGAAGCCGGCAAGGCCGCGATCGAGCTGGCCTTCGTCTGGTGCGCCAATCCCGAGCGCGTTGCCAGGCATGCCACGGTGGAAGGCTGGGAGCTGGTCCAGAGCCGCCTCGACGCCGGGCGCGGGATTGTGTTCCTGACGCCACACCTGGGCTGCTTCGAGATGACGGCACAGCAGATCGCATTGAAAACGGCGCTCACCGTGATGTATCGCCCGCCGCGCAAGAGCGCGCTCAAACCGCTGGTCGAAGGCGCCCGTGCGCGCCACAACCTGCACCTGGCGCCGGCGAACCTGGCCGGGGTGCGCATCCTGGCCAAGACCCTGAAAAGTGGCCAGCCGATCGGCCTGCTGCCCGACCAGGTGCCGCAGGAAGGCGAAGGCGTCTGGGCGCCCTACTTTGGCCGCAATGCCTACACCATGACGCTGCCGGCCAAGCTGGCCCAGCTCGGCCGCGCTGACATCCTGCTGGTGTACGCCGAGCGGCGTCCGCGCGGCGCCGGCTACATCGTGCGCTTCGTGCCGTTCGAGGGCGACCTGAGCGGCACTGCGGCCGAGCAGGCGGCGGCGATCAACCGCGCCATGGAGCAACTGATCGCGCGCGCGCCGGCCCAGTATTTCTGGAGCTACAACCGCTACAAGCAACCGGAAGGCGTGGCCGCGCCAGGAAGTGACGAGAGCAGCGGGGCCGCAGCATGAGGGTGTTATTGGGATTCATGTGGCTGCTGCATTTCCTGCCGTTACCCATTTTGGGTCGCCTGGGCGAAGCGGTCGGCAGCCTGATGTTCATGATCATGGGCCGGCGTCGCCACATCGCGCTTACCAATCTGCGCCTGTGCCTGCCTGAATTGGACGAAGGCGCGCGGCGCAAGATTGCGCGCGACCATTTCCGCGCCTACGCGCGCAGCATCTTCGAGCGCTCGATCCTGTGGTGGGCATCCGAACAACGCGTGCGCAGCCTGATCCAGGTCGAACCGGCGGTGCCGCAGGCCGAGATGGAGTCCGGCCCGACCATCCTGCTGTGCCCGCACTTCGTGTGCCTGGACGTGGCCGGCGTCGCCTCGCGCGTGATTCCGGTGTGCAGCATGTACGTGCCGCAAAAGAACAAAGCTTTTGATCGCCTGCTGCGCCACGGCCGCGAACGCTACGGTCCGGTGCGCCTGGTGACGCGCAAGGAAGGCATCAAGCCGATCCTGCGCGCGCTGCGCGACGGCCTGCCCTACTTCATGCTGCCGGACATGGACTTCGGCGAAAAGGATGCCGAGTTCGTGCCGTTCTTCGGCGTGCCGGCCGCGACCCTGACCGCGCTGGGCCGCATCGCCGCCACTACCGGCGCCAAGGTGATCCCGGTGATCGCGACCTACTTGCCGAATTACCAGGGCTGGCGCGTGCGCTTCTATCCTTCGTGGGAGAACTATCCCGGCGACGATATGGTGGAAGCAACGCGCCGCATGAATGCCTTCATCGAAGAGCGCGTGCGCGAAGCGCCGGCCGAGTATTTCTGGACCCACAAGCGTTTCAAGACCCGTCCGCCGGGCGAACCTTCCTTGTATGATTAACAGCATGAAACTCAAATTCACCAAGATGCACGGTGCCGGCAACGACTTCATCGTCATCGACGCCATCAACCAGCCGATCGACGTCGACGGCTTCGGCGCCGCGCTGTGGCGCCAGCTGGCCGACCGCCGCTTCGGCATCGGCGCCGACCAGATCCTGGTAGTCGAGCGGCCGGAACAGGACGGCGTCGATTTCCGCTACCGCATCTTCAACAGCGACGGTGGCGAAGTCGAGCAGTGCGGCAACGGCTCGCGCGCCTTCGTGCGCTTCGTGGTCGACAAGGGCTTGACGCAAGAACCGAGCATCCGCGTGCAGACCATGTCGGGCATCATCAATCCGCGTCTGGAAGCCGACGGCAACGTGACGGTGGACATGGGCGCGCCGCGCCTGGTGCCGGACGAGGTGCCGTTCGACAGCGCCGGCCTGGACGGCTTGCCGGAAGCCGACGACACGCTGTGGCCGCTGACGCTGTCCTTGCCCTCCTCTCTTGGAGCACAGGACATGGTGGTGCCGGTATCCGTGGTTTCGATGGGCAACCCGCACGCGGTGCAGGTGGTCGACGACGTCGATGCCGCCCCGATCGAGCGGACCGGGCCGCTGATCGAATCGCACGTGCGCTTCCCGAAGCGTGTCAACGCCGGCTACATGCAGATCGTCGATCGCCATCATATCCGCCTGCGTGTGTACGAACGCGGCGCCGGCGAGACCCTCGCCTGCGGCACCGGCGCCTGCGCGGCGGCCGTGGCCGGCATCCGGCGCGGCCTGCTCGATTCGCCGGTGCGGGTGTCCGCCCGCGGTGGCGAACTGAGCATCGCTTGGGCCGGACCGGGCCAGCCGGTCTACCTCAGCGGACCGGCGGTGTCGGTGTTCGAAGGCGAAATCGAGATCTGATCGCCTGTGTCTGGCCGGCGTTGCCGGCCAGGCAAATAACGGCCTGCGCTTCTACTCAGGCCGCCAACTCGACGTCGGACGCTTCTTCCGCGCCCGGCGCCACGCCATCTCCGGCCACGTCTGCGGCCGCGCCCCCGACCAGCGTACGCAAGCGGTACAGGCGCTGGCGGTAATTCCCTTCCGGTCCGGCCGGGCCGCAATCGACCTGCTCGAACAACTGCACGATGCGGTCCAGCGCCTGGCGCTCGGCCGCCGACTCCACCATCACCAGCCGCCGCTTGCTGCGCCCGTAGCTGGCGCGGATGTCGATCACCAGGCAATGGCCCTGGTCGGCCGTGGCCACGTCCAGCAGCAGCGCCTCGGCGCGCGTCAGGTTGAACAGGGCCGCCAGTTCCAGCCGCGCACCCAGCAGCGGATGGCTGCCCGGCAGGCCGGCATGGCCGGCCAGGTGTCCGGTCTCGGTATAGGGTGCGGTGACCGGACGCGGCGCGATCTTGCGCAGCAGCTCGACCGCCGCGCGCGCGCCCTGCGCCGCCGCTTTCTGCAGCCAGTAGACGGCGCGCACGTCATTGTTCTCGTTCTCGCGGCGCGCGCGCCAGGCGTTGTGGCCGCATTCGAGCTGGGCGTCGCGGTAGCCCATCTCGGCCGCCCGCTCCAGGAAACGCTGGGCGTCGGCCACGTTGCGCTGCGAAAATTCAGGTTTGATGTAGATGCGCGACAGCGCGTACCAGGCCTCGGCCAACCCCTGCTCGCCCGCCAGCGTCAGCCAGCGGATCGCTTTCTTGAAGTTGGCGACATGCGCGTTGGCGACATGCGCGTTTGCGACATGCGCGTTGGCGACATGCGCGTTCGTGCCCTGTCCGTCGGCATCCGCCGCTCCCGGCTTCGCCCCCTGCGCCACCCGCCGCCCGTCGATGCGCATGCGCGCGCAGCGCAAGCCCATCGCCAGCTGTGCATGGCGGTCATGCTCGGCCGCTGCGAGTTCACACAAGCTGGCCGGTTCGCCCGGCTCGAGCGCCACCGCGCCCGCCGCCTGGCCTCCCTCCTCCGCTTCCATCACCCCGAGCGCCGGATCGAGCAGGCGCGCGCAGCGCGACAGCAAGGCGATCTCGTCCGGAGCGAAACGCCGCATCTCGCCCTGCTCGCCGCGTTCGCGCACCAGCGCGCGCGCCAGCGGCAGCGCGCGCGCCAGGTACTCGGTCCACTGGCGAGCGTCCCAGGCCTGCTCCAGCACGCCGAACTGGGCTTCGGAGACGCCATTGTCGGCCGCGCGCCGCAGCCAGCCCTGGGGGGCGGAACGGGCCGGCGGCTGGGCAGCCGGCGCCGCCGTGCGCGCCGGGGCCACGTTATCGGTTGCGGTGGCCGCCGTCCGGGGCGGCGCCGGCCGCTTGTCCTGCTGCGCCAGCAGCCACTGCGCATGCGGAAAGCCGGCGCGCGCCGCGTCTTCCAGCGCGCGCACCGCCTTCGGATGCGGCGCCGCGCCCGGGGCCGGCGCGCCCAGCACCAGTTGGGCAAACACCAGCCCGGCGTGCACGCTGCCGTCGTCGTACGCGCGCTCGTACCACGGCGCCAGCGTGGCCGGATTGCGTTGCGCGATTTCTAAGGGAATATGGTCACCGATCAGTTGCCAGGCAGGAGAACAGTCCTGGCGCGCGGCGCGTTCCAGCCAGTGCAGCGCCGTCGGCAGGCTCTGCGGCAATCCGGCGCTGCCGAACAGGTACAGCTTGCCCAGCTCGAGCTGGGCAGCAACGTGCCCGGCGCGGGCATTGCGAATGATCGCCAGTTCTTCGCGGTTAGCCATGGTTGAAGTCTTGGTGAGTGGATCGGCAGCACTCGGCGGCGACACCGGCGGCGAATTGTTGCACGCAGGTTAAGTTGCCAATATACAAGGTATTGACAGGCAGCGTCGCCTCCAACGCGGTTCTTGGCAAAAGTCTAAGCCGCCCTTGCCCCCGATTCGAGGCGAATCCCGGCTCACTTGATGGGTCGCAAATCTGTGCAAAGCGGATGAAACCGTCGACCGATCTGCATGACAAACCGTTGTCGGGGCGGTGCCCGCTGCGCCAGGCGGACCGATCCGCTTGATGCTGTCTGGCCAGCGTTTTGCCGTATTTTCCGGTGTCGGCGCCGCGCATCCGGCATTTGTGACATCCGCCATGACGCGCGTTTCAAAAATACAACAACACAATTGGTTTTCTTGGCTTTCGACCCGGAGCGCCCGCCATAATTGACCAAATAGCATAGCTTGATGCTTGAAACATATAAGGTGCACGTATCCGGTGTCCAGCCAGCGCTTCGACGCCGGGAACGGATGCGTTCATCGTCACAGGAATACCCATAATGAAAAAAACCCTCCTGGCGCTCGCACTCTCCGGCGCATGCGCCGGTGCGGCCCATGCCCAGAGCGCGGTACAGATTTACGGCACCATCGACGCCGGCGTCATCAAGCGCAGCGGCGATGCGGTCAGCATCGGCAAGCGCTCGGCCAACACCCTGGGCTTCAAGGGCACCGAAGACCTGGGCAATGGCCTCAAAGCCTTGTTCCACGTCGAGGTACGCTACGAATCGGACACCGGTTCCAACGAAATCGGCAGCAACGGCACCCAGCGTCCACTGTTCCAGGGCCAGAGCCGGGTCGGCCTGCAGGGCGACTTCGGCATGCTGCGCATCGGCCGCGGCCTGACCCCGTTCCACGAAACCATCGGCGCCTTCGAGCCGTTCCACGCGATCCCGACCCCGGGCGGCTTCTATACCGACCTCGCCGTCGCCGGCTACTCGTCGCAGGCGCTCGATCCGGTCGGCTACTCCAACAACCGCTGGTCGAACGCGATCTGGTACAACTCGCCGTTGGTCAATGGCTTCCAGCTCAATACCGCGATCGCGACCAAAGAAAACAATGGCGGCCCGGCCATCATCGGGCGCGGCACCGCCGCCGCGCCGCAATACCCGCTCGGCGCCGAGGGCTCGGCCAACCCGTTCTCGATCAGCGCCACCTACAACAACGGTCCGGCCGCCTTCATGGCCGGCTACGAGCGCAACGCCATCGAATCGAAGGTGTGGTCGATCGGCGCCTCGGTGTTCGCGACCCCGGAACTGAAACTGATGGCCACCTACGCACGCCAGGACCAGGACAACACGCGCCTGTTCAACGCCGAGACCAGGTCGTGGGTGCTGGGCGCGAACTACACCATGGGCCCAGGCAAGTTCCTGGCCGGCTATGGCGAGAAAGACACCGACGGCCTGGACAAGGTCAAGCAGCTGTCGGTCGGCTACGAATACAGCCTGTCGAAGCGCACCTACCTGTACCTCGACGCCTCGCGCAAGAAGGGCATGGTCCCGACCGCGACCAACCCGGGCACCATCAACCAGTACGACATCGGCCTGAATCACTCGTTCTGAATCAGGTGTTGTAACGGCGCGCTCCGCGCCGACGTGGGCCGCAGCCCGCGATGCTGCACATGCAAGGCGGACGTGGCGCACATGTCCGCCCTTGTCGTTGGTATTTCCATGCGTTGACCACTCCTCTTCCGCTGCCGATTCTTGTGCAGCGCGCCATGTCGTGTTTCCACAACGCAGCACAAACGGTGCAGGCGTTGCGTACGGGCGTTCTGTACAGCCCGTCGGTCGGCTGGCATATTGGCAAAAGCGAGCTCAAGCATCGCGCCATAAAAAACATCACGGAGACCCCATGAAGAACAGCCTTCCCGCCAGCGCGCTGTGTGCTGCGCTCGCCACCGCGTTCGCCAGCCCGGCCCTGGCCCAGACCAGCGTCCAGATCTACGGCATCGCCGACGCCGGCGTGATGTGGCAGAAGGGCGGCCCGACCAAGGTCTACAGCGGCGGCGCCGACGGCTCGCGCATCGGCTTTCGCGGTAACGAAGAGCTGGGCAACGGCTACAAGGCGATCTTCAACCTCGAAGCGCGGGTCGAGCTCGACACCGGCGGCCAGCAGCCGGCGCTGATGAACGACAACCCGGGGCGCTACCTGCTGCGCGGCATGCAGGGCATCCCGCAACCGATCCTGGACCGCCTGCAGGCCACCATCCAGCCGCCCGGCGCGCCCGCCGTCAATCAAGAGAAAGCGCTGTTCGACCGCACCGCGATGGTCGGCCTGGTGACCCCGATCGGCGCCATCCTGCTGGGCCGCATGTACACCCCGGGCTACGAAGTGTTCAACATGGCCGACGTGTTCGAGTCGGGCACCGCCGGTACCTGGGGCCACATCACCGGCGGCACCGCCGGCTTCACCGCGCTGGGCGCCGACATCCGCTCGCAGGAAGCGATCCAGTACCGCATCGCCCACCCGAGCGGCTTCGGCGGCTCGGTGATGTATGGTCCGGACGGCTCGGGCTACCTCGGCCGCTACAAGAAATTCCGCGCCGTGGCCGGCACTTACAAAGCCAACGGCTTCGACGTCGGCGTCGGCTACAACCACGGCTACGACCGCCAGAACCGGCCGAGCCTGCGCACCACCACCATCGGCGGCTCATACACGATCAACGACACCTGGAAAGTGTTCGCCGGCTTCCACAGCCAGCGCAACGACAACTCGGCGCTGCTGCCCGACTATCTGGGCGGCTGGGATGGCGCGGTGGTGCCGGCGCTGACGGCGCAAGGCATCCCGGGCGACGCCCAGCGCAGGCTGCGCGCCATCTTCCAGAGCGCGATCACCGAGAACACGCGCCAGGACGCCAAGAGCTACCAGATCGGTTTCCATTACCGCATCGGCGCCGGCCGCATCATGGCTTCGGTGGCGCACCAGAACGACCGCACGCCGTCGAATAGCGACGCCGACCTGTACGCGATCGGCTACGATTATTTCTTGTCCAAGCGCACCGACCTGTACACCGTGGCCGCCTTCATCAGGAACGACAACGAAGCCCAGTACACGCCGGGCACCTCGGGCAATCCGGGCGGCTTCACCGAAGCGCCGGGCGCCGATGGCCGCGCGCTGCAGATCGGCATCCGCCACCGTTTCTGATCCGGCGACGCGTCAATCCGGGGACGCCTGCGGGCGTCCCTGTTGTTCCTCGACGGCATGCCGCGGTCGGGTAAAATGGCTTTCGATTTCATTTTCACAGTGACCCCATGAGCACCACACCGGACGCCAGCGCCGTCGCGCAATACCTGATCGACCATCCGCAGTTCTTCGAAGAGCACGCCGGCCTGCTGGGCGAAGTAAAACTGTCGAGCCCGCTCACGGGACGCGCCGTGTCGCTCCAGGAACGCCAGATGGAAGTGATGCGCGACAAGTACCGCGCGCTCGAACTGCGCCTGTCCGACCTGTCGCGCCGCGCCGAGGAAAACGCCGGCATCGCCAACCGCTTCCACGCCTGGACCCAGGCACTGCTGGTCTCGCGCGGCAGTGCCGCCATGGCGGAGGACCTGGTCGACGGCCTGCGCGTGCACTTCAGCGTGCCGCAAGTCACGCTGCGCCTGTGGAACGTCAAGCCGGAACATGCCGACGCGGCGTTCACGAAGGGCGTGAGCGACGACGTGCGCATCTTCGCCAACAGCCTGCGTGCGCCGTATTGCGGCCCCAACAACGACTTCGAAGCGGTGCGCTGGCTGCCCGAAGCGGACACGATCCGCTCGACCGTGATGCTGCCGCTGGGCGCGCCCGGCCAGAGCTTCGGCCTGCTGGTGCTGGGCTCGCCCGACCCGGCGCGCTTCACCACCGCGATGGCGACCGATTTCCTGGTCCACATCGCCGCCACCGCCACGGTCGCGCTGCAACCGCTGCGCGCCTGAGCAGGCATACCGCGTGGATACAGCCGCCAGCCCCGACGACTGGGCCCCGCGCTACCTGACCGAGCTGGCCACACAGCGCCAGCTGTCCGCCCACACGGTCGCCGCCTACCGCCGCGACCTGGCCGAACTGGCCACGCTGGCCGGCGAGGCCGACTGGACGCGCCTGTCGCACTTCGACATCCGCCGCTTCGCCGCCAGGCTGCACGCCGGTGGCCAGTCGGCGCGCTCGATCGCGCGCAAGCTCTCGGGCTGGCGCGGCTTTTTCGACTGGCTGGCGCTGCATACGGACCTGGCCGCGAATCCGGTCGACGGCGTGCGCGCGCCCAAGCGCCCCAAGACCCTGCCCAAGGCGCTGGCCGTCGACGACGCGGTGCAATTGATGGAAGCGAACGCGCGCGGCCATGCCGAGCCGTTCGAGCTGTGCAATCGCGCCATGTTCGAGCTGCTGTATTCGAGCGGGTTGCGGGTATCGGAACTGGCCGGGCTGGACGTGGCCTGGCAGGATCCGCGCGCCGGCGGCCAGCCTTCGCTCGGCTGGCTCGACCCGCAGGCCGGCGAAGTGGTGGTGACCGGCAAGGGCAACAAGATGCGCCGGGTGCCGGTGGGTGGCCCGGCGCGCGACGCCCTGGCGGCCTGGCTGGCGGTGCGTCCCGCCGCGCGCGACGGCAGCGCCGCCCTGTTCCTGTCGGCGCGCGACACCCGCATCACCCCGCGCGTGGTGCAACAGCGCCTGAAACAGCATGCGCTGCGCGCCGGCACCCCGGTGCACGTGCACCCGCACGTGCTGCGCCACTCGTTCGCCTCGCATCTGCTGCAATCGTCGGGCGACCTGCGCGCGGTGCAGGAACTATTGGGCCACGCCAGCATCACCTCGACTCAGGTGTATACCGCGCTCGACTTCCAGCACCTGGCCGCGGTGTACGACAAGGCCCATCCGCGCGCCAAAATGAAATAAGCGCGAAACAAGCAAACCAGCCGCAAAGTCGGCGCTGCGCGCCACGCTCGCCGGTCATCGGTTTGAACTCGATCAAGCTGCAACACGGTTGATGGTGAGGTTGCAAGAATTGCGGCATAATCCCCCGGTTCTTTCGTCCCACCCCGACATTCAATACGAGTAGCGAACCAATGGACCTGATCCCCAGCACCATCCTCACCGGCTTTCTCGGCGCGGGCAAAACCACCCTGCTCAACCGCATCCTGCAGGAACAGCACGGCATGCGCATCGCCGTCATCGAGAACGAGTTCGGCCAGGAAAACATCGACAACGAAATCCTGGTGCAGGAGACGGGCGAGCAGATCGTCGAAATGAACAACGGCTGCATCTGCTGCACCGTGCGCGGCGACCTGATCGTGGCGCTGAACAACCTGGCGCAGAAACGCGCCGCCGGCGAGATCAGTTTCGACCGCGTGGTGATCGAAACCACTGGTCTCGCCAATCCGGGCCCGGTGGCCCAGACCTTCTTTGTGGACGAGGAAGTTGGCGCCCACTACCTGCTCGATGCGGTAGTGACCGTGGTCGACGCGCGCCACGCGATGGACCAGCTGGACCAGCACGAGGAAGCCCAGCGCCAGGTCGGCTTTGCCGACAAGATGCTGCTGTCGAAGACCGATTTGGTCGATGCCGAGGCAGTCGAACGCCTGAAGACGCGCCTGCACCGGATCAACCCGCGTGCGCCGATCTCGACCAGCGACTTCGGCCGCGCGCCGATCGCCGAGGTGCTCGACCTGCGCGGCTTCAACCTGAACGACAAGCTGGAACTGGATCCGGACTTCCTGCTGGTGGAAGAAGGCCACGACCATGACCATGAGCACGGCCACGATCACGACCACGCTCACTGCGGCCACGATCATGAACACGGCGAAGCCTGCAGCCACGACCACCACCATGGCCACCACAGCGACGACATCGCCGCCTTCGTGTTCAAGAGCGAGCGCGCCTTCGATCCGGAGCGCCTGGAACAGTTCCTGGGCAGCCTGGTGCAGGTGTTCGGCCCGCAAATGCTGCGCTACAAGGGCGTGCTGCGGATGGAAGGGGTCGACCGCAAGGTGGTGTTCCAGGGCGTGCACCAGATCATGGGCAGCGATGTCGGCCCGAAATGGAGCGAGAACGAAGCGCCCGCCACCAAGATGGTGTTTATTGGTAAAAATTTACCAAAAGACGTATTTATCCGCGGACTGGAACAGTGTTTGGTATAAACTGCATCAGTTTGACTGGTCTGTCCGAAGCCGTTTGACGACTTGTCTCGACAGTTTGTCGGCGCGCCGGACCGCCCTCACGGGTTCGCTGCCCGTGCGTGGCGAACCGCCCAGCCGCGCATGCGGCGCGGACGGAGAAGGGATGGCGCACTGTCGCCATCAAGGCAGCCTGCTCTGCAGTGCGCCCGGCACACGTGCTGCCGGGTGGTACTGCAGAGCAAGCTGATAAAATGAAAACCTCTGTCGTATCGAAGGCATCATGACTAAAACAACGAAACCGAATACCGCCCAGCCCGAAGAACGCCTCCTGACGGAAGAAGAGATTCGGGCGATGGGCGAAGCCGACTACATGAATCCGGCCCAGCTGGCGTTCTTCAAGAACCGCCTGCAAGAGCTCGAGAAAGACCTGCTGAAGAACGCCGGCGAAACCACCGAACACCTGCGCGAAACCGTGCTGGTGCCGGACCCGGCCGACCGCGCCACGATCGAAGAAGAACACGCGCTCGAACTGCGCACCCGCGACCGCGAGCGCAAGCTGCTGAAAAAAGTGCAGCAATCGATGCAGTCGATCGACTCCGGCGAATACGGCTGGTGCGAAGAAACCGGCGAACCGATCGGCATCCCACGCCTGATCGCACGCCCGACCGCGACCCTGTCGCTGGAAGCCCAGCAGCGCCGCGAACTGAAGCAAAAGCTGTACGGCGACTGATGCGTTGGCAGCGCTGGTTTCAGCGCTGCCAATAGTCACACCCCGAAGAGCATGCGGCCTGGCCGCATGCTCTTTTTGTTTGCGCCGCGCTGCCCTGCCGGTTCTGACAGCTGCGTCCGGCCTGCCTGCGCACGACTTGCCCATCCCGCCGTCGTTTTTATTTCCCTTCGGATACACTAAGCCCCGGAGCGTGCGCACAGCACGTGTTGCAGCCGTCCGTGCTACCGTCATGCACGGGCAGGCTGACTGATTGACAACGGTGACCATGGGGCTTTTCTCCTTCCTGACGAGAAAGAACGACGACGCGGCGCCGCAGCCGGTGACCGGCAGCATCCCTGCGGCGCCACCCGACACGCGCCTGCGCGGCGAACCGTCGCGCCTGGGCACCGAAGCCGAGCGCGCGCGCCAGCGCGACATTGCGCGCGCCACCGCGGCCAAGATCGATGAAATCGAACTGGCGTTTACGTCCGACATGTTCAGCGACGAGCCAAGCTGGGGCAGCGGCGCGCGTCATCCCGCTTCCTCAAGCGCGGCGCCGACGCCCGACGAGCTACCCGATGCACCCGCCGTCCCGGCCAGCGCGCCGGCGGTCGACGAAAGCGCGATCCTGTACGCCAACGGCCAGGTCGCGGTGGCCGAGCAACTGTTGCTGGACGCATTGACGACGCTGGGCCGCCATGAGCGCCTGCCGTGGTGGATGCTGTTCGACCTGTACCAGGCCGATGGGCGCGAAGAATTGTTCGAGAGCGTGGCGATCGATTACGCCAGCCACTTCGAGACGTCGCCGCCGGCCTGGAAGCCGCTGCCGGGCGCGCTTGCCGGTGCCGACCGCCCGGCCGCCCTGGTGGCGCTGGCCGAGACGTTTGATGCCAGCCTCGACGCATCGGTCGCGCCGCGCCTGAAGCGTGTGCTGGACGCCAGCGCGCCGACCGTGCGCCTGGATTTCGGCCGCGTAACCCGCATCGACACCGACGGCGCCGCCTGCCTGCTGAGCGCGCTACAAACGTTGCGCGCGGGCGGACGCGAACTGGTGCTGGCCGGCGCCGACACCCTGCTCGGCACGCTGCGCCCGATGCTGGCGATCGGCATGCGCGCTACCAGTCAGGCGCCGTGGCTGCTGCTGCTCGAATTGCTGCTGCTGACCAACCGCGAAAAGGAATTCGAAGAAACGGCGATGGACTATTGCGTCACCTACGAGGTGTCGCCGCCTTCGTTCGAAGCGCCACGGCGCGTCTCCACCGCAGCGCCTGCTTTCGGCGCGACGCCGGCTGCCGGCGGCGAGCGCTTCATGCTGCCGACGCTTGTCACGGCGTCCGACAATGCCTTGTTCGCTGCGATCGATACGTATGCCGGCGAGCACGACAGCGTGGTACTGGATTGCTCGCGCCTGGCGCGGCTCGACTACGCCGGCGCCGGCGCGCTGCAGACGCGGCTGGAAGCGCAGGCCAGGGCCGGCAAACGGGTCGAACTGCGCGAACTGAATCACCCCGTGGCGGCACTGCTGCGGCTGCTGGGCATGGGCCATGGGGCCGGCGTCGAGGCCAACGCGGCCGGCGCCATCGTGCTGTATCCACACCGCTACTGATCGCGCGCCCGCGCACGGCCGCCGCCAATATTGCTGAGCCAACCTTGCAATCTCGTAGCGGGACCCCACCTTCTGTTGGCTAGAACATCACGAGGTCAAAATGGAACAATTTCACGGTACCACCATCGTCAGTGTGCGGCGCGGCAGTCAGGTCGCGCTGGGTGGCGATGGTCAGGTTACGCTGGGCAATGTCGTCATGAAGGGTTCGGCGCGCAAGGTGCGTAAGCTGTATCAGGGCAAGGTCCTGTGCGGCTTTGCCGGCGGCACCGCCGATGCATTCACGCTGCTCGACCGCTTCGAGGGCAAGCTCGAGAAACACCAGGGCAACCTGCTGCGCGCCTCGGTCGAACTGGCCAAGGACTGGCGCACCGACCGCGTGCTGCGCCGCCTGGAAGCGATGCTGCTGGTGGCCGACCGCGAGTCGACCCTGATCATCACCGGCAACGGCGACGTGCTGGAGCCCGAAGACGGGATCGGCGCCATCGGTTCGGGCGGCATCTATGCCCAGTCGGCGGCCAAGGCGCTGTACGAGAACACCGACATGGCGCCAAGCGAAGTGGTCAAGAAAGCGCTCACCATCGCAGGCGAGCTGTGCATCTACACGAACATGTCCCACATCATCGAGACCCTGGATTGATATGAGCAGCCTCATGAACATGACCCCACCCGAGATCGTTTCGGAACTCGACAAGCACGTGGTCGGCCAGGGCAAGGCCAAGAAAGCGGTCGCCATTGCGCTGCGTAACCGCTGGCGCCGCCAGCAGGTCGACGAATCGCTGCGTCACGAAATCACCCCCAAGAACATCCTGATGATCGGCCCGACCGGCGTCGGCAAGACCGAGATCGCGCGCCGCCTGGCCAAGCTGGCCGATGCGCCCTTCATCAAGATCGAAGCGACCAAATTCACCGAGGTCGGCTATGTCGGGCGCGACGTCGACACCATCATCCGCGACCTGATCGACATCGGCATCAAGCAGACCCGCGCCAGCGAACAGAAGAAGGTGCGCCAGCGCGCCGAGGACGCGGCCGAAGACCGCATCATCGACATCCTGGTGCCGCCGGCGCGCGACTTCGGTTTCAATACCGGCAATGGTGGCGACGGCAAGGACGGCGACGCCACCCGCCAGACCTTCCGCAAGCGCCTGCGCGAAGGCTCGCTCGACGACCGCGAGATCGAGATCGAAGTGCTTGATGCTGCGCCGCAGATGGAAATCATGGCCCCGCCCGGCATGGAAGAGATGACGGAGCAGATCAAGTCGATGTTCGCCGGCGTCGGCAATGCGCGCAAGAAGCCGCGCAAGCTCAAGATCAAGGAAGCGATGAAGCTCTTGATCGACGAGGAAGCCGCCAAGCTGGTCAATGACGATGAACTCAAGCAAAAGGCGATCGCCAACGTCGAGCAGAACGGCATCGTGTTCCTGGACGAGATCGACAAGATCGCCACCGGTTCCGAGCGCGGCGGCGCCGACGTCTCGCGCGCCGGCGTGCAGCGCGACCTGCTGCCGCTGGTCGAGGGCACCACGGTGAACACCAAGTACGGCATGATCAAGACCGACCACATCCTGTTCATCGCGTCGGGCGCGTTTCACCTGTCCAAGCCGTCGGACCTGATCCCCGAGCTGCAGGGACGCTTCCCGATCCGGGTCGAACTGGAGTCGCTCTCGATCGAAGACTTCAAGAGCATCCTGACCTCGACCCACGCCAGCCTGACCAAGCAGTATGAAGCGCTGCTCGCGACCGAGGGCGTCAAGGTCGAGTTCCTGGACGAAGGCATCCATCGCCTGGCCGAGATCGCGTATTCGGTCAACGAGCGCACCGAGAACATCGGCGCGCGCCGCCTCTACACGGTGATGGAAAAGCTGCTGGAAGAAGTCTCGTTCAGCGCCGGCAGCGAGAAAGAGCAGCTGGTGCGGATCGACGCGGCCTACGTCAATGAACGGCTCGACGCGCTGGCGGTCAACGAAGACCTGTCGCGCTACGTGCTGTAACGGCATCAGGAGAAACCCGCATGGCGAACAAGGCACTGGCGACACGGCAAAAGATGCGGCTGCGCGTGGAGCCGTCGCAGCAGTTCGGCAAGCCGCGCAATCCGCTGGCGGCGCTGGCCAAGGCGCGCGCCGCCGGACCGCACGCCAAGCCTTTGTCGAGCGAGCGGCACGAAGCCAAGCAGGCGCTCAAGAAAGCCAAGCTGGTAGCGGACGAGGACGATTGAAATCGCACCGCGCCGGTGTATGCTCTGAAGCGGACACAGTTGTGTCCGCTTTTTTTTATGTCCTGTTTCTTCACACCTTTTGAGCGCACCGCATGAGTTCACCCGACCTGATCCTCGACGCCCTGCGCGCCCGCCTGCGCGCGGTTGGCATCACCCATAAGGCGCTGGCCGCGCGCATCGGCGTCAGCGAGTCGAGCGTCAAGCGCATGTTCAGCCAGAAGGACATGGCGCTGACGCGCCTGGCCGAGATCTGCCAGGCCACCGACATCGCGCTGGAAGACGTGCTGCGCGGCGCGCTTGAGAAGCACACGCAGCCGGACGCGCTGAGCCTGGCCCAGGAAACGGCGCTGGTGGCCAACCCACGCCTGCTGCTGGTGGCGATCTGCTGCCTCGGGCACTGGAGCCTGGAACAGATCGTCGAGACCTATCGCCTGACGGTGCCGGAATGCGTGAAGCTGCTTGCCGAGCTCGACCGGCTGGGCCTGATCGAACTCAAGCCGCTCAACCATTACCTGCTGCGGGTGTCGAACGCCTTCCGCTGGCTGCCGGACGGACCGGTGCAGCATTACTTCCGCGAGCACGTGGTGGAGGATTATTTCGGCGGCCGCTTCGATGGCGCCGGCGAGACCTTGATGTGCCTGCCGGCGCGGCTGTCGCGCGCCGATGCGGCCGAACTGTCGCAGCGCATCGCGGCGCTGGCCGAGGACCTGGCGCGCCTGCACCAGCACAGCCGGCGCCTGCCGGCCGGCGAACGCGAAGGCTATACGCTGCTGCTGGGATTCAGGTCGTGGGAACTGGCGGCGTTCACTGCGCTGCGGCGCTGAGCGCGCGCCAACGCGGTCGGATGAGCCTTAGCGAACCGGGTTTTGCGGCGACGGCTGGTTCATCGGCGCCGCGTTCGGCGGCATCTGGACCTGGTTGCCTTGTTGCTGTTGCTGCTGTTGCTGCTGGTTCTGTTGCTGCTGTTGCTGGAACTGCTGCTGGGTATCGGACGAGTTTGGATCGTAGCCCTGATCGCCCTGCGGTTCGGGCAGGAACTCGGCGTTGTCGGGCGTGGTCGGGGTGCCCTGCGGCCCGCCGCCGGCCGGCGGCACGCTCTGCATCGTGGGCGGCGCGCTGACCGCGCCGGGCGCGGTCTGCTGTTCCATGCCCGGCGGCACCGCCATCGGCGCCGGCGCTGAAGCGGTCATCGGGGTCGGTGCGTTCATCGTGGCCGGCGCGCGGTTGTCGGCGACCAGGTCGATGCGCTTGGGCACGCCGCCGTCAAGCAGCATGATGTAGCGCTGGTGCACTTCGGACACCACCACCCCCGGCGCGATCTCGCGCCCGATACGCACGGCCACCGGCGGGGCGCCGTCGGCGACGATGATGGCGGCGCTGTTGGCCGAGCCGGCCGCGACCACGCCAGTGAGCTGGAAATTCGAGATCGCCGCCGCCATCGGCTGGCCGCCGAACAGGGTGGCGGCCGCGTCCGGGCTCGGCGCGGGCTGGCTGACAACCGGGGCCGCCGCCAGCGGACGCTGCTGCGGCTGGTACAGCTGCAGCACCCAGTAGGCGATCGAGGCCGCCAGCAGGATCAGGGCCAGCAGGCTAATGTAGATGGGCAAACGCTTGTTCATGGATTCTTTCGGGATCAACGCACCAGCTGGTTGATTTCAATGATCGGCATCAGGACCGCCAGCACGATCAGCAGCACCACCAGGCCCATGGCCAGGATCAGCACCGGTTCGAGCAGGCCGGCGATGGTCAGGGTGCGCCGTTCGAGGTCGGCCTGCTGCGAATTCGCGGCGCGCTCGAGCATGGCGGGCAACTCGCCGGTGATCTCGCCGGCGCGGATCATGTGCACCAGCATCGGTGGGAAGTGCTTCTGCGCCGACAGCGCGCGCGCCAGGCTGACGCCTTCGCGCACGGCGCCGGTGGCCTGTTCGACCAGCTCGGCCATGGCGACGTTGGACAGGGTTTCGCGGCTGGTGTCCAGGGCGCGCAGGATCGGCACCCCGGAACCGGTGGTGATCGCCAGCGTGCTGGCGAAGCGCGCGGTATTCAGGCTGCGCTCGAACTTGCCGTACACCGGCGCCGTCAAGAGCCAGGTATGCCAGCGGCGCTTGAGCACCGGGTTGCGCAGCGCGCGGCGCCACATCCAGTAGGCGCCGATGACCAGGATCGCGACATAGATGCCATAGGCACGCACGAAGTCCGAGACCGCCAGCATGATCACGGTCAGGATCGGCAGCTTCTGCTTGGTGTTGGCGAACACCGAGACGATCTGCGGCACCACGTAGGTGAGCAAAAAGATCACGATCGCGAACGCGACCACGGTGACGATGGCCGGATAGGTGAACGCCAGGCGCACCTTCTGCACCAGCGCGTTGCGCCGTTCGATGTAGTCGGCCAGGCGCGACAGCACGCGCGCCAGCTGGCCGATCTGCTCGCCCGACGAGACCAGCGCGCGGTAGATCTCGGCGAAGTCGCGCGGGTGGTGCGACAGCGCCGTGGAAAACGCCGAGCCGCCCATCACCTCGCTGCGGATCGAGGCGATCAGGTCGCGCATGTAGGCGCGCTCGGCCTGCTCGAGCAGCGCGGTAAACGCTTGCTCCAGCGGCAGGCCGGCTTCCAGCAGGCTGGCCAGCTGGCGCGTGAACAGCGCCAGTTCGTTCTGCGACAGGCGCTCGCCGATGCCGCGCGCGCGGGTGGCGCCCGATGCATCGACCTGGGCCGCGATCGCGTCCACGCTCAGCGGCGTCAGGCCCTGGGTGCGCAGGTCGGCGCGCGCCGCGCGCGGGCTGTCGGCGTTGACCACGCCCTTGCGCGTGGAGCCTGCGGCGTCGACCGCTTCATAGCGAAATGCCGGCATCAGTCAGTTCCCATCCTGCAGTCCTAGTCCTTGGTCACGCGCACCAGCTCGGCGCGCGTGGTGGTGCCGTCCAGCAGCCAGCGTTCGCCGTCGTCGCGCATGGTCTTCATGCCGGTCGTCAAGGCGGCGTCGCGGATCTCGGCTTCGGACGACCGGTTGTGAATCTGGGCCCGGATCTGTTCGGTGGTCTCGAGCAGCTCGTAGACGCCGACCCGGCCGTGGTAGCCGGTGTGGCCGCAGCGTTCGCAGCCGACCGCGTGCCAGGTCGAACCGTCGAAGGTTTTACATTGCGTGCAGAGTTTACGCACCAGGCGCTGCGCCATCACGCCCAGCAGCGACGAGGACAGCAGGAACGGTTCGATGCCCATGTCCAGCAGACGCGTCACGGCCGAGGCGGCGTCATTGGTGTGCAGGGTGGCCAGCACCAGGTGGCCGGTGAGCGAGGCCTGGACGGCGATCTGCGCCGTCTCCAGGTCGCGGATCTCGCCGATCATGATCACGTCCGGGTCCTGGCGCAAAATGGCGCGCAGGGCCTTGGCGAAGGTCATGTCGATGCGCGCATTCACCTGGGTCTGGCCGACGCCGTTCAGGTCGTACTCGATCGGGTCTTCCACCGTCATGATGTTGGTGGTGGCCGCATTCAGGCGCGACAGCGCCGCGTACAGCGTGGTGGTCTTGCCCGAACCGGTCGGGCCCGTGACCAGCACGATGCCGTGCGGCTGGTTGATCAGGCGGTCGAACTGCGGCAGCATCTGCGCGTCCATGCCCAGATGCGACAGGTCCAGGCGTCCGGCTTCTTTATCGAGCAGACGCAGCACGGCGCGTTCGCCGTGGCCGGTCGGCAAGGTCGAGACGCGCACGTCGACCGGTTTGCCGCCCACGCGCAGCGTGATGCGGCCGTCCTGCGGCAGGCGCTTCTCGGCGATGTCGAGCTGCGACATGATCTTGATCCGCGAGATCAAGGAAGCGTGGATCGCCTTTTTCGGCCGCACGATGTCGCGCAGCGCGCCGTCGATGCGGAAGCGCACCACCGAGGTCTGCTCGAACGGTTCGATGTGGATGTCGGACGCGCCTTCGCGCAGTGACTGCGTCAAGAGCGCGTTGATCATGCGGATCACCGGCGCATCGTCGGACGACTCCAGCAGGTCTTCGATCGCCGGCACGTCCTGCAGCAGCTTGGTCAGATCCAGGTCGGCGTCGAACTCGTCGGCCACCTGCGAGGCGTCGCCGCCGCCGCCGGCATAGGCGCTGGCGATGGCGTCGTCCAGTTCGCCGCGCTCGAGGCGGCGCAGCACGATGCGGCCGAAACGGCGCGACACTTCGGCGATCGCGGCCGGCGCGGTGGCGCCGGAGACCAGCACTTCGACGCTCTGCCCCGGCTCGCCGCTACCGCGCGCCAGCACGCCGTGGTCGCGGGCGAAGGCATAGGGCAACAGGTTGTTCATGGTTCACTCTGGAATCGGTTGGGTCACTGACCCGAATTAAGCGGCCGGAACTGCGAAGCCGGCACGGTGGCGGGGCCTTGCTCAGACACCGCTGCGCCGGGAACAGTTCCTGTGGCTGGGGTGGTAGTCGGGGTGGTAGTCGGGGTGGTAGTCGGCGCGGTGGCCGGAGCAACCCCGCCCGGGAAGCCCGCACCCGGCATGCCGGCGCCCGGCGTCCGTGCTCCCGGCGCGCCCGTGCCCGGACGCGCGGCGCCGTCGAGCGACGTGCCCGGCGCGGCCTGGACCGGCGGTTGCGCCTGCAGCGGCACGGTGGCCATATTCCCTCCCGCCGGCGGCTGGCCGCCGGTCAGCGGCGGCAGCAGCGGCGCCCCGAGGTCGCGCAGCAGCGGCGAGCTTTCCGGCTGGCCGGCGGCGCCGGCGGCGCGCATGTATTCGTAGCGGTCCATCGCGATCGAGTTCGACGCATCCTTGCTGCGCACCACCACCGGACGCAGGAACACCATCAGGTTGGTCTTGTTGCGGGTGCGGGTGCGGTACTTGAACAGGTTGCCCAGCACCGGGATGTCGCCCAGGCCGCGCACTTTTTCTTCGCCGTCGCCTTCGGTGTCTTCGATCAGTCCGCCCAGCACGATGATCTGGCCGTCGTCGGCCAGCACATTGCTTTCGATCGCGCGCACATTGGTGGTCAGGCCCGAGGCCGCGTTGCGGGTCGAGGCGTCGACGCTCGAATTCTCGTGGTAGATCGCCATCTTGATGGTGCCGCCTTCCGAGATCTGCGGCCGTACTTTCAGCAGCAGGCCGACGTCCTGGCGGTCGACGGTCTGGAACGGGTTGCCGCCGCCGGTGGTAGTGTTGGTGGCGTAGGAGCCGGTGATGATCGGCACGTTCTGGCCGACCTTGATGGTCGCCAGTTCATTGTCGAGCGTGATCATGTTCGGCGTCGACAGGATGTTGGCATTGCCGTCGGTTTCCAGCGCGCGCGCCACCGCGCCCAGGCCCAGCTCGCCGCCCACCTGGCGGAACAGGCCGAAGGTCAGGCCGGTCGGCAGGTTCGGCACCGAGGTGGCGCTGCTGCCTTGCGAGGCGGCCAGGGCCAGGTTGACGATGCTGTTGCTGCTGCCGCCGCCGGTGTAGTTCTGCAGGCCGCCGAAGCGGTACTTGCTGTCCGAGTCGCCGGTGGCGCCGACCCACTGGACGCCGAATTCGGATGCCTTGTTGGAGGTGACCTCGACCACCAGCGCCTCGATATAGACCTGGGCGCGGCGCACGTCGAGCTGGTCGATGACGGCGCGCAGGTTGCGGTAGACCGCGTCGGGCGCGGTGATGATCAGGCTGTTGGTGGAAGCGTCGGCCTGGATGAAGCCGGAACCCTGGCCGCCGCCGGCGCCCTGCGCGGTCAGCTGGCTCTGCTGGCCGAAGGTATTGCCGGTGCCGCCCATGCCGGTGCTGCTCTGCTGGCCCTGCTGGCCGCCGAGGCCGCTGTTGCTGTTGTTCTGGCTGCCAGTGGCGGACGTGATCGAGCTGCCCGAGGTGCCCTGCTGCTGCACCGGCACCGCCGACGAATCCTGCGACACCACGGCGCGCAGGGTCTGGGCCACGCGGCTGGCGTCGGCGTTCTTCAGATAGACCACGTGGATATTGCCCTGGGCCGAGCTTTGCTGATCCAGGCGCGCGATCAGGCTCTTGGCCAGGTTGGCGCGCGCCTGCGACGGCGCGCGCACCACCACCGAGTTGGTGCGCGGATCGGCCAGCACCGTGACCCTACCCGAGTCGCCGCCGGCGGCCGGTTCCATCAGGCGCGAGACCAGCTGCGCGACGTCGCTGGCAATCGCGTTGCGCACCGGGACCACGTCCAGCTCGGCCGCCACCGGCGCGTCCAGCGCGGCGATGATGCGCGCCAGGCGGCGCAGGTTGTCGGCGTAGTCGGTGATCACCAGGGTGTTGTTGCCCGGGTTGGCCATGATCGAGTTGTTGGGCGAGATCAGCGGGCGCAGCACGGCAGTGAGATTGGCCGCCGATTCGTACGACAGGTAGAACACCTGGGTCGCGATCTGGTCGCCGGTGGCCTTGCTGGCGCGCACGCCGCCGATCTGGGTCGGCGAGGATTGCAGCTTGGCTTCGGCCTCGGGCACCACCTTGGCGTAGCCGTCGCCGCTGGTGACCACGGCAAAGCCCTGCAGCCTCAGCGCCGAGGTCAGCAGGCCAAAGGCCTGGGTCTTGCTCAGCGACTTTTCGGAGACCAGGGTCAAGGTGCCTTTGACGCGCGGGTCGATGATGAAGGTCATGCCGGTGTAGTGGCCGATCGCCTTGATCACCGATTCGATGTCGGCGTTCACGAAGCTCAGCGCCGCGGCGTTCGCGCTTTCCTGGGCCAGGGCCGGCAGCGGCAAGGCCAGTGCGGTCACCGCGCAGCACAGCATGGCGCCGGCAGCAAGCCGGCGCAGGGCCGGCAAGGCTGTCAACTCGGCGTTGACGCAGGCAAGGTGGGCGGAGGTGGTACGGTTGGTTTTATTCATTATCTGAACTCGAGTGCGATTACGTTTTTGCCGTTCACCATCCGGCGCTGTCCCAGCAGGTTCAACATGTTCCCCAGAGTATCTTCGTAGCCGTCGGCAGCGCTGGCCTGGCCATTGAAGCGCAAGCGGCCATTTTGCAGCATCCCCGCGCCCGAAAGCAGCAGAGCGCCACGCACGGTGCGCAGCGTCAAATCGGCCTGCGGACCGCGCCAGTCCATCGTCATTTCGTAGCTGCCGAGCGGATTGACCGGCGACATGCGCGAGCCCACATTGCTCATCGACAGTACGGTGCGTCCCTGCACGATCACGCTGTTGGTCTGGCGCAGCAGGTCGAGCGTATTCCACGACAGGCGGATCGCGCCCGACGGCGCCAGCGTGTTGAGCGGCGCGCCCAGGCCGGACAAGCCCTCGGCCGGCAGCAACAGCTCACCGCTACTGACCTGCCACTGCGACCAGCTGCCGCTCACGCGCACCGGATTGGCCAGCGCCTGCGGATTCTCGAGCGTCACGTCGACCTGGCCGAACACCACCAGCGGCGACAGGCGCCAGCTGAATCGGCCCGGCAACAGCGGCGTTACCGCCCCGCCCTCGCCCGGAGCGCCGCCCACGAAGGCTGAGCCGCGCCACAGCGTACCCTGCGCATCCCCCAGAGTCAAACGGCCTCCGGTCTGGCGCTCGACCAGCGGTCCGAGCCAGGCGGCGGGCAGAAAAGCCAGCACGGTGACCAGCACCGCCAGCGTCACCAACAGGCCCCACGTCAGCGCGCGCCTCATGAAGCGGCGCTGCCGCTCTGGCGCAGCGTGAGGGTGGCGTCGACTTGTCCCGGGGTGGAGAGGGCCTTGAACTGGGCGTCCTGCACGTTCAGGCGGCTGTCGCGGCGCTGGTCGTCGAGCCAGGCCATGACGTTCGCGAAAGAGACTCCATTCAATTGCACGCGTGCGTATTCGCCGGTCAGGGTGAGCGAGGCCGGATCCAGGCCGCGCGCGGTCATGCTGGCGGCCAGCGCTTCGCGCGTCAGCGGCGCCGCCTCGACCACCGGCTGGCCCGCCAGCGCCTGCGCTTCGCCGGCCAGGGTCTGCAGCTGGGCGGCCTGCTGGCGCAGCTCGGGCAGCGAGCGGCGCAATTGTTCACGCCCTTCCAGCGCCGGCGCCAGCAGCACCAGGTACAGCAGCGCCAGCAGCACGACGACGGCGCCGACGGCGAGGAATTTGCGCTCCTGCTCGGTGCGTGCGATCCAGTAGGCAAGTGCGCGTTCGCGCAGCTCGCCGGCTTTGGTGGCGATGCTCATGAGGTGGTTCCAGGTTGGGGTGTGGCCGGGGCTGGTGCTCCAGCGCCGGCACGGATGACCCAGGTGGCGGTGGCGGTTTCTTCCAGGCTCAGGTTGCGCGGCGCCAGTGCCGCCTTGAGCGCGCTGGCGGCGCCGGGATCGAAGCCTTCCGGCTTCAGGCGCACGGTGAGCGCGCGTTCGCGGAATTCCATGGCCGCGATCGCCGGCGGATTGGGCAGCGTGCGCAGCGCTTCGCCGAAGGCGGCCGCGACCCAGGCGAAGTCGTCGGCGCCAGCCGCGCCGCTGCCGGCTCGGGCGCGCTCGATGCCCTGGCGCATCTGCGCCACCGGGTCGATCGCCGGCTGATTCGGATACACCGAGCGGAAGGTCTGGGTCATCTGCTGGCGCACGGCGTCGGCTTCGCGCTTCAGGCGCAGCCATTCGACGTTCAGGCCGACGACGTTCACCAGCAGCGCCAGCAGCGCCAGCCGGATCGGCCAGCGCCAGCGGCGCCAGTCACGCCGCGCCACGCCGGCCGTGCCCAGGCCCGGCACCAGGTCGAACGCCGCACCGCCACCGCCGCTGCCACCCCGGGCGCCCGCGATCCAGTGCGCCCAGTTGTCGCCTTCGAGGGTGATGCCGGGGCCGGCCTCGGCCAGCAGCATCTGGTATTCGCCCAATTGGTCGTGCTCGACGTACAGGGTCAAGGGAGCGTCGCCCGCCAGCGCGCGCGCGGTCTGCAGCGCGGCTTGCGCATTGCCGTCCAGCGACAGGCCCAGGCCTTCATACTGGCTCTGGCGCAGGATCAATTCGCCGTGGCCGATCGCGGCGCTGACGCTGCCCGGTTGCAGCGGCAGGCACAATTGTTCGGGCACCGCCGCCACCGCGCGCGCGCCCATCGCCAGCAGGGTCCGCACCAGCGGTTCGAGCCAGGCCTGCTGCACCACCGCCACCGGACGGCGGCCGTCGGGCAGGGCCGGGCCGGCGACCAGCACGCAATCCTCGGGGTCGCCCAGCACGTGTTCTTCGACCAGCGCCGGCAATGCCGCGCGCAGGCGTGCGCCGCTCAGCGGTGGCGCCTGCACCGCCAGCAGCGTGACGTCGCTGGCGGCCAGCAGCAGCACCACGCGCCGGCTGGCGGCGACCAGGTCGCCCAGGTTGCGCAACTGGCCTTCGCCCTGCTGCCCGATGGCGCCGTTGTCGAGCGCCTGGGCGAAGCGGCACAGCGCGCCTTCGCCCTGGGCGCGGGCCGGATGCCGAATATAAAGTGTACTCAAACCGTCTCGCTTTCTTCTAGTTCTGGCGGGTCCAGATCACCGACACCCCGCCGCCGCTGATCATCGGCGCGATACCGCCGCCGCGCCGCACCAGCGATTCGGCGTCCAGCGCCGCGCGGTCGAGCCGGATGCGGCTCTGCACCAGGAAATAATCGCTCCTGACGTCGAACTGCGCTTCCTGCATCTCCGGCGTGGCCTTCAATTCCGTGCGCAACTGCGCTTCGTCGTTCCACGGCGCGCGCCTGCGCCGCTCGACCAGGGTGTTGGCCTCGGACAGCGAATAACCCGGCAGCACCGCCGCCAGCACCTCGGCCGGCGCGGTGTTGACGTTGACCTTGGTGCCTCCCGCCGGCAGCACGATCACGAACGGGCGCAGGCGCTCGACCGTCTCCGGCGTCACGCCCTGCACCGCCAGCAGGTCGTCCACCCGCAGCAGCGGCATTTGCGTGCCGGTGCGCCCGGCTGGAATCACCACCGTCTTGGACGGATCTTCCTGCGGCGCCAGCGGCTGGCCGTTGGCGACGAAGTCGGCGATCGGGCGCGCCAGGCGCGCTTCCAGCCGCAGGTTGGTCAACAAGCGTTGGAGCACCTCGGTCTGCAACGGGTCGCGCATGCCCTGGCTGGCCAGGTTGTTCAGATTGTAACGCGAGCAGGCGTCATAAATCTGGCCCGACAGCGTGGCGGCGAAATTTTCACCTTCGACCCGCTCGCGTTCGATGTACTGGTCGAGCCGGGTTTCGGCCAGCGGCGTGGCCCAGACCTGGTCGAGCGAGATGCGCTGGCCGTAGTTCTGGCGCAGGATCACGCTGGCCCAGTCGAGCGCGCCACGCTGGATCCACTTGGTCTGCAGGTGCAGGCGCTGGTTTTCCATCGAGCGTACCTGCACCTGCTGCTGCCAGAACAGGCTGGCCACGATCGACACCGCCAGCGTGGTCAGGAGCAGCGCGGTGACCACCGCCACCCCGCGCTGGCGCCGCAGGGAAAAGAAATGGCGGCGCATCAGGTGCCTCCCAGCAGGAAGGCCTTGAGCATCGGCTGGCCCAGGCCCTGCACCGTGAGCGCCACCCGCACCCCGGTCGGCAGCACGATCTCGCCCGGCGGCGGCGTCGGCTGCAGCGGCGGACCGCTCTGGCCGTCCTGGCCATCCTGGGCGTTGCCGCTCTGGTTCAGGTTGTCGCGCCAGGCGCCGTTCAGCCAGCCCTGCACCGCCATCGCGGCGACGCCGGTCTGCAGCACCACCGACGGCGCATTCTCGGCCGGGGCGTCGGTGAGCATGGCTTGCCACAGCTGTTCGACCTGGGCCAGGTCGCGCGTGCCGGGCGACTCGCGCCGCAGCAGCTGGCCGTCGGCCACGCGGTAGCTCACCACCTGCAGGCGCGACGGTTCGTTCTCGACATAGGCCTTGCGCACCAGGGTCAGGCGGCCGGTGTCCCACTGCAGCGTGGCGCGGCGCGCCATGACGTCGGTGCCGGCCAGGTGCTCGCAATCGCTCTGCATCTGGGCAAACGCCAGCTGCATGCCGCGCGTGGTTTCCATGTCGGCCGTGAGCGCGACGCGCGCGCGCACGATGCCGTCCAGGCCGCGCCAGCCGAGCACCGCGACCATGGCCAGGATGCCGATCGCCACCAGCAGCTCGACCAGGGTGAAGCCCCTGCGTCGCTTGTTGTGGATGCCCGCGTTCATACCGGTGACGGCCTCAGGACCAATTGGATCAGTTTGACAATGCGGCGGCCCGGATTATCGAGGTCGAATACCGAAACTTCGATGCGGCGCAACAGTGGGTTGGGGCTGGTCAGGACTTCTTCTTCGCACACCAGGTTGAGGTCGCCCTGCGGGCAGGGGAAGCTGCGCTTGCCGACGGCCGGGAATTCGCGCCCGATGCGGATCTGCACCAGCCGGTTCTCGGCCGACCAGGTGGCCATCATCGAGGCGCGCAGGCCGGCGCTGTTGGAGGTCAGGCTGCCGACCGCGCGCAGGCCGGCGGCCAGCGCGGTGCCGACGATGACCAGCGCCACCAGCACTTCGAGCAGAGTGAATCCGGATGAACGGCGTGACGGCATGGTGCTCATTCGACGGTGAAGTGGCCGACCCCGTCGGCGCGGATCGCGACCGCGTTCTCGCCCGAGGCCAGGGTCAGGATGAACGGCTTGTCGACCGGCTCGCGGCCGAAGGTGATGCGCATCAGGTCGGGGCCGCCCGTGCCGGAGGGTTCGAGCACCAGCCGCAGCGGCGCGTTCTTGAAGCTGCGTTCGCGCAGCAGGTCGTCGCGCGTGACCGGCTCCCAGCCGCTGTCGCCGCGCACCATGAAGCGGTAGCGCTCGCCGTTGGCTTCGAACGCCACCAGGCGGTTGCGCACGATGGCTTCGTCGCGCGCCAGCTGCAGCAGCAGCGCCAGACGCTGGGCTTCCTGCTGCAGGTCCTGGCGCGGACTGGGAATGGCGTTGAGCGTGGCCAGCCCGAGCGTGATGCCGATGATGACCATCACCACCAGCAGCTCGACCAGGGTAAAGCCCGGGGAGCCAGCCGGCCTGGGGCGCGGTGCGGACCGGGCCGCCATGGGACGGATTATTCCCAGGAACCGACGTCGGCGTCTTCGCCGGTGCCGCCGGCCTGGCCGTCGGCGCCGAACGAGAACACGTCGACTTCACCGTGGATGCCGGGCGACAGGTACTGGTACGGCGCGCCCCACGGGTCCTTCGGCAGCTTCTCGATGTAGCCGCCGGCCTTCCAGCCGTTGGCGGCCGGGCCGCCGGTCGGCTTGGTGATCAGGGCGTTCAGGCCCTGTTCGGTGGTCGGGTAGCGCTGGTTGTCGAGCTTGTACAGCTTGAGGGCCTGCATCATGGTGGCGATGTCGACCCGGGCCGCGGTCACGCGCGACTCGCCGGTGCGGCCCAGCAGCTTGGGCACGACCAGCGCGCCGAGGATGCCGATGATGACCACGACGACCATGATCTCGACCAGGGTGAAGCCGCGCGCGCGGGTGCGGCTGCGGTGCAAGGTGCGTTGCGAATCCATATACATAGTTTCTAGGCAGGTGAATCGGTGGAACCGGAACAGTATAAGCCCGAATTATGACAACCGTACCGGCCGTGGGTGTGCAATTGTAAGCCACCTTCGCCGGGGCCGACACCTTTAATCGGGCGCGCCAGGTTACCGCTAAGTCCATGCCAGGTTCGCGCCACGGTCTCGCGAACTTCCCGCGAAGTTCCCGTCGTGCGTCGCTTATCGGGCTGGCGCCTGCAGGCGCGCCGCGCACACCGGGCAGGCCGGATTGCGCGCCACCCCGATCGCGGTCCACTCCATGGCGCGCCCGTCGAGCAGCAGCAGGCGTCCCACCAGCGGCTTGCCGATCCCAATCACCAGCTTCATCGCCTCGGCCGCCTGGACCGTGCCGACCACCCCGACCAGCGGCGCGAACACCCCCATGGTGCTGCAGGCAACGTCCTCGGTGCCACTGTCTTCGGGAAAGACGCAGGCATAGCACGGCGCTTCCGGCTGGCGCGGGTCGAACACCGACAACTGGCCGTCGAAACGGATCACGGCGCCCGAGACCAGCGGCGTACCGGCCTGCATGCAGGCGCGGTTGACCGCGTGGCGGGTGGCGAAATTGTCGCTGCAGTCGAGTACGACCGTGGCCGAGCGCGCCAGTTCCAACAGACGTGCGGGGCCGGCGCGTTCGCGCAAGGCGGTGACTTCGATCTCGGGGTTGATGGCAAGCAGGGCTTCGCGGCCGGAGTCGGCTTTCGGCTGGCCGATGCGTTCGGTGGTGTGCATGACCTGGCGCTGCAGGTTGGTGAGATCGACCGTGTCGTCGTCGACCAGGGTGATGCGGCCGATGCCGCTTGACGCCAGGTACAGGGCGGCGGGCGAACCGAGGCCGCCGGCGCCGATGATCACGGCGTGGGCGTCGAGCAGGCGTTGCTGGCCTTCGATGCCGATCTCGTCGAGCAGGATGTGGCGCGAGTAGCGCAGGAGTTGGGTGTCGTTCATCGGGTGGTGGCGCCTGCGGTGCGCCTGAATCCCCGGCCGGCGAGGATTCAGGCGCACCCAGTCACATGGCGTTATTTCTTCGGCGCCGCATCCAGCTCGGGCGGCTTGTGCTCCGCCCCCGGCAACGCCTTCGGCGCCGCTTTCTGCTCGTCCGGCACACCCTTGGCCAGCTGCACCGGCAGCCCCTTGAAATGGTTGAGCGCCTGCGCCAGCTGGAAGTCGTCCTTGCCGCCGAACTCGAGCGGCTTGCGGTCTTTCAGCAGGGCCAGCGCGCGCTGCTGCTGCGCCAGGTTGGCGGTGACTTCCTTATTTATCACATCCTTTGCCGCTTCTTTCTTCTCGCCCTCGCCGATCAGGTGGCGCTGCAGGTCCGATTCGCGCACCCGCAGCGCGTTGAGCAGGTCGCCTTCGGCCGATTCGTCGACCCGCATGTCGGGCGTGACGCCGGTGGCCTGGATCGGACGGCCTTTCGGCGTGTAGTAGCGCGCCGTGGTCAGCTTGATCGCGGTGTCGGCGGACAGTTGGCGCAGGGTCTGCACCGAGCCCTTGCCGAAGGTGCGGCTGCCCATCACGATCGCGCGCTGGTAGTCCTGCAGCGCGCCGGCCACGATTTCGGAAGCCGAGGCCGAGCCGCCATTGACCAGCACCACCATCGGCACCGTCTTGAGGCCGGCCGGCATGGCGGCCAGCGGGTCGCCGCGCTGGGCATAGAATTCGCGCCGGCCATAGAAGGCCTGGTTCGAGTCGGGCAATTGGCCCTTGGTGGTGACGATCACCTGGTCCGGCTTGGGCAGGAAGGCGGCCGAGACGCCGATCGCGCCCGGCAGCAGGCCGCCCGGATCGTTGCGCAGGTCGAGCACCAGGCCCTTGATGTCGGGCTGCTCGGCGTACAAGGCCTTGGTCTTCTTGGCCAGCTCTTCCAGGGTGTTCTCCTGGAACTGGCTCACGCGCACCCAGGCGTAGCCGGGCTCGACCAGCTTGGCCTTGACGCTCTGGACGTTGATCTGTTCGCGCGCCACCGGCACCACCCACGGCTTGTCCTCGCCGGGACGGGCGATGGTCAGCGTTACCTTGCTGCCGACCTTGCCGCGCATGCGCTTGACCGCTTCGTCGGCCGACATATTGCGCACCGGGACGTTGTCGATGCGGGTGATCAGGTCGCCCGCCTTGATGCCGGCTTTATAGGCCGGCGTGTCCTCGATCGGCGACACCACCTTGATCGCGCCGTCCTCGTTCGAGATCTCGACGCCGACGCCGACGAACTTGCCCTGCACCGCCTCGCGCATGTCGCGGAATGCCTTGGCGTCGAGGTACGTGGAATGCGGGTCGAGCGAGGCGACCATGCCGCCGATCGCTTCGGTGAGCAGCTTCTTGTCTTCGACCGGCTCGACGTAGTCGGTCTTGATCAGGCCATACACGTCGGCCAGCTGGCGCAGCTCGTCGAGCGGCAGCGGCGCCGTGGCGGCGGCCTTCTGCGCATGGGCCGAGAACTGGAACGAGGCGGCTACGCCCAGCGCCATGCCCAGTCCGATGAAGCCGAATTGCTTTGCTTTGCCCATGTGTTCGCCTGTACCTGCCCTGAGATTAAACGTCGGTGCTGAAGGCCATGCCTAGAACCTGACCCATCCTGCCGGGTCGAAGGCCTTGCCGCGATGCCTGAGCTCAAAGTATAGCCCCGATTCCTCGTTGCCGCCGGTGTTGCCCGCGCTGGCAATGGTCTCGCCGGCGCGCACGGTGTCGCCCGGACGCTTGAGCAAGGTCTGGTTGTTTCCGTAGATCGACAGGTATTCGCCGCCGTGGTCGATGATGATCAGGTTGCCGAAGCCGCGCATCCAGTCGGCGTGCACGATGCGGCCCGCCGCCACCGCGCGCACCTCGGCGCCTTCCGGGGCCTTGATGAAGGTACCCTTCCAGGTCGGGCCGTCGCCGCGGCGGCCGCCGAAGCGCGCCACCACGCTGCCGCCGACCGGCGCGCTCATGCGGCCTTTCATGGCGGCGAAGGCGCCGTTCGGTGCGGCCGGGGCCAGCGTGACTTCCGGCGGCGGTGCGGTCTCGGGCGCCGGTTTTTCGACCGGACGCGGCTGCTCGACGATCTTCGGTTCTTCCTCGCGCGGCGCGGGGATTGGCTCGGGTTTCGTGCCCGGCTTGGCGTTCTGGCGCGCGATGCGCTCGCGTTCGGCGCGTTCGGCCGCCGCTTTGGCCCTAGCCGCTGCCAGCGCGCGTGCCCGCGCTTCGGCCTTGGCCTTGGCTTCGGCTTCCGCCTTGGCTTTGGCCGCCGCCAGCGCGATCTGGCGCTTGCGCTCGGCCTCGGCCTGTTCGCGGATCAGGCGCGTCAGGCGGTCGACCAGGCCCGACATGCGCTCTTCATCCTGCTCCAGGCGGCTGGCCTGCTTGCGCTGGTCGGCCAGCTGGCTCGACAGGGAATTGAGCAAGGCGGCGCGGCGCGCCTTTTCCTTTTCCAGCAGTGCTTTCTGGTCGCGCTGCTCCTGGGCGATCTCTTCCAGCTCTTGCTGGGCGTTCTCGACCTTGTCGCGGTTGGCCTCGACCTGGGCCAGGTTGCCGCGCAGCGACTCCAGCAGGCGCGCCTGGGCCTGCGAGACGTAGGCCATCAATTGCAGGTCGCGGCTGATGCGGTTCGGATTGTCGCCCGACAGCAGCAGCTTGATGCGGTCTTCGTTGCCGGCCACGTAGTGTTCACGCATCAGCTTGCCCAGCTGCTTCTTCTGGGCGGCAATCGTCTGCTCGAGCTCGGAGCCCTGGCGCGCCAGGTCCTGCAGGCGCGTGTTGGTCTCGCCCTGCTCGGCGTCGAGGTCGCGCAGGGCGCGGTTGGCGTCCGAGATCGCCGCTTCGGATTCGGCCAGCGTGTCGGCGGCGTCTTCCTTGGCGCTTTCGGTGCGGCTGATGTCGCGCTTGATCGCTTCCAGCTTTTGCTGGATGCCGGCGCGCTGCTTCTCGGCCGCCACCTTCTGGCGGCTGCGCTCGGTCTGGCGCTGGGCCCAGGCGTCCGTGGCGAACGCGCCCGAGAGCGCGATCGCCAGCAGTGTGCTCAGCAGCGCACTGCCGGCGTACTTCGTGAATGGCAAACGCAAGACTTTACTTCGCCTTCCCTTGGTTGGCCACGGCCGCCATGGCAGCGGCGATCGCGTCCTGGTCGCCCAGGTAGTAGTGCTTGATCGGCTTCAGGTCGGCGTCCAGTTCATACACCAGCGGCTGGCCATTGGGGATGTTCAGGCCGACGATGTCGGCGTCGCTGATGTTGTCCAGCATCTTGATGATGGCGCGCAGGCTATTGCCGTGGGCCGAGATCAGGATCTTCTTGCCGGCGCGGATGGCCGGGGCGATTTCCTCGTCCCAGGCCGGCATCACGCGCGCCACGGTGTCCTTCAGGCATTCGGTGAGCGGGATCTGCGACTCATCCAGCGACGCGTAGCGCGGGTCGTTGAACGAGGTGCGTTCGTCGTTCTTTTCCAGCGCCGGCGGCGGGGTGTCGTAGCTGCGGCGCCATACCAGCACCTGCTCGTCGCCGAACTTGGCGGCCGTCTCGGCCTTGTCCAGGCCCTGCAGGGCGCCGTAGTGGCGCTCGTTCAGGCGCCAGTCGTTCTTGACCGGCAGGTACATCGCGTCCATCTCGTCCATCGCCAGCCACAGGGTGCGGATCGCGCGCTTGAGCAC
>Ga0265798_10000372_pt1 | contig 80004 bp, 83 predicted proteins | sample P3T30metagenome_FD_192430 | JGI IMG/M metagenome (GOLD analysis project Ga0265798, IMG submission 192430) | Plant litter microbial communities from East Loma Ridge, Irvine, California - P3 T30 | ecosystem: Environmental > Terrestrial > Plant litter > Unclassified | place: USA: California... | reverse complement strand
TCCCCCGGCACAGCAGTGTATCTCCTTTCCCTGACCCTCCTCACCCATGGCCTAATCGCCGCCCACCCCAGCAACCCCACTGTCGCCCCAATAAACGCATACACCACCGCCTGATCCTTGGCACTGTCTCTTTGGAAGCACGTCGTGAAGACATTGTCCTCCTTCTCGCCCTTGCAGAAGCTATATCCCAGGCAGAAGGAGCGATTGCAGTCGTTGCAGGTCTTGCGTGAGGGAGAGGATGCTTTGGGTGCATCGAGGGCGACGATGGTGGAGTTGCCGAAGCAGGTGCATTTGCAGAAAGATGTTGGTGCTGGAGTAGTGTTAGAGAATGTTGTATAGAAGGGAAAGATTGAGACGTACAGGCTGCGAGGGAGAGGGAGAGGAAGGAGAGGAAGGTTGTTATGACCAGCAGGTAGAATTGCGGTCTCCGCATCGTGGTGGTGGTGTGGGTTGTTCAAGCGATGTTGATCGGTATGATGTCGAGATTGATGTCATTCGCAACTCTACCAATCGTTCAAAATACTCAGGGTACATGTACTCGTCTTGACATTGCCGGCGCATTCGAGCTTGTCTCAGACCTCCTCCGGCCAGCGCCCGCAAGCTCAGGCCACGGCTGGGATCTGGCCTCGAACTTCCGCAACCAGTCGGCGCTAAGTATTTTCCTTCCCCTCCACTCCGCGACATCCAACACCACGCTTGACGGCCTGCAGGCGAGAGACGCCGGAATAGCCAACACGACCAGCTGTAGTCCTACATCCGCGTACAGCTTCAGGCTCACGCGCATCGTCGCACGCGACAAGCCTCTACACCCCGATGCCCGCGACACGAGCGGCTAACTCCATCGAAGCGCAACCACCTCACCAGCAGCAACCCGACGAGGACAAGATCGTGCGCCTGCACATTACACCACTTAAGCCCGACCTCCTCAAAGTCTATCTTGCGCCTTCCGTCCTTTCGCTCGCGAAAAACATCTCATACCACGCCGTCGAGACATTCCCTGAGAAAGGCTACGGCTACGTTGAACTCCCCGAAGCCGAGGCGCAGAAGCTCAAGAAGAAGCTGAACGGCACGACGCTGCGAGGATCGAAAGTGCGCATCGAGATGGCGAAGTCGGACAAGCGCAAAGTCCGCGAGGAGACGGATGCGGCCAAGGAGATAGAAGAGACCGAGAGACCGTCCAAGCGCGTGAAGAAGGACAAGAAGCGGAAGGAGGAGCAGGGCGTGCTCGAAGGCGCCGAGCTGGAAAACGACAGAACGGTCAAGCGCGGATGGACAGAGCCGTCCTCGAAAGGCAAAAAGGACAAGAAGGAGAAGAAGAGCAAAAACAAGGACGCCAAGCACGAGCAGAAAAAGTCAAAGTACACCAAGGAGCCCGAGATGCTGTTCAAGGCGAAGCTGACGCCAGTGGCTTCCACTGAAGTCGCGCGCAAAGAGAAGAAGAAGGAAAAAAAGGAGAAAAAGGAGAGCAGATCCAAGTCGAAAGAGGTTGTTGTGCATGAGTTTGAGAAGAACAGCAAGACGCCGAGCTTTTTGAAGGAGACAAAGATCACAGGGGAGAAGAAGCCTGCTGTTGAGTACGTCAATGGCCAGGGCTGGGTGGACGAGGACGGCACTGTGGTGGAGCCTGAGACTGGCAAGGCACGAAATAGGAGGGCGTTGGAATTGGTGGACAGGCCTGCTGCGGAGCCGAAGAAGTCAGCAGCCCCCAAGGAACAGAAGAAAGCAAGATCTACTCCCTCGCCTGCGGAGTCTGAAGTAGAGGACGACTCCTCAGTCGTATCTTCTTCCTCTGAAGACATCTCTTCAGACTCCGAAGCAGAGTCAGAGGTAGAGTCCGCCCCGTCCACACCTGTGCCGACCGTCAATGGCTCGAAACACTCGGAAGACATCCAGTCCACACCGACTGGCGAGAAAGGAGTCCACCCCCTCGAAGCACTCTTCAAGCGTCCAAGACCCTCTCCTGGCACACTCTCCATCACACCCAAGAAGCTCACCCCCATCAACACGTCCTTCAGCTTCTTCGAGACCAACGAAGACAACGTCGACACCGAACCGACCGGCGAGATCGTAGAAAACGCGCCGACCACGCCCTTTACCGAACGCGATCTCGAATGGAGAGGCCTCAGAAGTGCCGCACCCACGCCTGACACTGCAGCCATCGGCCGTCGCTTCTCCTTCGATTGGCGGAAAGAGAGCCAAGAAGCCGATGATGCCGACGACGACGACGAAATGGTCGACGCAGAGGCATCACACCAACTATCCCAGAACACCAAAGCCAACGCATCCAAAACAGCGCATCTACCCGGCGTCGTCGAAGAGGACGAAGAGCATGGCGCAGCTGACGCTGGCGAGGAGAAGCCCGAATCAGAGTTCCGCAGATGGTTCTGGGAGAATCGCGGCGACCTCAATCGCTCGTGGAAGAAACGTCGTCGGGATGCGCTTAAGTCGAAGAGGCATACCGAGAACAGGAAGATGATGCCACATCGATCTGTGCGTTGAGTATGATCATGTATCAATTGAGGGTGGAAAGTAGGGTGAGTGGTGTAAGCATTCATTGGCGTTTTTGCATATGTGTACATTTGTTTGGTTTAAGGAGCGAGCGAAAAAGTGTAAGCATCATCACACCCACGATGTTTGCACTTGAAGCCGTCAATCCGCACTTCAGGTCCCAATCGTTAGAGACTCTTGTTTCGTTATCAAGTCGAGGATGTGTATATAAGACCATCGCATTCAGCTTACAAGTGCACGCATGCATTCAAGCTACTCCCATCACGATCCATCTTACCTTTCAGTTAAAGCCATATCAAACATCCACGCCCTTCGACCTCACACTCCTCAAACCCCCCTACACCAGCCCCCCCTCTTCCCCTCCCCCCCACACGCCTCCTCCCCCCTCGTCAACACCACCTCCCTCGCCTCTCCCTCATGCCGCTGACTCTCACACGACCCCAAAGACCCATCCCTTTCTTCGAACCGCGGCTCCGGGAAATACGAATACCCTTGCGACCGCTCTCTCGAACGTGTATCCGACTGATGATGTATAACCGGACTAGGCAAGCCCGCACACATGAGATTCTCACCCACCATGCCTTTTTCCGTTGCGGCGATTATTTCTTCGGGGACGGGGTGGAGGGAGGGTTTGCGGGGTGGTAATTGTGGGTTTGGGGTTTCGGTTGAGGCTGGGGGGCTGTGTGTAAGTAAGAAAACCAACGCCTGGGGAGAGAGAAGGAGGAACGGAACGGACCTGTGCTGCTCAATGTGTCTGTGGGAGGAGGCACCGCGACGACGATTTCGCGGTGGACATGTCGGGATTTATGGTGTGTGAGGCGTGTGAGTGCGCTGCCCATGTTGGATATAATGCTTGGGTAGGTATGAAGGTGTTCAAAGTATAAGATAGATAGTCCTTTCAATTGCAAAAGAACGACCAAACTCTTCCTTCAAATGCCAGCAGCGCAGTCTTATATCCGTCCTTGTTTTCACCAAATCATCCCACCCCACTCCTACATCACATCCGTGCTACAACTGTGCGCCCAAATCCAATTGACACATGCCAAAATGACGTTGCGCGTCCTGCATCCCTTACCAGTCACGGCCACCCCGCTCACACGGGACGCCAATGCCCTGCATAATCGGGTGAAGCACCTCTAGTCCAAAACGTCCAACACGCGCATCTAGAATCTAGCTACTGATCGATCATCTGTCAATCCCGCTGGATCTGCGCCAGGATACTAGTACGATACGCAATGTGGTTGGTCATTGGCCAGCGATCGACATGGGAGAAAAAAAGGCCGCAAAAGCAAGAATCTCGATAAGACATCTGTACATGGAAAAAAAGCTTTGGAAGATACGGAGATACGGGCACCTAAGCCTTTCAAGATAGTGCGTTTATGGTATCGCGAAAGTGCTATCATGCCTCGTTGGGATTACTGCGCCATGACGCCATTGCCTTTTTTGATTTGCTGTTTGGGACTCCATTACCATGTTTGTAGACAGCGCAGTGGCCCAGAAATCCCAATGTGGGATGGAAAACAAGATGGGATCGACCAAAGGAATTCCAGTTGTCTCTCGTGCAACGATGCCACGCCTTGGCGGTTGCAAGTCAACGTTCAGTTCCACCCTCCCAACCACTGTCCTCAAGATGTGTGACTCTCAGTCGTCGTAGCGCCGGTCGCAGCGCCTGACGACGGTGCACCACGCCGTCCCCTCTGTGCATCAGCATGGCTGTTGCTCCTGATCATGCGCTCCAATTCCCGAATACGCTGCTTGAGCGCCTCGTTCTCCCTCTTGACGTCTTCCAGCTCCGCTCTCTGTTGTGCCACCTCCTCGTACCGAGGCGTGCTGACTACACTCGAGCTCCTGTGTGTGGGATCGGCCGCTGCTGTCTGGCTCGAGACAGAGTAGCGATGTGGATGAGGCCCGCTGCGGGACACGCTCGAGGAGCTGCGGTGGCGGCGCGAGGGTGTGGGATGCATGGAGCCCGTCATGCCGGCGTGGGCCGCGTCGTTGGCATCGTGCAGTGCAGAAGCGGCGCTTGATGTGACTGACGTCGTCGAGGCTACGGACGCCGAGTGGGCGCGCAGGGCGGAGAGCTCGCGCGTCAGGCGATTGACGACTGCTTCCTGTTCCTTTTCGAGCTCGAGGTGCATCTCGGCGGGCGTCATGGGCCGCGGGTGTCTCATCGGCACGCCGGAGTCGACGCTGGACATGTGGCCGCTCATGCTCGGGCTCAGTGGTGGGAATGCATGGCCGGCCTGTGCTGAGGGCGGGATGGTGCCACCAGGCGAGGCAAGCGGTAGCGGTGGAGGGGACATTGGGTAGATCTGCGAGGCACGTCGTGAGGCTGGAGTGGAGTTCTGGCGGGACAGCGAGCCAGAAACGGGCTGCTGTGTGCTCAGCGTGTTGCTCGTGGCGGTCGGACGCGGAGACGCGGGGACTGAATTGAGGTCGGGTGCCATGATGTTGCTGTGAGGTTGTCCAGGCTACAGTGTGCCTTTGATTGCGGATGCTTTCGAACGCGATGCTGGATGTCTGAATCCCAGCAGTTTCACAGCGCAAGGCAGTCTAACTTTCAAGGCGCGGTGGCTCCTGCGTATGGATGATGGTGAGGATGGCGACTGCTGGCTTGGTGGAAGCAACGACCAGATAAGCGGGCACAATCAGCTGCCAAACATGTTGCTATTTGCGACTCTGCTTGCTGGGTGCAGCGGCGCAAATTTCCGGAGCCGCTTTGCTGTCGACTTTGCTGGTCGAGGGTGGTCGAGGGTGAAGGTCGTTCGCTTGACAGTGGTGTTTTCGTCCACCCGGCACACAAGCACGAACATCAGCCATACGGCTATCAACTTGGAGCACTTGCAATTCCACGAAGAAAAACATCACAACAGAGATGTTTGGATAATACTCGCCATGCCTACACAAGAACAAGATGTGGCGTATTGATGTTTGAATTCTCTCATCTCTCTCACTCTCATATTCCCGTGCCACTTGCTTCTCGCTCAGCCAAGCTTCGTCATGGTCTCTGCGGGAAGTATCAACAACGCGTGGCTGCCCTAAATTCTAGGCCTGAACGCCATGGAAACCTCCAATTACCCGAGCATATCTTCGACTCGAGCCGAAACATGCTACCGAATAATGCCATATGCCCACCCAACTCCAAGCTGCAATGCTTTCTATCGTAATGTGACTTTTCGCGGTCCAGTGTAGCTCCGTATGCCCTCATTTGTGCTTTAGTACGTCCTCGCCAGGTTGCGGAGGTACCAGTCAACCAGTCGCCTGCCAACCTTTGCCTCGGAAACGTGGATCAGGTCCTGTATCGTGTTAGAAGCCGCTTTTTGGTGATACTGTCACGAAACTTACTCCTTCCATGGCATAGTCCAAGTCACTGCTGTGGATAATGTCACCCTCAAGCAGGCCTCCCTCCGCCCATCGTGTCTGCCTGTTCCTCTGCTTGTTGACAAGCAGCCAACACCTGAGCTTCTCCGGCTCAACCTCGAGGAAACCAGCTAGCTTCTTGAGATCCATTGTGGTGTACAGCTTGAGGTAGCTCTTGACGGTTGGCGACATCATGTTGTTCTTGACCTCGTCCATGAAGATGCGCAGGTGGTGCTCGACGGGGTCTACGTTGACAGCCGGATTATCGAAGTCGGGAGGGGTGGGGCTGATGAACTTGGGGCAGGCGGTGCGGAAGAGCTCCTCGAACAGTGGCAGAGCATCTGGGCCGCCACGCTGGAGCCTGTTGAACTGCTCGCCGTACTTCTCCCTCAATGCGGTGTGGATGGTGTCGTCGAGCCTTGTGGGGTGGAAGGCTACGCAAATGGCAACGAGCGCGTACATCTGGTCGTTTTTCTTAGTGATCGAGTCATATTGTGCGTTCTTCTGGAAATTCTTCGTCCGTGAGACGTAGACGAGGATGTGGCTGAACATGCGGATGGCGTCTGCGTAGCGGCGCATCATCATGTAGGAAAAACCGACATAGTAGTAGGTGGTGAAGTGCGCGGCCATGACGCGGGCGAACTGGGCCTTCTTGTTGAGCTCGATGTCGTCAAGCGTCTTGAGCGCCAGACTGAAGTCTCCGAGCAAGCAGTGTACTCGCAGCAGACCGATGATGGAAAAGTAGCCCAGCATCTTGTACAGCGGCCGGTTGCCATATTCGCCAGCATACAGACTTCCGTCCTCGCCGCGCTTGATGGCTGCAAGCTGCTCGTTGATCTGTGACCGCTGGATGAGCGAGTACAGGACGTTGAGCACGCTGTAGCAGCCCCACGTGTTCGGGTTGTCGCGCAGAAGCTGAATTTCCTCCTCGTTGTCGTTCTTGAGCGCGACTTTCTGGCGGTAGCTGCAGAAGCTGTTGAACTGGTAGATGAACTCGTCGATCACGTCCCACGCCCAGTAGTACTGCCTGAGATTAGCCCTGAAATCTCCCTTCCACAGTGAATGCCCCTTACATTTGGGACCTCCAGGTCTACCGGACCCTCGGAATTCAGGATGTAGTGGAAGAGGTTGCAGTAGTTGTCGTAGCTCGCAAACTTGGTCTCGAGTGTGGCCTGAAATTCGAGGGGTGTGGCGGCGGCCTGCAGTTGCGCGTGTATGTCCTGGTTGTTGTTGTTCATCGAGGGCATGCGATCCAAGTCGTCCATGCCGTCGTACTGGACCTGCTCGCGGTAGTCGTTGGCCATGGCCTCCTCTCCGTCCGAGTCGTCCTGGCCGCGGCCATTCTGTTGTCGCGAGCTCATGTTTGCTGGCTACTTTGGCGTTCGGCGTGTCCTGGAGACTGACACAATAGTTACGAGCGCCTTCGTATGCGGGTGGTGGGGTGCGGCCTCAAGTCGTCGCAACGCAGGTGTAAATTTGGCGTGTGCGAGAGCGGCTTGGCGCACTTATCGATAGCTTACAGTAGTGGGGCAGGCAGGCACGACGGGCGAGGGGCACACTCACTCACTCGCGACTCAGCAGCATGTTTCAGCCTTCTCCAATTCCACACAGTTAGCCCTACACTGTTGTGCGCCAGGAGCGTTTGTGGCGAGCCTGTGCCGTATACCCGGAGCACAGTCCTAGTGCATGATCTCCAGCTGGCATTGCTTCATGGTCGGACTGCGGTTTAGGGGCACTGTCCTTACCAGTCGGTTTCGTGTCCGCCACTTTAAAGCCAGAGACTCTCCACGGAGGCTTTTGGAGATCAGATGCGGCCTCAGTCATACATCGTCATAAGCTTTCGTCACGCTCCTTCTTCCCAGTTCCAAGAACAACTTACAGTCACTGCTTTGCAAAATGTACACCGTCGTTTTGTTCGTCACGCGTAAAGTTGATCTGACTTTCGAAGAATGGTAAGATAGCATCACCTCCATTTGGTCAGATTGACTTACTAATTCATGAACAGTGAGTTATGAGGTCGATAATGCGGCTTATTCCAATATCTCCGCAGTCTTGAGAAACACGCGTCTGCAAAAGATGCTCAAGGCTCAATATATACTAATCTTGGTACCCTTTCCAGTCCAGGACTACTACGAACACAAGCACCTCCCTCTAGCCTACTCCCTAACATCAGATGTCTGGCCCACAACCTTCACCCGCCGATACTTCGCACGCACAAGTCGCAAAGGCTTCGGCGGCCCAGCAAACCCAGACCGTCCACCACTGACCTTGCGCGGCGACATGAAGTCTCTCGACTGCGACTGCATAGCAGAAATGTCTTTCCCAGACGAGAAAGATTTCCGCAAGTTTTATAAGAAGATCTACGAAAAGGAGATTGCTGCGCGGCTCGCCGAGGACGAGCAAAAGTTTCTGGAACAAGGGAAAACGACCGTGGTAGTTGTGGGAGAGACGTGGAGTACTGGGCCGGATGGGGTGGCAAGGAGTGAAAAGACTGAGATTACGACTTCGGAGAGCGAAGCTAGTAGTGAGCAATCATGATTGAAAGAAAAGAGATGTGGAGATGAGACGGGGTGGATGAGCAGCAGATGAGGAGAATGATACTGGACCTTTGGTCGATTATATATAAATTAACAGCTTTAAGGTCGAAACTGTCGTACCTACGTTTTTGTAGTACTTGATCATCGAGTTCGACCTACGGGCATGAATCTTCAAACTCTAAATTGTACACTAGTGTATGCAAGGCCTCGAGCGAGTTACAACAACTAAACCTTTCTCTATCTTATCATACCCTTTCGTCTAGATGTCAATGCCTTTCATTCTGATTCACAAAATACATCTTTCGACATGATCTTCCATGTCTCATGACCCAACCCTCACAACCTCTCCTTCGTCTTCGAATGCCGATAATCATAATGCCAATCCTCACTCGCCAAATCGCTCCGAACCTGATAATTCGCCTCTGCATGCTCCAGAATCTGTAAATCAACATCCACCACTATCATGCCCTCCGCAGCCCCACCCAGCTTACTCAGTGCCCCAATGAACGGTACAGTGACCTGTGAAAGTCCGCAAAAGCCCTCTCCTGGCGGCCCAGCTGCGTTGGCGAACACGACGGCTGATACGTGTCAATCAAAAGAATTATGGGAGCAGGAAGATGGGTACTAACCACATGTATTCTCAAACGCTCGCGCAGTAAGCATACTGTCCAGAAACAGGCCCTCGGCACTAGGATTCAACTTCAGTCCCGCCTCACTACAATCCGTGTGTTTCCAGAACGTCGGAATAATGATGATCTTCGCGCCATTCGCAATCAACTCCCTGAACGCCTCGGGGAAAGCCAAGTCCCAACAGATTAGCAACCCGACTTTTCCAATTGGTGTGTCGAATACCTCGTGCGCATCGTGCGTTGAACTGGTCAAGTGCTCGCGCTCAGGACCCCAGAGGTTCTTCTTGACGTATTTACCCGAGATGTTGCCGTGGTGGTCGATGAAGTACGCGGCGTTGAGGAGTTTGTCCGCGTCGCTGGAGGCGGACGGGTGGGATTCGACGATTGTACCTGGGACGATACCTATGAAAGCATCAGACCACTAAACCATTTGTCATCGCTAGCTCTGCTACCAATTCTTCACTTACATATCCCGCACTCCTTCGCCAAGTCACGGTACTTCCTCAGATACGTCTCCCACTGATCACATAGTCCCACGAAAGCCGGATCTTTCGGCAGCCAGCCGGTCAAATGGTACTCTGGCAAGACGGCGAGTTCAGCGCCTTGAGCTGCTGCCGATCGTATGAAGTTGGTTGCTTTGTTGAAGTTGTGCTCTGGTTGCAATGGCTACAGACGTTAGTAAGCTGCGTGACGTAGATGTGATCGTTAGGGAGGAAGACTTTGGGATATAGTTGTATCACCGCAACTTTGACGATTGGGGCCATGCTTGAGAACTGTCGTCAAGGAAGTGCCTTGCCTGGCAGTTCTGTGTGTTATGATGCTAGAAGGCAATAGTATGGGTGGGTCGAGATGGAGCTAAAGCTTGCGACATGCTGATTCGCCTAACATAAGAGCTAGTAAGAAAGCGTGATTGATACTCCCATCAGCATGCATAGATTCCATGGCTACGCAAGCACTCTAAGAGCAGATTTAGCTGGGGGTGAGGCTTCGAAAATCAAACCATTTGAAACGTTTGACGTGATTGAGAATGTAATTCTGTGGGACCCTGCCACTGAAAGGGGTATCTAAGTATGTAGGAAGTTTCCCTAAACGCCGACGCAGCTCGCAGCTGATGAATGCAAATATATGTTCCGCTGTGTGTACACTCTAATGCTCTCAGGTGATCCTCCGGTAGAGGAAAGTGTGCATACCCACAAGAGTGAGCAAGTCGCAAAGGACTGATCTTACCACAGCTAATCGGCCGTCTGGTGGCTGTTGCATCGGCTCCTCAACGTCCGTACAAGGGGCACGGCAGACCTTGGAGCCTTGGTACGCGTGACAAAGGCTCTATCAAGAACAGCAGATCCGGCAGAGCTATTCAAGCTGCTGTGGCGTTAGCCCAATTGTACTGATCGACTCGCACGCCCTCAGTAATGTATGACTCTTCCTCGGAACCAGACTCGTCGTCCGAACCAGTGCCAAGGACAGCATACGCGTTCGTGATAGGCTTAGGCTTAAAGGTGACGGATGGTGTGGGGTGTGGTTTCACTGTGGGACGAGGTACTGGAGCAGCGCATTCGTCCGGGTAGTACTCGATGCGCAGACCTTTGTAAGCTGTTCGGGACATCATGCACGTCCTTCCGAACAGTGCGTTGTGGATCGAGTTTGTGGATACATATGCGTCGCCGTTTCGGAAGGTGATGTCGACGACGATCAGATTATGGATATGGTCGAGATGATCCCGGATCTGATCCCCAGAGAGCTTACCGCCCACGCCTCTGATCACTAGGTTGCGCGTTGCTCCGCTAGCGATCTTGTTGGAGACATGGCTCGGCACATGGAACTGACGATCGGCCCACCGGAACTGGAGTCGCTTGGTGTGCAAGTATATGTCGTTGCGCTTGGCATATGCGAGGAAATCTGCAGCGCCTTCCACGAACGACACAGTTGCCGAGCGGTCATTCCTCAGGAAGATATCGAGCAGCCGTCCGCCTCGAATGATGCCAGCCAGGTCCTTGTGCGTGGTCTGCTCTGACAGATTCGTGATGCAGACGGTGCGTTGGTCATGAAGCGGAACCCGGTGCGATCGCTTCTCTGTATCTTCGTCGTCTCTAGGCGGGCTGTCGAAGGCAGACTCAGCCTCACCATAGCTAGCCATTCTATAGAGACCGTCGCGCGGCTGAGTGTGAGGGTGAAGGCCGCGGCCAATCGCCGTGTCATCGGAGACTGGGGAGATGTCGTTGTAGGAGGTATGATTCTGGCTCGTAGAAATGACTCGCGGTTGCGGGTAGTAGGTCGTGTCCTGTGATGTTGTGTCTTCAGCGGCCGTGGCTCCGCTCTCACCCTCCAGCAGCGTCACCAAGGTGTCATTCGTGAGGCCGCCTCGGAACAGGGCGCTCTTGAGGAGGTCTGGTGTACATTAGCGAGTGTCAGAGACGGCCAGAAGCGAACGTACTGTAGTCTCGCTCTGCCTGTAGTAAGTACTCGTGCTCGGCCTTGGAAATGGTGACGGGGTTGAAGAGATTGGGACCAAAGTCGACATCTTGGTGGGACGTATGCTGTAGAGTTTAGTCAGACGAGCCCCGGCATTTTCGACTTCACCACGCACAAATTCTGCCCTGTAGGTGGTTAGCAAACAGTTCAGTCCGCAAGGCTGGATGCACGAGATCGAACTACGAACCTCCGCAAGAGAGCATCGAAATACGATTTCCCAATGGTGACTGTCGCCATAGTAGAGGAATGAGCATACGCTTCCGGCACACGATGCCTAGGCGAAATGCTTCAGGGGAATGCAGCAACAGCTGAGACACTGCGGCGTGGAGTTTATTCGTATCTTTGGCCAAGCTCCATCTCGCGTTTAGCGCCCCGTATCGCTGGGACAGCAAGCGCTACCCCAGATCGCAGCCTTGTCGCTTCCCGCAGACCATACCGCCATAAATTGCCCGAGAGACGATCTGTTATTACTCGCTTGGATTTATTTTCTCTGAATCGCATACTAATGTCACACCGCGTGAGTCCACACCGGTAACACAGATGCATTCCGCGCGGCATCCCTCACGTCTCTCACGTTGCTTGACGCTAGCGCCATATCGATAAGCTTTTGCGTAGCTATTCGCGTTCACCATTCAAGCCTCTGTGCAATCGACGAGCTTATGGACGGCAACTCGACGCCAGGGCAGCAGCTGGCGAAGCAAATCAGCGCCAGTACCGCCAGCAATGGTCCCAACACCGGTTCACTGTTCTCCCAAATCTCAGAAAATCCCTTCTTTACCGCCGTACGATCAGCCCCGGCAGGAGTTGGTGGTGTGCTTACAGTCGACGTAGGGCTTTGGTCTCGCAGCGCTTGGTGTCGCGGCGCGTACAGGCCAGAAGGGACTCCAGCATGGCGCTGCATTCATTCGGCGACGCCTGTTGGTCGATCTGGAGGTGACTCGCCATGACGAGGCCTATCCCTGGCTCCTCCAATGGATGACCACCTACCACAGAGCGCAACAGGCCGGTGTACAGCCAGCTGCGCAGAGTGGCATACTCGCAAAAGCGCTCAATCGCATAGATCCGCGGATGCACCATCTTCAAATACACACATTCCTACCTCAGGATGGGCCGTCACACGCCGCCCACTTCTCCTTCATACCGGGTCCTGGACGTCATTTCCTTCGCTACCGAAACGCCTTCATCCTCGTGGACAGACAGCGCGAGCGCAACACCATGAGCGTCAAAGATGGCGTGCCTTTCGAAACCATCAGTCTCACCACACTCTACTCGCAACGAAACGTCTTCGAGGACATCTTCGCCGAAGCGCACACGTTGTACCAGCGGTCGCAAGAGGGCAAGACGCTCATCTACAACTCTATGGGCACCATGTGGCAGCAGTTTGGGGAGGCTAAGAGGAAGCGGCCGCTAGACTCTGTAGTGCTCGAGCGTGGTGTGAAGGAGAGGATCGTAGAAGACATGGAAGCCTTCATTTCCTCACGCACTTGGTATCTCGACCGTGGCATACCATATAGGCGAGGCTACCTACTCTACGGCCCACCAGGGACGGGCAAGAGTTCCTTCATCCAGGCTGTTGCTGGTCACCTGGACTTCAACATTGCAATACTGAACGTCAGCGAGCGAGGGTTAACAGACGATCGATTAAACCACTTGCTGACAAAAGTGCCTCGCAGGACAGTCGTACTGCTTGAGGATGTAGATGTGGCTTTCATGAACCGCAAGGAGCCTGGCTCCGACGGGTTTGCAAGCGCATCTGTGACATTTTCAGGTCTGCTGAACGCACTTGACGGCGTTGCCAGTGCTGAAGAGCGCATCATATTCCTGACCACGAACCACATCGAGAGACTTGACGAAGCTCTCATTCGACCCGGTCGTGTTGACATGACTGTGCGGCTCGGTGAGGCAACCGAATACCAAATTGAGCAGCTGTGGGACCGATTTTATGCCGAGTTCGACGCAAGCGGTGAGGCGAAGCTAAGGTTCATGGCACGTGTCAAGGAATTAGGCCTCGTGGACTCAGTGAGTACAGCGGCCCTGCAGGGCTTGTTTCTGTATAACAAGGACGATGTCGAAGGTGCCATTACCATGGTTGAGAGCCTCACCGCCGGCCACAAACGGCCGGACAGCCGCACTGGTTTGCCTGGACACGTGGATGTGTTGTGAGAGTGTGGCGAGACCGATCTTAGAAGTAGTGTATATAGATTTGTATAACAGTTGCGTCTAGATTTTGTATGTATGCTCTGTACCCATGCCACACTTTGTATGTACTTCAATACCGACCTCGAGTCGAGCACTAGGGTCCTGCAATGCGCATGTCTCGTGCATTGTCGTGCCCGATGATGCGCGAGCCGAGCCAGCCGCCAGCCACATGCCTGAACTTAGCGTCTCCGATCTCAAGGCTTGCCCACTTTTAGAGCCAGGTCATCATCCTTGGTGGGTCTTTTCCACTCTCCAATTGGCTCTCCATGCATCCTTCTGCAAATTTTTATCTAATCAGATCAATTTTGGATCAGCTAAGACTTCGTGTCACTCGTCTGATTGAGCGGCGCGAAACCCCGTTTGGTGAAGTACCGGGCACACAAGAGACACGCGCGCACACCGTGTTGCCGCCAGCCCATACATATGGCTGATGAGGCCGCACCGCTGTCTGCTCCCTCTGTTGGCCACGTTGATGTGCCACGCTACGCCCCTTCTTCTTCCGCAGGCAGCACCTACGAACTGAACGTTTTGGGAAAAGCAAAGAACACAGCCACATCCGAACTAGGTCCTGATGACGAGCAAGAAGTCGTCGCTCGTCTCTCACACTCCGACAGCCGCCAGAAGATGTCGCGCGTGCCTCTCCTGGTACGATCGTCTCCGGCCCAGGGCACAGGTAAGCTAATTGCGCATTTTCGATCCCTGGATTCTCATCACTTTTCACCCCATCTACAACCCGAAGCGTGATTTTGTGTATTGAGACACCCTGAACCGGCCATCAATAGCCAATATTGCTACTTTCGAAAGAAAATTCCATTTGCGATCAGAAAAAGCAAGGAAACATGGGGCCGCCTAATCAATCATAGAAGGCTGCCTATCAGCATCTTGCAACGTGTCGACGTAGGATCAAGACACTGACATTCTATCAGGGTCATATGGCGGTGTTCCTATCCTCTCCGTGAGTCCTGATGACTCTGACGAGCATCCTGTAACCGAGACCTCGAAACGAGGCGCTAGAAAGGGCAAGAGCAGTCTCGTAAATAGCCTGAGCGCCGAAGCACATGGCATCAATATCGACGGCTCATCAAGACGCGAGTCGGCATTACTGAACTCCACCACGTCGCGACGGCGAGGCAGAGATCACAGTGGCAGCAGCACCACCCTCGCAGATAGCATTGATGGCCCAGAAGGGTCACGATTCGAGGCTCGATTCAACGCTAGCGGGCTGGACCCGTCACCCGTTGGTCTACCACCGTACTCTGATGGCTCGCAGGCATCGTCAAGTGCCACCCACTTGGATGAGGATGAAGAAGAAGTCTCTGACAGCGACGATTTGCACGATACAAAGGGCAATCCAGCAGACAACTCACCGTACGCCCAGGTCCGGGCTTCTGTCGCGGCAACGGACAACACCTCCCTCTCCATTGATACCCCTCGCATGTGGTTTCTGTCTATCATTTTCGCAATTGCTGGTTCTTCCACCAACCTATTTTTCTCCTTACGATACCCGAGCGTTAGCCTCACTCCCATTATTGCTCTATTGCTTGTACATCCCCTCGGTCTACTCTGGGACCAACTTTTGAAACGACACGACGACCCTGATGAAACCTTCCTAGACGGCTGCCTTCAAGAAACCACCTATCCACAACACGCATCACAAGATAATGCCTCCTGGAAGCGACGACTACGGCTTTGGCTTGCCCAAGGACAATGGAATGAGAAGGAGCATTGCTGCGTGTACGTCAGCAGTAACGTGTCTTTTGGCTTTGCATTTGCCACGGATGTAAGTTCGCGTATTCCGCGACTTTACCATTACTGATCTGTCTGTCTATAGGTCATCGTCGAACAAGTCAAATTCTACCATCAGGATTTGGGCATCGTATACCAGGTCCTGCTTGTACTATCAACACAAATCCTTGGATACTCGCTTGCTGGACTCACACGGCGCTATCTCGTACGTCCCAGTGGCATGATCTGGCCATCCACCTTGGTCTCGACCGCCATGTTCACAGCGTTGCATAAAGAGGTGAACAAGCCCGCGAATGGCTGGACCATTTCTCCGCGCAAGTTCTTTGCTCGTGTTTTCATGGGTGGCGTTGCATTCTACTTCCTACCTGGGCTTCTCTTCCCTGCTCTGAGCTCGTTTAACGTCCTCACCTGGTTCGCACCTCGAAATGTGGTCGTCGCTAACCTTGTATGTCTTTCTCTACCAATGTTTAATAGCATGCTAACGTTCTAAAGTTTGGAGTTGCTTCTGGGCTTGGACTTTTCCCTGTGACCTTTGACTGGGCCCAGATAGCCTACATTGGCTCACCACTAGTCACACCTTTTTGGGCTGCCATGAACATTGTAGCTGGCCTTGTGCTCGTCATGTGGCTGGCGGCACCAATAATGTGTAAGTATTCGGCACTCTGATATGATTTCAGCACTAAATGAAGGTAGACTACATGAACGTGATGCATTCTGCGTACATGCCGATACTCTCCGCCGCTGTCTGGGACAACCGAGGAAAGACTTACGATGTCAGCAAGATCTTAACGCCGGATTTTCTATTCGATGAGGCCGCATACAACAATTACAGCCGTGTCTACCTTCCGATCACCTACGTCCTCAGCTACGCACTCCAATTCGCTGCCCTCACAGCTTTGCTTTCACATACAGGGCTATGGCATGGGAAGGACATCTGGAGACAATGGCGCCGCTCGTGGGCCGAAATTCGAAAGGAAGCCGGCCCTGAATACCAGCCTCTCGATGGTCACGCCGACGGGAATGGTCGTCCCGCTTCGCCAACAATGTACAGAACTCGCTCAAGCACGACGTCAGAACCGGAAATGGAGGACCTACTGACCTCTCAAGATGTTCACAACCGGTTAATGCAAAAGTACGATGATGTACCAATTTTCTGGTACATCTTGACAGGTTTGATCATGGCTGCAGTAGGCATCTTCGTCGTTGAGTACTATCCGATCCATCTCCCTTGGTACGGGCTATTGCTAGCATTGGGCATCGGCGCAGTCCTTTTCATCCCCATTGGCATCGTTATGGCCATCACCAACCAACAAAGCAGCATCTATCTCATCTGCCAGCTAATCTGCGGCGTCATGTTCCCAGGCCGACCCGTCGCGAATATGGTCTTCACCACCTTCGGCTACATCTCGTCCACGCAGGGCCTGAAGTTCGCCTCCGACCTAAAGCTTGGCCACTACATGAAGATACCGCCACGAATCCTGTTCAAGCTCCAGCTGTCTGTCACCATCATCTCCAGTCTCTCTCAAATCGGCGTGCTCAATTGGATGCTCAACTACATCCCCGGCATATGTACACCTCAAGCAATCAACGGCTTTAACTGCCCAATCGCTCGAGTCCACTTCAACGGCAGCATTCTCTGGGGCGTTGTAGGACCTAAGCGCTTTTTCGGCCCCGGTGCACTCTACCGCCCACTTGTGTGGGCCTTCCTCGTCGGAGCCATATCGCCCATCCCAATCTGGTACTTTGGCCGACGCGACCGCAAATCCATATTCCGCAAGATCAACCCCGCCGTCGTATTCGGCAGCCTCAGTTGGATACCACCCGCCACCGGCCTGAATTTCTCGGTCTGGGCCATCGTGTGCTACATCTTCAACTACGAGATCAAGAATCGTCGGAAGGAGTGGTGGAAAAAGTACAATATGATGCTGAGTGCTGCGCTGGATTCTGGGCTCGCTTTTGGCGTTGTGGTTATCTTCTTTGGGATTGTGTATCCGGGGTGGATGAGCGGGTTTAAGTGGTGGGGCACGGAGGTGTATAAACAGGTATGCTGGCATCGCGTCGGTTTGGGGGGAGAGATTTGTGCTAATAGTCGTGGTAGGGCTGTGATTGGCAGGCTTGCCCGTACAAATCCCTCGCACCGGGAGAGAAGTTTGGTCCTTGAACGTCGGATTCATGCGTCTTTGGGTGATGTAGATTTGTTGAATTGCGTATTGGTGTTGATGTTTTCCGCGTTTGCACCGCATTTCGGATTGGTTGCATCTTGCGTGTATTGGGCTGGCGTTTATGATGATGATGAAAGACTTGGATACACCGCCACCTAAGCATTAGACAATGTTAGCGTTTGCTCTTACTGCTCCGCTGTTGAGGCACAATTATTGTCTTGCACAACACTGTCATCTTTTGCACACTGCGTGAAGCACAACCGGATTCATTGCCAAGACTTGATGTAGCGTTGAGCCTACGAAGGTGCTCGTATTCATTGTGTCAACCTTCAGGACACACTGAAAGCCAAAGTCGTTGACTCAATAAATACGAGCACCTTCGTATCCCACTTGTAACTCGAACTTGAAAGTCTCATAAACTCTATACGAGCTGTCGCTCTCCAATCGTCGGCAAGTAAGATACTTAGGCTGCTTTGGGCTTTCGATGTCTGGCAGGACCACACTTCGGTTGTACATTAGAAAGGGAGTTGCGGCCGCATCATCATCGAGCATGAACGCTGTCAGAGACGGCCAACAGTTACCGGAGATCAGGGCGTAGTCGTTGATCAATACGATTCGTTCCGAAGCTGCGGACCTGGTCGCGTACCGCACGAGCACAAAGTAGGAGTCCGGCCCTACTGGGGACGTGGTCTGTGAAGGCAGTCGATCTAATTTCAGGCCGATGGTTGTTATGGCATGGAAATCCGGCTGCCCGGGATGTTCCATTCTCTCCAGATCGATTGATATAGGGAATGAGCAAGGAGGTATATCTGTTGCTACGTGTTTGCCCATGCGCGATGTGATGTAGTATGGGAATCTTTCCGTGATGGCAAACTCAAAGCCGCTAACTGTGACTTTGCACTCGTTCTGGTCGTAGTCGGGAAGATTTTCGAGGTCACGGATACTTGAAGGTCCGGCAGTTTCGAGGTACATCGACTGGAGAGAAGCACTTTCAGAAACCTTCTTGTCGACTACTATAGGCCGAGTCTGGAGCCAGACCCTGCTGAACCTGTTTGTGTATGGGAACGACGTGCATAAAGGTAGAGCAATCGTACGTGGATCGTCTCGAGCTCCAGGAAGCTGGTCCCACTTGTCTTCGCTACATGCCAGCACTGCCAGCACCCATTTAGTGCCCGTGTTTGGATGTATTCCCATTTGAGAAAGCTCGATTACTGGTAGTGTGATGTGAACTCCAAGATGCGTGAGCGTGTGGTGCTGCGCAATGTGTGTTGTATGGTCATCGACCGCAGGTATTACCAAAAGAGCACCGTTTCTGAAATCAGACGGCGATTGGGCAAGACAGCCAAACTCTGACCTTTCGGAATGTGTAGCTGGAATGCCATGATCCCACGCGAACATGGTGTGATCGGAAGTGGTCTCCATAATTGCAGCCTGGAGCCTTGCGAACGCCCTGTTACCCTCTCCGTACAACAGCGGCATGTTCACCCCGAAGATCCCCAGAAGGCAGTATGCCACATCCTCTTTACGGGTGGTGACTCTATTGGACGCCCAGCTCATCTTCTCCGCCACAGATCGGTGTTCGGGGTAGTCTTTTGCTTCGAGAATCCTAAGGCTAATGTCGGTGATGCTAGACAGGAGGCCAGACAGTTCCTGGATTCGTGGAGGATGCCAGGGCGTTGAAAACACATAAGTAGATGAGCCCAATCCACCCAAGCCAGGAGGTTTATACCGGCCCCCAAGCAAGTTCCAGTGTCGATCGTAGAACCTGTATAGCTGGGGCGCTAGCAGCTCTTGCAAAGTCCAACCTCGTGTAAACCAGCGCGCTGAGCGTATCTCCTCGGCCGTTGCATCCCAGGTGTTCTTCTTCGACACGTCGTTGAGGTAGATGTAGCACATTTGACTATCCCGATACCATTGATACATCGAATTGATAGCTTCGCTCAACTCGGCGCTGCTTTTCTTATCAATACAGCAGGTATCTACCCAAATGTGAGTGTATCCGTCCACAGCAGCGAGTCGACAGAAGTTCCGGATCTTAGAGACAGCATTAGTGTCGCCGCGCTTTTGCTTCAAATAAATACGTTGTTCGTAGTCTGCAAGGACTACCTCGTTTTGGCCCCAGGTATGACTTAGGATTGCGTATTCCGGGACTGCCTTGTCGAAGTACTCTTCTAATTGAAGTGTCACCGTGTTGATGAGGCGCATGGTAATTGATCGACTTGAAGTAACCTTGAAAGACTGGGCTAGTTTCCTCGGGTAGACCTGGCGTAAGAAAGCAAAGATTTTGATGCGGGAGACTGTGTGGGGTACGAAGCGATATCATGTTGGCAGTATTGGTTGTTGAGTGCAGGTACACGACAGGCTGAGCGTGGCTGCCTTCGCATGCATGCTGACAAAGCAGCAAATTCCTCCAATCATAGAACACCACAGCCCATACAAGACTTAACAAAATCGCTAATGTGATGTCGTTGCAGTAGGTAATGACAACAGATAGACGAATAGTAGAACATTCTACCTATCCACATATCCTTTGCCTTGGTAAGACGCTTCGTGCTATGTAAAGTCTTTTCTCACGAAAGCATTGCACCACTACATGAACATATCCAAAAACAACGTTGCTTACCAGATCTTGGTATCCATCGCAAACGCTATAGAATATCAACAGCTACATACTCTCCATCGAGGGCGATCTTATGCCCAATGCATGCCTGCGTATACTTGGCTTTTGATCCTGCGTGATATTTGAAGGACAGATGACGTGAATATAGTAAGAAAAAGGACGTGGTAGAGAACAAAATCATCGAAGCACGTCGTAAGTACATCCCAAAAGACAGAACAATGTCAGGTATCATAGGCCTCAAAGACAGAAACAAGATCTGTGCAAATGCTGAACAGGCCGGAAATCTGTCGAGTCGAAAGTACAAATACATGTCAAGAAATGGCGGGTGGTATGTCGATCGTTGGCCAGGCCGCATGATCATCACTGCATTCTCTTTCTCTTCCTCGCATCTTCAGGCTCGTCTTCATCGGCCCTTTCGGCAGTCTCAGCCGGATTGAGCAGCGAATGCACGTTCGACGCCATGCTCGAGCGACGTGTCGGTGGTCCAGGTGTGTCGATCCCTTTGAATGGATATCTCGCACCAGGCAGTGCCCACCCGCTCTCAGCACTCAAGTTTGACGCTGAGTGCTCGCTCACCAAAGGCGGAGTACCTTGTCTGCTAGACTGCTGCCGCCTGGGCCCGCGGGGCAACTGGTAGCTTTCCAAAGCATCACGGAGCTGCTGGTCTCCGCCGCCGATGGGCGTCCGATGCGGTGAGGATGGCCATGCAGACGAATTGTGGCCGGAAGCAAAAGGCGAGTGTGCGGGCCCAGGTGGAGGAGGAGGCGGCTGGGCCTGCCAGCCATGGGTGCGAATATCTGCCGAGGTATGTCGCCTATTAAGATTATATGGCGGGGATGAGTTGTTCCCCAGATTACTGTTCCCCAAATTTTGACTCGCGCCCGGGTGCTGGATTGATGGGGGAGGTGGTGGGGGTGGCTGATGGGACATTGGAGTTCTGGCTGAAGATGGCGAGTAATTACCCGTCCCTATTGAGCCGAAACGTCGCGGAGAAATCGCAAGATGCGCCGGAACAGGGGGCTTATATGGTGCTTGGCGTGAGATGCTCGCGTAAGAACCTCTCCGTGACTCTGTTAGATTGTCCATTGGAATTTGCCGTGGTGAAAGAGGGGGCCCGTTGTTGTTGTCGACCTGCATGAAGTAAGGTTGACGTGCAGAGAGGGGCTCCTCTGGCGCCTCCAACGCACGAAGCATTTCAGTCTGGCGCGCAATGTCACGGTGCATCGATACAACTGGTGGGGAGTGTGAGTATGTCGCGCAATTAAGGTTTTAAGCGGTGGTACGTACCATCCTTGTGTACTGGATTTTCTGAGTCTGGGACCATGGCCATAATATAATTTGTGAGTTCCTGATTCCACTAAGCGATACATTAGCTGGTGTAGATCCGGTCTCGACACTTCGACGTACCTGGTGACATCGCATCATGCCCTCCATCAATACCAGAGACTTTTGATTGAGATAAGCACACGTGTCTTCTGACCGCTGCATTCGCGAATGCATGTCGTACAGATTGTGCTCGAGGACATTGAGGCGTGACTCCACTGGGTCCGGCATCGGTTGCTCGACTGTTGGACCGGCTGGCGGACCGGTGGAGACCTTGGGAGCTGAAAACGAGTCCCGATGGATGAGCGCGTGTCGAGACGCACGTCGCTTGATCTCCCGTAAGCCAACCAGGTCTCCGCGCTTGAAATTGCCGTTGCCGTGTTTGAACTCCCATAAGGGCGAATCTGGCGAGCCAGTATGGAAGACATCGCTTACTGCATGTCCATTAGCATACCGCGCGTACCGCATGACTTGCTTGGAAGAAGTTACCTTTATGAAAGCCATACATGTTCAACTGTCGGACGAAAGAGGAAATGTTGGTGTGCTTGAAATATGACCTGCATGGTCGGTTAGATAGATTAAAAAGGCCATAGCTCCAGATGCACCTACGACAAAACTTTGGAGAATTCACTGGACGGCGACATGACGAAACTCTCGTTGGTGTTCGACCACGATATGAGATGCTGGATGCTTTGGTCTTCGAGCATACTGTACAGGCATCAGTTTCGAAATTCTGCAGTGCGCAGGTAGAATGGAGTGGACCCACTTGTATAGCTTGTGTATAAATGCCGTCTGAACGACCTTGGGCTGCTGAGCTGCTGCTGCTGCGCCAACCGCTGTCGCCGAGTTCCCGTTCGGCGAGGTATTCCCCGTGTCTCCATTTATGCGCCCTTGCTCGTGGATGGTGGTAGGACGCTCTACGGCTGCACCATTGAGAGTCGGCGGCCCCATTGAAGATGTCGGCGTTGGACTGATGTCCATAGGGTCGCGCGGCGGAGCCAGCGAGGAGGCTGAGGAGGGGAGGATGGGTATCGACTTGTGCAGATTAGGATTGTGGGGGTCTGGCGAAAAAGGGCTCCTGCGAGCTTCGACTGAAGCCATCATGGCGGATGGGCCCGTTGGCGTTGAGACGTTCGGCTCTTCCTAGATCGGACGACGCTTCAGGTGGTGCTGAGGCGCAGGTAGACGCTCTTGCTGTCTGGCAATCGCTCAAGGACCGAACAACAGGGGAGCACTCGTCGCATGTGCTGGAAAAGCGCAAAAAGGAGTGGCGATGCAGGTCTCCAGAACCGAATGCAGATCTACACAGCGAGCTGCGGAGAAGGGTGCGGAGGAGCTTGCGCCAGCGGAAAGTTGCGACCAGTCGGCTCGAGTGATCTAGGGCGGAGGTCTGCTTCTAGCGCCCTCCCTACGGTGTGAAGTCGTTCGTCCCACGGCGTCTGGGCTGCGAGTCCGGTTCGTCTTTGTCGAGATCGGTCGAGGCTTGTTGGAAAGGAGCCTCCTGCTCATGCAACGCGTCGATCCGCCGAATGCGCCCGAGCGTCTATCAATGCGTCTGATCTGGGACCCGTGATATCGCTGACTTTCCATGTGCCAGTGGAGAGACGGCAGAATACCCAGCAGACCTCTCGATAAGGGGCGGGTGGAGTGGAGGAGCAGCACGGCGGAGTATCGGTATCGTGCAGATGTACAAGACAAGCCACCACTGCAGCTGAGGTGGAGACGAGCGGCGTACTCCCTACAACTACTCGTCCGGTACAACGTGCAGCCGAAGTGGGATGGGATGGGATCGATGTCACTGGGGCGCAAGGACGCGTCGGTAGGGCTCAGCTCAGCTCAGGAGACCAAGTGTCATCCAACGTGCGGGCAGGCCACGTTCAAATGCAATTCGAGCGCGGGCTGTGGGCTCAGAATATGCGCATTAAGTTATTGCTGCCCACGAGCGGCCAGGCAGATGCTATCGAGCGCCTTCCGGATTCGATGCCGTTCGAGTCGGCGCCTCCACCCAAGCAAGCAGCCAGCCGAAGAACTGCTTCCACCAGAGTGCAGGGATCTCACATGTATCCCTGGTGTTGGTTCGCGACGTCGGCCAGGCACATGCCCACAACCCGAAACACTTGACTCGGTAGCTATAATCCACTATACTATCGCTATAACGTTACATGTCTCTGCTGTGGGGCGGCGACATGCGTGCCCTCTATATCGACCGCGGCTATGCGGGTGACACTGCAATGTACAGATGCACACCCACGTCCGAGCAAGCTCACGCAACACATTACATGCTGCACCTCTCGAACCGGGTAGCAGGCACGGCTTTGGGTGCGTGCGTGCCATAGTCACGCTAGAAGACGCCACGCGGAGGTCCTCGTTGAGTGCGTGCGCGGTCAACGATCTGCTGCACACGGAGGGACGAGGTACGGTCCGCAGGCCATGGCTTGTGTCACCGTGTCTGTGCTCAATTGTTCACCATCGAAATTGCCCTTTCACGAGTCATGACTTTACCGCTACGCTCATCACACGTTGGTCGTCAGCACGCTTGAACCATCCATGGATATATTATACACCGGATGAACTGGTCGTTCTCTCCCCATGGACACAGCATCGCTGATCGCAGAGTTTAGGCGATTACAAACAGGCAACTCACGGCAAGACTTCATTAATGCCCTTGTAGGCGAACTTGATCCCTACGAATGGAGAACTACCCAGAATATCCTGACTGCTCGCTCTTTCCAGTACGATATCGTTGGACGACTTCCCGTAGAGATTGTGGCGCAAGTTTTTGCAAATCTTGACACTTCCGCTCCATATCGCTTCCAACGTGTAAGTCGCTGGCTCATAAACTGCCCCAGCATCTGCACAAGCAATGACTGATGAACTAAAGGTATCTAAACAATGGTATCACATCTTACAGAGCCCCGACGTCCTCAAAAGGAGTCTGCTATCCTGGTATGGCAATCCGTCAGAGCTACAGCGTGCCGACCACAGCATGTACAAGTCGAAGGCAAAGCAAGCCCACGCCTTCCGTTACGGTGAACCCACTCAACGCCTCGAGATAAATCTCCATTATGGCGTTGAATTGGTCACCTTGCTCGGCGTTACTCTAATCTGGGCATATCGTCTAGCAGACCAAGCAGCACGCCTAATTTACCTTCTCAACCTAAAAACATGGAGCCTTCAGTCTTTTAACGGCGACGCGCGTGAGACTGTTGTGCGCATCTTCGCCTCAGACCAGCTCGTGGGCTTTGTCACAGCCTCTACGGTCTGCTATGTCTGGAGTCGTCGGACTCAAGAGAAGCGACAATTTCGTGTGCCTGGCCGCGACTTCTATACTTCTATGACCTGTCGGGGTTCCATTGTCGCATATGCTGGCTGCCTCAAGGAACACGCTCTTGTATATGTCTGGGACTATGAGACGCAGAAGGGCAGGTCGTTCACAATCAGTTACGACTGTTCTCTGTTTGCGAATCCAACGTCAGGGTAGGCAAAAAATAATCTGATAAGGCTTCTTCTTCACTGACACATTCTAGTTGCTTGCACAAGTATTCAATCACCCTCCTCCTCCAACCCAAGTCTGAGAACATCATCGTCTTCGCTGAGGGGCATTGCCCTCTTGATCGCCAGGAGCTCCGCGACATTCGCGAGCCTCAACCCTGCACTAGAGTACTTCGCTACGCACGATATACTTTCGGAGGACATCACATTGCGGAATCGAAGCTTGTTTTACAAGGCATCACGCCGCCAATGAGCTCATCGCCGCTCGAACAGTTGATACCAGTCGATCACGAAGGTCGGTACCGCATGAACATTGACCTCAGCGGCAAAGTTCAGTTTGACGAGCAAACGCTCGCATTCACCGGCATGTCTCCCATCGGTGATGAACACAACATTCCTGAGCACGTATCTGTGCACTGGTGGAAGGGCGTCTTCTTTGCGACAGAATATTCTTTAGGTGAAGGGAAGCGTTCCATGCTTGTACACATGGGCACAAGGTAGGTGAATCCCTCCCGTTGGCATCGAACTCTTCGGAGATCCGCGTTGATTTAGCAGTCGTGTCGACCTGAACTGACTATAAGAAGTGACAGATTGCGTGCTAAGGATCTTGATGTCACGCGGTATTATGCAAACGGCAAGCTCGTTGAATACGTAGATTACTTCGAGAACGAGCTCATCATGCTCAGCGACGAATTCCTTGTTCGGGCGCGACATAGCAGCTTCGAGATCTTGTGCTTTGGTCAGCATCCCAAGATAATGGAGCAGGATGCGCCGTTCTTCAACCTGGGGTCCTTCGAACTTATAGACGCGCTGGCTGCTGAGTGATGAAAGAAAGTATTGGACTGGCACATCGATTCATTGAGAACACGAATCTCCACAAATGAATGGATCGATGTGCATTGCTGCACGTTCAAACTTCATATGCATCGAGAGTGAACCCTTGACGCCACCGCCTTACTTAGTGCGATCACGTCGATTGGGCGCGGGGTGACTGTGTGCCCCACTAGGTAAGCCTTTCGGCCAACTCCGACTTTCCTCTTCGCGGATTGCGGTGATTCTTTGGCAAGAAAAATTTCTGGACAGTCTCAGTACCTCGATACTCACACGACTCTTACTCAACTCTCTTTTGATTCTTATCCACGTCGCCCAACATGGTTGAGAAGCTCTACGTCACATATAATCAGGTATGTCTTTGAACTGGTCGCACAAAAAGCGCGCATACGCGTGTGGTACACCGCCGCGTATCTATTTGGAACTGAAGACGCAACGAGGCGTAAATTGCACAAGGCGACTTGGTGGACGCATTAACGGTTTCTCGAGTACTCAAGGCGACCAGCTTTCGCGACTCGTTCGCAAATTGTGCCCTCCAAGCCTCGCATACAAAATCTCAAGTCTAAAGGCTGACCCATATCTCCCTTTAGGTTCACAAGCTCTGCCAAGAGGCAGCAGATCAAATTCTCGATGAGTTCAAGCCCAACCTCATGATCGCCATCGGCGGCGGTGGCTACGTGCCCGCGCGCATCCTCCGGTACCTACCACCCGTTAACCCTCCCTTCCACCGCTTCACATACTAATACAGCCCCACCAGCTCCTTCCTCAAGAAGCGCGACACACCCAACATCCCCATCCAAGCCATCGGCCTCTCCCTCTACGAGCAACTCGGCACCGACACCGAAGTCGAGAAGCCCGGCACAAAAGTCACCCGCACACAATGGCTCGACCTCTCCTCGCTCGAGATGGCCAACCTGATTGGCAAGAACGTGCTCATCGTCGACGAGGTAGACGACACACGGACGACGCTCGAGTACGCCGTACGCGAGCTGGAGAAGGACGTCGAGGCGGCGGTGCAGGAGCTGGGGCGCCAGGGCGAGAAGACCAACTTTAGCATCTTTGTGCTACACAACAAGGACAAGCCGAAGAAGGGCAACTTGCCGCAGGAGATCTTGAAGGGCAGGTATAGTGCGGCGAGGACGGTCGGGGACGTGTGGATTAACTATCCGTGGGAGGCTAGGTACGTCACGGACACTTTTTACTGTGTGGCTTGGTACTAATGGTGTTTCAGCGACATCGACGAGCACGACCGCTTGTCACGGGAACAGGAGTCGAAATAGGTCACTATCGTTGTGGCACCATCTGGGCGAAGGCATCATAAAAGCATGGATTTCACGGCATCTAGCATCTGCGGGTTGGGTATAAGGAGTTGGGTGGAATGATCTGAAGAGTCTTCTGGATCACGTTGAGACGTGCTTCGGCACCACATATAGACCAAATTTCATTTGACATGACTTTCCAGATATCCGCAAGCCCATCGAGCCCCTCCGTTTCTTTCTCGCTTGCAGAGATCCACCACACGCACAAAAAGAGCACAAAAAGAAGCAGACAAGCACGCCGTCTTGCTCAAACGCCTCAAAAATATGGAAATGGATCCAGCGCGAATCGACGCGCCTCTCGCAGCACACCCAGAGCCGGGTCTTCGCATTCAAATCTTTGCATTCAAATCCTGGAGGGTCTTCCGTCTCTACTGCAGTGAAAGCCTAAGTAAGTTCTTCCAGCTGGTTTGAGGACTCTGGATATGAATTTATTGTGTGCGACTGTCTTGGCCGCTGGACTATGGATCCTTGGGGATGTTCGATGGTAAGATTGAGAGTTATCCAGTATATGTAGAATAACTGTAATGCTGGTTCTCTCACCTACTGTGCGAGGCAAGAGAGCAAAAAAAAACATCGGGGCGGGAAACAAATCAGATGTACGGCTTCGTGCAGTCAGAACAACCTCTAGCCGACCTGCAAGATAAGTAGAATGTAGACATTGCTTCTTAGCACTATCTTATTAACACATCTCAGCCTCGCAAGTCTTACGTATCGCATTGCTCCCCCCCCCACGCACTCACTCCTCACTCTACATACGGTAGGTAAATTTGCATCCTTCCTATCAGCCAGCGCACGCAAAAAAAGTCAAAAAGAACATGGACCCAGCACGATTCGAACGTGCGTTTCTCACAGCACACCCAGAGTCCGGACTCGGATCATCAGCTGACGCCAGTGACGCCGGGACTCGGAAAACCTGAAACGTAGAAAAACTTGCGTTAGAGGGCTCTGTTCATGAGATCATTGTGTGTGAGCGTCTTGACCGCTGGACTGTGGGCCCGGAGATGTTGTTTTAATGGTAAGATTGGGAGAGAGCTGATATGTGTAGAGTACGGTATAGGAGTTTGGATGAAGTCAAGCGGCGCAAAGGACTTGAAAAGAGGTGAGCGGCCGGGGAGATATCGCTCTAATACAGAGACCTTGCTCTATGGCGAATATGCGCTAATCGATCGTTGGAACAACAGGAATATATTCAGCATCAGCCAAAAAAAACGTATGCTTTTGCATCATGTCTCTCTCACCCAAAGTCAAAGCCAACGTTTCTCATCATCGCCCATGGCCCTACACGACATCAAACTCATTTTACAAAAAGACATGGGCCCAGCACGATTCGAACGTGCGTCTCTCGCAGCACATTTCAGAGCCAGACCGCAACTTGCCTGACAACCTGAGTAAACTTGCAGCTTGCTACTCTGAAAACCTAAGTCAACTAGCTGGTACCGGAGTTGTTTCAAATCCCAATTTTAACTTGAAACTTGATGCAAACTTGAGGACTCTTGTTGTGAGATTACTGTGTGCGAGCGTCTTGACCGCTGGACTATGGGCCCTGGTATTGCTTTGATGGCGAGATTGGGGATTCGTTGGTATGTGCAGAATGAGTGAGTGTGGAGGGAAGTGAGCGGAGGTATGCTCAAGGCGAAGATAGATGAGAGGAAACACAGATAAGTGAGTACCCAGGTATGAGCGATATTGCGGTCAGCCCAAAACGAAGTGCTTACTTATCAAACAAAGCCATGCATATCACGCCAGCATGAAAACAAATCATTTCCATAAATCGATCACTCCTTTGTTTATATTGCAGTCGACTCGTCTCATCCCTCTTTTCTCATGCTCCACCATCGACAAAAAAAGTGCACAAGGAAATGGGAGGTGAATGGGCACACTCAGAGTCGAACTGAGGCCTTTCGCAGCGCACTCAAGAACCCGATCAACCGCGGCATTTACAACGAATACCCAGGTATCCGAATACGTGTCGCCGGCGATGTTTCAAAGCATGAATAACCATACCATGCCATAGTAGGTTTCGACAGTGAAGCTGTGAATTCTGGTTGTGAGATTACGGTGTGCGAGCATCTTGCCACTAGACCATGTGCCCGGGGATGAGTTAATGGGAGGTCTGAGGAAGTCTTAGTAGATGTAGGGCATTTGAAGCAGTCGGAAAGATACATGGTTCACAGACAATTTTGCTGGTGGATGGATCAGGTATGCAGTTGATACTAAAAGCTTTATAGCACGGCTTCTTCTTTCATACTCTGTTCAAACCTCCTCGCTATCTCCAGCATCTCAGCATCGAGCCTGCTGCCACCTAAGAACGTGACACTAAAGGGCAGAGTACCAGACTCGTCCTTCCCGTTCAATTCAGCGATGGGGTACATACCAGCAGGTACAGCGACACCGCATAGATCCAACACGTTACCACAATGTGTAAACTCACCAAGCACGCTGTTCTTCTTAATCGGATCCGCTAGCACCTCTTCAATCGTCCAGTGCGTCGGCGTAGTAGGCACCACCACGACATCTACGCCCTTGGCTGAGTATGCGAACACTTGCTCTGCCTGCCTTGTATAAAATGCTTTGGCTTGTAGGTCTCGGTATGCATCTATAGCCGAGCTCTTCCGCGCCACAACAGCGTCCATGAGCTGTGCTATTACTGGGTGTAGTGCATCTCTATTCTTCTCCATGAAGTCATCTGGCAGAAAAGCGAGGCGTTCCGAGACAAAGGTCCCATCGTAGAGCAACTGCCCGGCGTTGTGGAAAGGCGACCAATCAATCGGCGTTAGAACGCCACCTATTGACTGGAGCTTCGACACTGTCTCGTTGAACATCCGGCGCGCGGGTCGTGAGCATATCGCAAGTGCTTCTGGCGGTGGGATGCCAAACTTGAAGGCTCGTGCTTGCGCACCGATGCTATTGATGTGTCGTTCAAAAGCCATCGCAGGCTTCGCATACGGATCAAGTGGATCGTGGCCTTCAAGGATTTGCCAGAGTGTTCTTGCGTCGGCAACAGTCTTTGCGGAGAGTGCGATGCAGTCGAGCGACAAGCAGGCGGGTGTGACGCCACGAAACGAAATCGTGCCTCTTGTTGGTTTGTAGCCGACTATACCGTTGTACCCTGCGGGGACCCTACCAGATCCCGCGGTGTCTGTCGCAAGGCTGAAAGAGACCAGGTTCGCTCCAACTGATACTGCGCTACCACTGCTCGAGCCTCCACTGATGTAGTCTTTGTGGTAGACTGAATGAGTGATGCCGTATGGACTGCGGCATCCGACGAGCCCTGTGGCGAGTTGGTCAAGGTTGACTTTGCCGAAGAAGAGTGCGCCTTCCGCGATGACCTTGTCGTGTACTACTGCTGATACGGATGGCACATGCGCCAGTGGAGGACATGCAGTGGTTGTCGGGATACCTCGAACATCTATGCTGTCCTTGACGCTAAAAGGTACGCCAAACAGTGGTGGCGGTGCGGTCCGATCAGAACATTGAGCTGCCAGTTTCGCGGCGGCCTCAAGAACTTTCGCCCTGGGTTCCAGATGTATCCACACGGCTGAATTAACCTTCTTGTACGCGTCAATTTTGTCGTAAAGAGCTTCAACAACAGAGACCGGAGATAGACCGTTTTTGTAGGCTCGTTGTAAGCTTGGTATTGTAAGGTCGCCATCGAAGGCTGGTGGTGTCTGAGGCGGTGTCGTTGAGCCCGCTTTAGAACTTCTGGTTGAAAGTGGAGCGAGAGCATCTAGAAGTGGCTGTAGGCTACCAATAAAGCCAAAAAGACCTTGCGACCAATGTATCATATCCAATGTCGATTTCTTGAAGCATGCATCGTTGTACCCGCTTGTTGCTTCCTCGATACCACAGCTTTCGAAGCCCCGATCATTTGCTTCGCGTATTGTTGTTGCGAAGCAGCATTCCGTAGTGACACCAGATACAATTAAGTGTGTAATTGCTCTTGCCTTCAGATCATGTAACAGAGAGGTATTCCAAAACGCTCCTTTGCCCGGCTTGTCGATCACAACTTCACAGGGGAGTGGTTTCAACTCGTCAACGATGTCGTGTCCGTGTTCGCCACGGGTAAGCAATCGACCAAGCTCTCCTTCGTCGCCAATGACCAAGCTGTGTTGGGTATTTCCTGGTGCCGCATTTTGCCGTATCAGCTTGGAAGACGGGCAATCGGACATGTCTGGCTTATGGCCTTCGCGCGTGTGAACGATGGTCAAACCAGCTGACCGGCATGAATCGAGTAGCTTCTTCGTTGGAGCAATAGACGCTTGCACAGCATGAAGGTTTCCTCCTTGAATGTCCCCAAATCCTTTGGCAAGTAGGAAGTCCCGTTGCATGTCAATGACAAGAAGCGCAGTGTGGTGAAGCGGAAAGGTGAACGCGTATGGTTTCGCATCGAACGATACTGTAGAAGACGCCATCTTGATCTTGGCGGTTGCACATCAAGTTGCAGAGTCTGAAGAGGCAGAACTATCCAGATGGCCTTCGAATTGAAGTCCAGGGCAAGATGAGAAGAGAAGATAGGCGCAATTGACACGAGAAGAAGAAAAGAAGCTCCTACATATTGATAAAGATATCATTCGACACGCGTTTGACTATCAATGATGGCCGAGAGATTCGAATGTAGCCGGCCTACGGCGCGTCGGCCGGCGAGGGCATTTGAGCGTGCTATCTGCGGAGCTGCATGAGCCTTACTTGTTTGAGCCTAGTACTTCGCTCCCTCATCACGCCCACTTCAGTCAACTGCAGCTCCACACTCGTTCCATTCCACTGAGTAAGAACTTCGAGACACCCGCTGAGGGGTAGGCCTCTGATCTCGCTGGAACATATGCGCGGTATCGTGATCTGGACGAAGTGTAACCGCGCGCCGAAGGCTCCTATCTCTGGGCGCGTCGAGGTGCTGATACGACCTGCTGAAGCACGATAGTAGAGGAAGACCTGAGCTTCGGGCGCTGCATAAGTATGTGTAGTAGCCAGAGCACTTCTACTGATTATTCGCAAGATCACAAGACCGCATCGTAGGTATCTCTCTCCAGCAAGCTCTTCAGCAATTGGCCTTGGTGTGGCACCAACCATGTCCGTTCTAAAAGCACGCCTTGCTCCCCACTTCCGATTGAGGGTCCCGTTTGAGAGTGGCAAGTATGCATCGTGTTGGTCCAACAAAGATCTTGATCCAGTACCGCCTGAGCAACGGACGTGGGGAGCTGTGGATTACTGGGCATATTGGTGAGCAGACGCGACTCGAAACATCTGTAACGGCCATTGATGTTACAACTAGGTGTTCAGATATGTTGGCACCCCCCTTGGCTTCCACTGTCAGTGCAGTCATGGCCCTCGGGTTCACAGCAAGGGAGACTATCCCTATAGTCTTCTTCGGCTTCGCAATCTGTAGCGTGGTTATCACACTCACGGGTAAAATGGGTGCGACATACGCTCTGCCTTTCCCGGTTCTCATGCGCAGCGTCTTCGGAATGTACGGCTCATTCCCTGCCATCTGCATTCGAGCTTTCGTCGCACTCATGTGGACTGCTATCTTGACCGTGCAAGCTGGAAACTTCCTGCAGCGCTGCATTGAAGCCATCTGGCCAAGTTTCATCAACTTTCCAAACCACCTCTCGCCTGGCGCGGGCATCGACTGTACGTCAAGAATGTCTTCGAAGCTACTCGGTTCTCGCTAATGACTGTGCAGCTGCTGGCTTGCTGTGCGTTTTCCTATACTGGTTCATACAGACTGCTCTAGCACTCATGCCAATCTCGAAGCTCCGCATTTTATTCTGGGTGAAGGGTGTCATTGTGCCACCAACATTCTTTGCTCTCTTCTTGTGGGCAGTCATCAAGACTCATGGGTAAGCAGCTCAAGGAATCATGATTGCATAAGAACATCGCTTACCCATTTGTAGGGGTGGGCCTCTCATTCGCGGCGAAGTGCATATCACTTCTTCATATATGGGTAAGTTAAGTCTATGTACGAACTAATGTGAAACATACACTAACTTTGTACGTCTTCTTTTAGGCACCGCTTACAGTGCGTTGACGGGTCTGAATGTTATCATTGGGTTGTTCAGTTCTCTGGCTGTGAACATGCCTGATTTCGGGCGGTTCAGCAAGAATAAGCTCGCCGGCCCTCATCAGTTTTTAGCACTCCCCGTCATCGGAACTCTCGGTGCTCTCACTCCTATATTCGTCACAGATGCTCATTCGTACATTTGGGGCGAGTTCGAGTGGTAAGTCGGCCGTTGAGTTCTGCTCGGCTCAACTAATGTTACTGAAGGTATATGCCGGCTGTAATCGCAAAGTTCGACAGTCGAGCTGCAAAGTTCTTCGTATCTGCCGCGTTCATTCTCGCCACTATTGGCAATCAGGTTGCAGCTGGAACATATCCGTTTAGCAATGTAAGTTGTCTGGTATTGCATGGCGTTGTGCGTTGCCATCGCTGCATCACGCCACAAGTTCATCCTCCCACCTTTTCGAAGAGACTACCAATGTGGCTCGATACTTACTGACGTTCATTCAGGATATAACGGGCATGGCGCCGCGATATATTAACATCTTCAGGGCGACAATTTTCATCTCGCTTTTCTGCATCGTCTCAACTCCGTGGAACATCATCAAGAATGCCGGAGGTCTACTAGCCTTTCTCAGCGGATACTCATGCTTGATGGGTCCAATGGCGGGTACCATGATATGCGACTACTACCTCATCAAGAAGCGTAAGCTCGACCTCGATCAGCTATACACCGATCGGGGCATTTACTGGTACAAAGGAGGCTGGAATTGGCGCGCGTATGCCTCTTTTGTCATCGGGTTTGCTCCACTACTCCCAGGATTCGCAAAGAGCATCGATAACAGTCTGGATGTTGGAGGCGCATGGCAGATATATACATTCGCGTGGATCTTTGGTTTCTTTACATCTCTGGTGGTATACTATGTCATCTGCACATACATCTCGGTACCGACTCAGTCCTTGGTCGAGTTTGCGGTATATCCCGCGCAGAAAGGAGAAGAGGCGGCGTCTGTCATCGAGGGCGAGGATTCAATGGCAAAAGAGTCGTATGTGACAATGAAGGAGAAGGAGGCGACCGATATTGCTTAAGTGTTGCATGTTGCCGGTGCCTACAATGTACAAGCAAAACATGTGAGACGCATTGTGTCAACTTAGATCAAAATCTCCATTTTAGCAACGTATCGGCTTTGTTTCGAGCACTCAGCTCTTCACGGCCGATTCAATGGTCGGATCTTGTGGCTGATCGAAGTTCGCTTGTCTGGCATCCTTATTGGTTGACTGCAACACGTCTTATCTCGAGCTTGACTCCCCGTCATCGCTATCGAACATGTGTTTTTCCCCCACCGCCTTAGGGCCGATGGCATCGCCCCGCAATCTCCATACCGGCGGCTTTGCAAGGCGTCTGCACCGTGCAGGTGCGTTTAGCGAGAGAACACCATTCAGTCATCAAAGATCACTGTCGGAAGCTCGTGAGTATATATGCTGCGTTGGGATGAAGTCGTCTCAGCTGAAACGAATCCTTCGCAAGCTATTTACGCCTTTGTGAACTTTACCTACCGTTTGCTCAGGCTCGAGCACAGCTTCTGATACCTTGCAACCCACAACTGAAAGACAACCTCATAAAGTGGCGAGCGCGGCCCCACTTTCGGAGGACTTGCCATACCATTACAACTCGAGCTTCTTAGCACCATCCTACGACCATGAATATCAGCCCACAAGGCTTTTTACCAAACCAATTCTTCCCCGCTGCGACTGAGCAGCAGCCAAGTAGCGGCAAAGTGCGCTCACGGCGGCCTTGTGATCCCTGTCGTCGTAGAAAGTCGCGATGCGAGATAGTTGAGGATAACCAGCCCTGCCTTTTGTGCCGCTTCCATCGCCAGGAATGCACATTCAACGAAGAGCCACAGCCTCGAAAACGACGAGCCATAGGTGTGGTGGAAGACGAGGATGCCGCAACCCAAAACGACGGGGAGAGACGGTCCAGCTACCGCGTTGCCAACTATAGCAGTTCGCTAGAAACAGGCAGAATCCGACAGGATGCACCAATTGACGATTACGCCAACCTCAGAGGGCCTTCCTTGTTGAAGAAAACTCTCGGGTTGCAGCAGAATAGACACAGCCGTTTTCTCGGGTCGACGTCCGAATACGAGCAACTTTTGCTAGAGCTGTGGGAGGACGAAGAGAAAGCGGACATCGCTATCGGTGCCTCCGCATTAAGGAGAGTGAACACAGTCAACACCTCCTTTCTCCTTCTACCGGACGCAGCGACTCAAAACCATCGTGAAGATGTAATTGACCTCGACGCCATCGAAACAGTCATTGCTCCACACGGCCAAGCTCTCATCCATCTGTACTTCCGTATCGTACATCCCAGCTTTCCAATACTTCACAAGAAAGTGTTTATTGAAAAGTACTCGCGCACCCATCGAGAATTCTCTCCGCCTCTTTTGGCCGCGGTCTACCTAATTGCCTTGAACTGGTGGTCTTATTCGAGCGAGCTTGCCATATTACCAAAGCCTGACGTGACTAGGCTAGATAGATTAGCTCTCAAGACAATGGCCAATGTTATCCATCGACCAAAGCTCTCCGCCATTCAAGCTGGACTATTGCTGCTTCAACGACCTGCCGGAGACTCCTGGGCTTTGACCTCGCAGCTGGTGGGTCTTGGTCAAGACCTGGGACTGCATGTGGACTGCTCTGGATGGTGTATTCCGACTTGGGAACGAGGGCTTCGTAAGAGGTTGGCTTGGGCGTTGTTCATGCAAGACAAATGGGGGGCGCTTGTGCACGGTAGACCAACCCACATCAACTTAACTGATTGGGATGTGCGACCACTGGAGATAGACGATTTTCCAGAGACTCACACGGACGACGATGACGAGGACGGAAGTACGGAAGTCGAAAAGGGACGAACGCTCTTTTTGGAGATGATCAAGCTCACGGAGATACTGGCATTCGTATTGTCAGAGTTTTACACTTCGCAAGCTGAGCGTACGCTGAAACAAAGGGCTGACGAAGGTGTTCGATGGATCTTAGAAACGGCTAAGCCCTTGCAACTGGCGTTACGACAGTGGTTTTCCGGTCTACCTGCAGTAATCAAAATGGAGAACATCACGGCCCGAAAGCTTTCATCTTCAGGCTATCTTCACCTTGCGTATTACGCAGTCGAGATGACGCTGCATCGGCGCATTCTACGCTCGTTGTCATCGGCTGACGACACCGAACTCCGTTCAATCTGCCGCCAGGCTGCGCAACTTCGTTTGAAGTCTGCGATGGACTTTGTCTCCAACCTTCGACCTGAACATTTACAATCGTTCTGGTATTCCGCTTCCAAGTACAATTTCGCGCTCGTAGGCACCTTCATTTCTCTCCTCTGGGCCACATCTACAAGCAAAGCAGAGGCGGATAGATACAAGAAATGTCTCGAGGAGTACAGATGGGTATTACGACTGTCTTCGAAATCTGCCGACTTTTTAGAACAGGCCATAAGCATGCTGGCGATGTCGACAGGCGTTCTGATGAAAGCTATCCCAGCTCACCCTGATGCAGATCAGATTCTCAGCCTGTACCAGCCCAGAGGAGGACATAGCTCAAGCGCGATACAATCAGTGAATGCTACTGAAGTACCCACCACGAATTATCACTCAGAGTCGGAGCTACACGATGAGATGTCCCCAGAAAATGCGATTGATAGGACGCCCTCGGATAGTGGTCTGGTCGCGAAAGGGTGGAGCATAGATCAGACGTGGTTCGATAACCTCGGGGACATCGGGGGAGGCTTTGGAGTCCAGAATGACGAGTCTTCATCAAATACTTTCCTAGGTCTAGATCACGGGGAGATAAACGATGACTAGAGACAGCACTGATTAACATGCGACTATAGACAGCACTAATTTATATGCGACTACAGACAGTACTAATTAATATGCCGTCGCTTCACATTATGCACGCAACAGAGAGGCAACACATTCCATGTAAACTTCTTCATTTCAGCGCACATGTATTTGATCAGCATCACAGCCGCAGCCGCAATGCTAATCATATATGTATGCGACTCACCATGCAAACCGTGAATACATATGGTCACATGCTAGCGACGACACGCGAATCCGAGCCATCTCTGGGAGACTCTAACAACCATCTGATCAACACGTCCACCAAGCCGTATCAGAGAAGCAACCTAAGCCTTGGGCTCGACCGCGATGTCCTCAGCACGGTCATGGCCAGTTGAGACCTTGACGCCACCCGTTTCAATGTCGCGCTGAAGCTGATCCATGCGTGAGCCACCGCCCGTCCGCCAGGCGGGAATACCTCGATCAAAGACCTCATCCATCTCTTCCAAGGAGCGATTTCTAGTTTCGGGGGCGGTCAAGAACATGTGGATGAAGGCCATGGCGTTGAAGGTGCCAAAGATCATGTACATCTTCCAGTTGATCGACCACAGAAGAGGGGGAACAGCGAATGCGAGAATGCAGTTCCAAGTCCAGTTGGAGGCAGTGGCGAGAGATACGGCTTTCGCGCGGACCTTGGCAGGGAAAATCTCGGACGGGTAGGTCCACGAAGTCGGGCCCCAGGTTGTTGCGAAGGTAGCCACGAAGAGGTATGAGCAGGCGACGATAGCCTTGGACACGGCGCTGTGATTCTTAGGGACGACCCAAGAGATGTCTTTGTCTGCAGTATCTGGATTAGATTGACCGTATGTAGCCTGAAGAGCGCCCGTGGTGAACAGCCATGTTGCCATGAGGAAGGATCCAACGAGAAGTGCTGGCCGACGACCGAACTTGTCAAGGTACAAGATCGCGGGCAATGTCATGACGACATTGATCACATACTGTATGCTTGCCGTCAGAAGCTCGTCGGCGATGCCTGCTCCACGCATGATGAATACAATGTAGTACATCATGATGTTCATGCCACAAAGCTGACTCCACATCTGAATAGACATGCCGAGAACGACGCGCTTGACGATGCGAGGCTTGATGAGTGCGCCAAAGCTAGTCTCTGCCTGCTCTCGCTCGAATCGTAGAGCGTCCTCGATTTCTTTATACTCAGCCAGAACCTTTGGGTCGTTGAGATTGCCACCGCCGTGAAGATTGGCAAGGACTTGGAGCGCCTCTTCCCAGCGATCCTTTGACGCAAGCCAACGAGGAGAGCGGGGAAAGAAGAAGAGACCGGCGAACAGTATGGCACCAGGGATGGCTTGAATGCCCCAGGGAATACGGAAAGCTGCGGCACCCTGTTGCTTGTTTTTGACACCTCCGTCGTAGTAGGAAGCACCAAACTGAATGTAGAACTGAATGAGGATGCCCCAAGTAATCGCCCACTGTTGAAGTGAGACGACTCGGCCACGGATGCCCTTGGGGGCGATCTCCGCCTGATAGACTGGAACAATCGCAGAGCAGATTCCGATGGCAAAGCCTGCAACGACACGGCCGATGCAGAGAAGAGGAACACCGTTGGCTGCACACTGAAGTATGGCGCCGATACTGGGTGAATGTTAGTGAGGGTGCGAAAAGAGATTTCATCGAGACTTACATCCAAATGAGAGCGGCGACCTGGATAGCAGTACGACGAGAGTAGCGATCGGCCAAGAAAGATGAGCTCAAAGCCCCAACAAGCGAGCCTGCGGGCATAGAAGCGGTGATGCCACCTTGACGCGTGCCTAGAGTTGAATGTACGAAGTCAGTGTATGTCTCACATGCAGTTCGTACATGGAACTCTCTTACCGCTAGGCTGACCGAAGTAGTTCTGGTAAGCTGGAGTACCAAGAACACCGGACATGGAAGAGATGTCAAAACCGAAGAGCGCGCCGCCAATTGCGGCCCACGCACAGATGACTAGAAGACTGTCAGCATGTGTAGGTAATTACAAACGGCCTAAGACTTACCGTAAACGTTATAGAAGGTCTTCATTGCTGCGGTTGTGATACAGTATGAGTAAGAGTTGACAGTGGGTGATCAGGAGCAAGTGAGCTGTAGAAGAGGGCGAACGGTCTCTTATAAATTCGAGGGAGGTGACCCGTCAGGCGCGTGAGTTTTAGTTGCGAGTCCGAGCGCGCGAGCCGCTACTAGCACTAGCATTCACTGCCTGTTCTACCCGCGTCCAGGGTCTCACCTCGCTTTTAGGTAAGAGAATTCTGTCCGTTTGTAGCCAAGATCTGTAACAGACAAACGAGCCTGTTGGCTGGCGCACATCTCTCGCATGCAGTCGGCATTAAACCTGGGGTAGCACATGGTGCAGCGGCTGGGACTGATGCATGATCGCGCCTACGACCAATGATACGACCAGCGAGACACGTTTCTGGCCCCTCAAATAGTATCAGCACGTGGCACTCCCAGAGATATAGTTGCACTGTAGGCGCGTTGTAATGGTAGTAGAATAGGGACCCTATACCGGTGTATGCCGCGACCTCTCGCCTGTTGATTCTCACTCGCGCATAAGTGCGGAACGCATTCTTCTTGCTTGGATGAGTGAAATCATGCCACGCTCTTTTCAACAAGTCTTTCAAACAAGCCTTGAGCCCGACAATTGATCCTGTGTACAATTCTGTTTAATTTTCAAGATCCTGTCCACTAGAAAAATCCACCCAATTTGGCATGGCTGTCATTGAGCACTGGGCAAACCAGGTGTGCTAGCACTAAGTATGACCACGGCGGTATGCGAGAAACGACATGAGAGTTTGGGTCTTCTGTCGACCCGACTGCGTAGGTGGTATCACCTTCTCGTTGCATCAGAAGTCTTGCGCGTCGTGGAACAAGGCTGCGCTCGACGTCAGACTTTGGCGCTGCAATCAATAGTTTTTGCCTGAATGTGGTGCGACTCCTCTTATCCAGCCATAGACTTCAAGTTCTCGGGTGTCATTGCACCGGAGCTTGCAACACTTGATGTGCTGGTCGTCCTGCAGGATCATTAGACGATCGTGAGGCTAACAGGGCGTGCGTAGGTAAGCCTTACCTCGTAGCACAAGCGTTCGAAAACACTGATTATCAGATTAGGCGGTACCTTCCAAAATCACATAATAGACAAGGCATCAAGCTGAGTTTGTGGCGTGGAGGAGAAAGATTATTGGGAAGCAGCACCTCGCGACACGGGACATGTGTCGACGTATCAACACCGCGTACACTCGAATGGCAGCGCCTTTTCATGTGTCGCTAGCTTTGTGTTTGTCTGGACCAGCCTATAACATAGGTCCAATGGGAGTATGGTAAAAATAGGTAGGCGGTTTGTCTAACTGCACGACGACTCGCGTTGTCAATGTTGGGTGATATGCCGTGCACCAATTTGTATCCAGGCCGCCTTGCGCACGAGTGACGAGTGCATGCCTACCCTATCACGAATCCTGGCGTCGTGCACCCATCACGTCTTCGTTAGTCCTTTCGTGGGTGGCGTGCGGGCCGTAAGGAGAGATAGATATTCGAGTATACGACAATGTTGGCGGATAATGTGTAAAGGTCTAATATGGAGAATATTCTCACGGTCAAAATTCGCAGTCTGTAGCCTGGTGTTGTGCACTACGTTAGCTAGGATGTTGTTGTCGTGCAAGGAGACGTTCGCTTTACTGGCTACCCTTCGTTTGGGATGCACACGAATCGAACTTGGAGCATTAGACAGCACAATGATCATAAAGAGCAGATGATCTGGCGGACATAATGCTTGACTTTGGTAAGAGAATTGTGTTGCTTACGTGTACTCATAGACTCGGTAAAAGCTCGTGTGCAGAAAGAACAAAACTTGGCACAGTGGGTATCCTCAGCTTCGCGAAATAACACACCTAATTTCTCTCCCCAAGACTCACGAAGTTCTCGTCGCCATATTCCGCTTTCTGTCTCTTGCTCCTGGGTGCATCCTTGGGTGAAGACTTTAAGATCTCGCTTGAGTCATCGGCACCGGCAGTGCTGGCTAAAGTGAGCCTCCTCGACGCGGCCCGTGTGCGGCCACACTGATCCACCACTGCCTCCCTCATCGTTCGTCGTAGTTGTGGTGGTCCTTTGTCGCCGATGGGCTTGCAACGGCTGTTGTTGACATGAAGCGCACTGTGTTCGGCGCGTTCGGCTCTTGCTCTCGCCAGTGTACTTGCGAGCGGTATAATGGGGAAATGAGTTGGCTTCTTCACTTTCGCGGCGAAATTTCGACAGTTCCTCTCGATGGCCGCTGCTTTCGCTTTTGTTCGCGCTGGGACATCCCATGTTGTGTCCTCGAACGTGCTAATTGTGAAGTCGCTGTGGAGCTGTTAGTATCGTGGGGTAAGACATGCGTCGGTGTTGCGTACGCGTCACCGCTATTTGAAGAAGAGGCAAACCAGGCTGTGGCATCGTCGTTGTTTCGCTGCACAGCCTCGACCAAGTCCGAGAGATATCCAGAGTCTATGGCAACGGTTTCGTACGAGACCTTCGCCGTCGAAGGGTCGGCCATGCTGATATGGAGGTTAAGCGAAAGGATGTGTGAGTGGGTATATGAGTACCTGCGTGCAATGAACGATTGTGGTGGAATGATGTGGTGCTGCTGAGAAAATTTGGTCGCGTCGACGTCATTTTGCGCTGTTTGCTCCAAAGTGAAAGAGAAGACGGGCGCAGCTCCTGCCACTACGAGCCACCGAAAGCAGCCATGCCCGCGATCTATGCAAAATCGTCGTTGGTACGAAACGAGTTATCACGAGGCAGGCCCTAAGATGGTCGTGTTTGAATGCCTACCCAAAAGCCCGTCTATCTTCGGGGCTATTGAGTGCCCGGACCTGTGCTTGATATTCCAGCTCTTATATCACATGAATAGATCTCGGAAGAGAATCTTTCATTTCAGTTTGCGCGTCCAGAGAGGTCCTTGCATGATGTTTCTTGAGATGAAAGAGACGTGGAGTGAGAACGCGAAAGTGACGCGTCGGCTCCACCTGCCATGCCCCGTTCCGACCTTTAACTTGTTCAAATCTTGCACTCACTTCCAACTTCCAACTTCCAACATAGTGGGGGATGCAGTTATTTGCGCAGCGAAGAACGAGCGTAGCAAATTACTATCGCGTTTGGTGCGAAGCAGCGTGAAATCTAATTAGTCGACGATACGAGCGCCAAGAAAACGACATTCACGTGACAAACTCTAATACTACCTCCTGCAGCCTCTTACGCTACGCCTTTTCTACCTCTGCGTCTTATACGCCTTTAAAGCACGTAGTTTCAAAAGCACGTAGCCTGAGAAGTACATACTTAGCACTAGCTCGTCTGTAAACACTGTCTCGTCCTCGCTGCGCAATGTTTTCAGTCCAATCTATGACTGACAGCTGATATTAGAACAATTATGTGCTCATAGCAATAGCTTCCTCTCGATCAGATATCCTCAAAGTGTGTCGTCTCCGCCCTAACAAACATATATCGCTAGAACTAGTCAATCGCTTCCTGGATGTATCCAAAGCCTCATCAGCGCCTCTATACTAAGTCCGTATATCAACTACGTCATAGAGGAATCACTTACTCACCCCTAGGTGATCTGACACTGTTGTGTTTCCAAACTCCCCGCACGGCGTTGCGATATCAGAACTTTAGTATACCACATGTTCCTCAGGCATCAAGAAACGACAAAACCGCCAATATCTTGGAAGTTTGTCGAGCCGCCCGCTCAAGCAAGGAAATCATGCACAAGTACGCATTGCAAATCGCTAGGAAAACGACTTTTCGGGGATTTGCGGTCAAGCGAAGATGAGATATGATCGTGTACAAAAATTTCATGTGTATACATTCATCGTTAATGTAGTATTGGCGTCAGTTCGACTGGCTTCCCAATCTTTTGTTATATGGTCGTAAAGTATGTAACAAGGAAATGCGTCTCAGACATCATACACAGTACGTGCCTCTATGATAGACCGACAAGCTGTCAAAGATTGTCGATTGTCATGATTGCTTGCTCAGTCTAAGCACTGAAGGGAGTAGCAGTCCTCTTCTTGCGTCCGATACCGAGAGCAGCGAGGTCAAGGCCACCAGCACCTCCAGCACCAGCTCCGAGGAGATCGCCAGCTCCGGCACCCTGCTTCGCCTCGCTAACTCCGGCACCCTGCTTCGCCTCACCAGCTCCTTTGCCCTTGGATTTTCCTTTCCCTGTTCCTTTTCCTCTGCTGGTGTTTGGTGCAGTGGCGTTGGCAGCAACATTGGATGTCACGTTGGCGGCCGCTGCATTGTCGATGATCTCAGTTGCATCTGAACACAATTAGTTCCATGTGCTACCAGAAGATAATTAGACGACATACTTCCAGCTGCAGCATCCTGCTCCATCTGGGCAGCGTCCTGCATAGCTTGCTCGAGTTGCTTGGCTGCCTCATCCTGCGCGGCCTGCTGCTCGAGCTGTGCCTGTTGATCAATCTGTTTCTGCTGTTCCTGTAGCATGGCGTCTTGCGCTGCTTTGTCGTTGACCTTAGCAGCTTCTTCGGCAGCCTGTAAAGCGTGAGTATAGGAGCCTAGGTATTTGAGAGTTTCTACAATGCTCCGCAAGGGTGATCAAACGTGTCTCCACGTGAGCTTGAGCTAACACACCTTCTGATCGACCACGGCTTTCGCTTGCTCAGCGTTCATGTCGACAGCCGCAGGTGCTTCCATCCCAGCTTGCTCCTGCATTGCTTGTTCATGTGCCAACTGGGCATCGGCGGCAGCTTTTTCTTCAACCTTTGGACCAGCACCCATCTGGTTTCCCATCGCGGTTGGAGGCATGGCACCGGCCTCCGCTTTCTGTGGCTCTGCTTGACATACCGTCAGTGAGGAGATACCAGGTGATGTATATCAAATTTACCGGCTTGTGCAACGTCACCCTTCGCCTTCTTGGCTTTGGATTTCCCTTTTGCGCATGCTTTTGCCGCCTTGCCCTTCGACTGTGCGTCGGCGACAATAGTTGCATTTTTTCCTGGGACGTCGAGCGCGGCGGCAGCATTCTTACTCTTTTTCTCCTTCGCTTCGGGGTCTTCGACGGCCACCTGATCTCCAACCGCAGTTTTGCTCTTACTCTTGCCCAGCACCTCGTCGACGGCAGCATTCGCTGGGTCCTGAGCCTGCTCTTTAGCAGCAGCAGCGACTTCCGCTCCCGCACCTCCACGTGCTGCCAGGAGCGCACCGCGGAGACGAAGACCACGATTGCTGATGTCTGTAGCTGAGCGTGTGACCACAGGTCCAGTACCGGCGAAGGGCGCAGGGGCTGCTGCGGTCAACGCAGAAAGGAGCGCGAGAATTGGGATAGAGGACTTCATGATGAAAGTAGTAGGAATTTTCAGTGAAAGAAACGTAAATATGTGTTCGATTGAATAGATGAGCACAGCTCGTTGAAGGAAGGTAAAGTACGGAACGAAAAGTGCACAGCACCAGAGAATGTATGTTTGAAGAGCAAAAGCTGGGCGTGTCGTTCAACCAAAGGAGCAAGATGGACTTATATACCATTTGCGCTATGCTGATCATACTCATGCTCTGCCACTCAGAAAGTAGCTCCAAGTGACGACGAGGTCGTGCCGGGGAAGACCGTTTGTGGATCCCGCGCACCTCATACAGGCGCTGTAGGAAGATACCCTGCGGCGGCCCAGGCACAGAAGAATGAATAACGTGACCCCCGCAATTCTCGTACAGGTACAAGAGGCTTTTTGTTCGCTTGACGTATATCAGCAAGGCGTCGAACGCGTGGGCTCGACCGGGAACGATCGAATCAAACGCATCCAACGACTTCGCTGACGCAAGCGACGCAGGCTTAATGCTGGAAGAACAAATGTCATTGAGGACTGGTCGGTGATTAATCGAACGCGTCCTGTCACAGAGCGAGTCGGAGATCGACCAGGGGATTGATATGCATTGAAGGCCGTACCCTAAACGCATAAGTTTGGTGTGTGACTGAGGCCGCACTCGCTCCCAATCGAGGCTGCAAAGAACGGCTCTGAACCTCGGCGAGTTTCAGACCTAGGCCCACCATTGTCGAGCTTCAGGAACCTAGCGATGGCTCATACAACACGAGCTCATCGTATTGCTCTGACGGAGGGGGATGATGGATATGTCTGATAAGAGGTGGTAGGTGTGTGTGTGGTAGGAAGAGGTAGCGATGTCGGCCAATCACGTCCATGGCAATCCAAATCCGGGCTCCGCTTAGCCTCGGTTGGAACTTTGAGCCTCCGTCATTGAACATCGATGGCAAGAATAATGGAGGCCTTCAATTCACGCCTCCAGTAACAATACTCGTGATCTAGCGCATTCGTATTGACTTTTGGGCGTGCTCTGTCCCGCGACCACAGTTTGATCGTCATAATCCTCCGACTGAGACGTCGCAATGGCGTCTAGATCATTGCCCGCGACTCTAACGCGCCGCCTCATATCCACAACGCCACGGTTTTCTCACATATCCATACGGCCCTTCGGATGCGCTCCGTCACGGATACAGTCGTCATTATGGGAAACGTATCGGCCTGCAACGCGAATTGCAGGCCAAAGAAGAGCTTTTGCCTCAACGCCACGCGCGAGACTCGCCGATGTAGACGACACATTCGATCCACGGTCCATAGAACGCGAGTCCGACGAGGTGGACGTGCTGATCGTAGGAGGAGGACCGGCAGGGCTATCGGCTGCCATCAAGCTCAAGCAGCTAGCGAATGAGGCAGGCAACGAAGAGTTCAGGGTGCTTGTGCTGGAGAAAGCCGGAGAGCTGGGCGACCACACCGTGTCTGGCAACGTCATCGAGCCTTCCGCGCTGGATGAATTGCTGCCGAATTGGCGATCAGAAGACAACCCGGAGCGGTTCTTCGACATCACGCCCGCCAAAGAAGACCGCATGCGCTTCCTGACCAAAAACAGCTCGATACCGCTACCAAAGCCACCCCAGATGAACAACCATGGCAATTTCATAATAAGCTTGAACCAAATGGTCAAGTGGCTTGGTGAGCGAGCAGAAGAAGTGGGTGTAGAGATATACCCTGGCTTCGCTGCTTCCGAGATGTTATACAACCACGAGGGCGTCGTCAAAGGTGTAGCCACCAACGATCTCGGCATCTCGCGCGAGGGCAAGGCCAAAGACTCCTTCGAGCGCGGCATGGAATTCCATGCTCGTGTCACACTCCTGGGCGAAGGATGTCACGGCAGCTTGTCGAAACAGGTCATCAAGAAGTACGACCTTAGGAGAGACAGCCAGCATCAGACCTACGGCCTGGGCATCAAGGAGGTATGGGAGGTGCAACCAGAGAAATTCCAATCTGGCCTTGTCGTCCACTCGATGGGCTACCCCTTGCCCAAGGACACTTACGGCGGTGGCTGGATGTACCACTTCGGTGAGAACCTCGTGAGCATCGGCCTTGTCGTAGGGCTGGATTACCCCAATCCATGGCTGGCGCCATATGGCGAGTTCCAAAAGATGAAGCATCATCCACTATACAAGGACGTGCTAGAGGGTGGCAAGTGCATATCATATGGTGCGAGAACATTGGTTGAGGGTGGATTCCAGTCGATACCAAAGCTTGCTTTCCCTGGTGGCGCCCTCCTTGGCGATTCGGCAGGCCTGATCAATGTACCCAAAATTAAGGGCACACACACTGCGATGCGATCTGGTATGATGGCCGCTGAGGCGACATGGGACGCTCTACAAGGGAACACCGACGGCGGCACAGTATTCTTGTTCGACTACGAGGACAAGATGAGAAAGTCTTCCGTGTGGAAAGAGCTGAAGACTGTTCGAAACATGCGGCCTTCATTCCACACACCGTTGGGCATCTACGGCGGCGTAATGTACTCTGGATTGGAGGCATACGTCTTCAAAGGGAAAACGCCCTGGACACTGAAGCACGGCAAGGCTGACCACGCTGCCACCAAAACTGCGGATGAATGCACAAAGATTGAGTACCCTAAGCCCGACGGTAAGATTAGTTTCGACATTTTGACCAGCGTAAGCCGGAGTGGCACCAACCACGAGGAGGACCAGCCATGCCATCTACAGGTCAAGGATTGGGATGCCCACGCGCAGATGGAGTGGCCCAAGTACAAGGGTGTGGAGAACCGTTTCTGTCCTGCCGGTGTCTACGAATATGTGGAGGACGACAGCAAAGAGCTAGGCGTCAGATTCCAGATCAACGCCCAGAAGTAAGTGCTTCCGAACACCGAGCCGTGCCCCGGAAATGAGGCTAACGTCAACCAGCTGCGTCCACTGCAAGACGTGTGACATCAAAGTTCCCGATCAAGACATCAACTGGCAGACACCGCAGGGCGGGGAAGGGCCAAAGTACGTCCTCACTTGATTATGGCGAGGTGAGGCAAGCGGGCCCTCCCCAGAACCATTGGCGGTTAGGCGGCACTGTCAAGCCAGGATCACACTGTATATACTCGGCTTGTTCAATGGACGCCCGTTACACGATTTTCGGATCACTTGATTGGATTTGTCCTTGCTCCGAACCGTGATTAAACATATCGCATGCTGCATTATAACACCCATTGATCGCGGGCTTCGTGATGTGCCTACACAGGTGCATGTGCCTAGGCCGTACACGTGACGTGGCCTGTGCCCTGGGTTAGCGTCCGCTGCGCCCAAATCGCCTCATCAACCGTCTGCATCACCATCACTCTCCACGGGCCCCCATATCAATTACGACTGCCGCCCATCTCTATTCCGTCTTCACTGCGCAACCATTGTGCGTGACCATACTACGAACCTCAGGTGCACATTGACTGCACTTACCCGTCAGCCCGGCATCCTCAAAGATCTCCGAGCCAAGGTTCCCTCCCAGCCGGCCGTCTTGCGACAGGACCTCCAGTGCCGTCCACGTCACTTCTCTTAGGTACGACCAACCGCTGTTGTATTGCGCCCGTTGGAAACTCCTCGGGCGTCTCTCTGGCTCCCCTTGCTGCGCGTCATTCGGGCTACTGGTTCCCTGCCGCCGTGTCGTTCGTGTCTGCCGCGCTGCTGGCAAACCTCATGTGCATCCATTGCGAGGCACCCATTAACCATCGACATGCGCTCACTGTCCTTCCAGGCTAGGCCTCCTATAGGTACGACGTTACCCACGATTCCACCACCATGACAGAAGTCTCCTCCACCCGCCTGTATCTGGGCAACCTTCCCCGCAATGCCACCAAGGCCGAAGTAGAGGCCCACTTCCAAACCCATGGCACTGGCGAGATCACCGAGATCAAGCTCATGAATGGCTTCGGCTTCATTGAGTACAAGGACGCCATGGATGCGCGTGACGTCGTCCCTGGTAAGTATCATCGTGCGCTGAAATGCTTGCGACAGTGTCCGCTAACATATCAATAGCTTTCCGTATGCCCAACGCCCCTATTACTGTAACGCACCGCGCCTAACTATCGTGTAGATGGCTCCGACTTCATGGGTGAGCGTTTGATCGTCCAGTTCGCTCGCGGTTCTCGCGCCCGTAACGAGAACTTCACCCCCAACGAGCGCGTTCCTCCACGCCCTCGTCGCACTCCGTACCGGATGAGGATAACAAACCTTCCGGTAGAGACCAGCTGGCAGGTTAGAACCCCCGCGCATTGGATTTGCCCCGTTTCCTGTTAGAGTCACCATACCCATCTCTGGACCAGCAATGGCCTGCATGCGTGCTTCCTGTTCCCTTTCTGGTTTGGACTCGACTTAACCTCGCTTGTATAGGATCTTAAGGACTTCGCCCGTCAGTCTGGATTGGACGTAGTCTACTCCGAAGTTGGCCGCGAGCGCGATGGCACCGGGTCAGTCACTTCCAGTCAGCTTTGCTATGTCACTCACTGATACGCACCAAGCTTCGTCGAGTACGAGACACAGGCCGATCTGAAGACGGCTGTGGAGAAGTTGGATCGCCGTGAGTTCAAAGGTCAGGAAGTCGGCTGCATCCAGGACATCTCCGATCCACCTCCGCCTCCTCCTTTCAAGCCTAGGGCTCCCTATGGAGGCCCTGGAGGACCTGATGACCGCGGTCGTGATAGGTACCGCTCTCGCTCGCCCATGGGCCGCCGTGGTGGTGGTGGAGGTGGTTACCCACCTGCCCCCTACGACGACTACTATGACCGCAGGGGTCCCCCTCGTGGCTACAGTCCTCGCCGCGATGACTACCGCCGCCGAACACCGCCTCGTGAGTTCTATGACAGGCGTGATGGAGGGTATGGACGTTCCCCACCGCGTGGTCGCATGGGAGGGCCTGATGAGTATGGTCCACCGCGTGCCCGTTACCCTGACGATCCTTACGATATTAGGGCTGGACCTCCTCCTCGTCGCTACGATGACCCCTACATGAACGGTCATGGCCGCCCCTACGAGGCAGGACGCCCACCGTCTCCCCGAGGCGGTGCTCGTCCCCGCAGCCCGGGAGGTCGTCCACCATACGACGCACCGGCCGAATATCCCCCGCGCCGCTACTAGTAATGCTCCCTCTTCAAAGCAGTGCACCTGGGCATTCCATTCAGCGCCTGCTACGCTTTACGCTACACAACGCACTTTTGGAACATGCTGACTGATCAGGTATTGAGCACTTGCTTGGGTGGCTGAAGTCGACACAGCTCGTGCTGTCGCTAAGGAATGTGGATGTCAAATTGCTAAGATTATTTCCTGTTTCCCGCTGGTCTCCGATGGATGAATGATAGACCGGCCATGTTTGGATCGTGCGTATATATTTTGTGGTCTGCTGCGATCGGACACATGGAGAGCCAAGGCCGCTGTTCCTGCGCTTCCCAAAACTGTAATACTAGCCGGATGGGTGGCCCTTCCTCTGCTTTCAAAAAGTTATTCGAATACATCATGGCCGCCGATCTTATCTCATCTGGTGCTTAAAGTGCTTAAAAGACGCACAACATCGAATCCTTGTGCTCGATGTGCTCGGCCCTGCTCATCGATGCTAACTGGACCTTCCCTGGAGACCTCAGAACCTGAATGGGTATCTGCATACAACGCTCGAGACGTGAAATACCGTTACCAAAACATGAAGTTCACGACAGCAAGCAAGAAGTAAGGAGAAGCTCCACTTCTGACCTCGTGCTGGAAACGAGAAACCCTCGCTGTGACAAGAGATCCTGTTATCATTCAAGCACATGTACACTTTATTTTAGTGTCGCATGCGTGATTGTAAAGCTGTAATAGACGTTCATGATGTCGCTCTGGTAGATTTGAAAAGTAATGCCCGGCTGATAGATGTATTGTCACACGTCGATTAGAAGGAATATCTTTCACGCTGACTCCTATTCTTTTTCAAAATCGCACGAGGACTTCATGGCTCGTCGAAAGTCATGGGAAGCGATAATCATGGTGACTCGATTTGGCGCGCCGTTTTGGAGACATGGAGGAACGACTTTCCTACCATCGTGAATACAAACATGCTATAGCAGCATCTTTTTCAATTGACTCGCGAATCGCATCACCAGGCTCCGTAAGAATTCGTGATCGATTACCTTGGTGAAGCTCTACCACCACTGGTGCCACCGACACTAAGAGTACGCTAAAAGTAGAGCCTGGCTATCCTCAGTAAATCATATCTATCTTTCTTACTCTACGAGAATGACAGTGAAGATAGACAGGCTACTGTTTCAGGTTGCAGAGTTTTACCTTTGTCGGTGGACTTCGCTGGCCTTATCAATCACGAAGTCTTGCGGCACCTGGTGGCATCGTCCGCCGTGATTGTCGCCATTTATCCTTCGTCAAAACGACGTGATCAAGATCGCTTTGTTGTTCTTCGTTGCTGAATGGGCACGACGATAATAATCATGATGAGAGGCACGAAGTGAAATTTAATTTATATAAACATGAAAACAAAGAGTCCAACGCGAAGATGTAAAGACTAGTGGAGAACGCGTAGTTCTTGATATACATGAACTCGTGTGTGTTGTAGTGCTCGTTTTCCCCCATTCCCCTACGCCAGTTGTTAAGAAACGCTGTGTGGCCAGCCAGATGTTGATGTCAAATTTTGGGAATAATGCCTATGCTAGGCAGAAACCATGTAGAAGGAAAGAAATGTGATGAGGACGACTGAATCCTCGTAGCTGTATTGCTCAGAGCATGGTCCAGTCGTCGTCGTCCGAGTAGTCACTACCAGTAGTGGCCAGAATGTCCACAGGCTTCTTTTCGGGATTCGAGGGTATGATTTCCGGGCTTGACATATCGCCTGAACTATCAATGGCTTCCGGGCTAGACATATTGCTAGGGGTAGTCGTGACTTTCTGGCCAGACGTGTTGCCCGCATCAATGAGCCACCCAGCCTGTCTTCGGGCGATCAGCAGCCGCTTCTTGTTCTGCTGCTCTAGGAGCATGAGCTGCATCTGATAGTCCTGGAGGGCAGATGACGGCTCCGGCTGCTCCTGTGAGCTTGAGGCTACAGGTGAGCTTGGTCGCGGTGGGGATGCGGGAGTTGCGCATGGCTGCGGCTTGGGTCGGTGCACCACCGTGAAGCCCTCATCCTCGCTTGAGGAGGAGTCGGTGTCGAAACCACCGCGTACGACCACTGGTCCCTGATTCTTCGGCCTCCAAACGAGCGTAGAGGCACGGCCTTGAGCGAATGGCGCTGCAGCTCCATCTTCCACATTGTCTTGTCCGAGCCTGAAGTCCTCGACCTGCGATGTGTTCGCGGCATTGCGCACAGGATCGAGCGCGATTTCGCGTGCAAGAGAGGCGGGTCGGTCGACGAGCATCTCTTTTGGAAGGTCGCGAGAAGCTAGCAGAGTTGGACGTGGGTTAGGCTGTGGCTGCAGCATATCAAGCGCAAGTTGGATGATCTCATGAGCACCTTGATCAGTTAGTTGCTGAGTATCTGGGATGCTGAGCTCACTTACAGTCATCTTGGAAGTTCCGGGCCATGTTGGTACGGCATAGATCTTGGCGAAGCTCTGGGATTTGTCGTACGACCTCCAGAAACTCAGATCTCTGTCCGAGCTTGTGATATTGGAAGACGGAGATGCAGTAGTTGAGTAGAGTATCCAGCAAGCTTTGTTGGCCGCGTGACTCTTGGCTTGAGAAGTAGATGTAAAGGTAGCGGATGGTCTCAATCAGATCGTGAGGAGGTCCAGGGACACTGCAAGCGTAGTCGACCTGGCATGAGAAGTTGCCATGCGCGAGAAGCTGTAACGCTGGGATGTCGAAGTCTTCCGACATTTTGTACACCTGTGCATGTGGTAGGAACCTGAGCGGCATGTCCTCGATGTCTGGAGGGAGATAGTTGTCGGTGTAGCAGTAACGAAGCAGCGCAATGGCGGCCGTCCTGGATGGAGCGTCGATGCTGGCGTACATTCGACTCTGGTAACCATGCTCGAAGGCGTGGTACAAGAGCGGGCAGTTGTCGAACAGCCGATATGGGGAGATGCGATCAGAGATGTGAAGAACTTGGCCGTCCGGCAGTACAACGTTGAGGGTGGCATTGTTGGAACCGTAGTCACCACTTTGCAGCTGCTCCAGGAAACTGAGATCGTCCATTTTGTCGTCGGAAAGTGGCTCCTATTCGCCTGTGGTAACAAGCAATGCTTGAATTAGGTATTGCGACCAGGTCGCGTAGACCTCACAGCTCTCTCGAAAGCAGAGACGATGCCAAGTAGGAGCAGGTAGATTTGACGTTGAAGGAGAGGTAACGAGCTTCAGCCGCAGCAAAGCCTGAGGTATGGCAGCTCTCGGTCGATGACTAGGCTCCAATGCGAACGTAAGGCGCTAATCACTCGTTTCTCGACGGTGAACACTATGAGTCTAGCTCACTCGATCTAGCATCAGCAGCTTTGAGTCAGTATGGGAAATCAATGAGATCCAGTGGACTTTGTTGTGAAAGTGTTACGCTAGGCGGGGCAGGCGAGCGAGGCTCGAGATGCTGTGAGTGAGGGGAGGACGCGTGCAGCATTGCAATCGCTTCCTCATTGGCCTGATACAAGTGAGGCACATACCATCCAATGGTTGAGGACCGCCAATACCAGGCATCACTGTAAGGCTGAGTAGAGGGTCAGGGTCTTGAGTTAAGGTACTTTCATCGATCATTCCCGGGGTTCTATGTCGAAGCTTCAGCAACACGGGCTGTCCAGCTGGACATAGCAACTGCATAGCGCGGAGCAGGCTTGGTGAGTAGGCGCACGAAGCACGCTTTGGGGGGGTATCAAATGTCCGACAGTGCATGTGGTTGAGGGTCAAGCTTAGGCCGGTGCACTGATCTACGGTTCGCGGCGGCCCACACGGAACGCGCGCCACGATGACGATGTCCCCATCTCTCAACCAGACGTCAACATCCACAGACATTTGCTGTGCTGGCGCTCTGACACGGTCACCCAATATTGTTTGCGTCCTACCGGACGTTCCTGCTTCTGCTTCAATCAATTGCGAAGGTCTCGGACACCAAGTTTGTCACTTCGATGCGGAGACAGCCATAAAAACTGCCTGCGACCCTGCGCGCATCTTCGAGTCACAGTTACCGGTACAGCACCTTTGCTTTGCCTAGCGTCGCACTACTGTGTCTTCGGATCGGGCTCTCATACGTACCTTTGCACTCCACGAGCATGGGGCTCTTTTCCATCTTCCCGGAGAGCGTTACATGGATAGAGACGTGGATCACGCGAGTGTTTGTGAGTCGCAACAGCTACGCTGAGCAGATCACCAGCTCATGACTCTTCCAGCTGGGCCTGGGTATCTTCATGATCGGTCCGTGGCTAGCGCTGCTCGTCTACGACCTCGTCCTCTACCTCTTCCGCGCCGCGGCATATGAGATCCCATACGTCGGCGGACGCGCGCGAGGGAAGGCTCGTCCACGGGCTCCGAGTCTCACGGAAAGACCCACGGGTCATCGTCGGCGGTTCAGTAGGATTGGTCGCAGGTCAGAGGGACGCCCACAAAGTAGCGGAGGCTCACAAGGGAATGCGCCAGAAGCTCGTTTTCGACACGTGCATGAAGAGAAGGATGACGGCTCTATAGGCAGTACTGACACATGAGGGCCTGCGCAATTCGGACACGATGGCAAGTGAGCAGATGGCGGTATGGCATACCACAGCTACAGACGTGGTTCAATGCATTGACATGGCACCACGCACTTCTGTCGCGAGCTCTCTGACATGCTCTGCGCAATCTCGACGACCTTGAAGTCGTGGAGCGGCCTGCTTGCTCAGACAAGGCCAGCGATCCAGCTGCGAGCGAAGGCGACGGCGGATTAGACGTGAGTACTCGTCACAGCAAACATGTGTGAAGCTAGACAAGAGTATAGGTCGCAAACACCTGAAGCATTCCCAAGATGATCTACGGCAGTTCTTAAGCTCGGCGCGGATTGTCAACCGTAAAGTAAAAGAAATACAAGTACTAGTAGTGTTCTCGTCGTTAAGATTCTACTGTGAAAGTAACATAAGTCTGTACGACCTGTCTGTCGACATACTTCGACGACCAACGTATGCTGTGGGTTCACGGTGCTCGCGGTGTTCGTGGACAATCATGCTAGACGAGGCGACATCAGCAGAGCTTCAAACAAGCCAATTGCCTACGGCCGGCTCCCGGCTCCGATCATTCCAGAATGTCCAGCCACGTTTCAGGCTCAGCAAGGCGCCAATCATGCGGGCGATGGATTGATGTGCCGCAAAAGCAGAGTTCCGGGGTTTTAGTCGGGCTTGATGTGGCCTAGTGGTACCTGCCAGATCAATCATAACAACCACCTCCTCTCACCTCACTCACGCGCTTGATCTTCCATAACTTCAAATCAATTCCATTTCTACAACTATAGAATTGCATCAAGCAACTTGTAGCTTTCATCACATTACAGCTCCATATTCACATTCACATCCATCAAAATGGCACTAGTAACCACCAAGACCGCAACACCAAAGGCTAAGCCTACCAGCGCCGGCGTCAAGAAGGGACCCGCTGCCAAAGCCGGCAAGAAAGGCAAGGCGAGGACCGCCATGATCAAGATGCAGGCTTACTGTAAGTTCACGGCATCGACGCGTTATTGTCGCATCATTCGACGCGTCTTCGACATGAAGCGCTAGTGATGAATGTATGAAAGTCAACTAACATCGCACAGTCAAGGAGAACCGTTCCAAGTACAAGGACCTCGACTTCAAGGAGCAGCAGAAGGCTCTTGGCTCAGATGTAAGTCACCTTCAAAGTCGACTTGTGGTCGGCGCATGCAGTCGCGTCATAATCTCAGACATATACTGACCTGCAACAGTGGAAGACAAGCAAGGATAACCCAAAGAACACCGTCTAGTTTCTTCATGCGACGGTTCAGAGAACAACGGGCGACTTTCAGTCTCATATCAACAACGGCACGTCCATCAATGGTGGCAGATGTCGACGTCTTCACATGTTTGTTCATTAAGCTTGCGCTTTCCTCATTGTTTTCTTTTCACGGGATTTTCACGGGTCACTTCTTTCATATGTCTTAAGCGCACGGAAAGCAAGCGCCATTCGGGAATCAGGAACGTGCGAGTAGTTCCAAATTGAAAGCCGCTTCACCGCAATATGGAAGAAGTTCGAAATTACTGTTGGCGCTGCATCCACCGCGCACCTGCATTGTACCTGCAGCATCGTGATACACACTCAGGATAATTGCTCCGGCACAATCCGGGCCTGCGAGATGAGATTCAGATGCAGCCGCCTGCATTGGGGAGTATGCGCTCGAAAATGTCGGACATGATGGTGGTCAATTAAGCATCATGCTCGCGTGCCTTGTTGTGAACCGCTGCGATCGACCCGTCGCGTATTTACCAAGTTCGCAAGTGTTGCTGCCTCGATACGTATCAGTATATTTATGCGCATATTGCGACTAAATGGTTCAAGGGCGAGTGTACGTCGTGAGAGGTTTCTTGGTGGACATCATCACGACACCGTCCGACGAATGAAGCTGACTGCGCTGACAACATCAAGGATCAACACGTCGAACAATCAATCACTTTCGACAACGAACTGCGCGTTCTGAAATTGCTAAGTCGCGAATTTTCTTTCCACGGGTCACAGCTCGACGCGCTTCTATCGTGGTGTGGTGTTGTGGACGCACGACCGGGGCACGCTCCTGCAGAATGACGTAGCCACCCTTGTATTCGAGAAGTACCGAAGCGCCCCTCCGCACCAAAAACTCCACCTCCTCTTGAACTCTTAACCGACTCCAGCGGGGCCATCCAGGAAAGATCTATGATACGTTAGAACATAGTCAGCGGAGACTACTGCAGCTTCTCCAGGTTCCACTCGGCTGGCGCCGACATGACTAACGTCTTGCTAATGAACATGATGAAGCTACTTCCACCAGACTGACTACTTACCCTTCAACGTCTCGTACTTCTTTACGTATCGTCCCAATTGACTCCAGCATCCAAACATGTCGGACAAGCGCCCTCAGCCCTCGGTCCCCATCCTCAAGAATCTCACCACCGCCAACATCACCGAAAACGTGCACCGCATAAACTCGCAATGCGCCGACCCACGCCTCAAGTACATCATGGAGCGCCTCGTCACGCATTTACACGACTTTGCGCGGGAGACACGCCTTAGCTTCGACGAGTGGATGGCAGGCATACAATTCCTTACGCAGGTAGGGCAGACGTGTACAGATGTGCGGCAGGTAAGACGAAGTCACAGATTCAATGCGATGAGAAGCCAACCCTGCTAATAGAGCGACGCAGGAGTTCATCCTCCTCAGCGACATCCTCGGCCTCAGCCTCCTCGTCGACTCAATCGACCACCCCAAACCCCCCTCCTCAACCGAAGGCACCGTTCTCGGCCCCTTCCACACGCACGACGCATCCACCCTGCCCCCCGGCTCACACATCTCCGCCGACCCGGTCGGCACGCCTCTCCTCGTCCTCTGCACCGTCAAGACAACATCTGGCCAGCCCGTTGCCGGCGCACACATCGATGTCTGGGAAACTGACAGCCACGGCAAATACGACGTGCAGTACGAAGACCGGGGCGACAAGGCGGATGGGCGTGCGGTTATGACGAGTGATGCGGAGGGAGTATTTTGGTTCAAGGCGATTGTGCCTGTTCCGTATCCGATTCCGGATGATGGGCCGGTGGGGAAGTTAATTCGGGTGCTGGGCAGGCATTGTTGGAGGCCGAGTCATATGCACTTTATGTTTGAGAAGGAGGGGTTTGATAACTTGGTTACGTATGTATCTCATGCACATGAACCCCTTCCTTGCCATCCTATCTACTAACATTGTACTACAGTGCGCTGTACGTTCGCGGGTCCGACTACGAGACTAGCGACGCCGTGTTTGGCGTCAAGGACTCCCTCATCGTGAGTCTCGAGGATGTGGATGTTCAGCTGGCGAAACAGTACGATGTGAAAGAGGGCACGAAACTGCTCAAGTACGATTTCGTGTTGGTGACGGATGAAGAGACGAGACAACTGCGGCACGATGAGGCCGTTAAAGCGATGAAGGATCTAGGTAGACAGGGCATGATGATAGTGAATGGCGTCCCTGTGCCAGAGGTAGATTGAGAAAACATGAATTCGATTTCGCTTCGACTGTTGCAGTTTCAAATGCTTCGCTAACTCTCGCTGACGCAATCTCGAATATCTTCGCGCAGAATTCCATACTCGTACAAAATATCACTCTTTCTGAACTGAACACTCCTCGTGCACCATCTCAACTCGTAACCCTCCTCACCCAAATCGCACTCCCGGCCTGATTCGGATCCTCGCGCTCCCTCTTCTTCCACGCACGATGCAACTTCATCCCAACATCATGTTCCTCGCGCTTGATCTCACTCAGCTCGTCCTCGAAACTCCTTTTCCTCGCCTCTACTAATCTCGCGCGCTTAAAGTCTGTGAGTAGCGGGTTCATAGGTGCTTGATTTTGAAGGTCCTGAAGCAATCTGTACACGTTACTGCGCCGTATGCGCAGGTCCTCCATTTGCGATTCGAGCACTGAGATGTGATCCGAGGCGGACAGCGATGTGGGCGGTGCGGGGAGCGCTTTAGATGTTGTGGACGTGATGGACGATGGGGAGGTTGGGGAGTAAGGAGACGATGGAGACATTGTGCTGATTTTCGCGGTGCCGGGGCTGTTGGGTCCGAGGAATGGGGGGAGGATGGGCTCCGGGACTCGGTCTGCTTGTGGGACGGGGCGGCGGCGACTGAGGATGGAGGATGCGGCTGTTGCGGCGGAAATGGGCTCTGTGACTACGCGGTTCCTTGGTGGGGTTATGGACGGGAGAGATGGTTGTGGAGGCGATGGTGGTGGTGAGTGTTGGTATGTCGTTGCGCTGTTGTATGTCGTCCAAGAAAAGCGACTCTGCGATTCCTGCCTCTCCTGCTCTGGAGTCTCGTTTTTCTTGCCGACGATCGGATCCTGTGGTGGTGTGGCGACGCGCTGCGGACCTGGAATTTCTCTTGAAAATGACTGCTCGTGTATGACGGTATCTGGGGAGTCTCGACGCTGGACTTCAGAAAAGTTACGAATTCCAAGACCGGTGGCATATGTAGGGGATACAGGAGAGACGGTGCCGCGAGTGGGTGAGTTCTTGCCAATCTTGAGGGGGACCGTCGGTTTGATGGGGTCTTCATGCACCTCAGGGTTCGGCGATCTGTCTGCGACAACGCCAGTCTCAGGTCCGACCGCAACCCGACTCGCGGGCTCTACAGACGAATGACCTTTTCTGGCTGTATTCGAAGCTTTCTGATTGCTCCTGGGCATGGTTGGTGAAAGTGACTTTCGTGGTAGCTGCAGCGGCTTTGTTGTCGGCTGATCTTTCAACGGCGGTGCAATCTGCGAGCGACCTGACGCACGACTCCACGGCTCATGCCTCGTCGTTGCAGTTTCGACAGGTGGTGGACGCGTACCAAGCCGTCCCACGCGATCCGAGAGGCTGACGTTCCTCTTTTCAGGGCCGGATACCGAGACCTGGTAACCCATAGGCTGCCTAGATTCGACACCTTTTGCGTATGTGCCTGGACTAACTGAAGCAGCTCTTCCTGCATTGCTCGGCTCTCCAGAGTACTCGTCCCATCTCACTTTGCCCTCAGGTGCGACTTTTCCTCCCCAGAACTTTTGCGTTGGCTGCGTTTCTCCGGTCTGAATTGTCACTGGTGCCTTTCGAAGCACCGGAATATTGCTGCGCGATTGTGCCGAGTCCATATTCTTCCCTCGGTCCTCGTCAATAGGTGACACGTCGCGCATGGATTTGTATCTTTGCGGCTGAATCTGTTCGGGTTCGGGCGAGCTGGGTGGTGATATATCGTGCGACGGCCGCGAGTACACTGAAGATGCAGTCGGGACATCAGAGGCTCTATAGCCCGGGCCATCCTGTGGCGATATGGGATATGGCTGTGGCGGCGCATGAAGGCGGTAATTTTGATTCTGGAAGTCGGATACATCTGGATTGCGCATCAGGCGATCCTCGTCGTAGGTCGTTTCAAGCAGCACGGGATTGCCTATCTGCGTCGGTCGCTCCTCCCCTCGCACGTGACTCTGGAGTCTCTTCCACATCTTGCTGTATGCGTCGTGCCTGGTGATCTCACGCCGAGCGGTTCAGCACCACTGCGCACGCCTGCTCACTCAGACTGCGGGTTGGAACAGTGTAGGACACGATGGTGTAACGTCGCTGGACAATCAACAACAAACAAGTGAACAAAGAAAACAAGAGCGCAAGATTAGGCGAAATTACGGTATGTTGTTGCCAGGTTGCAAATGTAGGAGATTGATTGTCAGCTGGAGAGACAATCGACACGAAATCCGATGAGGCGCAGCGCTCTTGTTGTCGACCGAACGACCAACGTGCTCCTTCGCTTGTCTTTGTTGCCCTCGTCTGGCGGCGCGTCGCCTGCAATTCCCTCTGGATCTGCGATGGTTTGACAGGTCACAATGGCTGTTGACTTTGTTTCGGTGGTGCGAGGCGCTGGGCCAATCAGATGGTGGGCTGGCGACGGAAATGAATCGCTGTCTGGGGTTTCAGGGTGTTGGGTGTGTTTCAGGTGGGGAAAGTGGCTCAAGAGGGCTGGATGGTGTTTGCACGTGCGGGACAGGCGCGTGCGTGCTGGGGTCAGTGTTTGTGTGGTGTGAGTTTGCTGCGGGTTAGCTGGGTGATCTGTGATGGTGGGCAGAGCTGTGGTGACAGTTGACTCTGGTATCAATGAATGCAGCCAATGCGAGCAAACGTGGCATTTAATATGCGTGTCCCTTTCTCTCGCATGTCTTGAGATGAGCGCGGCTCAGTTGTGCAGATGTGAAAGTGTCTTGTTCTAAATTTGTTTGTGGATGCGCAGTTAGCCTGTCAGCGCGCGGGAGTTGCATCATCCATCACCAAAGTGTAAGAAGATGACAGGCTGCCCGCGCAAAACCACCACCACCACACCACCAAGCTAAACTCTCTAGTACTGCGCCTACATAGTCGGAAACTCAAGATGGCAGACAGTGAGCATTCTTTACTATCAATATCACGGCCTCGCTAACATTCACAAGCTGCATCTCCCCCACCAGCGGCATATGCGTAAGCTCACCAACTCTCCACCTCTACCACCATAACTTCCTACTCACACACTGTGAAGCGCATCGCCAGTCACGCCCATCAACCTCGTCCTCCTCTCCCTCTTCGCCGTCCTCGTCTACCTCCGTCTCAAACCCTCCGTCCCCGCAACACTCCCACGCGCCCCGCCACCCACTGTCTTCCGCACATTCACACCGCCCGAGCTCTTCCCTTACAATGGCCTGAACGGCATGCCCGTGTACCTGGCAGTGCGCGGTCAAGTCTTCGACGTCACATCTGGGCGCAACTTCTACGGCCCGGGCGGGCCATATGCGAACTTTGCTGGGAGAGATGCAAGCAGAGGGCTGGCATGTGGCAGCTTTGACGAGGACATGTTGACTGAGGATCTCGATGGACCGCTTGACACGTTGGAGGGTCTTGGCGATGAGCAGATGGAGGCTATGAGGGGCTGGGAGGAGCGGTTCCAGGAAAAGTACCTGGTCGTCGGCAAGCTAGTTGCTGTGGGCAGCAAAGAGGCTGAGGAGGCGAAGGCACAACAGTGAGGAATGAGTACCTAGTCCACTATGGTGCTCATTACAAGGAGGGATGAGCCGCTGTTGACATTAAAGCACTCACGAAGACATTTTCCGTGTTCTTCGACCTGGTCTTGGTGTGGTGGAGCTGGCAACGACGAGCCTAGCAAGGAGACTGTCCCACGAATTTGACGACATTGATGAGATGGAGAGTATTGGAGAGCTTGAAGTATGACACAAAGGGAGGGTCGCACGCCACGTAGCCAAAATACATCTGCATGCGTGACATACGGTAACTTTCTATTTTGGCAGTCATCGAACTGGCCTCAAGAATCGAATCAAGCCTCATTCACAGATTCGTGACTCATGACCTCTCTAGACATTGCGATTGAGCTACATGGGCCTTACGCAAGCATACCCGTGCTATTATTCCCGGTACAGGATACTTATCAGTATCTTACACTTCTGTCTTACACATTATCGAGTATAGCCACCACCATTCAGTACGATTGCCCCAGTATCATCAACCACCACGCACGCCATGTAGCTCATCCGCTCCAAAGCGGGGTTAGACCAGATAAGGCAACTCTATCCATCACATACGTATTCCTCCTCATCAGGTATGGCGTCTAGAGCGTCTAGTCTAGTCCGTATCACAGGCCTATCAATAGTCGAAGCCGACGCCCTATGCTTCTACGATACATCAGTCGCTGAATTCGTGAGTCAGGCCATCTATATCTCACGTTGATAGATCCGCAACCCGCAAACACTATCGGTGAAGGCTCAGATTCACTGAGTGGCGACAACATGCTACAACTCGAGCTGGATAGGACGCATGTGGCATTGGGTCTGCTTATACTAGCATTCTTACTGCTGAGCTTTGATCGCTTGCTAAGATATCGAGATGCAACCGTACATCTTCACACCATCCATACAGAAATTCAAAACACTAACTCTCTCTCCCCAGCACACCACACCAACCAAGAAGCCAGAACCCCAATACACCAAGGACCTCTACCACCAAATTGAGCCCCTACCCAACTTCAACCTCTCCGCAACACCACCCCTCAAACTCCGCCCTTTCCGGCCCACATACCACATGACAATGGCCATCGAGAACACTTCTCTTTCAGACCTCATCGCGATGGACAACACTTTCGCCGAACGATGCCAGATCCGCAAAGCCTTGATCCAGAAAGAACGCTACGAGGTTCTCGCATGCAACCCAATCGCTCGCCCCGCCGTCTTGGAGCTATACACATGGCTAACATCAACATACCTCCCCACACGCTTCCCAACCATATACCACACCACCGCCACCGCCAAGACCCTCCTCAACACCGTGACCGGCGAGCATTCACCGCTCCACTTAGACGAAAGCGATGCAGAAACCGCACTGCAATTGCTCGGCTCAAACATCGACACAGAATTCTTCATCCTGCTCCCCATCACCAACACCACCAACACCCCACCCCAAGATCCCCAGAAATACCGCCTCGAAGCCTTCGTAAACTGCACCCCCTCAGGCTTCAACACGCGCTCAAAACTCAACCTCCTCCTCTCAGACATCCATACCCCAGTACCAGGCTATGCACAGAAACTAGAAAAGAGCATGGATCGCTACTTCGCCTCTTTACCTACGGGCAAGATCGTGAAGCGCGCGAATTGGAGCATCAGCACAAATGGGCAGCTGTTTTGTTTGGCGGGGAATCATATGAGTGCTGAGGAATTGAAGAGGAAAGGGGAAATGGAGGAGGATATTGATTTGAACAGGACGGTGCTGAGGTGTGAGAGGCAGACGTTGCATCGCTTGCATGAGACAGGGGCTCTGGTGTTTGCTTTTGTGAGTCGCGAGATAGAAAATGGAGGATGAGGATGGGATGTGCTGACGATGGCAGAAAACGTATCAGTATCCGGTTCGCGAGTTGAGAGATGGCGGCAGTGGTGAAGCGTTGGCAGAAGCGATTGATGGGTTGGGAAGGGGGAGTGTGCCGGACATCACCGTGTACAAGAGGCAGGTTGTTTGGGGGGAGAAGGTCAAGGCGTTTTTGAGAGGCAAGATTGACGCATGATGAATGGAGTGGGTAGAAGCGGAAAATATGTGTATGTGTATGTATGGTGTTGACATTTGCGCTTGTGTGCAACCATGTTTGAGGGAAGTATGTGAGCAGATAGCCCTCCGTAGCTCGGCTAAAGACGTAGTGAGTTTCCGTTATCCTCGATAGCGCCAAATCCATGCAGCTTCCCGTGAACGTCACCATTTCAGCAACCCATCCGTCCTTGGGCTATCAGGATCCAATTCTGACACTCTTGAACTCCTCTCGACCTTCCACCGTCCGTACTCGCAACACATCGTTCCATCTCATCGCACAAATTCCGTTCCTTGAGGCGTCCCATCCAAACAATGCACATAGAACACAAGAGAGAAAGCACGCCCGCTGAATGTTCACGAAAATCAACGCTGTGCTTACCGACGGACTGTGCCACGTTTCATCAACGCTGGCTTGACAACGGCTGACGATGCAGTCTTCGGGACAAGGTTCTTGATGCCGAAGAACTTGTGGCTGATGGCTTCCTTGGGCGACACGCGCTTCTCGACGTTCAGGTGAAGACAAGCACTGAGCAGGTCAGCCAGATCATTGAGCTCGGTCGCTGATGGACCACCTGAGGCAATGCCTCGAGCGGCTTCGTGCACTCTTGTCTTCAGATCACGGTTGATCTTTTTCTGCTGATCAATCACACGGATGGTAGGCTACACCAAGTCAGTTAGTCCACCCAGGAAAATCAAGAGGCTTACCTTATTGTGCTGGTCGACTTCACGACTGATGAATTTCAGTGTTGATCCGACATCAAAGTGTTCGAGAATGTTGGTTGCACGAGCCTTGCGAAGAAGCTTCTCGCTGGGCCACCCGAGACAGTCCATGAAAGCTTTGACCATCTGGTTATTGGACCTGCCAGTGAACAGAATCTTGCCGGTCCATAGCTCATAGACAGTGCAGCCCACAGCCCACATGTCGACGGGATAGCTGATGTCCATTCCAAGAATAATCTCCGGTGCGCGATAGAAACGACTGACAAGGTACTCAGTGCGTTCTATGATGTCTCGCTTGTCAACAGCTGTGCCGAAATCCGCCAACTTGATAGTCTTCTTGTCTGCTGATACCAAGACGTTGTCAGGCTTCAGATCCAGGTGGATGACCTGGCAGGTTTGCAGATGTTGCAATCCATTGAACATCTGCTTGGCGTACATTCGCACAGCTGGCAGCGCAAGGCCATGACCATTGGTTTCCTCCTTGAGCAGATCTCGCAGGTTCTTAGACATGTGCTCGAAGACAATGCACAAATGTCCCTTATGATCAAAGGAGCTGAGAAGTCGGATGATGTGGCGCTTGTCTTGTGGATCGGCCTCGTTGACCTTGCGGAGAAAGTCCATTTCCTTTTGACTGGCTTTCCTCATCAGCTCGTTTCTGCGGATCATCTTGATGGCGACAAGTTTGCGGCTTGGATCGTCTATCTCGGCCCTTGTGTCCTCGGCTTGCGCTACGTTGGCAAATACGCCGCGACCGAGGTTCCGAACCATGCGATAGCGTCCGTTGTTCACGAGCTCATTGCTGATGAGCTTATAGTATCCCTCTGGGTCGTCCCAGTTGTCAAGGAGCTTCTCGTCCAGGACTGTCCCCTTGGCTTCACTGATCTCTTCGACCGTCTCGGCCATATCTTCGTCCTCGTCGTCCGATGCAAACATATCCAGCTCCTTCTTTTGCTTCTTTACGGACTTTACCTTCTCGGCTGGAAGAGTCGAGAGGGCTTTGGGATCGGTTTCCATGTACGCGTCGGACGAGAGCTCGGCATGCTGGTTCTTTTTCGCTGCACGATCTCGGTCGTCAAGCATGTCCTGCATCGGGTCGTAATCTGCAGCGGATGGACTGTCTGCAGCCGGGCTGTTGGCTTCACTCACTCGGTCCTGCTTGTCGATTATCATAACATCTGGCGATGCAGGGACAGAGTCAAGATCGTCCATGCGAGGAGAAGGAAATGGTGAAAATGAGCTATCCGCGTACGGTGCTGGGGAAGCTCCAGTTGGCGTATTTACTTCTGACGCGTTGGTGAGCACTGCTTGGTGTAAGAGGCTGCTGTTCTTCGAAGCTTCACCGGCCGCGGCGCGCTTCGCTGCCCATCGTCGACGTTTCTCCTCGCGCGACTCTTCGGTGGGAACGTGTTCTGCGACGACTGCCGGTATGTAGTCGGATTCGTCTACGGTGAGCTTTTTATCTTCAGCCGCATGCGAAGGCCTGGACGGTTTCACAGCTTGTGCGGCATGTTGCCTCTTCTCGGGACGATTGTCGCGTGGCGGTGAGGCCTTGCGCTTGCGATAAGGCGATGGCGAGCGAGCATTGGGGCGCCTGCGAAATGGAGATGGCGAGCGGTCGGGACGCTTGCGAAATGGCGATGGAGAGCGACTCAGTGGTCGGTAGCCTTTAGAGCGGTTAATTCCGGCATCGTCGAATTGGTGAACTCTGTTTGCCTTGTGTTGCGCATCGAATACCTCGCCTGACGAGGCAGAGCCGGAGCCGGAGCGAGATCGCGCCATGTTGGTGCTCCGTATGCTGCAGGCTTCTGTAGAACCAGATTGGATCTGGGCGTCAGCTGTGTCCTTGTTGCGAAGATGTTTGAGTGTCTCTGTCACTGACTGTGTCCCAAGAGCTAGAAGCGCTCAACCAACCTGCCCGGCAGAAGCAGGGTCTGTGTAGGCAAGGGAGCACGCAGAGAAAGACGGGTGGTGCGTGCAGTCGGCAAGAATGACTGTGCACCTAGGGAAGAGGAAGAGGCGTGCGACGATGAAGGTGTCGCGATGGAGTTGCGATTTGGTGGGGAAAGCGCGAGGTGAGGTAAGAGCGCTGCCAAGACGTTTTTTGGCAGGGTCACGTGCCGAACGTCATTCACTACCTGCACCTACGCGAAGCTGTCCCAAGCCCGATATGTTCCGCGCGTCCCCAGCAAACAACCACCAAATCCAAATGACCGCCACGTCTATCATGTCGTCCGGTACGGCATTCGCGAGCCTGGAGATACCCCACCAATCTTTTTGAACTACCTTCATTGTAGCGACCCGCGCCATACGTAGATGTTGGAAGGCCGTGAGCAGTCAATTGTTCAGCACGCACACAATATAACTGGATTGGTTGCGACTTGCAGCGTTTTCGATTGATCGACCAAGTAGCTCAGCGTGGTGGCGTGTGCTTTCGAACTTACTGTGTAGTAATTGTCATCACTGACAGTTGGTCCCTGTTCAGCATCCACACCCCTCAAAAGTCAAGCAGAAGGTTTCGAGTAACCGCGAGCACGGAAGATTTCCCCTGCTGGAATTCCATGTGTGCGTGGCGTGCACCAACTGTAGCTCCCGCATCTATCTCAAAATCTGGGTGACTGGCTCAGGATTTCGAGTTTTCATAGGCTAGTGTAGGGAACCAGAGTTTGGCACAAGCGAACGCTGAAATGCCTCGGGAGATCACGCTCACGTTCTCCAGGAACTGCACATCCGCGGAGATGTTCAGTACCTTGGTATGATCGACAACAACAACGAAGATCAGCTTCCGCACCACCAACGGCAGAATGTCAGGGGCCATAGCTTGTGGCAAAGCATCGTGCATGTGCGGCCCAAGCATCTGACTTCGCCAATCGTTCGTTCTTTAAGCAGGATGAGGGGCACGGAGCAACTTTCCGCTGCCCCTCGCGTCGGGCGACGAACAGGCTTCGTGGTAAATCATACCAAAGATCCACACCGCAACCTGGGTACGCAATTACTCAAGTTTCTCATGTTATTCACGTTTGTATCATCTGGGCAATATTGCCATCGGTTGGACTGGTGACTGCCCCGAAGTTGAGATTATGGCAATCAGGCAGCCCAATCTCGAAGATGACGTACCATGGACCCTGCATATTATCAAATTGATGTTTTGTGGGGTCTGCATGCGATGACGATCATTGGATTGCCCGTATCCTCTTGACGTGAACGAAGAGGATACGTACCGGTACGTCGAAACGAAAGCGCATCAACATTAAGTCTAGATCTCCAAAACGCCTCAACTAGAACCCTGTCCCTGTGGCGTAATTCTGGCGCTGCACCAACCGGGTCATTATGCAGTCCTGGATGCTGGGAGGGGCCCTCGGCGTAGCGCATGCGGAAACTGACGGCTTCTGAGTAACCGATGTGTTGAATTGAAGGCTTCGCCGACTCCAAGATTTTCCAGTGAGGAAGAAGATATCTAGCTTGAGGCGCGTTCCAACATTTACATGTAGGGCCCACCGGGTATCCACCAAAGCCAATCAAAATGCTCGGACACCTCGCCGTCCTCATCGTATGAAGTGCTCGACGCACGGAATCATTGAGGCTGAGTTCATTGAGACCCTGGCAAAGGTGGCTGATCAGGCTGATCAATAACGTCTGCCCAGGTAGTCATCAGTGTGCTCTTGGAAATGCTGGGGTGGTTCAGCGCGAAGATAATCGGATCACCAGAGGACTTCTCTGACCAAACTGACCACCCGAATTGCACGGCTCCAGGATTTTGCTTGTTGTTTCTTGAAATGTTATTGAATTATTGCAATAGAACTTCCAATGGTACCATGTATTGTGTTACCACTGTAGGTACCGCCGTAGTACAGCGTACGTTCAAACTTCAGACGAATTTGTAGATGCAAATAATGTCTGCACGTTCGCGTTCACCAGCGGATTTCTTTACCAAAGAGGGCTCTAGTAGCGACAAGCAATCTGGCCCTAGCAAGGAACCTCCTAGTAATACTGGTCCTCGGGCACATGGCGGTCTAGAATTCGCTCACGAAACTTGCATCTGAGCCAACCTTTTTGTAGCACATTTCGCTGCCGCAATCTGGACAGAAAGCAAGTCTAGCGCCCACAGCGTTGTTTCAAAGAATTTGAACTTGTTCGCGTGTCAACGCCCAATCACGGGAAGTGGTTCACATATGCCGCCAATAAACTGGTAGCACGAAGTTTTATTTAGTCATAGGTGAAATCACCCGTCTCAGACTTCAAGGACTGTCGAGTGAAGTGAGATGAAACAGATCTCACGGAGTACAGTCTAGCTGCACGTATGCGCTGATGCAATGACGAAGTCCGCACTTTGTGGTAACAGAAGCGTCAAAGCCGTGTAGAACCCAGCCCAGTGACAATGAGAGCCACCAAGAACGCATGGCTACACAGACCAGTAGTCGATCATCTTGAACAGCTGTTGGCGCCCAGCTTCGGTTATGGCTATCCACCCAAAGAGTCGTTCGAACGTTTGCAGACCCTCCGTGTCGTAAACAAAGGGGCGGTAGATATCATCGAGTCAATGATCTGGCTTTGCGGGGTGAGAGAGAGAGGCGCATGTCATAACTCAGATCGCAAGACTTGAAGTGTACTTCGAAGTAGTACCAGAGAGGGTGAAACATCATGGATCTGGAGATTGCCGAAAGCGTGCGGGTTAGGCTCAAGGGTACCGGCCGAAAGAATAGTGATCGCCTTCCGATCGCGGCATGGTATGCCAAGACATGTTGTTCTTACCAGATATGCACGAGAAATCATACACTCGTCTGCGCGCCACAAGAATGTTGACAACGGCAGTCACCGCAGACGCCGACACGTCGGTTGGAGGGGGCATGGCGAAATCACAATGCAACACAACAAGGTTCCGTGTGATGAGCCTCCTTGATCGGTCCGATGGCAGTATTACGTATTTCCAGCTTCGCGTATGATACGCGCTTGGTATGTTTCGATCCCTGAAATACATATAGCCCAACGCCTACAACAGCATGAGGCACGTCAATCTTTCAGTCTCGAACATCGTTGAGAGTGGGATACCTTTGGTGATCCCAGATTCACTTGCCACACGTTTGCTAAGCATAGTTGGTAGAGAACGCTTGTTCTCCGAGCTCAAGTTCAGAGGTCTTCGTGGATCAGTGTGAAATTGAAGAAACTCTTAGGGTCGCGATTGTCGGGGCGGAATACGGAAGCTGTTGATGTATTGAATGTGTCTTTCCATGGTGAAATTGTTTGTACCAAGATGTTTCCCCAGTATTACCTCGCTCGACAGTCACATGTCCCAGAAATCGAGACTTTGTTAAAGTTTGCTTTGAGTTCGCATGCTCCGGTAACAATTCGAAATCCGCCGGTCTAGCCTAGCACGCCAGAGCCTACCAAGCCGACTTCCCCGCCGGTCGCCATTATGTGGTGCGCTAGTTGTTTAGGACGTGCTTTCCATCCGCCAACCTTTGGGCGACATGGAGAGCTAGTCGCAGCTGCCCTCGGGCGTGTCGTCGTCAGTCCCATTGTGATGACCCAAATGAGGAAAGCCTTAATAGCCAGCAATACACAGACAACTGCCGCAAATCCCAGGGCAGATCGTCCAAATGTTCTCCACGGAACATAAACCACGTGTTTACTACTCAGCTTCAGATTTCGATATAGTCCTTTTCGCAGCTTTCCTCCACGTGAAGGATGCTTGCATACATGCCTTCACCATCCTCGAATTCATCACCAGGTACGTCCGATGACACCTCCTGTTGTGACCTATTGCTGACCATCTGATAGGAATGGGCCCGTGGCAGGGCAGTGCAAGCTTGCCAGACGCTTTGGAAGGTTTACCGCACGACGGATATAATCCTCGCATCAATCGCAGGGCTTCAGAAGCAGTCATCCAAGCTTCGGGCTTTCAAACGTAAGTACTTCTGGTCCAAACCACCTGCATCGAACATGGGGAGCCGCCTTCTGCCTCCTCGCACCGCCTCGCACCGCCTCGGTTTGGTGGACCCCGCCGCAGACTCCTTCCTACTGAGTCCGCTGTCGTTCTCGTACACGGCCCCTCCCTCCATCGGGTATCAATTCAGTGACATGGGACTATCAAAATCCTGGCATACCATGGAAACATCCAGCATTGGCCCATCCCATAGCAGCTGGTGTGTCGAAACAGATTTTCGATTTCGCCAAGACCGCGACGATAGCCTCGACAGCGCGTTTTCTCTTTCGGAAAAGATCGGCAAATGGTCTCCTCAACCACCGATCATGGCCCGTGTTTTGCACAAGTGGTCGAATGTGCCATTTGTGTGGTCGACCCACTATCTAAAGGTTCATCGCCAGTACCGAAACCACAGTGCCGTGGTTCAGCGCAATGCACGCTCACGTACTGGATCTGTATGCCTGATGATATCTGGCTCAGCCATCGGCGTCAAAGAGGAACGCGTTTTGCCTATAAAAAGAATTCGATCGAACGGAAGGAGCTGTGATGAGCCTCGAGAAGAATGCGGTCGTGGTGCCCCGGACGCTGGACCAAGCCTATTGAGAGTAGTGCTAACAGAATATCAGCCAGGAGTTCTCTGATTGGGATGGTGGCCAAGGCCAACTGCAACTGGATACTACGCATGCAACGCTCGTCATACGACCGCAGACAACGGCCGCATCTGCACTGCATAAAGCTCCATTAGCCCCTAAGCAGGGTCTAGGAGGTTCTCTTGCAAATGCACGAGGGCAACACTCGTCCCCTATATCGGGTACTTACGCACTTCGGACACCTCGTGGTAAGATTACCTCGATAGCATGCGAAAGCTGTCGGAAGCGCAAATCGAAGGTCCGTGAAGTCTTCTCGTTCAACCTGCACTTGTGTTGACCAGAGTCAGTGCGACGGGGTCCGACCGAAATGCAATACTTGCCAATCCAAAAGTCTTACGTGCGTGTACGACGTCGCGGAAGACGGCAAAACGACGACTCAGTTGCGCGCTCATGTCCGTCGGCTGGCGAAAGATCTGGATGATTTGAAGTCGATTGTGTCATTGCTGGCAATGGCACCCGATCGTGCTCAAGCAGCAACCTGGGCTAACGAGGTGGAAAAAAATGGCTTCGCCCATCATTCAGCCGAGGAGATCAAGAAGTCGTTACAGGTCAGACCGCTCCAAAACTCGGACAACATGTTGCTGACATATCCAGGACCCAACGGCACAGCCACCCGCTCTACCAGACCAGGACTCTTTCGGTACGCCAGGTAGTGAGCAGTTCCCGCCATCCGGGCACAACGTAAATGCTCCGCCCTACGAGAGCTCGTCGCATGGTGACAGGTGAGGCACAGTGAAGGTCCAAAAAATTTCAGCAGGGCTAACTGCAACTGAAGCCGAGAGCAAAGCCAAACGTCTCTAAATTACCTGGCCGGAAACCCTGTCGAGGGTATTACGCGCATTGACCCTCCTCTGGATATAGAGGCTGCTACGCATGCATTGAGTAAATTCAGCTTTGACTTCACATACTTTCGGAGGGCGAAGCGGGATCTTCTTGCCAATGGCTGGAGCGAGAGCCAAGTTTTTGGTAGAGTTGAGATCGATGTAGACACCATTCTCCTGGGTTTTGTAGACCCCCAAGATAACCAGACGGTGCCCGTATGGTGCTCACGAACAGTGAACAAAATCTTACCAGGCTCGTCATTGCCTGTAAGGCTAGCTTCGACCTGGATTTTAACAAAGATGATGCGGGTAGGTGAAAGTGCCCGTTATTCTAGACCACACTAACACACGCCCTCAGTATCTTATTTGGCCAAGTCTCGACAGCATAAGTGCCCATCCAAATTGGTTGATACCGGCCATGGGCAAGCAGGAGGTCACACCATATGACATATTGATTGATATGGTTCCATGGTATGTCTTCCCTGGTTGTTGTGCCCCAGTTGCCTTGAGCGGAGTAGCTAAATGTCTTAGGCCGCAAGTTCGTCAGCTCCTGTACCAGCATCCGCAAGAATACCCGGTTGGACCATTCGTTGGCCTGATTGGTGTAACGTGGCCCTATGCGGATGACGCATGCCATTATTGGGACATCGAGGCTGGATACACGCGGATGACGCCACTTTTCGAAAGTACCGTGGCTGATCTGAATCAGTGGACGGTTGACCCAAAGATCCTTGAAATCGTGCCTCAACTCGAAGGAGTCATTCCGATCAAGCCAGTGTGACGAGTTACTAAACTCGGTTGTCGAAATGCTCATTTGACAACACGTGTCGCCACATCGAACGCCTCGCCCCCAGAATCGTCGACGTCCATTCTTTTCGACAAAGACCTACGCCTTGAAAGCTATCGTGTCAAGCCTCCAGTGAAGCGTGTCCGTCCAATGATATTTTGGGAGCAATGAGTGGCTGATGGTGCATTAGCTATTGCTGTCAACCAAAGAATCATTAGAAATCTTACCGGTGCTCATTTTGACGTCTTTTTCGAATCTCTGCAGCTGTGTCTCCAGATGGCAGGATGCGGCAACGGCGCTGATTATAAAGTTGGACTCTGAGGCTCTCCACTTTTCCCGCAAAACGGGCCTGTGTGATTTGAGCATCTCCACTTGCATTTTCTGATTATCGTGATGCCAAGCACAGCCCGGAAGTAATGTCCCGGAATAAAAATCGGTGTGACCGAGCTAACTTCTTCTTCACAAAAATATTAAGCAGCGAAGACGCCAGCTGACGCTACGTTTAACGTCTTGGTCGTTTGTCTGTTGGGTCTTTCGCGTCATTGCTTACGATTAGCGACGAGTCGTGGCGTCTTCTGTGGTTTCTTGTGCCACCGCAGCGCGTAGAAAGGAAACAACGCCACGAGCCTAGAACCGGCCTGACTGTGATGATAGAGGCTAGGTGATCGAAGACGAACACTTTTCTTGATCTCATGATGGGGTCTCCCATCCCATTCGTGAGGTGACGACTTGCCGGCAAGCGCTCCAAGATCCTGACATGTGCCGCTCACAATAGTAGGCGCTACTTCCGGTTGTAGTGTAGACGAATTCTTCATTGGACATGCTTTGCGCTGCGTTGAGTATGGTCAGAACGCTGGAGCCATACGGAGAAGCCGCTGCTTTTGTAGCAGATCTGTGCTCCGCGGACGGTGTAGACTAGTCTCCACAATTCCCATTTGACGGATTGTAAAACTTGTAATTCAGCCGCACTACGACGTGATTCACATGGATCAATGCCATAGATACTATACGAGATTGTAGCCTTGTCTTTGATCGCTTTGTCTAAGTTCTTCCATAAGCGTTATGCAATTAAGCAATATGTAACCTATGGCTTTTTTCTTCAAAACACACCTCAGCTTGTGGCGAACGCGGGACGCATTATTAGTGTGTCAAAACCAAAGAAATAGAACGTCTGAATTGTTGAGGGTTGACCAACCTTTCAAATTTGCGAGGTAACGAGGTGGATAATGGTGAATGCATTGTTCCAACTCTTGAGGCTACCCCGAACCAAACACATCAGCAAGAAGAAGACTGCAGCTAGCCCTGCTACATTTAGACAAGACAGTTCGTTGAGGTCCTATACTTAACGAGCGGAGTATTCGCCTTTGATCTGGCCTAGAGATTTCAACGTCATAGGTTATGATGTGGACATATTATCATGACTACTGTAGATTACAATCTTGTGGGGCTGGGCAAGCCATACCTCCGGCGACGCGTGAAATCTGCGAGGCTCTAAAGGTCTTATGTCAAGTCATCTAGCACGACGACGCTCCTCCCTGTTCCCGAAGTCAACCGGTGACCACAGCTACCCCATATTGATGAAGATGACTCCAATTCCATGACATCTTCAACACTAGTAATCCACTGATTATGCTCGCCCACACTCTTGGCTTTCCCAAGATTACGGCCTGTGTCAGGCTTCAAGTCGTACACGATCTGGCTTCCTGTAGTCCCGAGATGTCCCTTGATGGGGATATATCGGGACATATCACCATTCGGCCCATATACACGTACACACATGTTTGGGGTCTTTCGAGCGGCCAGTATGCGTGCCTGAGCTGCAAGACGAGATCGCGCTGGCACGAGCATATCCTGCGAGGCTGTTCGCGAGGACACCTCAACAGCAGAATCTGTACGAAAGTCCCGAAGTGCTTCGTTCAAAGCAGCGGTAGTTTCGATCTCGTTCCCGATTATTGAAGAGCTACGGGAGTTGGATGAAGAGGATAATGACTTTAAATACTCCATATCAGAAGGTAGTAGTGCGCTAGCAGTCGGCTTGCATAGCGCTTGAATGAATCCTTGTGGATCGTGAGGTATGCGAACTCGACGTAGAGCAGGAAACGACCCATTGTTGATGCATTCTGCGAGCACGCACGTGGCTAAGCATGTTATTGGGCTTTGGTTGGTGAACGGGAAAGACTGTTGCTCTGCAGTGGCCAGTGATGGAGGAGAAAGTTCGGGAAGGGGTCCTGCGTCTCCACGGATCTCAAAATGGATATATTCGAGTGTTTGGCAACCGAACTGTGAAACTTTCTCTCCTGGAAAGATGTTAGGTGCTTGGTGTTGAGCAAACGAGAACTTCTTCAGACACTCGAATCGCGGGGACAAGATGTTCGAGATGGTGGCCATGCTTGATATTTCAAGATCGACAAATGTCAGGCTCTCGACTGACCTCGCTAAGGGTAAGGCAGAAAAGCGCTGTAGACCTTTGTCGCTGATACCAGGAAGGCTTTCGAGACGGAGTGATTCCAGATGATTTGGTAAGGCGGTCAGTGCCAGGTTCGTGAACGAGTTGGCGTTTAGGCCAGCTATTGTTAGATGACGCAACATGGGGAACTGCTTGATAGAACCAACGATTGCTCTGAATCCTAGGTTTTGCGCTGATGTTCGCCGTTCAACTGAATGCAAGACCAGCGTAGTGAGCGTTGGGTGGTTGGAATTAAGCTCGAGGAAGCGCTCGGTCCCATCAGTGGCCGCAACGTAGAATGCGCCAGAGTCGTCCTCGTAATCGCTGAAATCATCAAGATGATCGCGTATTGACCATAGTTTCTCTTTCAAGTGCAGCCTGGTTGACAGAGCGTGCGATAAGCGATCGAAGGAGCGCGAAAAAGCGACGTGGAAGCCGACAACGCACTCAAGGCGCGGGCACGCCATCACGAGGGATGCTACCAGATTTACGATTTCTTCTCTTTCAATGGTGGCCTCTGAATATATTCGATGTATGTCCGACAGGTGCAATTCCCGCACACAGCGCGCTAAAGTAGGTTGCTCGCGAAGCGTTCTTCGGAGGAGCTTGAGCCTGCTTGTACCCTTGATGTTGAGCTTTGGTAGCTTCTTATACTCCTCGTTCGCAAGCAAGAAGATCTTGCAGTACATGCGAGATCTGGCAGCCTTCTCCCATGCGCGACTGACCAGGCTCAGGCTGTGAAGGTCTCCCAGGTAGCAGGACAAGCATGCTTCTGAACGTTCTAAGTGCATCGTCTCTATTTGGGTTATGATGCATTCGAGGACCTCTTTCGGGAGGGTTTTAGAGATGCCTTGTGACACGTGTGATTCGACTAATTTCGAGCGCTTCCATGAAGCTCGTCTCTCGTGCCTCGCGTTTTCCCATGGTGTTGACACTCTGTTTGTTTAGCGCATGACTTACAAGCCCTTCCTGTCGTGCACTTACAGGTGAGGTGCCTGCCATTCAAGCGCAGGACTTCGTGTCACCATGAAGGACCAAGATTTTCTTGAACCCGAGGGCAAGCGGATTCCAGTTGGTCTTCGTTCTTCGACTGGTTGCGCGTTGCATGTCTCACGAGCCACGCGCCTATCCCCAGGTATTAGAGTCAGTCCTACTTCATAGAGTCGAGTTGTTCAAGCAGGAGACCGACGCGACGCGAGTGCTGCGGGCCATTGGCTATGCTCAATAATGACAAGAGTACAAGCAGCGAGCAGTCGTGGTACGCGACATAGTGTGTCCATTGTCGATCGACGTTCGTGAAAGTATTCCTCCGTCCTTTGGCTTCCGGAACTTTGCCTCAGCGCTTTCTAACATACCTTGAGGCCAGAGACATGGCTCTCTTCCGTATGGCTTGAGGGAGAAGAAACCAAGAAGACTTACTGGTCAGCCTGGATATATCCATGTTTGTCCTTCCGAGGAGGTAGAAGTCGCATCATCTCAAGGAACGCGGTCAATTGCGCCTCAGCAACTCAGCTGGAAAGAGAAGGTATATATGTCGAGATACTAGGCGTACGGCTGGCTTGTCGCGAGGGTATATGAGGGACGAGGATGTTGGAGAGTGAAGATGAATGGAAGACACAGTATGTAAGTGACTGGAGACAGATCTTCAGCCATGGGAAGTGCTGGGCAACTCCCTAGATGTACTACACGCGGGTACTAGCATAGTGACGAAACCTAAATCGCGCGCGGGATAAATGTCCCGGGACGAAGATCTGGGTACCTATTCTCTCCGCGCAGAGGTAATTGCCGAACTAAATAATGCTGGTGCGAAACCAATCGGCATTGACGAAGGATTTGATAGCGAACGTGCGGAAATGATGTTCTCTGGCAGCCACTGTTGCGCCTTGGCTACTAATCCGCCACCCGTCAACGCTTGCGCTGTGAAGGGGTCTCGACTGGATGAGGAGCGAGATCGGTGGACAGCATTGATGTGGTGCCAATGGCTGTGCGTTTGTGGGACTCCATTGCGCGATACCTCTGGAAGGTGTCTCAGCACCGTGTACCCTCGATAACGATGTTTGTGCGACGGCTGTCTACGTGAACTTTGTTGACGGTGGTGTGGAGCTCCACTATCTTCTCGCCAATCGACTGCGCTCGGACACGATCATCAGGTCCCGCCGCGCATGTTGCCGCGCCATGTGGAGAGCTGAGCCGGCGCCGTGAGCCGGACTTGCACCTGCAGTGCCTCCACGTGCTCTCGACCCAGTTCTCACCAGGGCAGTCATCTTGCACTCGCGAAAGAACTCGTGTTCTGGTCGCGCCATCATATTTGATTGGTCGTTATGATGCTGTTAGAACCAAAGCTGCGTAATTTACTAGGTAAATAAGCCACTCGAATCCTGATGGCATTCAGGATGAGCTAAGTCAAGGAGGTCGGTCGCGTGGTTAATCGGGGTCGGAGATTGAACGACTCTCAATTTCTAATTGTGCTTCTTTTACCGGTAGCATATCGCTCGAGGCAGGTACCCGTAAAAGACAAGCCTATCAGTATCTACGCGTTTGAGAGGCAAAGCACGACGACCGTAAAAGGCATGGTCCACGATACATCACGCTTCAATGCACGTTGTCGCAAAAAGGAGACTGTGCATGAAGTTTTCCCTTATCAGAAGTCTGATTGTGGCACTAGGCTGCGAAACTGTACGTGATAGATTTCTTCGGGACTTTGGAGACTGATTTTAACACGCTTGCTCGCCGTCTCGGTTTGCTCGATGTTTGAAGTACCGGGAAGCCGCCGCAGTGATTAATACTTGTCGAGTCTGTCACGAACTACACCACTAGCATAGTCTTGCATAGGGTTTATCGAATTTCACACCAAAAGGTAATAATTCTCTGACAGATTCGCAGGATAGCCAAGCAATTGCCATGAGGTCTCGCACGCTGCAGGGCGATCTGAGAAGACGTAACTATGCGCACGTAATCGACTACCGGTACCGTGTTCGAGCGTTAAATGGTTTCCGCCTTTCGAACACGACTGAAAGCTCATACGCCGAAGGTGAGATGCGGGGGCTGGAAAGCGGCACGGCAGCATGCTTGGGTTTGCTGTGACTGCTGTCGATGATGTCATCACATGCCTCTTTGGTCACAATATCAATAGCGAAATATGTGAAACTTTCATTAGACAAAGATATTGGCATTACGTGCGTGATATTATTCACGAGATATTTGAATAGTAAGAGCGTTGAAATATTGCTCTTGGTGACGACTAACATGACGTTTGCAGGTGGCTCGTGAACAATCAGTTGACGAAAATCGATGAATATTCAAAGAACATCCAGGATGCATGGTACCGTCATTATGGCCAATGATCACACTACCGAGCCCTCAAGGTTTACAAGAAGTGGACGATAGCAGCGCCAAGACCAAGGAGCGCTCCAGCTGCTGCGGTCTGCTTGGGAGCAGATGCACCAGTGCTCATGGGCCCAGAAGATCCAGCTGGAGTAGGTGCACCTCCAACAGGCCTTGAAGGGGTAGGGACACCAGAGGTGAAGGGTGGGGTCGACACAGAGGAAGCGCCTGAGAATGCTGGGGAGCCTGCGGTAGCGGAGGGGTTGGCAATCGTGGTGTTGCTTGGGTTGAGTACATTGTCAAGTACGTGAACGACACCGTTGCTGACCAACACATCTGGAGTAACGACCTTTGCGCCGTTGACAAAGACCATGCCGTTGTTGATGGTTACAGTCAAGTTTGCGCCGTTCACGGTGGGCAGAGAAGTGCCATTCATCAGGCCGGAGCTGTAACCTACAGCGCCCTGAACCACGTGGTAGGTAAGGATGCTGGTAAGGTCCGTGGTGCTGAGGTTGCCGAGACCAGAGCCAATGGCCTGGAAAGCTGCGTTTGAAGGCGCAAAGATGGTGACATCCTTGAGACCGTTCACGGTGTTGACGAGGTTGGCGCTGGTGAGTGCGCCAGCCAACGAAGACAATCCAGCAGCGATAGCAGTGTCAGACGGGCTTTGGGGCAGCGTTAGGACAGAGTCGATGATGTGGATGACACCTTTTTGAAAATCAGTATACGGATCGATTGCAATTGTAGCGATGCCAGCTTACCACCAGTGAAGTTGACGTTCTAAGAATGGTTAGCTTATGCATGAATGCGGGCTAAAGTGTTACTTACGGCTGTCGTGACAGTCGAGTTATCGAGGAGTCCGCTGAAGAACTTGACGTTGTCGCCGGTCTTGATAGCGTTCACTCTCTGGCCGCCAGTGACCTATGCAGTGTCAGCGCTTAAGCACAAATTTCCAAGGCATGGAACATCACTCACATTGGCGTATGTCTCGTTCGTAAGAAGAGTTGGGACGAACGTGCTGGTGTTGGTGATTGCCGACGCGGGAACCGCACCTTGGAGAACGTGGTACTGAAGCAGGGCAGTGAGCATGCCAGGGTTGGCCGTGAGGGTCGACAGGGTAGCATTTGGGACTTTGCCGAAAGCACTGTTAGATGGCGCGAGGATGGTGATGTTCTGGGCCGAAGACAGCGCTGAGACGACACCTGGTACCAAACCAAGCACTGAGGCCAATTGAGACAATTCCGCAGTCGAATTCAAAGCCTGCGCCAGAGTCGGTGTCTGTTGCGCGAAGGCATGGCCAACAAGGGCGAGGACGGAGAGCTGCTTGAAATGCATTGTTGTTGAACAGTGCGTGATGGGACAAGAAGCTTTGGGTTTTTCGATGCCAAGAATGTATGACAATTGGTCGTGGAATGTGAAGACCAACAGGTGGGATACTGAGTTTATATGTGTTACTCTGCAGCACCGCCATGCGTGTCCAAGCGCACAACAACAAACGCTGTCGGGCCGCTGGTCGCAGCGGCGCACTCTAGCGGCACGGTAGTATTCGCTTACAGGACAAACTCGGTCATCTTACGCCGGGTGGTGGCATCAAAGACTCTGCCCAGTGGAGGCGTCGAAACTCATTGCCAAGGAGGCTAGGTATGATGGAGAGACATTGACATGACGCGAGTATCGTGACACGGCCTGAAACTGGGGCAGGGTTATTAAGATGTCATAATTGAGGCTGTGTATGAAGGCTCTATCACTGGTGTGCTGCTCTTTTGCAGTCCAAATATTGGTGCTTCCTTTGTGTACCACCTGCAGCGTCCAATTCGTTCTTATTGGATGGTGACATGCAAATCTGCATCTACAGCTGTTGAGAGTTGTCATACCAATGGAAAAGTCATATGGAAGACCATTGAGATCCAATAGCATAAGATGAAGTCCAATTGAATGGTTCCTGGGCGCCGAAGATCCGTGAAAGGTGCTGTTTTGTGGGGTATGTAACCTTGGCATGCAGGCTGGAGCGTATCCAGGACCCTCTTGAAGAATACGGTAGTTTAGCCCAGGCGCGTGCAAACCGCTTTTCCCTGAACATACGATGCACGCATCGAACATTCTTGCAGTGGATCGAAATGTGCTCGGCTAAAACGACCGGTGATTGAGCAGTGCTGGGGTTCACTGCCAAGGTGTGGAGTTGGTGATTTAGTCCCGGAAGGTG
>Ga0265798_10000371_pt1 | contig 80032 bp, 117 predicted proteins | sample P3T30metagenome_FD_192430 | JGI IMG/M metagenome (GOLD analysis project Ga0265798, IMG submission 192430) | Plant litter microbial communities from East Loma Ridge, Irvine, California - P3 T30 | ecosystem: Environmental > Terrestrial > Plant litter > Unclassified | place: USA: California... | reverse complement strand
ATGAGGATGCCAAGTGCAATGTTCATATAAGTATAAGATGTCTACACTACTCATCTATGAAATCCCAAAGAAGACCAACATAGCCATCTACCACCTCCTTGTAAAGTCTTTCCCTCTCCTGAGCAACATGAGCTGGACACATTCCAAAAGAGATCACTTGAGAGCTGAGCATTGCTCTGAGAGACCTGACAATAGATCTAGACTGTCAGGAAGCAATGGGGTAAGGACTTACTTGATAGGAAGGTTGTCTCTGAAATGATCACTGATCTGAGCAGTGGCAATCATGTCTAGATGAGTATCCAGCATTGCTTTGGTGGCAAGCCATTTGTCTTTGTTACTTGACATGTTTATGCTTGAGAAGATGGTAGAAAGTGGATGGAAAAGTCGAAAATTGGAAGGGGTGCAGCCCTATATATATGTGTTCAGCAGACGACACCATACGATGCGATACGACTAATAACGATGCGATACGATGCGACACGACTAATAACGATGCGATACAATGCGATACGACTAATAACGATGCGATACGATGCGATACGACCAATAACGATGCGATACGATGCAATACGACCAATAACGATGTGATACGATGCGATACGACCAATAACGATGCGATACGATGCAATACGACCAATAACAATGCGATACGATGCGATATGACCAATAACGATACGACATGATGTGAGATTGATCTTCAGGTTTGGAGTATATATACATGCAATCCTTTTTCCCCTCGTCTCCTTTTTTAATACTTCAACCATCTTTACTTTTGATTCTTACTTCTGTTACAATGATTGATTCAGACATTGGCTTCACAGCTTGCAGATCTCATTGTAATGAAGGCAGCAATCCAGACAACAACGGTCACAAGTCTCGACAAGCGTTGTACAAGTTGAAGAAAACGGATAGGATAGCTGCCAAATATGTTCAAGGTAAGTCACTTGACACTATGAATGCTCATGACGCTGACATGACTTCAAGAAGTTGTCTCTTCTACATATCCCGATCATGTCCAAGCCCGATACTGCTATCGACCCCGACACAATACAGCGCATATCGATCTTCAAGTGTTCAACTTGCTCAAGGAGCACGCTCTACTGCCAAAGGCTCCTCAAGTCCTCCGACCAGACGCAGATATTTTGATCCCATCCACTGCTCCTGGCAACAGTTGCTCTCGTCCCAAATACTGGCTAATCAAGAAACGAAACCTTCTCACCAATGATCACGTGGATCGAATTATCCAAGCTCTTGATGCTGCAAATCAAGTAGGATGTCGACCTCACATTCATGGCGCCGAAAGATCAGACGGATTCTCAGCCTTCCATGCTGGCGCATTCATGAAGCCATCTGCTACAAAGCTTTTGCCCTGGGTCTCAAACGATACTGTCCAGCCACCATCTTCGGCAGGACCAAAAAGTCAACAACAATCAGCAATACGCATGGAAGCCATGGTGAAGTTATGTATGGCAATCGATTCCGTTCTCAATACAAGGGGTCAACGGGTGCTCAAAACTCACGATCCAAAAGCTTTGTCTCGGTCCCGGCAACTTCACAATACTATCCGCTCTCAATCACACAATGTGATTGATTATGGCCGCCTCCAATCACACCCTGTGCCACCCAACACTCTTGGAGATGTTTCAAAGGTCTTACGATTTGGCAACCTTGGAACTTGTGTTGCCATTGGCCGGGGCCAGTCAGAGAAGCTCCATCTTGACCTGAACGACACCAACACCCTCTATACAAGTATCATGGTTCTTGGCGACAGGGCAAAACAGTGGAACACTAGCCGTCACCAGGGCTCCCTTTACCTTCCTACGCTTGGGGTACTAGTACCAATGAATATTGGAGACATGGTATTCTTCAATGCGTCAGAGTTACCTCACCTAGTCATCAAATTGGATGAAGCAGAGAGGACTTACAGGACGGTGGTCACCACCTTCAGCTGCGCCCATCTGTCTGAGGTTCTGGAACACCCTCCTGCCTTTTGTCTGCCGTGGTTGAATGTGTGATAGCAGAAGTACTGGAAAATGACGCGTCATAGTATGTGTTTGATCGAAACTTTTCATGAATGGCATCTGATCATCGATGCAGTATTCACAACTCCACTGGTGTTTCAACCTCCAAAATACCCACCCCCGTACATGCCTGTCAGGGCCAAGTCAGGCCCCGGACAGTGCTGCAAATGTGATAGACTCTACAGCGACCTTCTTGAACACATCACTAAACGACACCAAACTGATCGATTCAATCAACATGAAGTCGAGGAGTACGGCCTAGTTGCATGTGTCTGCGGGAGAGTAGTACGGAATAGCAATGGACTGGCAAAGCACCATGCCAGATTTGGTTGCCTCTCAGCCCAAGGTACACCCCAACGGGTTCTACTTCAACGATCAGTTGGCATGTCAACCCTCACCTCTCTTCCATCTGAAGCTCTGCAATCTCGATACTCCCAACATCAACAACCCTCAATACATTCGGCAGCATTCTCCTCTGCCTTGACATCCTTGACACCGTCTGTTGCTTCCCGTCAAACAGTCAGACCGGTCAATCTTGATGGGAATCCTCTTATGCCGCTTTCATCAAGGAGTTCAACCGCTGTGGCTTCAAGTATCAGTATGGGTTGTGAGGAAGAGGAAGAGCTGGAAGTTGTGGAAGAAGTGGAAGACGAGGAGATGCTGGAGAATACTTGGGTAGACACTTGGTCAGAAGGAGGAGGAGCAGATGGACTTTCAACATACAGCCTGGCCGTGAGTCATCCATCTGCCTATCAGTATTGACCGAGTAGCAATCCTCCCTATCAGCTGGTACACCATCTCCGGCTGTTTCCAGCCCAAGACATCTACAGGGAGAAGACAATGATCCAATAGATGGCAACAACCAGGCAATACCATCTGGGTCAGAGTATGTTGCATCCTCAACGTCATCTATCCCCAATCTCGACCAGGCAGTATCAGAAGCCGACAATGGAGATCTTCTTGACTGGTCGCCATCACCAAGAGCTTCCCCGGTCCCTGCCATTGCCAACCTGGATCTGCCATATGCTGGGGAGTTCTCCACCCTTCTAAACTTGTCGGCGAATAGCCCTGCTGTCAATGGCCTTGATCCCCACCCAGTGGATGTTGATCGATGGGAGCTGGTTATTTCACCGGCAGAATATCTGCTTCGATTCAAGGATACTCTTGCCACAGTACAACTCATCAGCCGAGCTCCACTCCGAAGACTCCACACAACCTATCATCGTGGACCAGGGTTTGACCGATGGTTGCTCCTTGCCCAAGCCAACCATCAACTTTGGGTTGACCCTCGATTCAAGGACCCTTTCTTTGCGCACCTTGACGGATACCAAGTTGCCCAACCCGGCCAAATCCCTCTTCAAGCCAGCCAAGGCAACGTCCACCTCTCCACCTCAGTCTTCATCCATTGCCTCAGTGCAGCAGGTTGTGATACAATCAGACTCAAGGCATACGGCCAGAAGACTCCAATCAATCAAAGGTTTCTTGTCCGTGAACCAGCCGAGGTTGATCATCGATGGGCCATACACAATGAGTGGGATATTGGCTGTACATTTGGCTCGCCCTATATATGGTTGTTTGCAGGGAAGGACGGAAGGCAGCATGGCATGGAACATTACAGCATGCTTGTACCAGGATCAGGAAACTTTGGGACCGTCAACATCAAGGCAATCCATGGTGGTCGGCACTTTACCGTCAAGATGTATCCTCGATTAGTCCATCTCATCAAGTCATTCAACAGCCGCCTCCAAGGATCTATTCCAAAGACCCTCCAAGGTGTCCGCAACCAAGCCGCCAGTGCTCTACGGATGATACATAGTCTTACCAGCAAGGATGTGAATGCCATTGGGGGCTTCAGAATTGAAGTCACGGTCAAAGCCAAGAGTCTCCGAGAAGCTCATCGACTGGTCAATGCAACCAACTTCCTCAATCCTGGCTACTGGCTTCAAAGCGATGAAGAGACAAGTGCTCGTAGGGGGGTCACTGCAATGCTGGTCACTAGGGAAGGGCTCCTTGCCAATGCCAACTGGGTACACGATCAAGCCACCCAAGCCAATGTTTTCCTGGGCACCGCATCTGACAAGCCCTCAAAGGAACAGGTTCAGGCTATAGTTGACATCTTGAATGCGCTGGGATGGAATGCTGGGATCCGACGGCCAACCAAGTCACTTGATCCTGATGCCTGGTGGCACTTGACCCCATCCTCCGATAGGGCCAAGGTATTCCAAGAACTTGTTGAAAAGTACCAAACCGATGACGACATCAAGAATCTCTTTGCCCTGGCCAAAGAAAGTGCGGAGTACAATGCGCTTCCCTGCAAAGCAGATCCTGGGAACCCAAGTCACCGGTATCAGATTCATGGCAGGACTCCTTTCCGGGTGCGATGCTCTTCAAGAGGTTGCCAGAGCAAACTTCAAAGGTCAGCCCTGGTCCATTGGATTGCCGAGCTAGTGCAGAGTGGCGTGATTGATAGGTTGAAACTGGGATTGTGATTGGCAGAGATCCATTAGTAGGAATTGGGTTTTGGTGGCGGTAAGCTTTGGGGGTCAGTTACCGTGAGTTTGCTTTTTGGTGACAAGTCTTTCTACATCAAGCATATACTGATGCATGCAGAATATCCTGGCTCCCCTCGTCTTTGGCTACCAGGATATATCACTCTCAACAGCCAGAGTTTGATGCATGGAGTTGGTCGACGGTTCTTGAGACTTGGATTTTGGTCCCGGCTTTGGGGGTCAGTGACCGTGAGTTTGCTTTTTGGTGACAAGTCTTTCTACATCAAACATATACTGATGCATGCAGTATATCCTGGCTCCCCTTGTCTTTGGCTACCAGGATATATCACTCTCGACAATCAGAGTTTGATGCATGGAGTTGGGCGACGGTTCTTGTGACTTGGATTTTGGTCCCGGCTTTGGGGGTCAGTTACCGTGAGTTTGCTTTTGGGTCATAACTTCTTCCCCAAACCACCTGGACACTTTCTGATGCCAGTGTTGTGTTCCCGTTGTATTTCTGAGCCAGTATATGGTGTTGTATGCATGCATGGATTTCGGTCAACGTCCCCCCCCCACCCCAGAATGGGTATGTAACCCCCTAACCCTATGTGATACGCCGGGTGGGAGGCTGAGGGGATCCATCTTCGAACATACAATGGTACAATGGTAAAAGGGACGGATTCGGTCAAGTCTGTCGGTGTCTTGGCTCCGCTGTGGTCATTGCATGGTAGAGCCTCACAAGTACACGCAACGCCAGGTCGGTCCGAGATGGCGACCTCAGACTCCCATCAATACATGCTTATTTTACCCGCTTGTCACTCTCGACCATCGACTCCCGCAGAGCACATTTCCGCAAAATCATGGCATCGTGAAGCCAGTATCGTATCCACCAAGTCCGATGTTGAGGTGTGGCTGCAGGATCGTATCTAGTAACGCCTGCAGTTCGGGATCGACTTGAGTCAGTTCCGCATTCCCGATCCCGATGTCAAAGTCGAAATTGTCCCTGTCAAAGCCGTCGGAAGCATGGCCTGGGCGGTGACTGGATGCATACAGGTCTCCATTCTCCTCGTTATATGGGCTGTAGTCGGGGTGTATAGGATCGACGTTGATCGCGGCTGCAAGAGTAGGGTTGCACTGACGTTCGCTGGGGTAGAGCTGCTGATGGCTAGTGTTTAGCTGAGGGCATGACGGATGACACGCACCGAAAACCACTGCTCGAAAGGACCGGCCGGGAAGCATCAGGGTCCACCGGTGAAGACGTGGGTCGCTGGGTATATGTCGAATAACGATGGGTGGTGTCCGAGTGGACTGCAAGTCCCCGTTTCCCTTTTCCGAGTCCCACACTCGCGCTGGAGAATCCATAATCCTCCCTCAAGCCGTCAAGAAGCATACCTGCTTGCTCCGCAGCCGGCCAAGATGCCGCGATGAGTTTGAGAAGATCTGAGCACTCGTCCACCCTCGCCAAGGATTCGGATTCTTGTTTCGAGTTGGAGCGTGCACTGGCGAGGGATAGCAGATGGGTCGTTCCGGCTACGAAGCAGATTTGTAAAGCAGTAGGCGGAGAGAAGCGCAGATCATGATATGTATGCCAGATTCGCAATAGGTCGATGACTTTGATAGCAGCGTGATCGCATTGCTATCATCAGCATGCATTCTGTACCATGACATACCTTGACAGCCCAGGCTACATGACCAGACTGGGAAGTTTCCTTTTCTTCCGACAGATCACTGGTCGATAAACCCGCGAATGGACGATAGAATGGTCGGTAAAGTAGGATGATTAACCATGCATGGGACAAGTGTATCATTAGGATGTGAGGAAGCGCATTGATCGGCGAATTAATGTCGAGCGATATCGAAGACGGTAAATCCACAAGCCAGTGCTCTAGGGCGATACTGGGAATCAGCATCACCATTGTGTAAAGCCATACCCAATATCTGAGATAGCTGCAGTTCGTTGTCGTTTTGGTATATCCGCCTTGATACCGTACCTACCTGTTATTGACATCGACGACATTCGACTTACAATGTGTTCATGATCCGTTCTCCAATCAACATCAATTTGACGGTATGTACAAATGTGGTGCTCAGCATACCTGGCTGTGTTGGAAGCAGCCCTCTTGTCTCCCGGATCATTGGACTCCACTCCAGTAGATCTAGCCCAGGATCGATGACAGGAAGCCTAGTAGTGTACGCCGGGGTACTCATAGATCGGCCAATATACGGTGCCCATACAGCCTCTTGGACAAAGATCGTCCAGAATGTCGTGTTCCGCTGATGAGTCAGCGAGGCACAATGATCCACTTACTTCTTTTGCTTGCTCAATAGGGATATGACCTCGGTCTAACAAATGGGTAGATTCGGTGTTCAATCCGACTAGAGTCAACATGTATCGCGCACGAGGCACTCACGAGCGATGCCGCACCTCAGTGCCATCCCAATGTAAAGCCATCCCAGATTGTGCTCTGCCCCGAGACTATGGTAGCTGGCAATATGTGCAAAAGCTTGTACCGTTGCAACCGACGGTGTCATACCTTCCTCCTCGATGAAGCTTTTTGCTTGGGCGCTGAAAATCGCCCTGGTGGATGAAAGGCGAAGGTAGGGGTGCTCGCTGAGCCCAAGCGCGATGGCAAGGATGGCGTTATGCAGCATAGGCGAGTAGTGAGGCGTTTGTGGATAGGGATATGTCAGCGCAAGGGCCATGTCGTGTTTGAACAGCGATGGGTTTGATCGCATGCCTGCATTCAGCAAATGCTTTGTGTAGTGACATACCCCAGCACGCATAATAACCAAAGAAACGATCCAAGCACTGATCGTGATCCGCCTGGGAGAGTGAGATCTCCGCCGGAAGGTAACGGGAGTGCCCAGACTGAAGTGGACCACGAGATGAAGGCGAGGGATAGATAGTGAGTCCGTGAGAATGGTTGCGCGAATGCTTGCCGAGATGACGAAAAGCAGATGTAGGTCCGTGTAGGTATACGTTGCCATCCTCGCGCTCGACCTTAAGATCAGTGAGTATATCCTTAAATGTCAAGGCATTGCGGTATACTCACCAAGTGATCAAGAGAGAGGTCTCGCGGCTGATCGCCGTCTTCCACTCCACTTCCACGATCCCTCTCCTGCGTGACATCTCTGATCCCTTCCATAGTTTGCCGCTGGATTCCAGTAGACTCCGCATCAATCCCATGCTCTTTCAATAACCGCTCCAAATAATCCACTCTTGTGATCAGAGCTTGAACCTGCTGCCGGGGGAGGGGCTTTCGGTAGTCTTCACGGCTATCCCATTGGCAGTCATCCTAGAAGTCAGCTTCGATCAAATGTGGATGCTTACCTTGTATACACCGCAGGTACCACATGAGGGTCGCACGCCATCACACTTGACTCGTCTGATGTCGATCAGTCGCTTGAACGCTGTTTTGAATAGAGAGCCTACCTGTCGCGGCAATTGTCGCAAGCCTTTTGAACATTGGTCCGCGCTCGCTTGCGCGTTCCCCGGCCGACTGACTGAGGTTCACTGGGCGTACTCATGCCGTTAGAGTGAATGCGATAGACGGTACATCGGTCATCAATCACGAAAAACAATGCAGAGAAGATAAGAAAGCGAGTCAGGGTCAGGGTAACTTTAACGCTGCCTTCATTTTTGTGGCAGTCAGTCTCCTTGAACCAGTAAGGGATGACATCCGTTTGCAGCCTTCAGTTACATCGAACTCTTCGTCTACAAAGTGTGCATATATCTACCTGTCGATTCTCCCGCGAGGAATACTCAAGTTCTTTCTTTTACCCCCATTTTGACTACCTCACACCGATCCCGAGTTGTCCGCACATGAAAAGGGACTGCTGATTGCCCCGGTTGCATACGACCTTTTTATGCTCACGGCTGCCGCCCATGTTCCAGTCACCATAATGAAGAGGCCAGCGAGGATGAGGAACACGTTCAGCGCGACGAGTGATCTGTAGTATATAGATTTATTCGTCTTCCGGAATCGCCAATTGTCGTGTAGCCACATCCATCCGTTCGAGGTCATGCACATGAATGCGCCGAGCAACGCGCCGATCAGAGAAGTCAAGTCTCCAAAAAAAGGGATTGCTGAGATCAGTGAATCGAACGAGGAGGTTGCTCACCCTCTGCTAGGATGAATGAACAAGTCACGCAACCTCCGACAATTCCAAGCCAGACCGCCCAGTGAATAAAAGAGTGTCCCGCCAGGTGCTCGGATCCACTACTCGGTCAGCACTGCACGGACACTCCCAATGGAACTTACCGTAGCACGCGCACGAAGATCATCTTCGCACCGACGTGAGTGTAAATTGTGACAGAAACGAACAAACCGGGCAGTGCGATGCCGTACGCGACCTTCTTGACAATGACCCCAGCCGAGCCCAAAGCTGGGTTCGCAAGGTATTGACCACAATAGTAATAGACCACGATTCCGATGGTCAAATAGGTCATCGTGACAACTGTTTGACAAGTGTAAAGAGCGCGATTGTAATCTTGTGGCCTTCGCATTTCGCCAATGACGTTGAAGAATGCAGGCGTCCCAGAATAAGAGAAGACAACGGTTGATACGGCAGCCATACCACCCAAAAAGGTGCCGCTAGGGTTGACCGCGGCAATATTCTTATCCCACGGTCCGGTCTGAGGTGCCGCAGAAGGTCGATCTTGGATTCCCACGGCGACAGTGATGGTCAAAATGGCGGCCATGACGGAGACGAATCCGATCCAGCCTAGAATAGAAACCTTGTTCAACGTCTGGATGGATGCCATTGCGAAAGTACCGACCATAGCCTGTTGATCAGATTCGGCAACGCCGAGTCACTCACGACGACGACCCAGACGACGGTGCATGTGGCGTGTGTCGTTATGGCATTGAAGGCGATTGATATGGCGACAAATCCAGAGCCAGACAGGAAGATCATGAACATTGGGTACGCGATAGAAAATAGTTCCCTGCCCCATCGACCGGCAAGGACGTAACCAACCCCATCCATGCTGTATACTTCCGGATGATTCTTTTTGAATGTGCCGACAACATGACCGGACCAAGTGGTGAGTAGTCCGATTACCAATATGACTAAGTTTCAACGCTAGTCTCGTGAGCGCAAGTCAAACGACTCACTGAGAGAACCGGGCACACCTCCAGTCGCAGACAGCACCGTTGGCATAGCGAGAACTCCTAGCGCAATGATCGTTTTCAGCATGATAATCGTGGCTTTAATCCTAGTGAAATCAGCAATGTGATCGTGTGGCATGAAGGCTCAACTTGCCAGCCAACAGACTTGTAATGGACTTGGCCCTGCTTATACTCTCCAAATACCGCGTCATACTCAGGCCCTCCTCGGGGGGCCTCTTGAGATTCGACCGAAACATCGTGAGAGTAGCTGTAGTTTTTGTCGGACTTGTCTTCGTCAGTCATCTTGGAGTCCAGCTAGATTGAGATGAAGGGGGATCGTCAGCATCGGCAACGGTCTTATGAGCTCTTTATCCAACGATAAGCCACAAATCCGTCCATTTTCCGGGGAGTTGGGAGCGGCGCAGATCTGTTCGTAAGCGTTCCTCTAAGCGAGATATTTACCCTGAGTTGCCCCTCAATCAGCTGCGGGGTTAGACCTGATGATAAGCTCGAGGGGGATGCTTGGTGAGTGCGCCTGCAGAAGGCCACCAATGACGATACGGTTCGCATCTGATGCATATATCTACGAGTACAGCTTGGCATTCGCCTCATCTACCGCCGCTCGTGCGGCTGTGACGTTCTCCCTACAGCTCTTGAAATCTGAATGAAGGCAGAGCGTGAATGGTCCATTGGAAACCCCGACATCGATGGGTGTGTGGTCGACGGCAGGTATCAGTCCATCGATGGCGAGACTCTTAGTTGCAGCGTAAATTTCCTCCGAAGTGAGCTTACGGCTGCCGGGGACTCCGAGCAACTTTCCATTGGCATCATAGTTGACATCCACAAAAGCTTCCGGGACGAAGGGAATCTCATACTTCCTAGCCATCTTTTCGTGCAGTGTGTTTGGCATACCGTAGACCGGGACCTTGAAATGACTCATGGCTCGGAAGGCAGCGTCACTGATCTGCTCGTCACTTTGCATCACGATGTACTGGGGTTCAGATATAGTCACAGACCAGCTTCGAGCAACTTACCCACATGCCATGCGGTTTGATATGATTTAAAGGCATCCTCGCCTGATCAAGGAATGCTTTCAAAGCGCCAACCTGAAATAGCCTGGTGAGTGAGACCAATTTTCCTCCAATCAAATGCTTACATTTCGGCGTAGACCTGTTCTGAACTCATAGCGATCATTCTTCTTCCGAATCCAACCTTATCTGGAAAACCAGGGTCTACGATTAGCTGGCACATCTGCGTTAGACTCAACATCAACGTACGAGCTCCCACTTTGATGCCATACTTTTGAGCGAGAGCTACAGTCTTTTGCATTGTCACCGGATCGCCTGCATGCCCTCCACATGCTACATTCGCCGCATCTATCATGGGCATGAGCTCTTCGTCAGGCCCACCTTCCCAGAGTCCAAACGCCTCTCCGCAATCCACGTTGATCTCGATCTTGCGAAGGAGAGTGGAGCCCGGTGACCCATGAGTAACAGTTTCGGTGGTCATGCTCGAGATTCAGGTGGAACAAAGTAGGAGTATGTCGCACAAAATCAAGTAGAACGTGACGAGTTTACACGGAGAAGCCCCTAAGCGAGTTATCGGACCCCGGAAAACACCCGGAGCAATAGATACCGGACTCCTATAACCGCCGATAGTTCCCCGCACTCATGCAATCATTACCTCCAACTATGTCTTCTTCAACCGATACATTCACCGCGATACGCAAAGTCCTGATCGCAAATCGGGGCGAAATCGCGTGTCGCATCATCAAATCATGTAAAGAGCTCAGGCTGGCCAGCGTTGCAATATACACTCCTGCAGATCGAACCAGTGCGCATGTCAGTTTGGCGGACGAAGCATGGCTCCTTCCTGGACCGGACCAGTCAGCGTATATTGAAGAGGATGCGGTGCTTGCGATAGCGCGTAAAAGTGGATCTCAGGCAGTTATTCCGGGATACGGTGAGTCGACATCGTGAAAGAGTGCTCATGATAGGATTTTTGTCCGAAAACGAGGCTTTCGCAGAAAAGGTCGCAGCAGCGGGTCTAACATGGGTAGGCCCCTCTGCGGAGGTGATTCGCAAATTTGGTTTGAAACATACCGCCCGAGAACTCGCGTTGCAATCAGGTGTATGTGCAATCCACATCGACAATGTTGACAGTAGGTTCCGGTCATTCAGGGAACCGACTTGTTGTCGTCGGCAGAAGACGCCTTGGTCGCGGCCAACGAGATCGGCTATCCAGTAAGTGAGCTGTGTGCTCCAGGACAGTGTCTTGCTGAGGATTTAGGTGATGCTCAAAGCCACAGCTGGGGGTGGTGGAATGGGTCTTCAAATTTGTCATGAAGCGTCTGAGATCGCTGCGGCATTTGCGTCGGTCGAGGCTCGAGGGGCAACACTATTCAAAAATACCTCGATGTTCATGGAGAAGTACGTCGCCAAGTCTCGCCACGTCGAAGTCCAGGTATTCGGGAATGGGATGGGTGGTGCTGTGCATTTCGGTGAACGAGAATGCAGTATTCAGCGCAGGCATCAGAAGGTTGTGGAAGAGTGTCCATCACCCTTTGTCCATGGCCGCCCAGGTGAGTGGAAATCTTGGAGGGCGTCGCGCTGAAGACCAGGTATGCGAGAGAAGCTCACTAGCTGCGCAGTCGCACTCGCCAGCAATGTCAGCTACTCCAGTGCGGGGACTGTCGAGTGAGTACTAAACAGATTACACTATAGTATCATTGACATCTAGGTTCTTAGTCGACGACATTTCGGGCGAGTTTTACTTTCTCGAAATGAAGTGAGTGTTTGCGTGTGCCCTCAACTAACAACAGTACTCGACTCCAGGTTGAACACGGTATCACCGAGATGTGCTACAATGTAGATCTTGTCGGTCTCATGCTGCGACAAGCGGAAAAGCAGGCCAGAGGTGACGGAGGCATTGCGTTGGACCAGCTACTCGCGCTGCAGATCTCTGCCCCTGTAGGCTTTGCTATTGAAGCTCGAGTGTACGCCGAAGTCCCATCACGCGATTTTGCTCCTTCGCCTGGACTTTTGCAGTTCGTGGAATGGCACCAAACATCAGGCTCACGAGTGGATACCTGGATCACCTCTGGCACCAACATATCGCCATTCTACGATCCGATGATTGCCAAAGTCATGGTGTGGGATGGGGCCTCGCATGATGGAGCGGTTGATCAAATGCTGGATATGTTGCGACACTCGAAAGTTCAAGGATGTCCCACCAACTTTCAGTATCTTTCGGCAATAGTTTCATCAACCGGGTTCCGACAGGGCGACACGACAACTGCTTTCCTCACAAGCAGTTTTATGAAATTCGTTCCGCAAACGATCGACGTTATTTCCGGCGGAGCGTACTCCACAATCCAGGACCTACCCGCGAGACTTGGTGTCGGCCATGGTGTCCCCGAATCGGGACCGTTAGATTCTGTATCGTTTCGACTGGCTAATATCCTGGTCGGAAATCACGAAAACACCGAAGCTCTGGAGATCACTCTGATGGGGCCAGAGCTTCTTTTCAATATTCCGGCAGTCATCGCGGTGACAGGTGGGAAGATAAGTTGCAGTATCAACGGGGAACCTGTCGACACCAATTCTACCCTGGTCGTACCGGCAAACGCCATCGTAAAGCTGGGTGTGGTTAGCAATGGGTGTCGATCTTATTTGGCTGTGAAAGGCGGCTTTCCCAACATACCACTATACCTTGGTTCGAAAAGTACCACGACTACGTTGAAGTTGGGCGGCTATCAAGGTCGTCAACTAGTCGCAAACGATAGCCTCGATTTGGACGAGCGCTCAACAACCTGGGCAGAGAGCGCGATCATATTGTCGGTTCCCGCTGAGGCAAGACTTGACAGACTTTGGAGCAGCACTTGGTCGATATATGTGATGCCGGGCCCACACGATGATCCCGAGTTCTTGACAGATGACGGTAAGTCCTTTGCAACACTTTTAAGCTCAGATTAGACCGTCAGGCGTTGTACAACAGCCCTTTCAAGATCACGCACAACGCGACACGCAGTGGGTATCGGCTGAAAGGGCCTGCCCTGCAGTGGGCGAGGGATGACGGAGGAGAAGGGGGAAGTCATCCAGCAAATGTGATTGATGAGCCATACCCTTACGGCGGGCTTAACTGGAACGGAGATGACCCAGTGATCTTGCCCTTGGTATGTTCTGCAAACCATCAGCGGCTGACTTCAGGACGGACCGATGACTGGTGGTTTGGTGACAACCTGCACGGTGGTCAAGGCCGACTTTTGGCGATTGGGGCAGTGTCGACCCGGAGATACAATCCACTTCAAACGTATCAGCTGGGAATCTGCCTTGAGATTGCGCCAGCGTACCGAGCACTATCTGTCATCGGTCAAGGATGGAGAAACGGTCTCTCTAGTAGATGTGTCTCTTCCCGATGAATGGGAGGACACGGTACTCGCTCGGATTCCGAAAACACCCACTACCGGGGAGGTCGTCTTCAGACAATCTGGGGACAGCTATCTGCACGTCACCTATGGACCTATGGTTTCTAGTGCCCTCACACGAGCTCTTGTACAGTACAGGGTCAAGCGAGTACAGGACATGAATGATATCATCGAGGTGACGGGAGCCGTCAGATGTAAGTCGGAGCAACCTACAGCGTTGACGGATAGCATATCACGTCCAATTCGATCCGCTTGTGATAACTCGGAAATCCCTCATGTCACGCTTGGTGGACCTCGAGCACAGTCTCACCGGATTTTCCGAGTCAATTCCTAGTCGGGTCTTCCGATTCCCAATCTTGTTTGACGATCCACTAGCCAGGGCTGCCATCGACGAGTACATCACCACATTAAGGAACTCGGCGGTGTATCTCCCTGATAACGTCGAGTACGTTGCCAAAGCAAACGGGTTGGAGAACTCGTCCGTTATCAAAAAGAGCTTAGCGAGTTGCCGCCAGCTGGTTGTAGGGATCAGTTTCCTCGCTGGCATGCCATTCATGCTACCTTTAGACCCCAGGTACGTAAACCCCTAAGTACAGTGGACCTAGCTGATAATCAGGCTAGTCTACGTCGCCCAAAAGTACAATCCAGTGCGGGCGACCACGGCCGAGGGAACGCTCGGTATCGGAGGACCGCTCACTGTCAGTGAGTCTTTAAGGATAGCTCTGTCTGACAGGTAGTCTACCCTCTCGCCTCTCCAGGAGGTTACCAGATATATGGTCGAACGTTGTCGCCTTGGGATGTAAGCGTTGTCGTATGGTATCAACTGATGGTAGACCTACGCGTCAAAGCCTGGTTTCAACAAACCATGGCTCCTGAGGGAGTTTGATCAAGTCGAGTTCTATCCTGTCAAGCAGCAGGAATTCGACCAGATCAATGAGGAATTCAAAGCGGGACGATATCGTCTGGAGTATGAGGAGACGAGTTTCAAGCCCGCAGAGCACTCCACCTTTTTGTCATCCATAAGTGCGGAAACCGAAGACTTCATCGTGAAACGGAATGAAGCGACAAAACGAGTTGCGAATCAGGAGAGAGTACTGCTGGCCGCATGGCGATCGCAACAGTCCACCGAGGACGCTGCAGCGATCGGCGGAGGAGAGGGTATTGAAGTCGTGGCCCCCATGCCAGCTTCGGTGTGGAAGATACTGGTTAACGAAGGAGAAGTAGTCAAAGATGGACAGATCCTGGTCATCCTAGAAGCGATGAAAATGGAAATCCGTGAGTGACCAAGATTGGATCTTGCTGAGATCAGCGATACGCGCGGATATGAGTATGGATGGCCGGGCTGTTGGCCGAATAGGTGTCCAGCCAGGGACTCTGCTTGAGCCTGGTCAGGTCTTGATGTTTATCAAGGAGTGAATGTGTACCCTATGATTTCATGACGCCGCCAAGATACTAGTCAGATTCCAGGCTAGCTTCGATTGTACCAAGACTCTTTCCATCACAATCCCCTCGGCATTCTTGATCCCTGTGGTGGCTGAGATCGGGAACGGAAGTCCTCGGCAATCTCATTCATTGTCACCCACTCAACGCCGTCGTGACCGTTGACCCACTGGATGAAACGTTCAAGCATCATCAAGACGTCTAGAATCAGTTTTCGATCCGGACATGAGCTCACGAGGTCGTCCAGACACGTCTGGGTGTAGAGTGATTGGCATGATGAAACCGTCCTTCTCTTCCCGGTAAAGATACTCGAAGTGATCTTTCCACTTCCGCTCAATCACGTGTGCATCGACGAAGCCGTGCGAATTGGGAGAGTCCTTGATGAACATGAGAGGGGGCAGGTCGTCCAGCTGAAATCAGCGAGGTAAAGGTAGCCACTCACGTCCCAGTTTGCCGGGATCTCCACCATGCCAGTAGTCTCTCCTCTTCTCAATGGCTCCATCCACGTTTTTGCCTCTTTCTTGTAATCTATCTTTTTCCATGTATCGCCTGTACGTAGCCAGTAAGGGTGGCTGTCGTGATGGTGGAATGAGTGGTCTACGGTCAGCTTCGCAATGTCGCATATATATGACTCACCGTAGCTGATCCCTTTGTCGAGTAACATTTCGGTGGTTTCCTTGCTCACTTCCCACCATGGAGCCACGCTACCCTGTGGTGGTTTCCCGCAAAAGTCGGTAAGCTGCTGGTAAGTGTGCTCCAGGATATCTCGTTGCTGCTGTTCGTTCATGGCGGTAGGGTTCTCGTGCGAGTAACCATGAAGACCGCTACAGATTAGCGATGTCGACCATGTTACTTACATCTCGTGCCCGGCATCCCTGACTGCCGCCATCTGATCCGGAAACGTTTCCAGACTGTGTCCGGGAATGAACCATGTCGTCTTCATACCGAGCTTCTCGAACAACTTTAGAAGACGAAGTGAACCGACTTCGCCCGCGTACATGCCCTGTTTGCTTAGTACAAGATTCGAGTTTGACGCACCCTTGAGATGTCCCCAGGACTGTCTTCTCCGTTGTACGAGCCGAGCCTGATGTTAGTACGGAGCCGAGGCGAGTATGCTGAGGTCCCACCAGCCAGCTACGGCATCGACATCGACTCCAAATGAGCACAGGATGCGCTTAGAGGGCATTTCGCTTGGTACCGTTGAGTTGATTGGGGTGGGTGCTAATTCGCAAGATGAAGGTGTTGCATGTACTCTCTATTCCACTTCCGCGCGGTTTCCGGTTCCTGAAATCCCGGTGATAAGAGACGCTGGCTCACGTCACTGCGTGAGACTCTGCTATGCAACAGTTTCCCTGCAGCCATTAGTCATAGGAAATCTCCGCTCAGAGGGTAACGAGAAGCTTATGTATAATGACATGAATCGGATTCATCATTGTGGATAGTTTAACTAGACGATCAGGCGCAGAGGAATGTTTAAACTCTCCGTCGTCTGCCAGCTATCAGGCCCTATGCCGATCTTGGATTCTCGGCCCAGCTGATGACTTGTGGCTTCAATGCATGCGTCGTAGCTTTAATGCATGAGATGATTTGTGGCTCAAATGCGTCGCGGCTCCAATGCATGCAATGATTGTGGCTCGAATGTATAGGGTTGAGGGGGCGGAATTAGTATTGACGCGGCGATCTGATACCTCCAACTTTCAACCCTCCGCGCGTATCTCTTTCGATCTCGGCTGCTGGTGCAGTACCCAACGAAACATAGATTGGATTATAGAAGCACTGTCTAACGGATTATCAGGCGAGTCATGCGTAACGTTAACCCGAGAGGATTGTGGATATCCCCCAATTTATCTTGCTTTTTAGCCTGCCGCACCCCGGCAGTAGCGAACATGGATTCGACATCCTCGGCCACCATTGTGGCATCAGAATCGGAAACCTACTCAAGCTATCTCACCTGTAATACGCAGGGTGTGGGGGAATCGAACGGGACCAAATGCGACAGGTGGGTGGACGTGGATTTTTGCAGACCAGAAGAACGGCACAAGTATCTCATGTTCCCTGATAGGTGAGGAGCTGAACCAGTCGACGTCTACCAACACTACATCTCGAAAGCGTGTACAAGAACTGTGAGGTTCACTGAATCGATATGATAGATACATTTAGGGTTTGAACTCAGCTTGGCATTATGTATACATCGTTAAAGCGTTATTCCCAATTTCCTCATCTTAGACATCGACTGTTCGCACAAGCATCATTCTTTGCCTGAAGAAGGCATTGTCCCCGTCTCCTCTATCATCCTACTCATCCCACTTTCTAAAAGCCAGCTTGTACTCTGCCCCGCCGTCCGAGATAGGGTAAATCCACTTCATCCACTGCCCATCACATTCCACCTTGCCGTCTGACATCTCGACGATCTTGACATCCACCCTAGCTGCCCCTTTCCCTTCCACCCACTCTTCCCCATTGAGTCCCGGTCGACCAATCAGCCGGTTCTCCTGAATGTCGATAGGCTCCGGCACAATAGTGTCGGGTCGTAAGTAGTGTACGAACGGGACATAGATAAGAGCAACTCCGTGACCAGGCTCACGATGCTCCCATTCAGGTCGCTTGTCTCGTTCTTCCTCTTGGACAGCTGCGCTTCGCGATGCTTTGGAATTGGAGACTTCCCCTTCGACGCCTAGATGTCCGACGACTGAGCCTGAACCTACCTCCTCTGTAGGTCTCTCGTCTTCAATTTGCTGTCGTTCGGCTAGGGGAGGGATGCGGATGGTGAGCGAAAAGTCTGACGACTTGACGTTGAACCTGAACGACTTGATCTCTCCGGCAACTTCCGATGGGTACGGTCGACACCAACTTTCGATGGCACGGCTGCCCAAGGTGCACAGTGACTTGAAGTCTGAAGGACTGTCGGCCATGAGGTCATCGTCACCGTCGATGTCGTCGTAGGAGAAGACCGACAAATCTTCTGCATTCCAGCCATCGCCGTACTTATGGGTATTGGAAGGCTCGTAGACCCACATTGTGTAGGAAAGAACATTATCGCCATCTATGTGTCAGCCTGAACCTCTAGGAGAACGAGCTGTACCCACCACATGCATTGAGGACCGAGTCCATAGCCTATAGATTAGCATAACCCTGACAATTGAGCGAAAGACGCACCTTTGATGGTTCAGCGTAATCCTTGAAGCCATTCTTCTTGCCTTGAGCCATCCCAAGGAGGGCATTTTTCTTCATGTCGAACGGCGATCCGATCTCACCGATGATAGCTACGAGTGTCAGCACTTGCCGTACCCACTCATGAGACGGGGCTTACTAGGGTATGCGTTGGATGAATCGCCCCCAGCTATGCTCTGATGCTTGCTGGCATCACTCTTGAGCTCACTGAGCTGCTCTCGCATACTCTTCTTGATAGATTGTTCGCCGATTTTGATGGCTCCAAGGATCTTCCGTAGTCCGCGCTGTATTCCAACTGCATCCTGAAAATCAGTTTGTGTGAGATGTCCGAAGCGATGAAACCACGAACAGCATTGAAAAGATGTCGACCTGGATTATGAGCTGACATCGCAAGGTGGATGATCACGACGTACGTTTGCCGAGCATAGTCAGTCCATCGTAATAATGACTGCTTAATGCCACCCGGCCTCTTTTGAGTTCCTCTGGAAGGTTCGCTGGTTCCTTGAAGATGGGAGGGTTCACAAAGGCGATCGCATTCGGATGCGCAGCTCTTATCCCGGTCAGATATCCAGTATAGTGTCCTCTTGCTCAGTTTCATTCACGTAACAGGGAGTGACACATACGGACCCAGAAATTATCCATAAAATCGTCCTTCTGGTCCATATCGCTTCGCTCGAAGTATGATTCGTGTATCGCCTCTCCTGACTTTGGGCTCCACCTGAACCTCAGCATGAGTGAACAAGATGATGAAGACGCTCACACGTTGTGCCCCGCCCATATACAGCCTCCCAATCCCTTCTCGTCCCAAAAGTCCCACTCTTGTCCCATCTCCCATCCCCATCGCTTTTCTGCCGCTTTGGCTTCCTCACGAGTCATCCAAACAGCCAGTCCATTGGGTGGAGTGATGGTGATCTTGTCTAGCTTCTTGGCGCCGAAAGAGGTAAAGTCATAATTCTGGATACCCGAGACAGCCTGACCGTATCCCAGTCGAAGCATCTGTAATGGTGTTGGGCAGGGACCTTTGAGGAAGTCTTGCGATGCTGGAAGCTCGTCCTTGATTGGCATGCCAATGAATCCTTCGTCTGGCTCGTTGAGAGAGTCCCAACCGATAACGCATGTGTCGAGGAGATCACCAGCCTCTTTGAGCGCTTTGGCGAGACTAATGTCAGGTTGTCCTAACTAGTATAGGCTTACTGTCCATACGCCCCGTTAAAATGATCTTGTAGGAATTGGCTGATGGGTAGGCCGTTTAACGTGCATTTCGGAGCGAACACGTCGCCGGCCCAGAACATTGTCTCGCAGTGTCTAGCAGCGAGTCGTCCAGTATTGGTGTTCCAGATCACTACTGATCAGTGATGGTACCAAGAAGGTCTTGCTGCAGAACTCACTATCTGGCCAAGGTCCCGCCTTGCCTTCTTTAGCGGCATTGATACCCTCTTCTCCTCCGAGGCCCTGACTGTCCCACGCCGAGTGAATCACACCTGAACCAGTCTGATGTATACGTCTCGGATTGAGACCAACAGCCTCGAGAGCCCAGTAGGGTGCCCCTGATCCGGAAATGAACCTTGAAAAGACATCCTGATGGGGCGAGATGACTGTATAGTCAGCCAAAGAAGTCGCTAGGAGCTAGGATAGCTTACAGACACGGAAGCCATGTTCTTTGCATTTTCGAATGATGTCGATAGTATACTGTATATAAGATTCATCGTACTCGCCTCTATATACGTTAGCGCTAGGGCGTTCGGCGATCAAGTAGACTCACGGTCCAGCATGTTCCAGAGCTTCCCATGTCACCAACAAACGCAGCGTTGTGAAACCCCAGGCATTCAGTCGTGCCAAGTGGACCTGATATCAGAATGATAGTACTGCAATCAGGTGGTTGACTCACATCGGCCTCATCGAGCGGGAAAGGAGCACCGTTGAACCAGCCTTCGCGTCCCCCAGTTTCGGCTTCATCCCATAGTCCGGCCGACTCGTGCGACTTGACTCCTGCTCTCATCCATCTTCTGTGGTCCCGATGTGCTCTGGATCCGGATGCATCGGGAATGTCGACGGCAGAATAGTGGGGAAATTTCGCTGATGAAGACAAATTGATACCTCGCAGAATGAGCGATCTAGCTGGATGACCTTGCTGGAGAGATGGCTTGAGAAACGCAGAATGGCCGGTAGATATGAGGTCCATGTCGGGCTGAGGCCTGGACATGATGTACGAGTATGAGTCACGAGACGAGGAAGAAGGGTGAGGAAGAAAGATAGGATCAACGATAGAAGAACCAAAGAAGCAATTGAGCTGACAATGACGCGACATGATTATCATTCAGGGGAGTCTCCAATTCGCTGGAATCGATCGGCATGTCATAATACATCGGGGCGTGACTAAATTGATAGCGACGTGTTCCTGCCCACCCGGCGAAAGACCTTGGGTTCTTGCATATCTCGCTCGGCCAGACTGCGCAAGCTTTCACTTATCGACGGACCTTGTACTCGACTGCTGAGACTGCCCAATATTCAATAACACGTCATTGGTCAGGAATATTCTGCTTCACGCGTCACGGCCTTCATGCGATTGCTGACTGGGGCCCTAGGGACCGGCGCGGCCCTCGGCACGGCATTATTAGTCTGGAAAATCGAGGTATGGTTTCGGACCGTTACCATTGTCAGTCTTTCCAGAGTCGTGACTGTATGACTTGCCAACTCAAACACCACGTCTGCTTCAGCCTGTGCTATGTCCAGACTCAGTGTGAACCGTGAGGCCACTGCAGCTTGCTCTGATTGTAAGATCAAGATGAATTCCCCTCGTGATATCTTACATAGCATATAGGCATGGGTTCGATTCGCGGGTCGAGCTTGTGCCAGCGCCATGCCCAGCTCAGCTGGTTGCGGCTACTTCGCTGCCCGATATAGATCAACCCAGAAACAGTGGATGCTATCCAGGCGATTTCCGAGATGCCTGATCGAAAGAAACGGTCATTGGCAGCACACGACATCAAGGCAGTGCTGCAACTGAAGACGAGAATGACTACTGCAGATGAGCAGCGCTCACCGCCGCAACCGTAGCGACCCGGACCCACACCGTCTCAAGGGAACCCTCCTTCGTCAATTTGTCAGAATCAGAATGGATTACTATCGGCTCATTTCAGGGGCCAGCCGCAATGCGACTTGCTGATCGGCGTTCTGGCCGATTTGCATCGAGAACAAATACTTTCCTGGCGCCGGGATCGCCGGTCCAGCTACACAACGGACATACATCTGTTCTTATATCCGGGATGTGTATTGTTCATCGATCTACCTTGCTTTTGTTAAACGGCATGTCGACAAACTTCTCAAAGACTACGCAGGGCGGCACTGAGCCGAAAACGGTGCTCGTCGTTGGCGCTGGTCAAAGAGGCCAGGTGAGCAGCTATCAGACCGTCTCCAGGGATGTGCTGAAGCACGGTGAATAGATCTACTCTACATATGCTCTCCAACATCAGGATCTCGTCAAGATTGTAGCGGTGGCAGATTTGAGTCCTTTTAGGAGAAAAGTGACCGCAAGAGATCACAAGTGAGTATTAGACCGTCAACGGATACTTACTGGTATAGAATTGATCGAACAATGGTTTTCGAGAGATGGCAGGATGCTATCAAGCTTGGAAGACTGGCCGATGCTGTTATCATCGGTCTACAAGTCAGTCTAGGGCAAATGAGTGCGCATGTGCGCTGATAGGCAGGATCAACTACATGCCGAAGCGGTATCCGCTTTCTCGAAACAGGGGTATCATATCATGTGCGAGAAACCAATGGCGACCTCTATACAAGATTGCGTTGACATGCTTCGCCACGTCACGTCGGAGCCTATGAAGGACAAAGTTTTTGCGATTGGGCACGTCATGCGATACTCGCCTTACAACGTTGCTATAAGGCAGGTCATCGATTCTGGAGTACTCGGCGACATCGTCGATGTGCAAGTGAGTTCTTTCAGAGAATGTGACTTATATAGTAGCATACCGAGCCAGTCGGAAATCAACATTTTGCTCACTCCTTTGTACGAGGAAGCTGGGGCAATGAGGAAAAGAGCACTTTTGCGTTAATGTCAAAATGCTGTCAGTGAGTAAACGTTGGTAATGAAGGCTGAGAAGGCAGCGATTTAGACATCGTCTCGTTCTACATGTCAGGTCGCACTCCAGTCAATGTTCACTCGTTTGGCTCGCTCTACCTGTTTAACAAAGCTAGGAAGCCTCGAGAAGCTGGACCCGCCAAAAGATGTCTGGAATGTCCCTATGAATCGCATTGCGTCTGGAGTGCCAAGAAGATCTATCTAGAAAGTGATATGGACCATGTCAGTATTTGATCTCCCTTGAACACCGAGCTGAATTGTTGAGTGGATGACGAAGACCGTTGTGGATGCCGAGGTGTATGACATCGAGACGGTCGCAAATGCGCTCGAGACTTCACCATACGGGGTATGTGTGTATGAAGCAGGAAATGATGTAGTCGATCATCAAACTGTGACCCTTGAATATGAAGGTGGAGTGACGGCCACCATTATCATGAGTGCATGTAAGTCGTCATCCCTGGCGAAAAAGACTCGATCTGATCCGTCGCAGTCTCCGAGGCCGAGTGCCAACGGTCAACTCGAATCGCTGGCACCAAAGGGGAATTGCTTGGAAACATGGATTCCTTCGTGAGTGATAGGTACCGCTGCGGCTCATGAATCTAGACGGTATTCGACTTTCTTACCCGTGAGAAGACGGTGCATCGACCGGTGCCGCTGGACGACTCACATGGCGGGGGTGATGCTGGTCTATCACACGCCTTCTTTGCCGCTGTCACCAAAAGCGATCAGTCTTTCATGGGAGTCACGCCTGAAGATGTGCTGCATTCACATCTGACGGTGTTTGCTGCCGAGGAGTCCAGGAAAAGTAGAGCAACTGTGAATTTCGAGGAATTTAAGACGAAGGCTTTCGCTTCTATGTAGTATATCGGTTGTGTCGTACTCGAAACGATGGTGCTTTCTCGCAAATGATCATACATGTATAGATACATTCCGCCAATACGTCTCCTTATGTCACGAGGGGAAGAGCTTAAAATTCGATCATCGTGTTGGGCATCGGGCATCGCAGATCCATGATTTCGTGGCCCTGGGCGGTGATATCATTATTCGATCCGGCCTCGCCGGAAACTTCGGCGGGTTTTCCTCGCTGTGATCGTCCGTGACGTTACACAACTCTTGTTAGTCGGCTAATGGTTCGGACAGGGGTACGAGGTGGACTGTTGAGCTATGTGATTGCAATGCGGAGGCGTGTGGGGACGCATCGCGCCAAGGGGCGCGTTCCATCGGAGATGTTTATTTGCAATGACCCACATGGAACATTCTTGGTAAGCGCCGTTCTTGCCGGACGTCCCGCGAACGGCTCGTCCCCGATGCTATATAGGCTCTTCTCCGGTCGACACGCGACTTTTCATCTTCATCTCAACCCTCTTAGCACACCTCAACGATGCAACTCTCGCTACTCGCCCTCTTACCTCTAATCAGTGCCACCGTAGGTAACCGAGATATCGTTTTGATGGCAGCTGATTTCGGTAGGCGGTATGCCAATGGAAGCCGTCTCTGGACACCACATTCGTTCTGGAGCTAGACGAGGACCCTCCCGCGCCTATCATCACCACTGCCACGGGACTCAAGATTAATGAAGAGGTCTACCACGTCGATATGGAGCGTAGCACCAAGAAACTCATGTAAGCGGTGGTCATTGGCAGAAGCTAATCGTTTTCAGTGCTGATTACCACAAGAAAGGGAAGAAGGTCGCCTGCTACATCTCGGCCGGTACTTGGGAGCCTGCCAGGTGAGTACTGGTATCCCGCGAATCCGGCTGACTCTACCAGGGGTGATAAGCTGTCATTCGATCCAGATTGTTACTGCGGTGAAGGGGTGCCTGCCGACAAAAACGGGATGTGTACTGGTCCGAAAGCTCTTCAGAATCGGCTCGGCGAATGGAACGAGTGGTATCTCGATATTCACAGTAAGAAGTGCAAGAAGAACATCCAGAAGGTCATGAAGAAGAGGATCAAGAAGGCCGTCGAGAAAGGATGTGATGGAGTCGATCCTGACAATGTCGATGAGGTAGGCAGCATATCGGGCTCATGCACGGCTGACAGAATAGTACTCGAACCCGCAGACGTTTAATATCACAGAGCAGGACCAAGTAGATTACCTCATGTGGTGGTCCAAGACTGCCCGTAAGGAGCATCTGGTCATCGACCTCAAGAACGCCGGAAATCTTCTCGTTAACGAAACGACTGGTGAACCTACCAAGTATCAAGCCGATCTTGTCGAAGCTTTCGACTACAATGTTCTGGAGCAATGCGTGAGTATAGCCAGAGCGAAAGAGAGAATTGTTGATCGACGAGAATCTGTACGAAGAGTGTAGCAAGTACGACTCGTTCATAGCTGTGGGCAAGCCTCAAATCCAGCTCGAATACAAGGCCAACGTCACCGAATGTCCAGTTTTGAGGAGGGGCCAGAAGCTTCTCAGCTACGGTGGAACGAACATCAACTCCACCGAGATCATTCTGTCTTGCAATCAGGGATAGGAAAGCAGACTAGAGGAACGAGTGTGATCAACGCGGAATGATTTTGGTTACCGAGAGAGTCTTAAGTCTTATTTCAGTAATTACGTGATGGATATACATACTATGCCGAGACCATGAGGTAGACGTTCTCGTGCGCATGTTATCACATGCTTTCCTCGCTTTCGGCGTTCGCACTCAGTCAAATCGATCCTTTCAAGTCATCGTACACGCAGCAAATGTCTAAACTCATACATAACGGATTTTCATTAGGGCAGATGACGTGGCCACCCGGGTCAGATATCCACCACCGTGTTCGCCCATACTCAACGAGAACTTACACCGATGATCGGGTGAGACCAGAGTACTAGAATCCAGTATCGCATCAACCACTACAAAACGTAGCTAACCTTGCGCAAGAACACAATTTGACTATTATAATCCCCCTTCCACGCGAATTTCAGACCCACGTTCATCAGAGTATCTCCGGTATAAATCGTTCCATTCTCCATCGCGTACTCGGCGCGAGGATCGAGCCCATGCAAACGGATTGCTGGTACCGCATTGTTGACCCTGTTCAAGATCTGGTAGGCGAAAAGGACCATTTCGCTGCCGTCTCGATTCATATACATGAAGGCAGGCCAATTAGACTTGTCAGGAGTGGCGAGTCGGTACAGATCACCTCGGACGATTAGTGGTGAGATGCGTTCGCTCAATGTGATACAGTCCTTCACTTGGGCTTTTTCTTCATTGGTGAGCTGATCGGGATCGAGCTCTAGCCCGAATGACCCACACATCATCGCTACGTGCGCTCGGAACTCTAGTGGAGTGTTCCGATGACTATGTTGACTTGGTATCGATGCGATATGACCGCTCATAGAAGAAGGGGGATACACGATCGAGATACCGGATTGAATATACAGACGATCGGCCGGATCGGTATTGTCGCTGGTCCAACTTCCAGGAAAGTAGTAAAGTAGGCCTGGGTCGAATCGGCCACCGCCGCTAGCGCATCCCTCCCACAGGATATCGGGGAATCGCTGAGTCAAACTGTCGAGCACGCGGTAAAGACCCAGCACGTAGCTGTGAGCGGTGGAAGGGGTCGGCATCTGGTCCATGGCTTTGTTGCTATCCCATTTGACGTATTCAACATTGGTCGACGCAATGATGTCGCCGATGACTTTGATCAGATGTTCTTGCACCTCCGTGAGACCGAGATTGAGAACGTGCTGGAATCTCTGTTGAATCCGGTCGTAGACTGTCTCACCCACCGAGGCATGAAGGGTCCACTCGGGGTGAGCTTCGAAGATCTCGCTCTTGACATTGCAGTGCTCCGGTTCAACCCAAAGTCCGAAACCCATCGACTGGGCAGAAAGTCCCTTGAGGGAATTGATTCGAACGACCAGATCGGCCAGACTGCCTTGAAGCTTTTCTTCGTTGACTTTCCAGTCGCCAAGACCAGCCTTGTCGGAATTCCTCGGGTGCTTTCCGCCGAACCAGCCATCATCCATCACAGCCTACAACATTAGTATTGCAGTCAGCGCTTCACTAGCTTACCAGTCGGCATCCGAGATCACTACCTGCTTTTGCGACTCTGTAAATTGTCTCCCCGTCATAATCAAATTCAGTCGCCTCCCAATGATTGATAAGGACGGGTCGATCTCTGTGGGTCCATGAAGATCGGGAGAGATGTTCTCGGAAGAGGCGGTGGAAAGATCGTGACATGCCGCCCAGGCCTTGCGCCGAGTAGACGGCAACTGCCTCAGGAGATTGAAAAGATCCACCGGGCGCGATCGGCCAGCTGAGATGGAGTGGGTTCATTCCGATCTGCACTCGATCTAGGCCGGTCGAGTTCCGCTCGACCATGGCGGAAAATGAGCCGGTGTAGATCAAACTAAATCCGTAGGCTTCGCCAGCGGTCTCGGTGGTAGCCGGATATACGATACTGAGGAAGGGGTTGTGAAAAGCCGAAGAGAATCCGGTCAGAGACTGGAAACTAGCTCATCAACAGGAGTAATGAAGAATCCAGGCAACAGAAATGACTCACCCTTGCTGGCCTGGGAATATGGGTCGCCGGAATACATGCCCTTCTCTGCCCCAATCCCCACTAAGTCCAATCATCTCTTTTTCTCCTGACGGCAGATCGACGCTAAAACTGGCCGCTGCTTCGACTACCACTTCCTGATTGCCGTTGTTCCGGATACAAGCACTGCGTACAATGGCATCCTGGGCGGGGAACACCGCATAAGAGAGCGTACATTCGAGCTGAGCGATCTCGTCGACGAGTGTGATCAACAGAGTACTGACGGTGCTCGCCTCGCCAAAGGTCGCTGGTAGACCAGGAAGAGGTCTTTTACCCTCCACGATCTCGAAGCCTGAGTACTTGAATGCCGTCACGACCGTTCCTCCGCCATGCCGAATCCGGACTGCAGGTTGCCGAAAATCCCCGTTACCAAGGTCGGGGAATTCGCGCTGAGCCTTCCCGCAATAGTCTGGAGGTCCATAGATCCATCCACCATCAAATATCTGGGGTACTGGAGGAGAAGGAGAGTGCGACGCCGCTCCGAAGTGGGAATGAATAAGGTCGCCAGACTCGCTTACGTAGAAAGAGTAGGTGGACGATGCGCCATGAAGGTGGAAGACTCGGTTTTTGTTGGTTATACCTAGCGGTCAATTCCTGACACAGCCTGAGATGCAAGTACTCACAGGCAACCATACTGCCTGTCTCGATATAGAAGAAGACAAAGGGGGTCCGATAGATTTCATGGATGATACGTCTAGCGTACGTCGGATCCTAGGCGGAATGTATGACCGGCGATTAAGCCGTTTCCCAGCTATTCCGGCGCCTAGCAGTTCAGGGCTCGCCTGGACACCGAGACCTCGGACTTACTCCGAATGGCTGGTGCACATGATGGCAACCGGTCGAACGGGTCCGGCTCGTATGATCGAAGCCAAGAGCCGGAGACTTGTATATGCTGCGGTAGCAGCTGGCGACGACTAGTATGCACTGTGGAACTGGCTGGACGAGCCCTTTGTCGGGAGAACAGGAGCTAGTCAACCTATCAGAAGCAACAGATGGGCCTTTCGGCAGTCTCGGTATTTGATAAAGATACTCGACCGCCATAGGCGTCCGAGGGGGAACAACAAAGGCTCAAAGATAACCATAAATCATGGTCGCTAATATCTGATCTACTGATTGCCGGACCATGACATGCATCTGCCACTGCGCGATAGGATCTGAACGTGCTAAGCTCAAGTATATATGCAGAAACCGTGAGAATACCGGCATGCGAAACTCAGCACCAAGTATACCTATCAATCAGGCTCAGTGTGCAGGATCTGGAGACTGTGCACTTACAATTCGGGATTCTTCCAGGCGTACTTTTCCATAGCTTGACCATATACAACATAGCACGGCATCTCGGACTCGGTGTCAAGCTCGGGTCGTCTATCGTCCCATCCACCTCTGGCGCCCCACATCGAGATCTTCGAACAGCCCGCCTTCCTAGCTGCAGCCTCGATGGCCTCGAATGGCATTGGGTGTCGAAGATAAGTGATGCGCAGTGTAGAAACATCGACGGGGCTCTCCGGATAGGTAAATGTAGCAAAAGGCGAGAGATCACCTGATCTTGTTGTCGGTAGAACTAGACCGTACGGTCGATCAGGCGTTGCCCTAGATGCCGGAGACAGCTCACTCCTGGCCGCATGGATGGTGAACAGCGACCTAAGTCTTCAGTACCGTACTTGCATCTTCAAACAAGCTCCCTCACCAGCTGGGAAGCACTGCAAAACTTGGCTGTCCTTCGCCCGCCAAGTCTTGCTTCATCCTTTCTGCTGTTTGCTGTTCCAGATGGCTTAGATCGTCCTGTCCTAGCCACTTCCAGCCCTCTTCACTTGTAATTCCGGCATTGTCCGAGGTCACATCCCATGTGCGCGATGTGATCGGCTGCCGAATCCATCCCGCTTTACTAGACTCGCCCTCACCCTGCCTACACGAGGCATAGTACTTGTCGCCGATGCCGCTGAAAAGAATGCTGAACTGGGCATCCTTGGGGCCAAAATCGGGTTTCGGTCCCCATAATGAGGGAAATGGCGGAAGTTGTGCCTCGGGAGCGATGATATAATGAATCAACTGAAGAAGTTGCCGAGCGTATGATTTCCCGCGATGTGCATCAGGTGTGTAGACAGACGCGATTCCGTATGACACGACCTCTCTGACTTGACCACCGTCGTCCTTGATGACTGACAGTCTTCTGAAAGTCTCGCAGTGAGCGAGAAGGTCGGTTGTTCCCGGTATGATCCTAGGAACCAGCCCCCTGAACTCATCAGTGACAGGTCCTGATGGTTGCATAGAACTTACCATGTAACATATCGGTCATCTTGCGCCCACTCGCCTGTCTCCAGAGTTCGAAAACGATCCACCCATCCACCCTCATCGAAGCCAAGTGGCTGGCCCCATTGAATAAAGTGGTTTTTTCGGGACTGCACAGTTTGGGTCGGATCACACCGAACAACTGCTACATCTGCCCAATTCATTCTTCTCGATATGGCAATGACGAGTGATAGCGAAAGATAACGAAAGATACATCGATCAAAGTGTCAGATAAGCAGCGAGTATTCGCACCGGTATGCCCCTTTCCGGTTCAGAACGACCCGCGTGTGGTCTTTCGACTGATTTCAAATATCCGCATCGGACAACATGGCGGCGCCTATCGGTTATAAAAGAAAGTTCATCAAGGGGCTTATTAATCTCCTATTGTGTTCCATGCGGGCGATGACCAATCAAGAATCCTCTTGGCTAGTCCTCTGATCACTTCTAGAACGAATATCCGCGACGTCAGGATCGTTCGTGCTTTAGAAGACAATGAGATCGGCGTTCTTTCCGGGGCGACTTGGGGCCCAGCCTCTCTGGTTTCAAGGGCAGTCATATAAATACACTGCCCTATCGAGTACGTGCGTTATCTAACACTCACCCCTTCAGACGTATTCAGTCTACTTATACTCTACTATACCTGATCATACGACCTGAAATGAACGACTCCCGAGAGCTCCACCCCGAGAAGGCTCGATCCGAACATGGCATGACCATACAAGATGATCCCACCGACAAGGTTGAGATGTCACACGTCGACGATGCCCTCGACCTCAAGGCCGGTGCTCACAAGAGCGTCGGTCTTGCTGTCATCGGCCAGACTCACACCATTCCTACTACCGGAGAGCGCAAAGTGACCACAAAGATGGAGTACTGGACATATTGTATTTTTTGTAAGTCAGCCGTAGCCTGAGTACGTTTCAGATACTGACATCCAGACCTTGGTTCGTATGGAAATCGTAAGCCACCCGAAGAGAGATGATAAAAGCGGGTCTCACTCACCACAGCCATTGCGTTCTCCGCGTCATCACAGCTACAATTGATGCTCACCCTCGCCTTTCCAGACGGGCAGGTCAAATGGGGAGCACGAGCTCTCTCCAGTCAGTGGCTTTCACATCTATGGGACCCTCACTAATACTCGCAGTCAGTGCTGTCATGCTCAATCTTACTGGAATCATCTTCGCTATTCAATTTGTGACCTTGTTGTTTATTGGGGCCTATGCCGATTATGGTAAATGGAGACCTTGGGTCATGATCGGTGAGTGGTTCGCAGAGCATGAATATTAGGAGCTGATCGAAGGGTTCACCGGCTTGCTCTACTGCTGTCAGTTCTCCATCTCGGCTCTCAACAAACCCAACCAATGGATCGGCGCTCAAGTATGCTATGTCGTCGGAGTGTATGGTCAGTACAGTAGTATTTTCGCTGTTCACCAATCTCATCGGCAGCCATGAACATGGTCATCGCTTTTTACGCAGCCACGTTCCCCGGTCTGGTTCAAGACCTTCCCGAAGTCATCAAGTCGGAGCAGGATGTTATGGATGGTTCGGTCAGGTGAGTGAGACATCGTTTAATGATGCAGTCCACTGACGTCCCTAGCCCCGAGGTGCATGATAACCTCGTCTCATATCAGCGGTCCAAAGCGAGTTTCCCCCACCGATGGTAAATTTGTTTCTAACCAATAGCTCAACAATCTGTTGAACGTTACCGGTTCGTCGTTACAGATCGTCAGTTCTGCGATCGCCCTTGGTATCGCTGTCGCCATCGGCTATGCTACCGAGGCTCAGCTACTTCAATCTTATCGAGTCCTGATGGGGTTCCTCTCGGCCTGTACCGTCCTCGTGACTGTGCCTTTCTTCCTCGCCCAGCAGCACCGACCTGGGCAGCAGCTTCCCGCTGGTGTTTCTATGTGGCAGGCTGGTCCACAGCAAGTTTGGAGCGCCATGAAGAGTATCCGCCATTTGAAACAAGTCTTCCTTTACCTCATCGCATACTTCATGTTGCAAGAGAGTGAGTGTCGAGGTCATCATCTGGACTCCAGCTGATGGTACCAGCTTACGGGACTTACTATGGTGTCGTCGGTATCCTGCAGAACGAGTGAGTAGATATAGCTCTCGGGGGTATTACCGTCAGCTGACATACAGTGTTATCAAATACTCTCCTACTCTGCTCAACGCCATGAACATCGTCGGAAGCGTCGCAGGCGGCAGCGGTAATTTGTTTGTCTTCCTCCTTCAACGAAAATATCGGTTTGCCACAAAGAAGGGTGTTTGCTACGGAGCTTTCATGACTCTGCTTCCGTAAGTCGAAAAGCCGCAGTATCTGCTCATCTCGCTGAACGACAGCAACCTGTGGGGAGCTGTCGGCGCTGGAACTAACTCGATTGGGTTCCACAAAGGTAGGCTCACAGAAGTCGTAGAGCTTGTTGCTGGCGCTGACGGGCAGAGTGGGAGTTTTGGGCTGCTCAGGCATGGAACGTGAGTCGATCGGTACCAGTGAAGTTTTGAGAGCTAACTTACGCAGTTCCAAATGGCTGCCTGGGCCTCGTATCAAATCGCTTTCTTAGCCGAAGTCGTCCCGACTCCCAAAGCCTACCTATTCTTTGCTCTCTTCAACACTGTCGGCAAGACATCTGGATTTGTCGGGCCCTTTGTGTCGTCCGCCATCACTACAGCCGCTGGAGGTAACACCAACATGTCCTTCATCTTCCTCTTCGCTATGGGTCTCATCGGGTTCATCGTCTTACTATTTGTGGATGTCGACAAGGCAAAGCTAGACAATGTCGCTTGTGAGTAGCACTTATCACGGCGAGGCACCGATGCTGACTTTGATCAAGATCTCGAGAGGGAGGCCAAGGAGTTGTACAGCGATGCTCAAAGGCGAGAAGCCGCCGAGGAGGCCGAGATTGAGCTCACTGCTCGTGGGCTCTGAGCCCCGCCACTCTTCAGATCGATGTTCGGAGCGATTACCGAGGCGCACTCAGGGGACTAGTAGTTATGATACTACATGTGGTGATCGATATGTATCTGTCTTGCTTGGACCTTATTAGCTTGCGGAGATCGTCACTAATGGTTCGCGCCGAAAACACCTCTCATGCAGTGGGCGAGTAGGTGCGACTAGACCCAGCCGTACATGTATGACATTGAGGGGCCTTGGTGAACAGAAAGTTTCGGCGTGACAGCTGCTGCGAGGTTGACGTAGTTGGGAATAGGTAAACTTGAAATACGGAAGGACAGGAGCCGAGATGATCCCTTTCGAAAGAGGCTAGCAGCGCCGATTGCCACGTGCAGCCACCCGCCCTTAGTAAGGTTATAACCTTGAGGTAATGTAATCTATCTACTCCGACGCGACGCGGCGACGCGTCTAACCAAAGTTCAAAGTCCCCTCAAGCTCTCCGTTCGGAGTTCCTGCGTTCGCTACCGCGAGCGGTCACGTCATCTTGAAGGGAGAGTTCGATCGCCCTAATCGAACGAGTCAGAGACATCGATGCAGCATATGCGACTCTGGTCAGCCCGCCAAGCTCTCGGCCGCTTTCGAGAGAGGGAAACCACGTTTGACGAGCGCAGCGGGGCCGATGGGAATGATCCGATCTTGCATTCCTTCTCAAATGTGTCAGCTTTTGTCATATGTTACGGGAGCAGCCTATCGAATTCTTGACCCCGCATCATGTGTGTCGTCGCGATGGACAGGTTTCGTCGGGCTTTCAATACTTGCACCGTCTTCAGTGATGACCCTCGTGGTCACCATTGGACGCGGTGTTGTCAACGAGGCCCGTGAGACAGTGAGAGCGTCAGCAGTTCTTACTCAGCAACGCCAACGGTCAGCCAGTAACAGTCCCTCGGTAGACAGAAGCGCCAGCAGCCCTCAGCTAGGTCCCGATACCAGGACATGCATATTACTTCGAGAAAAGGACGGGAAGCCCGTGGCCTATTGCGTAATGCATCATCTACTGACCGGGCGCTGCCCATTATAATTGATGGAAGCCGGCAGCCTGCTCGTCAGCCCATTCACCACCTGCCAAAGCATGACTCACGGACCGGCGTTTCATTATCATCTCACCATTACCATGCCTCTGCTTCACTGACTGCGCGACATCCAGTCCCTCCTATCAATTCTCTCGCCTCCGTTTGGTCCTCTACCACATGAGGCCCCTTCTTGGTCTTGTCCATATCATCCCAGTTGAGAACGCCTGTCGGATCGATGACGACGACCAATTTATTCTCCTCCAGTAGTCGTCCAATATCCTCGTGTATAATCCTCCTGGCGACCTTGTTGAGAGCGAAAACGTCTTTAAAAGAGAGTACGACCGCACAGGCATCGACGTTGGCTCCAGATCCCGGGTCGTCCGGGTTTGGCTTGCCAAGCTCGCGAGTGACAGCTCGAGTCAGACGTTCCGATCCAGCAAAGCGAACTGCACCACGTAGGCTGAAAATGACGACGCGACGATTGCAATTGGGATGATCGGATGTCGTTGGTAAAATAGTGACGACTGTTGTGTTGACCGTTGCCCTAGCGATCTGCGAAACGTCCATCATGTGGAAACCCATATCCCGAGACAAGCGTTCACAGATCGCAACGCCTCGCACACTGTTTCCCCGACTATCGAGTTTCGGTGAAAAAGCAGCGATACCGACTTGACCCGGTAGCGATCCTATGATACCTCCTGCGACTCCACTCTTGGCCGGTATGCCGACCTTTGAGACCCAATCACCCGCTGCATCGTACATCCCACATGTTGTCATGATGGAGAGGACCTGGCGGACACTGGCGTGCGGGAAGATTCGTTCGCTCGTGAGCGGATGGTAACCTGCGTTACATAGCGTCGCCGACATCAGGGCAAGGTCTCGGACGTTGACACTGATTGCGCACTGTCGAATGTAGCCTCGGACAGCCTCTTGAGGATCGCATTGGATGATGCCGGCAGCTTTGAGCATGTACGCTATCCCCATATTCCTGTTTGCATCCCTCAGCTCTGCCTGATACACCTCCTCGTCCACCTTGAGCTCCCTTCCAGCTAGTTTTGACATGACCTGCAGTATCCTTTCAGTTCGCTGGTCGGCAGTTGCATCAGGTCCGACGATAAGGGAGTGAGCAGCGATTGCGCCTGCATTTATCATTGGGTTCATAGGTCGATGACTGCCTTTCTCCAGTGACAGCTGGTTGAAAGCGTCTCCGGAAGGCTCGACGCCGATCTTATCGAGAACCTGTTCCAGTCCAGCATCCTCGATGGCTAACGCGTAGACAAAGGCTTTGGAAATCGATTGCATGGAAAATTCCACCTGGTCGTCACCGGCAGAATAAATTTGACCATCGACCATGGCTAACGCGACAGCGAGTCGGGAGGTATCGGCTTTGGCGAGAACATCGATATATGCCGCTGTGGCGCCAGTATCTATGGGTCTTGCATGCTCGAGAACCTGCTTGAGGTAATCGGGGATAGGTGATCGCATTGAAGACTAAGGTTGGCGATGATGAATGAACGCATCAAAATTGACGAAACGCATTTACGTAACTGTGCCTGTCCCTGTTTGTTGATCTCCTAGAATGATTGGGAAGAATGAGAGGACGAAAGCCCTAACGAGCAGAAGCAAAGCACTGAATGAATCTCATGCGTTATGCATCTGTTTCGGGCTACCTGTACCGCGTAACGGCACGGCCCGTCTACAATTCCGACATCTGTCTACTCCTAGATGAACTTGCCACTTCCGGGAGCATCACCGAAGTACCCGATCTCGGGAACCTCGAGCAATGGGCATCCACCATCACAACCAGCTCCAACAACATTGTTTCCCCACCAATCAATGGATACTCCACCAGCAGGTAATTGTAGAGCGAAGAAGATGACGACAGCTCCAATGGCGATACCGGCGGGGAAAGCAGCGGCAACGACAAAGTTGTATTTGGCCCAGAAACCGGGGTACTTTCGTCGGAGATATTGCCATGAGAACCAAACAACAGGTACGTTGGGCCAGAAATTGCCAATGTTGTAAGGCGAACCCCACAGGGCAGGACCAGCTCTTGATTTGTCAGTACAGCTCGACCGAAGGACGAGGGAAACTTACGGGATCATCACAGGGTGAATCTGTCGAAGTAGCTCAGATCGAGGATACTTCCTTCGAAGAAGCCAGTGCACTGAAAGTCAGCCCAAGCACATCACTGCCCGCTTTCAAAGCTACTCACCGATAGGTAGCATGATACCGATAGGGAATCCGAGCAACATGAGATTGTAACGTCGGCCAGGTCCAAACAATCGCTTTGGACTGAGCGTTCCCCAGAAGACGGCTGAAGTGAAGAAGGTGTTGTGTCCTGGACAAGTGAAACCGAATTGGGCGTTCTTGGTGCAGACATCCTTGAACGACATTTGGAAGTTGAGAATACCAGCAGAGACGAAGGTGAAGATAAGAGTCGCCACCATTTGACAAGCAAAGGTGTGGTAAGGCTTGATGTGGGTGTAATGGGCCAGTTTCAAGTCGTTGGAGAATGCGAGTGCCTGATAGCATGAAATGTAACCAAAGGTCTTGAACCAACTACAAAGTTAGCGTCGGAGTTCGCGATCCCGCGATTTCACTTACATCAAGGCGTTGGCATTGCCCTCAACGAAAGAACCACCAATAAACTCAGCCAATACGTTCATAGCCACCTGGATACCAGTTACAGATTGCACAAGGCCGACTGGGATGAGAGCGATGAGCGGCATGATGATACCGAAGATGACGACGACTGGTGACGTCTGGGTGGGGTAGATTCCGATTCCGACCATTCCGATAGCTGCAGCGACAACGAGGACAATGAAGTAAATCCACTCGGGGACATCCTTGTAGTTGTTTCGCATGATTCGAGCGTGAACATCGTCGGCCAGGTCCGACTCGTCTTCATCTTCATGTCTGCGAATCCGGAGCGTGCTGAGAACACTCTTCCAGACCATCTTGGAGGCAGAGAAGATCTGCTGTCGGTGGTAGAGAATGACATAAGAGACGGTTGCTCCGTAGAGAGCAAAGTACCAGAAAAAGGAGGTGATGTATCCGGCACTGATCCACGGTTGACTGTAAGCTTGATATTTGTCGTTGTCGAGTTTACTATCGGTCAAAATTTTGGTGACATTGTATCGCGTTCCCTCATTTGAGAATGTGTGATTGTCGTTAATGGGCATGTAGGCAGTGTTCCAGGCGTTGCTGAACCAAATAGCCGCGCACATGGGAACAGCGATAAGGAGACCAATGAATTGGTTCATGATGGAGAAGGTCGGGATCGTGAGTGGCACAAGCCAGATCGAGAAGACGTTCCAGTCGAATGTGGGTAGCGGGTTCAATCCGAGACCTCCCAGAGGGGAGGTAATAGCCGAAAGAGCAATGTTGTCGGGGGCGATCCAAGTCATCCACGAGAAGTACGAGAGGGCCTGGAAGATGAATCCGGGGAAGAAGAAGTAACTGATGTCAGCTGGTACGGATGACGGATGACTTACATGAACATGGCCGTGAACGCGCAAAGGAAGAACTTCTGCCTCGACATCGTGTAGATTCTGCCGAAAGGACCTTTGACAGCCTCATTGTCGTCGGTGTGGAAAGCTTTGTTCAAGGCAATGGTAGACAGCGAAGAGGGCCAAACGGCGGCCGCTGGGTATACTAAGAATCGTCGAGTGAGACCCTACAAGATCAGTACAAAGCGCCGCGATCGCTCGCAAATGTCTTGCTTACAGCTAGACCGTAGCCGACGAAATTGATGGAGATCGAAGTCATAATCTGGTAACCAAAGTTACGGGCGTATGCCTCATTAAACTGGGTTCGTCAACTTCGGCAGTCATGAGATGGAAAAGTAACGTACCCAGAAGGGCAGAGCTTGAGTAGGCACGATATATGTCGTGTAACTCGAGCCGCTGGTCAAATCAGTTACTGATTAAACAATAATCGTGGAGACTTACAAGGAGACAGCCGCCATGATAGTGATGAGCATGTGTTCCTTCTTGTTGAAGCGTCCGGGGTTCAGACTGTGCTCTCTGCCAAACAGTCTAAATCGCTTGTCGGGCAAGACTCGTGCCATGAATTTTCCGCAAGGATCTATCGATTAGCGAGGAAGTGAAAAAGGCTCTGGAAGACATACAAGACAACAGTTGGGCAACGTTGGCGCCGACATAGACCGGTGGGTTTCGCATAAGGAAGAAAGAATCGATGAAAGATCCAGCGGCGGAGAAGACACATCCAATGACCCAAACTCGAATGGTAAGAGAAGGCATAGTAGGATCATCGGTGGGGTCACAATTCGCCCGGACCTCTGCGTATGGCGAGTTCTCGGTTGACAAGATAGCTTCCATCTTCATCTCGTCGATGAGCTCCACGTATTTTTCGGGTCGGTCGTGAACATCTTGGTTGTAGAGGAAATCGCTCATTCTGCTCAGTGCGGATCCTGGGAAATTCTGATCGTATTTATGGATGTTGTAGACATGATCGATAATCTGTGTGGCTCGCTCCAAACTGAGATCTGCAATCTTGGCCTCCATCGCCAGCATCTCATCTTTCGAGACATCAAGATCACTAAGGAGATGAGCCGATGCCAATTGGTCAAGTTTGATCCAGACCTACCGTCTGATGTGCGACTGCTCTGTGGCGTCTAAATGATTGTCGCCGAAGGTGAGCTCGGCAGGCGTCACCATGATATCCTTCTCGTCCGCCTTCTCATCGTCCTTGCCATCGATCTTGTCATCGTAAATCGGACGTGACGCTGGAGTGATTTCGTGACTCATGTTGAGACCGGATAAGTTTCAAGGAATCCTGACGGTAGACTTGGACTATAAGGAGCGCTTGATGCCTTGGCCCTTATCACGACATTGAGTCGCAATCTTGCGCTCCACATGCTCGCAAGGGCAGATAAGCAGATGGCTTGTGCGACCATGAAGGCCCCGCATGCTCAATCAACCATGCCGCGTGATGATTGGCTTGGCTTGAGTGAAGTGGGCTAATTTGGGTCATGTTCCGCGTGGAACAATCAGCTAGTCCGATCTACCTTGAGCTAAACTCGGCTAATGACATGTAAAAATGGAATGCTGCCGGAATTAAAGGCCAACTCTGGCTTTTAGCTTTTGTATGCCGGCATATCCGGCCGAGCCCCTCCGCGTTTGCCGGGCTTGACCCGAGGACACCTGCACACCTCGTCACATGGTATGCGCCCAGAAAAGACAAGGGAACCTATAATCGATCATCCTATCAGACCTGACCCCAAACGACGTCGCGATGTCACGAACCATAGGGCACCGTAAGGCCTCGACGCGGTGATTGGGCCGTATCATGCCACTCTGCATAATTGCCCCCGGTGATTCGTATCAGATCTTGCGAGCTCAACCTAATGAACGGCAGGAGCGTGGCAGCTGTCTCCTTTACGCAACCAGGGCAGGTGTTCGTGTCCGGCATCAGTGTTGTTCAAAACCAAACGGCCCTTATATCAAAGTGACTGTTTCCCGCGGACTGCAATTCCATGTGCCTTCACCGTACATTACCGACTGCTGTGCGGTACGGTGTTGATGCAGTGCCGAATGATGCACAAGTATCGGATGTCCCAAGGCTCTTACGCACAGAGCAAAAGTGATGACGACTTCGGTTGATCCAACCTGGTCATGTGTAAGAGGACCGCCAATCGAGTTACGGCTTGTTTGTCAATATCAGCGGCGTATCCGAAGGCCGGACGAACGGGCTCGTGCAGTCCACCGCCGCAATGAACTTTGGGCGAGTGAAGACTGGGTAAGTACCTACAACATGGTCGCGAGTAGGCTAAAAATAATAGGCAGCAAGCACCGGTGTAAGGGGCGATGAGTGAAGCCGTTGCGTAACTGGATCTTGGGCGTCGCATGGACATTCGGGTCCCCGCCAGCTCGGCACCCCGGCACAGCTCCCCATCTGTCAATGTGGGTGTCTTGTTTACCTCCCTGATGTCATCGCGATCTTGGATCAGGAACGTCCAACAGGTACCGCCTTCTTTACCGGTTGTCCAGTCTCGCACAGAAGCGCCGCCTTCCGCCTACCCCGCTTCCTTGAGCCTTCACCCCAGATGGAGTAATAGGTTGTTATATAACTTGGACACCCCAAAATCGGGCAGTGGAGTATGCTGCCTACCGTTGTGCTCTACGGATGGTATCCAAATAGCCTTCGGGACCACCGCCACAAAAGTGCCTGTACATAGCATCCGGTGTTGAATGTGAGACAAACATACGTTTCGGGCTAGCGAAGGGCAAGCGAACAATGCGTGGCCCTGGCCGAAATGACCGGACCACCTGCTCATGATCGCAGGACGTACATATAAAAACCCCACTGGACCGGTCCAACTAGTCCCCAACTCAACTACCGACCTTCTACTCACACCATCTTTCAAGGCCAATCACCATGTTCACATACACTGCCCTTACCCTTTTCGCTGTCCTTAGTCAGGCAGTGATGGGATCTCCCATTGAGAAGAGAGCCACCAACACCCTCATCCGATCAGGTCGAAACGGCCAATGTCTCTCTCTACCTTCAGGTGTTCAGCCCGCCAACGGTGTCGGCCTCGTCACCAAAGACTGCGCGACTGCAACTAGGTGGGACATCTCCCCTGGATCCGGCTCAGTCATCGTATCCGGAAGCAACTTCGCTCTCGACGCTGGAGTACCCCAAGGCAACAACATGTACGCCAAGGTCTGGCAGTCCTACCCCGGCTCCCAGCAGCAGACCTGGTTCCTCACCGCCGACAACCGCATCGCCGTTACCGGTGGTAATCAGTGTTTGGATCAAGGTGACAACGGTCCCCAGACATACCAATGCACTAATGGCAACACCAACCAAGGCAGGTTACTCAGGCTTTCGAGACTACCGTCACTGACTAGCAGTCTGGTATGTTGACGGATCTACTCCACCACCTACATCCTCGTCTGCCTCTGCTTCTGCCTCCGCGTCGCAAAGCTCTTCCGCTGCACCTTCTCCCTCGGCTAGCCAGGTCCGAGGACGTCAGCTCCAATTCTTCAATCAGAACCTCTGCGCGTACTCAAACGGCAGACCTTACAACGGGGTGCCGGTGACGATGCTACCCTGCTCCTCTACCGAGACCCTCCAGCGATTCGACTTCCTCGACAATGGTTTGATTCAATTGTCTGGTTCGACCTACTGTCTGGATGCTGGCTCGAACCCAGCCAATGGTATCGCATTGAAGTTGTGGACCTGTTATCCCGGCCTTGCTCAGCAGACCTTCTCTTACCCTAACCCGTCAGGCCTCTTCCGAACCGCCAACAGTGAGTTCTATCTCGCCGATACAAGTCGTTGAGCTAATCACCAGACCAATGTCTCGATGTCGACAATGGCAACACTTCCAAACTCCAAACTTGGACCTGTTCCGCCAGCGACCCCCAGCAACAATTCACCAAGTAAAGCAGATCACCCAGACGAGGCGGAGTGACGATATAATGGACAATCGAATATAGTTTCTGTGCGGAATGGACAATTCAATATAGTTATCGAGTAGTTTGAACGATGTACCGAAATACATCGAGTGAATTTTTCCGGGAGATGATCCAATGATGTTGGTGTTTCGGCTCAGGGGTGCCATCAGACATCGTGCTACAATCTATGATACTCCCAAGAAAGAGTCGGTAAAGCTGCATCGCTCACTAACGCCATAAGCTAAGTAAGTCCGGAATGCTGTCGGCCCCACCTCAACACCACATGCATCACGCGGTCTGTGACCGCCGACACAAGGTGGTGAACATCACATTACGGGATATCCATCATCAGCCTGAGCGAACAAGTGTTCACCGATGTCTGGCCAGTCTTTGCAAGCTTTTACCCTATTCCCATATCGTATCGGACGATGCGCAAACCGGCAAGAGGCCGAATCAACGTTACGAGGCTGCCCAACGGACACCACCGGGACCGTCTGACAGACCAATTTCGAAGCCTCTCTATCCTCCTGTCGCCTTGGTAGATGCAAGACTAGCCTATTACTTGGGAAACGGGCCGTTTTGCATAATATATGCAATACCGCCAGATACTCGGAGGAGATAGAAACATCCGAGAGACGTCGCGAGGTACCGGAGTCGGCGGGCCGCTTGGCGCCGGGCCAACGGGGTGGGATTACACCGTTCACTCACCGCGGGGCAACTCGGTCCCCCCCCCCCCCGTTCCGTTCCTCCTCGCGGTCCAGAATAAAGGAAAGCCGACTGTCCTCGCCTTGCCCCCTCTCGGGATCGGCCAGTTATACGGTAAATATTTCGGCGAGCCGCTTATTTCTCACGCACATATATGTGCAGGCCAGGGGCGACTGGCTGAACATCTTTTCCCCCTACTCTGCTTTTGGACGCGTATCAAGATGACCGAGAAAGTCTTCACGAAAGCCGAAGATGAGATTGTTAGGGATCTAGGGATGGATGTTGTACGCGATGCCGCCGCCGCCGACGCTTCGGAGCATTCTATGACCTTACGACAGGCTTTCAACACCCATCGGAAAGCTATATTCTGGTCCATGGCCCTTTCGGGAGCGTAAGCCTATCTCTACATACGTCAATGGCTCGCTGACCCGCTAGACTGATTATGGAAGGGTACGATGTAGTGGTTATTGGATCATTCTATGGTCAACGTGCGTAAAGGCTGGCGGGTGTGAGTCTGGTGCTAAATGGATCAGCCGACTTCTTGAAACGTTTTGGTGTAGCTACCGATCAAACCGAGATTGGTTACGCTATTCCTCCCGACTGGCAATCTGCTTTGAGTAATGGAAGTTCTGCTGGGGGTATCATCGGTCTATTGGTAAGACACCTGGTCCAGACACATGCAATCAAGCTGATTCCAAGTTCAACGGGTGGGCAGCAGATAAATATGGGCCGAAAATCGTAATGCAAGTTTCCATCATCGCTCTGACCGGTTTCATCTTTATCATGGTCTTCGCCAATTCTTTGGGAATGCTCGTTGTACGTGCATGACCTCTAAGTAGTATGCTTACCGGTGTAGGCAGGTCAAGTCTTATGTGGAATACCATGGGGTGTCTTTCAAACATTGACCACCGCATACGCTGCTGAGGTAGGTGAAGCGAGTGGGACAATCTCGAAAACATTGCTTATTTTAGGTCTGTCCGATCCAATTACGAGGCTATCTAGCTGCATATGTCAATCTATGTTGGGGTGTTGGTATTCTCTTGTCGTCCGGCGTCGTCAAAGCATGTCTACCCATCGCAAGCGATTGGTCTTGGCGAATTCCCTTCATCATTCAGTGGATCTGGATTCCGCCACTTTTCGCTATTGTGTGGTTCGCCCCCCCTTCCCCCTGGTGGCTAGTAAGGAAGGGTCGAATGGAAGAGGCGAAGCAAGCTGTTCAGAGACTGACCAACCCCGAGTTGGTGTCCGAGACCGATTGCTACAACACTGTCGCCATGATGAAACATACCACCGAGCTCGAGATCCAGGCGGCTTTCGGTACTAGCTACATCGACTGTTTCCGAGGTATCGATCGACGAAGGACTGAAATCGTTATGATGACTTTCGCTATGCAACTACTCAGTGGTCAGAATTTGATTGGTCAAGGTATTCAGTTCTTACAGACGGCCGGTATCTCAACCGATTTATCCTTTTCGCTCAACATGGTCCTCAACTCGATGTTTGTCATCGGTACTTTCTTTTCCTGGGGATGTAAGTCCTTTTTTTTTTTTTTCGTCGGGCCTGCTCTGATATACAGTACTCAAGTACTTCGGTCGACGTACAATCTACACTGCTGGTATGGCTTGCATGTGTGTTGTGCTTTTCATCATCGGAGCGCTTGGATTCCACGTCAACCAAAGCGTCAACTTCGGGATGGGTGGTCTACTTATCGGCCTCAACTTCATTTACAACTGTTCCCTCGGACCAGTATGTTATACCATCATCGCTGAGATTTCGTCCACTCGTCTCCGACAGAAGTCGATCGTACTGTCTCGAATCGCTTATCAGATCATGAACATTATCTGCGGTATCATTGTTCCTCGGATGCTATCACCTCTTGCCTGGAACTGGGGTCCCAAGTCGGGCTTGTTCTGGGGAGCGAGTGCTGGGCTGTCGACTTTATACTGCTTCCTACGTCTTCCAGAAGCCAAGTAAGTCTTTCACGGATCTACGCCCTTCTCCTTTTGAAGCATTGCTGACGCATCCATCAGGGGTCGCTCGTACGGAGAGCTTGATATTCTGTTTGAGAACAAAGTCCCAGCATGGAGATTCAAGTCCACAAAGGTCGATCGTGAGTGCATGCGAATCTGAATCCTCGAAACTAGACTGACTTTCGATAGAGTTCGCGGCTGTGCACGAGAACGACAAGATCGCTGCTCTCGAAGAGAAACATGTCGAGCGGCCCGAGATATCTCATCTCGATCATTAGGTCATGCTGTTCAGGAACTGTACACAACACGATGGTGCAGTCTAGGTATTCGTTTCGGTTGATGAGGCAGCGATGTACTTGTGCTATGTGAGGAGCGCACGACGCTTGCGACAAGCCGATTTAACGGAATGCCGCCACCTACAGCACGTTGCACATCGATTCCAGTAGTCTGAGCCAAGTCCGCACTCTGGATACATTCCTGCAATGAGTTTCAGTCGATACATTTTGTACAAGCTGGCGAAAATGTCCAATTTGGCTTCCGCGCTCATCATTCGCATCATCTTGGCAGATCGCCTAAGCCAAGACCGTCACCTGCCAAGTTGGTCATCGACTGTTTCGCTTGCGGGCTCAGCTGCCGCCTAGCCTCACGACCCATATCATCACTCAGTCGGGATACATGTCCGAATTGGGTCGAGAGCTCGAGCGATGGCCGACTCCGTCGATCCTTATCACCCTCGCCGCTTATGTCCAGCCGTGTGATGTGTGCATCATGGCTAGGATCGGGCCGATATGATTCGGGAGAAGGAGCACCCGAGCGCCAGTCATGCCGCTTAGCTGTTGCTGTCGACAGGTGGCTGTCCTGAGGAGATGATGATGTCGGGTGTAGAGTCGGCTGGCCACTGATCGTATCTGTCCGTCCGTCGAGCATGCCCCGCCAGAACGATCCTGAGGCCGAAAGCTCCGGTCTTGGGCTCGAGTGAGCGCTTCCATAGTCGTTCCTTGAGGGCGATGCTGATGGAGCGAGTAACGGTGAGCTCGGTATTGGCGAAGACAGAACACTCCTGGTCCGACTTGCACTCCGCGATCCTCCATCCATTGGCCCGTTTATCGACATCCCACCTTTCGATCCTGAGTTCCTACGCCTCACTCCCCCTGGCGAAGCTTCAATGTCTCCCGAGGGTATCGGCCGATATCCCCCGTCTCCTCCATCCCCATGCCCCACCTCCTCGTCGCCGCCAAGCGTTTTACCAGCTTTGATGATCTGGTCGAATATACATATCTGTATTACGTTCATGACAACCGGGAAGAGTGCCATGACAAAGACAATCTGGATTTTTGGGTTTAGGTAGTCGAGAAGATAGTGTCCCATACGTAGAAGGGCTGTCGATATGTAGGGAAGTGTGAGGACCAGGACGACGAGGAGTTTCATCGCTACCATCGAGATGAGATATGGGGTTAGTTGTCTCCACCAGCTTGATAATCAGCAAGCAGAACAATTGTACTTCTCGCATAACTCACAAGAGTGGCCGAGGTGGATTGCCGTATTGTCCGGAGACGAAACCCTCTTTCCCCAACCAAGCCGTCATAAGCCATGTAATTGCTTTGAGAAAGATGTAGAAGATCAGGACTCCGACGGTCGTATCGAGTAGTACATTGAGGAAATATAGCGAGCATGGATTGCTCTCTGCGGCGCCGGCGACAACGTTCGAAATCTGCGATGTCAGCGCTGTGCACATAGCTAGCTAAGCTTACTAAGAGATTTAGACCGTGTACAACAGCCTGACCGGTCATTTGCTTGCCCACATCCCACATCCATATGCGCCAAGGCCGTTTCCGTTTCTCTAAATGACGTTTGGCGACCAGAGATGCCAGCACTAGCATACCCACTGGAGTGTTAGTGACGAGCACACATGACTGGCCATTTCTGCGTCTACTTAGTTCGACTTTTGACACCCGCTGAAGCCGCGAGCTGGACGCCAAGGGTTTTTGTATCCGACTTACTGATGAATTGCACTATGATCCCCGTGGTGCCCAGGAGGTGACATCGGGACCCATTTGGATCTGGCGGTGGAGGTGGAACCTCGCCGGGAAGGGTCGAATTCAGGGAGAACATATTGCGTTTGCGTAGCAGAGAATCGTCTGCACCTCCAGTCTGTCCCTGCTATGTCGACATAAGAGAAAGGTGTTGGGTATAGGAGTGACACGGAGAATAGATGATACATCAACAGCTTGGCTTAGATAGAATCGGTTATGAACCGATGATTACGTCAGCATCTGAGGCATTTGATTTCTGTCGAACTCATCTGCCTATAGTCGCACATATCAGCATGCCAACAACAGTCGATACGAGCAATTACTTTGCCGTAGCGGTCTCGGACGACCTAGCAAACGCGTCGCCTGTGGCTTCAGGATCGACTACGCCAGCTGGACCAGAGGACAAAGCAAGCAAGAAAGCTAGACGAGATCAGCGAATAGCCGAGGCTGTTCAGCGGTCCAAAGTGGAATACACGGCCGAGAATGTTTACACAGAACGAGGGGTGGGTACTCTATATCTGAAAGAAATGATCTGACATGCAGTGGTTCATTCAAGAGCAGGATCGAGGCATTCAGAAGTCCAAAATCGACCAACAAAGGCTTGGTGAGTCTTGGTACTATAGCCTACATATCGCGGCACGTGGCTTATGTTCCACTAGAATTCCTCACATCTGCACTCTACTATTCCTCGGACGCCGATCATCAAGATGTGCTCGCAAAGATACTCGAGGTGTTTGAGGAGGGTAAACCAGGAGGAATACCGAAGGAATTGCTAGATATTGGCGTTCGATCTGCAATCAAGACTGGGAGAACTGAGGATGCTGTAAAGCTGGCTAGGAGTGGGAGAACTAGCGTACGTGATGGGTCCAGCTACGTCTGCTACTTGCTGACTGCCAGTGGAAGACACAATGGGCTGGCGCTGCGTGTACAGCTCACGACGCTTTCTTGGCTGCTGGCGATTATGATGGTACTTCGCGGCTGCCCCAGATCGGCAAAGCTGATGATCAGAGTCTATCACACCCCTCATAATGTGTATGTCCGTTGGTGGACCCCAGTATCCACTCCTCACGCGTTTGTCGGCAGCCGTCTCTCGCCTATCCCCCAGGACCGACTCTCAACTATGCCTCTTTCACCATAAAGTCGATGATCTTATTGCAAAGAGGAAAGAATCAGCGACTAGGCCACTATCCGAGACGGGTGTTGAGAGTGGGAATGCCAGATCGATGATACAGGACAGGGGTCCCATCGTGATGAAGGAGCTCTACGAGGAGATTCCTCATGAAGGGTTTGACGCGGTGGTGTTGACAGAGGCCGTTAGGAGACTTGAGAAGGAAACGAGAGGTGGAGGTGAAGTGACTTCTGATGACAAGGGTGTACGACAGCTGTAGGAGCGTCCTTGAAATTCTCGATCAGTCCATGCACTACGTCATCTTGTGTCAAAGCTACATAGGCACATCTCTTGCACCCATACACGGCGACCTCGTTCTCGTTGATCACACACTAAACTCGACCGAGTGAGGCGATGACACAGCATCTTTCTCTTATGGCACATCGTATGCTCACGTAACATCAAGCCTTAAAACATCAGTGCAAAAACATCAGTGCAAGCCTTGTCTTTCTGCGGACTCATCGACCAAAGTGCAGAATTACCGTAGGGACCTCCCCTCGTGAAGGTATAGAACTGTGTGCTGGTGGGCCACTCGAGGCTTGGCAGAGACTCTTACGCCGTGAAGACGAATGAAGCGATCGCAATCCGAGGCAGAAACTTGACGCCTCGTTACCGGACACGTAATCACTGAGACGTCAGTGCAATATTCCGGTTGCCGTGATGTGTTGAAAAGTCCGAAGACTGGATTGATCGCCGAAGTGCACATAACACGACATGAGTCAAGCCATACTCTTCATATTTTCGTATTGGCATCACAAGATACATGTCACCCGTCAGCCGAAGGTCAAGTTCCTGATCGCCTAGAAGGCCCTGAGCCACCTCAAAGGGGACGAGCTGGGAGAGAATGAGTCTGGAGAGCCCTAGTATACGAGAGGTGGCGTCTGATTCCGAAATATCCGTCCGGTACCTGGAACAGAATGTTCCCTGATTCCCATTGTTCTGAAAATCCGGTGACGTCCTAAATCCTAGTCGAATAAGAGGCTTGCCCTGATCCACTATGTTGAACAGCACCTGACATTGGCTTGAAAAGTTGACGAGGTAGTGATGCCTTCTACATTGCATAAAAGCTGGTCTGGTGAACTCATGACACCCTATATCTTCCCCGCTGATCCTGCTCGAAAAGCCGCCGATAAAAAGCACAACCTCCTACCAGCCGATCACCTTACGATTTCGATATGTTGAGGCTCAGCGCCATCTTGGGATCTTTCCTCCTCCTTTGTTCTGTTGTCAATGGCGACAACCTTTTCGCCGGGTGTTACTCTTCGCTCCCCGGCACTGTGGTTGCGCCCTCTGGCCCAGTGTTGAGGTTCTCGAGCTCACATTGCTCTGTAAGTTGACTTCGGCTTGAAATGATCATCCGGCTAATGTCCAGGCTGGGTGCACGTCGAACACTCATTCGTACTATAACGCTACTTCCCGACAATGTTTTCTGCTCTAATGGAACGCCATACTCCCAGAACCTTCGGCTTGGCAACGAGAACGATTGCGGTTTGAATTATGACAACAGGAATATCAGGACCTCTTATATGTCTCTGAACCCTCAGTGCTATGCGACCCTTCCTGTCGGTATCACAGCCGAGAACACAAGGGAGTTTACTGGTCTTAACAATTGTCTTAGTTCCTGTCGAAACGGCTTGAGAGCCACATATTGGTCAAACGTCAGTCCATACCGACAGATACGGCTAGGAGCGTTTGCTGACCAGTCAGGTAGTCAATGGCAGAGACAATTATCTGTGTTCATGTGTGACTCCTTCAAGCTATGGTAGAGGAGCGACGTGCGGTCCTCAATCCTACTTCGTGAGGGTCTCTTTTTCTTAGGTGATAATATCCTGACGATAAGGGCTATTACCATACCCCTGATGCCGCCGCTTCAGGTCTCACCAAGCGTCGTCAGAGAGAAGCAGCAGCAAGCAAAGCGGCAGCCAAGCTGTCTTTTTGCCCGAATGGCTGGACGGCTTGTTTGATCCCCGGTGGTGATGAGGGATCATACGAGGTGGGTGTCTCGACTAACGCCCAAAGCTGGTCGACACGCGGCTGACATGTCAGTGCATCGATGTCTCAAAAGAGCTCGAATCTTGTGGGGGATGTATGTCGGGTCAGTTCTATACTCAAAACGCCACCATTGGACAAGAGTGAGTCAGTCGTCTCTTCCGACTGCGCCGTTTTTTATCCTTCAGTTGCAACAAGATGGCCAATACTGTACATGGTGGATCGACCTGTGAGAGTGGAGGATGCGTGGCGTTCGCCTGCAAGAGGGGGTTCAAGCTGGTTGGTGGCCAATGCGTATAATCATGTTTTCATTTCGCTTCTGGGTCTAGGGAATACATTGATGAATCGTATGTATTGTAGCCTGACCATCGCTGACCGATGCCATATGGGGTACAGTAAGGGTTCGTGATGGTGAAGATGAAACAGTGTTGTTGAAGTGGACATTGAACTGCATGTTGTGACTAGTCATCGCCGGACTCCACCGCTGGTAATCTATCACGACGCCTGATCGGCCAATTGAGCAGCTTGCTTCTCGCATCTCGCTCTGATTTCCGCATGTTTGATGATTGGTTTATAAGCATGTTGCAACTGATGCGTTAGCCGGCTTCTTATGTGATGGGACTAGACTTACAGCAATCAGCTTGTCAGCTGTCCAGAACCTTGAGGTCATTCTCGACATGAATGTGAATAGGTCCGAGACGCTCTCGCAAGAGGTAATGCCCGTTTCGTTCGTCTTTAGTATGGCTATTGCGACCCGGAATAGAGTCTGGATATTAGTAAGGTCTAGGCAGACTTCTATAAGTCAAAGCTTACATCGTGACCATCGACAAAGAACACGTCCCATACTCGAAATAGTGTCTAGACGTCAGATCTTTACAATGATCAATGTGAACACGTACCTCGACGGGCAGACAATCGGTGAATAGACTTAAAAACCAACCAAAAGTGATACTCGAGAGATCGACTCCGAGGTCCTCGAGGTGTGAGTGTACCTTCGGCACATACTGGGCCACCAGCTCAGCTAGAACGAGCTGATCCGCCCGAGAAGAAAGAAGGTCAGGGGTGTAGTAACCATGCGGGAGAATGCGGGAAAGAATGGACACCAGAGTCCAGTAGGCTTGTTCTGTTTGTCAGCGCCATTCTCCACAGCAATAGACGACTGACCCTCATCGGTATGAGTGAGAAGCAGGGTAGCGGCAAGCATCTGATATTCAGTCCAAGTCAATACCAAAGAGAAAGTAAATTTACGTTCATTCCTGATCATCAGCCAAATGCTCGGCACACGATAGCACAACACTCACCTTGGCAGCTGCAGGAGAAAGCAGGAGGAGAAAGATCAGTAACGGCCCGGACCACTACCAGAGGTACTCACTACCCGACCTCCGGGTTGTACCTGCTTCGTCAGTCTCCGTTTTGATTTCATGCGATATCGCTCACCAAGAATAGGCTACCAGCACCCGCCTAAGCTTAGCTACTCCTGGTCCATCGCCGCCTAGATTATCAGTCAAAGGCATCTATTTGACCACCATTCACATACCAAAGAAGACATTTCCGGGAAACGTCCGAGTCACGTCCTTTTCAATCTCGGCGATGAACGGGGAGGTATCCTGCCGATGCACGCTCTGAATCTCGGCATACTCCCCTGGCACCATCATGTCAGTAGCACCGGAACATTCTAGGCATGAGCTGTTGATTCCTCATAATACGAAGAGAGACGACATACCTGACCAGATATCACTCCTGTAGGCCAACGGTATTCCTGCCCTAACCAACCTAGCAAACGCCTTCCATTCTTCGCCTCTGCCCATTTGGCTAATCCCTATCGTGCCCGGACCGTCATCGATCACGTCTTCCCGGGTCCCTTTGAGCTTGCTCTTTCCCTTCGATTTCCTTTGCCGTAGAAAAGTATCCCATTCCTTTTTCCTCTCTTTCTGCTGCGCGTCGTGGAGTGTCGTAAGCCGGTCTAGCAGGGAGGAGACAGTCGTCCTAGACGAATTTGCCGTCGATGGCGTATTCTCGACGGGAAGAGCGAGTGATGTGGAGTTGGGAGAACGTGACGAAGAAGAGGACGTATTGGCTGTCGACTGATCAGTCTGTGAATGTAGTGATTGCGATCCTCGGGCGGAGACCGTCAAGGTATCTTTTGCGATAACCACCTTGGGCGGAGAAGGGTTCATGGCGACCGATATTGAGCCTCGGATCCGCTGTACGTCGGGGTGAGAAGATGATCGGTCCTTGGAAGGTGTAGTTGTCCCGGATCGAGGCTGCTGCTGCTGATTCGAAGCAATAGCGACAGACGAAGATTCTAGTGATCGACGAGGAGTCGCTGAGGGAGAAGGTAGCCGGCTGTCGAAAGAGCTAGTGGAGCGGCGAGATGCTGACGGTCTCTCCTGGCTCTTTCGGCGCTGACGATCAATCCACCCTTCGCCCTCGACTTCCTTCTGGGCTGAACTCGATACCGCCCCATTCAATGCAGCAGGAGCAGAGATTGCAGCCTCATTAGCATCCTTAAGCATCGAGGTATGTTGGATATCATCTAGACTGTCAGCTGCTGGGATGAGATCGAGCTATACTCCTCACAGATAAACCCGTAGCGATCGGTCAAAGGCGTCTCACCGCTCTTGAAACGAGACGCAGTGCGAAGCGTCGGGACCGCTTTTGATGATTGAAAGAATGATCCCAACTGTTGCCGAGACAGCAGAACAGTCGGCGGCCGGTTCTCGTCTGCGACAATGGAGGACAACTCGACAGATGGGAGCGGCATTGTCTCGGTATCGAATTGCGATAGGTCCGGCGTCTTGTGGTGGTTAAAGGTGCCCCCAGACACTGCGGTAGTTGGGTATGCCCGAGACGATGAGGCGCGGTTGAGGAGGGCCGGTCGTGAAAGGACTGACTCATCTTCCAACCCTACCGAATAGGTCTTCGCCCGCGTAGTAGCATTCGAGACAGTCGATAGGAGTGATCGACCAATAGCAGCAGTGGCTGATCTTGCAGAGTCGCTATAGCCTCTACTGACGTTGTCTTCATTGTCGGTACGACGCTTTTCTGCGCTTACTACCGAGTCTGCCCGACTGCGCGCGAGAGATGCCGTATCAGCCCGGCGACGACCAGGTGGTTCCTTAATGGCGATGTCTTTATCTCGAGCTGTCGAAACCAACGAATGTGCTAGAACTGCGATGAGTGATGTGGAATGTATGTCGAGCGATACGAGAATGGATAATGGGTCCGGAGTGATCAGGCGCTGGACTTTCAGCTCATTCACGCTCAAGAAATGGGGTCGAACTTACAGTCGCCAGAAAGATAGCTCGGAAGGCAGGTGAACTGCCTCCATCACCGTTTCTCCAAGCCTCATCGTCTTCCGGAATATTGTTCTCATCCATCGCAGCTTCAGTCACATTCCTCAGCGTACCCGTATTGCTCACGATCGAGCCTACACTCCCCTTCCTTGGCCTGCTCGTTTTCGGCTTTGATCCGTTACTCCACACCCATAGGCCCGAAGTCCAGGACGATCGATTGGCTTGATATTCCTTCGCACTCCCAGCGAGAGGTGGTTCTGCAGACTTGACACTAAAGAGCGAGGTGGCCGCCGATGGTGATGAGGATATATCGGGTACAGTCCTGACCGAAGGAGTAGGTGATCGTGCCCTACGAGTCAACGGAGCTGGCGACATTGATCGGACGGAAGCCGTGTCTTGAATGACTGGATGATTTGCGTTTGCGTAATGGGAAATAGAGGGTGTATCCGTGAGAGACGTGGCAAGAGCCTCAGTCAACCCTTCGTGTATGGACAGCTGAAAATTCAGCTGACTCTTCCAAGTGTCGGGTCTGTTCCGGCATCTTAGACTCACCTGATGAGCCTGCTTGTTCCTCTTGGGCCGTACCCCTCCTGCCTCCTTGATCAATCTGAGCGCCTCATTCTCCGCTTCCAGCTGTTCCACTGCTTCCCTCAGCTCCCTGACTGCCCGACTCAATATCCGGAGTGGATGGTCGACTATAGCTTGCTGCGTCATAGCGGGAGGTGAAGGTGGAAACAAGGGCGCGGCGTCAGATGCCCTGGGTTGGATAGGTAGAGGGGATGTTGGAGATACCAAAGCAAGCGGAGATTCGGCTTCGGTAGTGATATCAATCGATCGCGGCGATGTAGAGAATGAGTGAAGGTAGGCTCGAAGCTCTGGCTCGGTCATCCCGTCAAAATCCGTATCTACAACCGCCAGCTCCTCCCTACTCAGACTTTGCAGAAACACTTTCCATGGTCTTTTGCTTCGTGTCCTCTGCATTCCATTTGCCGGACTTGGACCGGAATCTGGTATAGGTCGGTTTGACGAGACCTTGACGGGTGCCAAGCGTCGTGACGGTCCGATTCCCAGTAGGTCGGTATCGGTAGCGTTGGTCTTCCGACGGTCGTGTACGTTCTTTGTAGACGATGAGGTGGCAGTGAAGTAGTCTGGTGGCTCATTGGGCACCGAAGAAAGTCGTCTAGTCAAGGTAGGGTGGTTTGACGGAGACAACGGATGATCTTGTCGTGATGGCGAAGTGGTGGCCGGGATGGGTGATGAGAGTTCGCCGGCAGTATCAGTGCGTGAGTGAGGGCGGACCATGGTCAGAGCCTGGCACCAGCAGCAGCATGTATAGGCTGTAGCGAGTAAAGTGATGTATGATGTACTTACAGTAGCAGTAGTAGTGATCCAGTGTACGCGACCCCTTACTTTCTCACGATCACCCGTTCGGCGGACTTCATGCACATATACGAGTACTCGACTAATTTCACTTCAGAGAATCAACGCTTGGAGGCAATGACATTTGACGCCCAAAGGTCTGAAAGAGCTCTGCAACAAGTGCTCAGATGGCAAGGGCAGTGGGACTTCATGTTCGTGAAACCTCAGTCGGACTTGTCAGATGTGCGTCTGGCGAGCAATGGTGATGCAGTGGAGAGAGATGAGGGCGATTCAGTTCTGGGCTGTCTTGAGTACGATCCAGGGCAGCCATCCTGGAGTCTTCACTGCTCAATATCTCAGACCCTGCGAAACAAGAGATCGAATCAGATCATCGTCACCGAAGTTCACACTCACGTTGGTTGCTGCGATCGAAATCGCGGGACGGGATACGAGCTCACTTTTCAGACTCGTGCTTTGCAAACGGTTCGCGATCTTTCTAGATTGAGTTAAGTCTTGCTATCAGCGAGAGTGACCAAGAGCGGTGAGGTCTGTGCATCCTCTGTGCTTATTGCCCAGTCCTCCTGTAGATGAGGCTTGACCGGTTAGGTCCCTATTGGCCGGATGACACTTTCAAGTCAGCTGAGCCTGGAATTCGCGCAGTCTCGCACAGTACGGACGAGAAATAAACCGCAGCATTACGAGGAAGAGTTGGTCGATCCATCTATTTCCGCGAGGACAAATCGGCCAGGTGGATTTGCCGACTGTAGGGATTAACCTCGGTAGAATGCAGTTCTAGTTAGCTCCGCCAACAAGCCCCGGCCGAGCCCGATCTATTTCGCCGTCAGGTCTGGCCGCTCGTCAGCCAGTTGGCTTGACTGGAGTGTCTTGGCTCGGGGGGCGATGAATATTGTGAGGCCCAAACCTGGAATCACCAAGGTCAGCAGCTGGAATGCAAGTAATCACTCTCGGCTTGACTCCAAGTCAGCTGGCGGTGATCTGGAACGCCTCGGGGCCTGAAGAAAAGCAGCGAATGCAGCGAGAACCATCCGTGACTGCTCAAGTTAAGCAGAGAAGAGCTCCACTTGGCACAAGAGAAGTACCAGCAGTAAACAGGCGGAATCTTCCCGGCTAACCTGCCGCCGGTGAAGCGGGAGAATTGCCGCTTGGCGCGGACGCCTCATTGCCCCAAGGGGTGATGCCGAGCAAAACTCGTGACTACCCCTGAGACGTCAGTGGCACCAAGCGGGAATGGATATTTCTCGGTGCAAAAGATGTTAAGAGACTTGGCAGAAGGGCAGAACGGGGGATATGGAGCGCCGAACGAGGGGCAAGGGTCGGATCGTGGAATAATGGACCGCGCTGTGTTGACTACCAGACGAGTGGAGAAATATAAAGAGGGACAGGACTCCGTGACCCCATCCTCTCACCCACAATCGACAACGAGAGCAAAATGCCATTCGGTTTTCGAAGGAAGACCCCTATGGCTGAAGCCGTACAAGACAACTCGGTTTTGACGCAACTGTTGAAAGGAAGAGATACACGATGGTACGCTGGTGATCTACTCAAGATCAACTTGGTCATCGTGAGTACTTTTCCTTGGTGTGAAAGGCTCCACTGACTCGACAGATGTTCCTCCTTATCACTTCTATGAGTAACGGATACGATGGATCCATGATGAACGGTCTCCAGACTTTGGACAACTGGTCGAATTACTTCGGCAATCCGACTGGTGGAACATTGGGTCTATTCAATGCCATTCAGGTGAGTCCTCATGAAGCTGGGGCCAGCGTTCACTGACAGTCAGAACATTGGTACAGTCGTCGCACTCCCAGTCGCCCCACTACTAAATGATCGACTTGGCCGGAGGTGGACCCTTTTCATCGGTTCAGCTAGTACGTCACATGTGCTACTGCGCTTGTTCCCGGCTAACTCCCAGTCTGTATCGCAGGATGTGCTATCCAAACTGCCGCGCAGAACATGGGAATGTTCATCGGTGCACGAGCCTTGATGGGTGCCGGAAACGCATGGGCCTGTATCGCCTCTCCCGTCCTTATTACCGAACTCGCTTTCCCAACCCAGCGTGCTCAGTTCACATCCCTCTACAATTCGACCTGGTATCTTGGATCTATCGTCGCTGCATGGACTACTTTCGGTACTTTCCGAATCCTCAACACTTGGTCATGGCGAATCCCATCCCTCATCCAGGGTGTCCCTCCTCTTATCCAAATGTGCTTGATCCTCTTCTTCCCCGAATCTCCCCGATGGTTAGTCGACCAGGGCCGAGACGAAGAGGCTATCCACACAATCGCCAAATACCACTGCGCTGGCAATCGAGATGACCCCCTCGTTGCTTTCGAATACGAGGAAATCAAAGAAGCTCTGCGATTGGAAAGGGACGTCGCCAAGACCAGCTCTTACAAGCAAATCTTTACCAACAAGGGCAACTTGAAGCGAATGAGGATCATCATTGCTATCGCCTTCTTCTCGCAGTGGTCCGGTAACGGATTGGTGTCCTACTACCTCAACATCGTTCTTGAGGGTATCGGAATCACTTCTCAGTTCGACAAGAATCTCTTCAACGGTATTCTGCAAATCTACAATCTGGGTACGGCATATATGGGTGCGCTAGTCGTTGAGCGGGCTGGTAGACGAACTCTCTTCCTCACTTCGACAGCAGGCATGTGTCTCACCTACGCTGTGTGGACGGCTTGTTCCGCCACCTATCAGCAGTCGGTGGTCTACGAGCCCGGCACCGAGGGAACCGATGCTCCCGTGATCCAATCTGCCAATACCAATGCTGGAAATGCAGTCGCAGCCATGATCTTCATCTACTACGGTTTCTACAACATTGCTCTGTCCCCGCTACTGGTCTCTTACACGGTCGAAATCCTACCATTCCGAATCAGGTCAAAGGGTCTCATGATCATGCAACTCTGTGTGTCGGCATCCTTGGTATTCAATCAATATGTCAACCCGATCGCCCTCGAAGCCCTCGAATGGCGATACTACATTGTATACACCGTGTGGATCGGTTTCGAATTCGTCTACCTATACTTCACCATCGTCGAGACTAAGGGTAAAAATGGTCACCCATTGCCTTTGGAGGAGATTTCGGCGCTATTTGATGGTGACGAGGCGAGGGATGATATCGCCGCGTCGTCCGAAGCTGCGGTCTTGGAAAAACCCCACAAGGGTGACTTGGCAATGATGGAAAGTGGTATGGGTAGTTCAGGTAACCTCGCGTCCGAGCAGCAGATTGAGAGGACGGACCAGAAGTTGTGATTTAGTTAATGAAAGCGGTAGCCAAAGCCGTAGCATGTATACCTTTTTGCAAGTGTTCAGAATATTTTCCTGCATGTTTGCATATGCATTTTCCTACCTACGGATACATACACGCTTCGCCAGCTAAGCACAGTTCTGGATCCATCCTGCAGTAGTGAAAGCAGCATAGCCGATGGCGGCAATCAACAAACCAGCCTTACCGACCCTAGCACCAAGGCTCTTTCGCTCCTCCCAGAGCTCTCCCTTGGCTCCAGCATGATCAATCGCCTTGATATCATCATGAGTGAGCTCAATATCACCTACGCCGAGGTAGGCTTCGAGTCGTTCTTTCTTTGACGAAGTGGTCACGATGATTGCACTGACTATCAGCCACATCTGGGTACCGTTGGTGGTAGAACGAACTCTTTGGCCTTTGACCACGCAAGCAAGACCTGCTCAGGCTTAACACCCAATCGTTTGGCAATCTTGTTGACTGGCTTGTCGACCGGTCCACCTGGCTTCGAAGTGAGGGGGATCAAGCTGGAGTAGCCCTCCGGAACGATGTGGTGGTGCTTCATGTACTGCAAAAGGGGCTCAGTTGACTTGATAACGTATGGGTGGAGCAGAATCTGGTTGACGACCGGCTTGACGTTGGCTACCGAAAGCAGGAGCTCAAGGTTCTCGACGGAGAAGCTGTCAATCAGTGCATGATCATCATGAAAGCATTGGGCTTACTTGGAGACACCGATCGACTTGACCTTACCCTCCTTGTGCAGCTCCTCCATCTGCTTCCACGCACCCGGAATATCACCTTTGGTGACATTGGGGTGATGGATGAGGTAGAGATCGATGTACTCGACGCCAAGCTTCTCGAGAGACTCTTCGCACGATTGTCGAGCGTTCTTGTTATCCAGACCAGACCATTTGGTAGTGAGCCAGTACTCTTTTCGAGCTAGACCAGACTCTTTCAAAGCCTGTCCGACTTCTTCTTCGTTGTGGTAGACTGATAATCAGCGGTGTCGGCATGATATGGGTTAGAGAGCTGGGGAAAGGCGTACCCTGAGCTGTATCGATGTGATCGAAACCCACGTCAATCGCCTGGTCTACCTGACCAGCACAGACGTCCTTGGGAATCTTCCAAGAACCGAATCCGATCTGTGGGACTTTTCGACCGTCATTCAAGGTGATTTCATGGAACGGCATGATGATTAAGAGTGAGAGAAAGGTCAGAGATGACTTGACGTGAGCACCGGTCGATTCGCTCCTCAGTACTGCCCTCCACTCGACCCATATGATACCTCCACCATGATTGCTGCTTCGGGACATTCCAGCCACCGGGTTTGACCGGTGACCTCCACTCTGTTTGCAAAGGTGTTTTCGTCATATCCCCACCTCTTTAGACACTATTCATATACATATTCACTTGCCATGGAGAGCTTGGTAGATCTGGTGACGACCTCGTTCCAGGCAGTATCCGGGGTCGCAGTCGTATTCACTGCCGGATATACTATCAACACCAAGCAAGATGCTAGGTTTGCATCGGTGAATTAGTCCTGCTTCATTGTACGCAAATCGCTCATAGACAGGGCTTACTCGCTGTCGCCCGAAACGTGCTACTACCTGCACTCCTGTTTACTACTTTGTCCACCACTTCGATGACAATTGGGACTCTGATAAGACGTGAGAGATGCCCGACCGAGCCGTATCGCAGAAAATTCGCTGACTCACAGAATGGCCGACTCTGGTATTGGCCCTCACAACGCATGGGTGTTCTTTGGTATACGCACTAATCTGCTTGAGGTGGAACAGAGGATCCACATGGATTGTCGAGGCCCTTACCATGAACAGGTGAATCGGGAGTCACGCGAGATCTCGCTATGGGACTGACCAGCAGCGTCACATCGTATCCGCTTCTCCTCCTCCAGGCGATGTACCATTTATCGGTGGATGATACTCGAGCTTTATATCACCTGAAATGGCGAGTAATGGACCCAGTGTCTAAGGTCTACTCTCGTTCAGTCGACTATGTTGTCGTCAACATCGTTCTTACATACCTACTTAGGTCAGTCATGTCCCCTCAGCGCCCAGACTGGCTGACAGTTTAAGAGCACTACTGGTCACTCTTGTACCTCACCTCTTCGAGATTCAAGCCAAGTCCGATCAAGTCGATCATCCGGAGGGAGAAGACCTCGACACTGTATCCGATTACTCAGGCGAAGAAGTGGACGAAAACACTCGGCTCATCGGTCGGGGTAAAAAGCAATCACCAGCTACCCGAGTATGGACAGGGGTCACAAGCAACCCTCTGGTGGCTGCCACATCTCTTGGTCTGCTCATCGGAATTATCAAGCCTGTCCAGCGAGCTTTGATTGGGGATATGGAGCAATCGACCGGTGGCTGGCAGACCTTGGGCGGTGGTCTCATCCTGCTTGCAGGCGCGTATGCAACTGTCGAGATGGTCGCAATCGGCGCGACGATTCGCGCCGGGGAGACAAAGTAAGTACATCCATGTGCGCTTGTACCCATAAGGCTGATCATGAGGCCCGACGATGAAGAAGTACCACCACCCCTCGGTTTAGTCCTGGTGAACGCCTTCTGGCGATACGTCTGTATTCCAGCAATCACAATCCCCATCATATACGGATTCCGACATATTCCCTCCACTCGATTCTTCATCCAGGACCCCGCCTATGTAAGTCCTACGACAATATCTGTATTCGCTCTGATAGTAGTCTTTCGTCCTGGCCGTCGTATCTATCAGTCCTCCTGCCCCTCCATCCAGCTTATCCCCCTTCAGGGCGGCGGTTCACTTCTGGCTTCAATACGTCGCCATCATCTCATCGGTCACTCTCGCGATCGCAGTTGCTATTCCAGGACGAGGTGTTTCGTACGAAACAGACTTTGACGTTGCGGGTGCTCTTCGATCTGCTCTAGGCGGGGGTGTTGCAGGGGCTGCGGCTATGGTCATCCAGGTGTTGAGCTTGATGCCAATGCGGACTATAATGAACTACCAATACCGGTACGGAGGCGGGATGGTCTCATCAGCCAAGAAGCTGTACAATGATGGAGGCATGAAGAGATACTACGCTGGACTAGGTGCTGCTTTGTACGTAGCCGCTCAGACGTCCGGTCGAACGAGCTGATGATTAGGTTTCAGGCCCCCTTGTCCAGGTTCGGAGATACAGCAGCCAACGCCGGTATCCTCGCCCTCTTGTCCTCTCTTACTTGGCCAGTACTGATCAAGACTGTCGTCGCAAGTCTGTCGTCTGCCGCATTCCGGATGACCCTGACTCCGATCGATACCCTCAAGACAACTCAGCAGACGCAAGGAGGTAAAGCTGGACTGAAATTGTTGAGGGACAGAATCAAGGAGAATGGAATTGGGTGTCTATGGTGGGGAGCGCTGGCCACTGCTGCTGCTACTTTCGCTGGGAATTGTGAGCCGTCCCTTCTTGTCGTTTATAACGTGCTCATTTGGATAGACCCTTGGTTCGGAACGTACAATTTCTTGTCGGAGAAGCTTCCTATCCCCGAAGATCTGGTGCCGAGACTATTTGTACGTCTCAGTCTACAAGTAGAAAAGGCTAATAAGCAGAGACAAGCGTTCATCGGATTCGCCGCCTCGGTCGTTTCCGACACGGTCAGTAACTCCTTAAGGGTAGTCAAAACCTATCGACAAGTGCACGAGAAGAACGTCGGGTACTGTATGTCTTGTTTCTTATGCGTCGATCGTGGCTGACCCCGCAGGGACTGCTGCGAAGGAGATCGTTGCCGCCGAAGGGATCTTGGCCTTGTTCGGAAGAGGATTGCCCACCCGGCTATTGACCAATGGACTGCAGGGATTGCTGTTCAGCGTCTTGTGGAAATTATTCAGCGATATGTGAGTGGGGTTTCGAAAGCCGCGGCAGCTTGCTCATCAACAGACTTGCCGGCAAGTAGACAAGTGGCTACATGCGCTAGTAAGATCTCGGTGCAAGGCATGTACAACGTAGGCTCGACATGCATACTCTACTTGCCCCCGCTATGCTATGAAGCTGTACAACAGGTCTGGGGTGATACTGGTCAAGTCCGCCACGATGTCTACTGATTCATCTGGAGAAAGAGATCCTGGCCATCTGGTACACCTACATTCCAGGGTACCTCGAGATCGGGCAGCAAGTTATCGACATTCCATTCCGGAATGAAGGGCATAGCGTTGCTCGTATTGAACATAAACGACTCCATTGCGATATCGCTAAATGGTTGATGATCGAAGATCAAGTCGTCAGTTCCACCGCGTATAGGGAGCGATCGCCGATCCAGGATCATGCGAATACCGCTACCGAGTCGCTTGGCCATGGCGTCTACCACGTTCATATTCGTCCTTGAATTTGATGGATGTCTAGCCTGAGCTTGAGATTCGAGTTCTGCGATTAGTTCCTGGAGGGTGGCGATCCGGAATATATCCCAATCGCTCATAGAAGACTTGACCCGATTGATGGACTGGATGATGTAGATTGCACAGAACGCTACCATACAGGTACTGATTCTCAGCAACTCGCTTGAATATCGACTAAGCTGACTCACTCGAAAGTTGCGGAATTTAGCAAGCCGTTCCAAGTCTTGTAATGATGGATAGAAGCACAGCAGACTTCGAAAGCCATCTCCTCACAGATGACTCTGGCTTGGTTGTTATCACTATCGGATGCATAAACGTCGCTCTTCTTGGGCAGAGACAAGGCGAGGACGAAAGCAGAAAAGCGGGCGATAATGTCGTATTCGTGAGTACCTGATACATGAGCTCCGGAGGTGGTAGTGGGTGACTTGGGCTCATACTGCGGATGGGGTTTGTCCACCTTGACTTCCAGCTCGATATAGTAGAACCGATGAGACTGATCCCATCCTGAAAGGTGGGAGATGTGGTGGCCAGATGATTGAGGGTGTTCCTCTGGCTGTCAGCAGACTCGATGACGGGGCAGATCCGGCGACATACGACGTTCTTCCGAAGTGATACTGAGGCGCAGATGGGATCGTCAAAACGTTGAGCGACCTGATGTCAGTATACTTCGCGGGGCTCTGGCCAAGATGGATGGGATCTACTTTGCTTTGACCCCACTTATCGAGTACTGACGTCGAAAAGATAGCTGCCTCTGGAAAGACTGGATATCTCCCTGCGACCATGGCCATGTTCTACCACTCAGCAGTGGTCTGCAAGACCGACCTCATGGACCTACTCTATCATGGATAAATAGTAAATAGCAGACTCGATGCGCGTTTCTCACCAACACATCATGAGTCGAGCCGTCATACATCGGATCCGTCTGGATACAGTAGGGAAGAGGTGATTCCAACCTCAACTCGACAGCTAGACCGATAGCCCTCGAGATGTATGTCCAAGTCTTGTCTTTCGACAAGACAATCGGTATATCCGACCAGCTGGCTAAGAGCAAATATCCCTGGACTATTTCGACAGATCGGTTGGCATTCTGTACAACCTCGTCCTCGAGCCTTCTGACGTGAAGAAACAGATTGTCATGTAGTTGACGAGAGGAATTGAGAGCGGTATATGTGCTTGCGATGGCTAGAATTGTTGCCAGCAAAAAAGAGCTCCGGCTGCGAACGTAAGATAGGGAATGGAGTCGCGGGTCGAAATACATGGAACCGTTGGTTATGAGGTCCATGAAACTATCTCATCAGATCATACTCGTCTCGGGCAATATACATACCAGCTATATAGCCTTTCGGCCTCTGACAGAGAGATAACTTGTAATGATATGACATCGTGGTCCGGAGTGGCATCAGGTCTACTCATCTACTGATCAGCTCATCACCGTGACACGCAGCTACCCACATCGTTGCGACCACGGAAAACCGGTAATTCCGGTGTTCCGGCTCCTGTACTGATTTCCAGGCGGCTACCCAGTATCTGGGAGATTCTCTGTCCGATAGATGCTCTCCCCTGTACTAGATCTGAGTCCATCTTAGCGCACCAGTCATGGTATATGTCAAGAATCTGCTCTTTATCGGCGGTATATGTCGTCCGAGGCGCGAAGTCTTGTGGACTACTATCTTCAGTCTGTGTGCTTATGTCAGGATTTCAAACTCGATGCTCAGGACTCACAGATACTCATCATTTCCAAATTGAGCGTCTCTTGTAGCTTCTGCCGCCAAGACCTGCAAGGGATTCGGTAAGTGCTCTGAATGGTGGTGTATCCGCGCATGTCTTCTTTCAGCTCCAGTTGCGGGGCTGGTGCTTCTTGTCTTGGGACGATTCTTGACACCCGCTTGACGGCCCAGCCTTCTTTTGACGGTGGTACATAGTATCCCGTTATATTGACAGCGATCACAAGTTTCTCGCTCATCCCGACCTTTCGACGGTCTTACACACCTGCTTGTGAGTCGGGCCACACACCGTTGTCATCAAATGGCTTACCGTACTCGCACCTTCCGGCATGACTCGCATGCTGTGGTATGCATGATGATGAGCAAGAGAGATAGGTCTTCGTGTAATGAAGGAGTACAGAGCGAGCCTCGACTCCGAAAAGACGGAATTCAGATTCTAGACTGCGGACCCTGGTCAACGCAAACGCGACCCTGACCCCCCGGCCAGTCATCATACACCATGATAAACAGCAGACCTATCATATACATACAGCAACCATGGGACACGGTCTACAGAGCTACTTTAGTCATCCCAGGAACAAACCTCCCCAAGCCTGATTCATGGTGTAGGAATTCTACGGCACTTTGGTGATCCTCAACATATCCTACACCTCCAACAGCCTTGTCTACCTTGTCAGCTCACGATGATACTCGCGGGTGTAGAGCACTTACAATACCCCGTCAATCGCAGTATATCCTCGGGCAACTTCCTCGCAATCTCTATGGGAGTAGACAAGATCTCTTCTTGATCTTGCCTAAAGTAATCTCGCTGCGCAAAGACTGCAAACAAAGTTCGCAAGGCTTCGGGATCTTCCATCTCGCACTTGTTCTCCCCTGCGCCATGGTATGTCGAGCCCAAGGTGAATAATCCTGATCCGGGCTCCATCTCGGCATAAGTGCATTCTTCGATTTGAGGGATCCGGTCATGCGGCCAGAGATGACTTCCGGGAATTACAGCGGTAGCTCCATTCTTCTTGGTCGCTCGGGATCCGGCGATGAGACAACCGACCATGGGGGTGAAGAGAGGATTGGAGGGATCAGGTCGGGTCTGATAAGCGATTTGGTCCTGGGCTTTCAGTGGGTCATAGACACAAGGAACGAGTGTGGACTCACTCGGTGAAGAGGTTGAGGTTTGGCTCCCGGCACGAGTCTCAGAGCAGCCGTGCTGGCCATCATGTATCCGCTCTTCTGGGGAATGAGCTGTTGGCCAGTATATGAGAAGTACTCGTCGCTGTACATCAGCATTCATGATGCTCCGAATGGAGTCTGAACTCACTTGAGAAACTTCCCCATGATACCTTGCCATACAGGCAATCGCAAGACTTTCGAGACTTGCTCGGGCATCTTGGCTAGTAAAGCGTATACTCGGATCGATCCTTCGGGAAAGAAGTCCTCACCAAGCTCTTCATGCGTTGCTTTCGATGTGTACTTGCCTCGAGCTTTGAAGTGAGGTTCGATAGCGGCCATGGTCTCGGCGAGGAGTTCTGGCGAGAGGAGGTTCTTTACAATCACTCCGCCATCTCGAGCGATGATCTGGTAAATCTTCTCGAGAGGCTCGGAAGCATCAATAGTTACTAATGATGGGGGACTGGTCATGTTGATAGTGGGTCTTGGTTGTCTGATTTGGGTGAATGTGGAATGTACAGGCAACAAGGCTTATCTAGTCTTATAGTATGGCACCCGGACCGAGTCGGCCTATTGGACCGCACGACGTCCACCGCTAATCTCGACTCCGAAGGCTTGCGACAACCTGCTGAGGGTGCGTCTGAACTCCGAAGAGGTGGCATAGCAGGTGCCAATACTCTTCACGGTAGGTCATTGCCAATACCGCTGTACCGGAGTGCTGATCGGAATGTTCTCCGGTCCAGATTTAGACTCCCTGAACTCCGTTTGAATCGAAAAACTTCCGTTACTCTTACCCTTCTTTACCCCATATGCCCCCCTTGACCCTCTCGATTGATAGCTTATCATCTACTCCGTATTCTGCACTCAATTGCTTACCGGAGTCTACTCTGCCCACTCGATCAGGCAGTGCCGATGATACCGGCCAAGATTGGCCTGACCAACAGCCATCCTAACATGACAGTTATGCTATATATACGGGAATACTCTCGCGTTTGAGCACTATAACACATCAAGCAATGGAGCCTATACATGACAAATCGGACTTGGACAAAGTCGACCCCACTACCGAGACGACTTTGGAGAATGATGCCGAGGATGCTATTCGAGCAAGAGTTGCAGTATCGGTAAATCATCGACGACTGAACCCGAGACAGATCCAACTTACCGCTATCGCCGGATCCATTGGGGCTGCTCTGTTCGTCGCTATCGGCTCTGGTGTACTATCTGGTCCACTGTGTCTCCTCATCGGTGTGTATCCCTCACATCAGTCAGAGTGTGGACGCTGACTGCTGAGCATTCTTATTTTGGGCAACCGTAGTATTCTCCATCGCTCAATGTCGTAAGTCGAGCTTTGATACGGCATGGGGAAGTGACTCACCATGCAGAAATGGAGATCGTCACTCAATTCCCATACGATGGATCCTTCATCAGACTTGCCGGGAGGATGGTAGATCCAGCTCTCGGTGTAGCAGTGGGATGGAATCATTTCGTGAGTGATCTCCTATGTGGCCCAGACACATATGCCAGGCAACAAGGACACGCATACTAATTTCTAGTTTGCCATGACCTCATATGTCATCTTTGAAGCTACCATCATTAATACCCTGGTATCCTACTGGGGATATGACCTGTCCCCAGCGATTTTGATTACCGTTTCTTTGCTTTTCTACTTCGGTGTCAATGTCTATCGAGCGGATTTGTTCGGGGAAGTCGAATGTGAGCACTATCTAGTGGTATAACACGATAGCTGATGACTAGTCTGGCTGGCTCTCGGTAAAGTCCTACTTGCGGCCGGACTGATCCTGTACACCTTCATCACCATGGTTGGAGGCAACCCCTTGAGAGAGTACGTTCTTCGCCTCATGATGAGACACATATGCTGATCATCAGTGTCTACGGCTTCAGGCATTGGAAAAGTCCTGGACCTTGGGTTGGAAATACTGCGGGTACTCGGCTACAATCATTCGTCAATGCCGTCAACGTAGCTGGATTCGTGATGGGGGGTCCGGAGTACATCTCGATGATCGCTGGAGAAGCCAAACATCCCCGAAAAACGGTTCCAAGAGCCTTCAAGACTATCGTCGCTCGAATGATCATCTTTTTCATCGGTGGTGGAATTTGCGTTGGTATACTTGTACCATCTGACGATCCTACGTGAGTCTTACAACATCCCGATGGCTCGAGAGACGTGACGACTGATAGGCAGTCTTACGGGTGGGAGTGATTCTTATGCTGGTGGATCGCCTTAGTCAGTCACCACCAGCCTCTTCCGGGGAGTACTAACATCACAGCGTCATTTCGATGACTAGACTAGAGATCCCGATTTTACCTTCCATCGTCAATGCCGCTTTGATCACCACCATCATCTCTGCCGGTAACGCGTACTGCTTCAACGCCTCCAGAAGTCTACATGCTCTAGCTCTCGACCGTAAAGCTCCAGCTATCCTTCGCAGGACCAATAAGCGGTAAGTCACGGATTGATCAGAGCTTGAATTGAGCTGATGTATAGTGGTGTGCCCTACATCGCAGTCATCGTCGTCATGCTCCTTTCATGCCTCTCATACCTGGCGCTCGGATCGAGCAGTGCTCAAGTACTGAACTGGATCCTAAAGTGAGGAGCTACGAGCTGTGTGCTAGATCTGACTAACGCTGCAGCTTCTGTACCGCAGCTACCATGTTCAACTGGACTGTCATGGCAATCACCTACTTCCGGTTCCAACGAGCGATGCGAGTCCAGAACATCAACAAGGATGAGTACTTGATCACCAAGTCTCGATACCTGCCTTACGCATGTTACTGGGCATTAGTCTGGGCTCCCTTCTTCCTACTCGTTCAGGGCTATTCGGTATTCTTGAATGGGCACTGGAAGGTCGCGACCTTTATCTTCAATTACGGTATTGTGAGTTTGAAGCCCTTGAGATAGGTTCGCAAGGGCTCATGTCAGATCGCATTGGCTGGTGGTATCGGGCTTGGTTTCAAGATCTTTGGCAAGACTCCTTTCCATCACTCGAAAGATGTCGATCTTCATACCGACCTTGACTTCTTTGCGGCTCTCGATGACCATTATAAGAACGAGGCTGAGGGCGCACCCAATGGCGTAAAGGAGAAGATCATGGCCAAGTTGTTTTAGATTTAAGGATTGCAGAGATCTATGAATGAATCCGTGAAGTCACAGTCAGTGCTCAATCGGGCCAGTTGAGCTGAAGTCGCCCAAGACTTCCATATGATCGAATTGACACCGACCGCCAAGTGAAGACGTTGCATGCGGTCGTTTGTCGGTAGATTGATGCTCACTAGCAGCGGGCCGCTCGACCCGCTTCGATCCGGTGGTGATGAGGGACATCCGGACGGTGTAAGGCCGCACACCACGGCGATCGTTCATAGCACATGGTCGACCGGCTCCACTTGCCCCGCCCTGAACTAGTGGAGAAATCAACCGAGAAATCACCGTTCTTCATCTTTCGTCTTTTTCGTCATACTATATAGATAGGTCGATGGTCACGATGAGTCTACGCACACGACAACGAAATGAACAGGATGTGGACGATACCGACATCGATACTTCTGGCTAGTATCCCCGTTGTCTCGGCGCTGGGCGGGAAACAATGTCTGTACTTCGATAACAACGACAACAACTTCTTGATCGCCGACCATGGATCACTCGTTCCTATCATTACCGACTCTTCCGATGCACACTCGGTTCATCTAGCTGCATCGACGTTCGCCGATGATCTGGAGAGAGTCACTGGTAGTCGACCTTGGGTCGGGAATGATACCGTTCCCGATTGGGCTTCGAAGGTGATCATGGTCGGGACTGGTTCGGGTAATGGACTAGAGGGAAAGTGGGAAGCATTCGACATCAGAGTGGTCAGCAATCCAATGGAAGGCGTCGAAGAAGCTTTGATGATCGCTGGTAGTGACAAGGTAGGTTTATATGGGAAGTGATGAAGTTGATGTTAGCGTGGTACAATTTATGGGTTATACGAATTATCCGAACAAATGGGTGTATCACCTTGGTACTGGTGGGCCGATGTCCCTGTCTCTCATCAAGATGTCATTGCCTTCCCACGAGATACAGTCTGCGACCACGATTCTCCTACGGTCAAGTACAGGGGTATCTTTATCAATGACGAGAACCCCGTTCTATCGAGCTGGTCTCACGATTACTTTGATATCCCCAAGGATCAACCTCCATTCCAGACTGGCATCTACGAGAAGATGTTCGAACTCATTCTACGTTTGAAGGGGAATTACTTCTGGCCAGCTAGTCAGTGACCTTCTAGGATGATAGCTAGTACTGACGGGTAGTGTGGGCAAGTCAATTCGATGTAGATGGACTGGATGTTACCAACGGTTTACCTTCGACACCTACCGCCGGTCCAAACCAGATTCTCGCGGATAAGATGGGTATCGTCATGGGTACATCCCATCAAGAACCCATGGCTCGTAATACACCTGAATGGTCACAATATGGCGAAGGAGAATGGAATTTCACTGCGAATACCGAAACGCTACATGACTTCTGGGTATATGGAGCGGAGAGAGCTAAAGGTTATGATACCATGTTTACGGTTGGAATGCGAGGAAACGGAGATTTACCATTGCCAGGAGCGAATGTGCCTATCATGGAGAGTGAGTTAAAGTGTCATTGGAGTGCAAGACGAGTACTCATGCCAGATATCACGGCTGTTCAGCAGGATATACTCAGAATGGTATACGAGACTGAAGATATCTCTGCCATTCCCCAAGTTTGGGCAATGTACAAGGAAGTCATGGGATACTTTGCCAATGGAATGACCGTGCCCGATGATGGTGAGTCTTGATCATGTCGGCCGTACTGACAGCTAGTCATCGAGTTGTTGGCAGAAGACAATTGGGGAAATTTGGTGGCTGTCTTGCCTTGGGGCGATAATCATACTGCAGGAGGTGGTATCTATTACCATGCAGATTGTGAGTCTGATGAAGAGCAGTAACACCAAGCTGACTGCCTAGACGTCGGAGATCCAAGAAGCTACAAATGGCTCAACACCGTGCCTCTAGCCAAGAGTATGTTGCATTTCCGAACGCAGAATGATGCTGATAGTAGTGTGGGAACAAATGGATATTGCCCGGCGATACCAGACTACAGAATTATGGATTCTCAACGTCGGTGATCTCAAGATGCTCGAAACACCTATCGAATGGTACCTCTCCTTGGCTTACGACTCGGACAGATGGCCCCGTAACACCTTGGGTGAACACTTGTCACTGAAAGCCAAGCGGGACTTTGGTTCGGGAGAGAAGGATAGCTGGGAGGTCGCGGATATCATGGGTCATTATCAAATGATGGTCAGCCGAAGGAAACCTGAGCAGATCGACCCTGGGACGTTTTCCATCGACAATTACGACGAGTGAGTAGTGACAAGTAGTCAAGATACTGATAAACAGGGCGGACCAGATCTTGAAGCAGTGGAAAGACCTCGAGTACAGGTCGAAATGCGTTTACGAAACTTTATCGGGCGGAAACAAGATCGCATTCTTTGAATTGATCCACGCTCCTATTGCGCTAAACGCCAATTTGAATGAGCTCTATATCTCGGCTGGAAAGTCAAACCTTTTTGCTACTCAAGCTTTGTCTTCCGCCAACTTGCATGCCGAAAAGGCCAAGGAGTGTTTCCAGAGGGATTGGGATTTGACCAACGAGTTCCACACTATGCTTGATGGAAAGTGGAATCAGTAGGTCTTCGCGCGCTTCCGCCTGACAATGCTGATAGGTAGCATGTTGGCCCAGACCCATATCAATTACCAATACTGGCAACAGCCTATGCGAAACTCGATGCCGCAGATCTCTTTCGTCTCACCATGGGATGCATCTTACCCCAACGAAGCTGTTCATATGCGAGTCACTGCCGAAAACTTCCGAGGCGCTTGGCCCGGTGATAACGAACTGAATTGCGAATTGGGTTATAATTGTCCCGATCCAATCATGCTCCCAATGGACCCTTACGGCAAGTCAAGGTACTTTGAAGTTGGTTCAGGTGGACCCATGGATATCACTTTCACCGCTACCAGTAATGAGTCTTGGTTGTCGGTGGAACCAAGTGAAGGGTGGATCAAGAATGACGGATCTACCGATACTCGATGTTGGATCAATATCGATTGGGACCAGATGAACGTGACTTCGGCAGCTGGGATGATCAGTGTTAATGGATCTGATGGATCGGTGGTCATGATAACCGTTCCCGTCAACAACACTCAGTCACCACCCAGTGATTTCCACGGGTTCGTAGAAGGTGACGGATACGTAGTGATGGAAGCTGGGCACTTCACCGGAAACACCACAGCCGACATGGATGGTGAGGAATACCAGTGGCAGGAAATCGATTACTACGGTCGAACGTACTCTGGAATGGCCGTCTATCCCATTGGACCTCAGAACTTTACTGCCGGTACTGGTCCTTCACTATCGTACGATTTCTGGGCAGTCGACAGTATGGCAAACAACACCGTCAATGTTACACTCCAGATTGGTCCTAGTCTGAATTTCATTCTGGGCTCATACCTCTCGTTTGGTGTTTCGCTTGATGATCAAGAGCCTCAACAAATCAACCCTATCCCTTGGGCTCCACTTGGAAGTCAGCCGAAAGATTGGTTATGGGTGGTTGCCAACGAAGTCAGGAATGTGACCATGACGATGGATCTGGGAAGTAGTGAGCCCGGTGCGCATAAGTTGAGCATCTGGGGAATGACGGTCGGAATCGTGCTGGAGAGGATATGGATTGATATGGGTGGTATCGACGCTAGGGGCTATAGCTACCTGGGTCCACCAGAGAGTGTTATGGTGTAGGTGAGGGGAAGTAGAAGAAGATGAAAAGTATAATACAGTCGAGCCGATGAAAACAACTATGCAGAGTAACCCAAATCTTTTCAAACTGCCGATACTCTTTGGACCTAGCATTGAGATCACCAGATCAACAGCGTCATTTACCGTTCAGTCATGCATGAGAGAGATGTTCCTCTCTGCCCACTTCCCTCACTCCGCTAACCTACTATTGCTGACTTGCTTCTCGAGTGAGACAGAGCCCTCTGTACGAGTTCCGAGTACAAGCCATACCCACCCCATACCAGGAATAAGTAGACACGTCAAATGAAAGTGACACTTTTGAGAAAATGTCATTCATGTCGTAAAACTACCAAAATCTATCGTATTATACCAATTCTTTTTCTACGAGAAGTGAGGGGCATTGAGGAAGAGTCCCATGAGCACACCAGCGAGAGTACCAGCGATAGGAATAGTCATAATCCACGCTAATTCATTAGCTAGGAACAAGGAGAAGTAAAAAGGAAGAAAAACGATCAAAAAATGACCGAGAAATGATAAAACTTACCTAGCGCCAAGAGACCGACTCGGTGGAAGTTGACGGCCTTGAGGGTACCGTTACATAGTCCGACACCGACGGTAGCACCGGTGATACACATGGAAGTGGATACTGGTAGCGAGTATTGAGAGAAGACGAGAACGGTAAGAGCAGCTCCCATCTCCATGGAACATCCTCGGGAAGGAGAGTGGTAGGTAATCTTGTTACCCATGACCTTCATGATGTTGTATCCGTAGGTGATGAGACCGATCGAGATGGTAGCAGAAAGAACGGCGAGTTGCCAAATGGGAACAGGAGCTTTAGCTGCGGCGGCATCTCCAGTGGACCAAGCAGAGTAAATGACTGCCCAAGGACCAACGGAGTTTCCGATATCGTTGGCACCGTGAGCGAAAGAGGCGGTACAAGCAGTCAAGACCTGGACGAAAGAGTAAGTGTGTTCGACCTCGTTAGAGTACTTCTTGGCGTGTGCGTAGACTCTCTCCATCCTGTCTCCCTCGGGAGTACCAGAGATACCAGATTGAGCGGCGTGGATATCGTAGTGTAGACCGTAAAGAGCACCACAGGTGATCATGGCTGGGATCCTCTTGGCGAGGATGGCGAGATTGTGCTTTTCGTAAATAGCTCCGGCACCCATGGGGTTGGCGTGTAGAGTTCGCATGGCCCATCCAAGAGGTCCAGACTTCTGCCTGAGTCGGCCGTGGAACTTCTCAGTGTTGGCGGCAACTCGTTGTTCGTAAGTCATCTCGGCCTGTTCAAGTAGAGCAGGAGATCGGTTCTGAAGTTGAACCTGGTTCTGGATTTCCTTGTTTGCCTGGAGTCGGGGGGAAGCGGGAACGGAATCCAAGTTCTTCTCGTCGGAAGCCTGGTCATACTCGTACTGAGGTCCAGTTTTGGGGAGGGGGATCTCGGAAGAGTCGACAGTCTGTTCATCCTCTTCGTGCTGAACAACGGCGTAGTTGGGTACATTGGCTTGTTCACCCTGAGCGGCAGCGGGTCGGAAGAAGAGTGCGGGACCCATGAGGAAATGATACCACTTGATGGAGTTGTCTCGCTTGATGACTTTGGCGTGTACGTATGGAACGAAGAAAAGGGCGGATAAGAGACAGACACCAGCACCGGTACCCATGACGACGGCGACGACGTACTCGGCGGGCTTCTTGTTGAGACCGAGAGATGGAGATCCCTTGTAGACGATGGAAAGAGTACAGATGGTTCCGGCGACGAGGAAGAAGAAGGGAGAAGTGTAGATTGCCCAAGGAATAGGGTTCTTTCGGATGTGAACGATAAACTTGATCAACAAGAAGATGGTGGCACCGAAACAAGCCGAGATGGCAGGGGCCATACCGAGACCGGCAAAGATAGCTCCTAATCCTTTTCCTTTGTTCCATCCCCATTGGACCTTGGAGGCACCGACGGTAGCGACTCCGACACCGGCAACTGCGGATACTAGGGAGTAGGTGGAAGAGACGTGGGCAGAGTGTCGAGTACACCACATGACCCAAGTGGAAGCACCAGCGAGAGCACAGGTGAAGGCGAGCATTTGGACACCGGCGTCACCTCGGAAAGCAGAGTTGGGGATGATACCGTTCTTGATCGTATCGGCAGTTCGGGCTCCGACAGCTGAGAGGGTTAGCGCGATCTGAAGAAGGGGGAAGGAACTACGTACTGATGGCACCGAGCATTTCAAAGATGGTACCAAAGATCATGGCCTGTCGGTAAGAGACCGATCGCGATGAAACTGAGGTAGCCCAAGCGTTTGCGACATCATCTAAACCGTTAGTCACGAGTCGTGTGCTGATGGCAGAAACACTTACTGGCACCATTGTTGTAGGCGTCAAGGAGAGCAAAGAAGGTACCGATAGCAAACACGTATGTGTATTGGTCGAGAGCCATTTTTTCGAAAGTGAATCTAGTGGGAAGTAATAGTGAGTGAGGGGGCGTATGGCATGCATACAGCTGTCTATATACCCGCCTGGACTTGATGGTAAGCTACACGCTCTAGACTAGCTGAAAAAAGTGCCAAGAGTATGTACTTCTAATTCAAGCTACACTTTGTTCCTGGTACCTGCATCTCTGTAGATCTTCAACAACGTTCATCAGGATCTCCATCCTCATTGGTTCATCAAGGATTGCCCTCAGTGCACGTTCTTGGCAACCCATACTTTGCAACTTTCTTCCAGACAACACAGATTGTATAAATAGCATTCACCGATCACAGAACAGGCAACTTAGTACGAATACAGCTTGTGAGCATAAAAGGCGCAATTACCATACGCCCAATGGCAAAGGAGGCAAATGGGATCCGAAAGGATGGGAACGGGAATGCACGTTCTACAAGTCGCTAGTCACCAGGCTGAGCGCATGCACGCCGGAACTCGGAGCACGAGACCGGAATTCTGTATCAGACACGCGGTCGGAGCGGCGTAGCGTTGCCTAACGGTATTCGGCTTATTTGTAAAGGTTCAACTGCTGATCATCGCTAATTCGGCGCTGTAAAAGATGCACGTCGGTGCCCACAGTGATCAAGGGGACCTACAATTCCAGGCCCATAGACTCAGCTGAGTTGTATCCGTTACGATGATATGTTGAAGGTCACGCGACTAGTTTGCTATGCGTTGATATTTTCTATATGGGGAGACGACCAATGTATCCTGAGTGTCACTAGATTCAAGACATTGCAGTCTTGAGCCTTTCGCGTCTGCTTACGCGTGACTGCCTTTGGTGAATTGTTTCGATTGCTCGGGACCGGCAATCGGGCATGGGCCGTATGAGCATCGGTAGAGATGATTACTCTTCCCGCTAGACTACACTTGCCAAGATATGCATACTGTACATTGCTATCAGACTCACACGACTCCATATTAATCAAATCTATCGACCTGCGTGAAGACGATGATCGATCCACTTGACTCTCAACGACACCCAAAACGGCTTGCAGCCTCTAATCGGTGATCTGAACCTTGATAGCCCCCTTACTAGGATCACTAGCAACTTCGAATGCCTCTGTAGCTCGATTAAGCGGGAATCGATGAGTGACCAATGGCTTCAAATCGATTAGACCGCCTGAAACTACTCGGATAGCTTTTGGGTATTGGTTCGAGTATCGATATAGGAAATCAAGCGAAATTTGGTTGGCAGAACAGTAACCGAATGGGTACTGTATATTAGCTTATGCTCAATTTTCATGGGGAAAGTGGATCATAGTATGGAGAGGAGAGAGGGGAATGGATCAGGTCTGGAATATCGACTTACTCCTTGGTCGGTTGGGCCTACTCCGATAACGAAGCATTTACCACCAAACTTCAATGACTGCAGATTAGCATGTTTCGCCCATGACTCCAGTCATATATAGAGACTTACGAAAATAGCAGTCCTGATAGAACTTTCAAATCCAGTACATTCCAAAGCAACATTCACCATACCCCCGGCAGCAGTCTTGATCATCCCGGCGACTTCTTCTGGTGATTGACCTTTTGAAATCTGGACGGTTCTGATATTGGGGAGTAGGGTCTTTGCGAATTCTAGTCGGGATTGAACTAGGTCGGTAAGGACGATAGGTGTACATCCTGCTGCATGGGCTGCTAGGGCCGTGACGAGACCTATGGGGCCTGCTCCGCTGGTTGTCAGCGGGTTCCCGAGGAGAATGAGCGAGATTAGGAGGCGCCTGATCGCCATGGGCAACACTCGGTATGACCATGACAGCCAAGTCCATACCTGTCAGACGACGTGTGCGATGAAAAAGGACTGGGATATGGTAAGAGAGGCGAGAGGCTGACATACCAGACAACGACAGGATCACCCAATCTTACACCAGCCTTCTCTAATCCAGCAAGAGCAACAGCCAACGGCTCACACAAACTTCCTTCCTCGAATGACATGTTGTCTGGTAGCTTATGGAGCCATGCAGCTGGGTGGGCGTGGTATCGGGTCAAAGTACCGTGATATGGTGGGGTCGAGAAGAAGACTACTCGTGGACCTGGATATCAGCGATTCTTCCCTATTATAGTGATCCATATTCAAGTATGCCCCGCTGGCTTCCACAAAGGGCAAGGACTACGCCCATAGTACTCATTCCACGGAAAGCCTCCTTCCCACCAGGTTTGAGGACATTTTGAGGGTTCTGTGTCTCGAGAGACTAGCGGGAATAGAACACTTACAAGCCTTGTATTCTCCCTGCACACACGGCTCACAATCTGCCTGTCCACAAGGTACTCCAGCCTCAATAGCGACTCTGTCTCCAACTTTCAGATCAACAACTCCTTCTCCAACTTCAATGACCTCTCCAGCAGACTCGTGCCCTGCTCCGCATTCGTCTGTTACGATCATGGTAGGGCCGATATGGCCATGTTTCCAGAAATGAACGTCGGAACTGGGGATCAGTGATGTGTCGTGGGGATTGTGAGCTGGCTCGGAGATGAGGGGTAGTGGTGTTCTATGTGTTCTCGTACGTGAGGAGAGGAAGAGAGGGATCACCCCTGCTGACGTGATAGACAGTAAGAGTGGACTTACCCACAAATACCAGTCGCTCGAACGTGAACGATGCACTCCCCCTTTCTAGCTTTTGGGACCGGTTTCACGACCATATTGACCTCATGAGCTGGATTATAACAACATGCCAAATTGGCTTTATCGTCGCTCAACTCCGGAGCGTCATCTGCTAGTTTCTTGAACTCGGGGTGGTTTAGGATGATAGTAGGGTCGTAAGCTGCTTCATATTGCGATAAGAGGGGTGGTTGGGGGACAGCTTCGACTTGGGTAGCTGTTGGAGCGGAAGAGTTGTTGGTGGGAGTCGCGATTGGCATTGTATCTCTTTGATCGATTTGGTTGATCAGTGAAAAAGAGAGAAGAGAGTAGAAAAGTAGTTCATGGACACAACAGTTTACAACTGGTTTACCGAGCACTCCTAGCCATAGGCTATACCTGGGTCTAGATCCGCACAGCTACCTGGCACGAAGGGCAAGAACCCAGGCCGCACCGAACCGGAGCCGGAAGAAAGAAATCAGCCGAGCGTAGTAGTGCGAGTAATCTCCGGATAACTTCCATTATCCGGGCGGGGTGGCCGGATATTCAATACGGTTCACGTGGGGGCGTAGCGAGATGTCGTCCAATTCTAAGTAGCTATGCATGGCATGGACGCGTCGTAAACTTTTAGGTAAAGTCAGCGACAAGGGTACTAGATTCAAAGGTTGACGCAGAGAGCAAATGTGGAGTAGCAGTTGAACTGTCTGACATCACCTTCATTCGTACTTCAATTTCTACTGTACACTATCACTACGATACGCTACATATTGTCGGATTTTACCTTACTCTTCATCGAAGCTTCAACATCCAAGGTTCATCACCTAATAAGCGGCTCCTCCGTTAACGTGGAAACACTGTCCATCAGCTTTATCCTGTTTCTGACAACAATAAATTGACTTGAGCGGTAAAGTAGGAGGAATCGGCACTACCCAAGAAAACGAATGGGGTAGCTACCTCGATAGGTTGTCCCGCTCGACCGATGGGGGCTAAGTGTTAGCCCTGCTCTTTAGGTAGTCTCCACATCCGACCTGTCACTCGTCTATGTGCAATAAGGAGGGACATACTGGAAGGACCGAAGCCTTTAAGAGAGTCTTCACCCATGGTAGCCAAAATCAATGGTGTCCAGACTATCATCAGCCATTGGCCTACAGCTTCAGGGTGAAGAAGACATACTAGGTCCAGGGCAGACTACGTTGACTCGGATACCTCGCTCCTGAACGATTTGGTTAGAGAGAGCTCGGGAGAAACCGACGATAGCTCCCTTGGTGGAGGTGTAGTCGAGGAGCTGGGATCAGTAAAGTATCCAAAGTGGGTGTAGGTGCGCGCAGCCGGACAAGAAAGGAGTGTGAGACGTAGTTCTATTGGCTTAGAGATGGGGAGTCGGGGGTGCGTGGGATGACAGGAGGGTAGCGGGAAAGGGATGCGGATGACCAAATGAGAGAACGAGGACTTACTTTGGGATGACCGACGAATGGGTTCTAGGAATCAGTATCGTTCATAATTAAGGTTTGAACTACTTACGATAGAGGCACTGTCTGTCAGTGTTTTACATCTAGAAGTGAAAATGGACGTACTTGTTGATGATACTTCCTCCCCATGGCATGATGGAAACCAAGTTCTTGGTCAAGTAGAAGATGGCGTGGCTGATATCAGCTTTTGTCCCCGCTGACAGAGAGCCTAGAATTGGGGCGGAGGGACGGAGAGTGGAAGTGGAGGGGGACATACATGTTGACGTCGAATACCTGAGAATCAGCACAATACATTACGTCAAAAGTGAAGATCGACTTACATGCCTCCATTGCTCGGACTCTAGGTTCTCGATATTGGGAACTTCATTCTGAGTAGCGGCGTTGTTTACCCTGTAGGTCAGCTTGAGGCCTACATCATACAACGGATATGAAGAGGAAGATTGTTGGCGGATGAAGTTAGGTGTAGGAAGGGCATCTAAGGCGGAAAAGAAGAGCGGGGGAGAAGCAAGGGAAAGAAGAGGAGAGGAGACCAAAACGTACAAAATATCCAACTTGCTTCCAGACCATTTCTTGACTTCCTCGACCATCTCCAAACATGCTTTCTCAGTCCTCAGATCTTTAGCATAAGTCTCGACTTTAGCATTAGGAGCGACTTTTTTGATGTAGTCGGCGGTATCCTTGGCATCTTGTTCTTCGCTTGGGTGGTAGTGACAGAATACGTCTGCTCCTTCTAGGGCACTGGTCATCAGCTTCCATCGAGCGCAAGCGAGATGGACAGGGGAGGCTGAAGGTGGAGGTGAAGTGAGGGATGGGTTTGAGCTGAGATATGGGAAGAAGTAAAGAAAGGTAAAGACTAGAATAAAGAGACGTACTAGAGGACACAGACTGCCCGTCCGATACCGGAATCACCACCGGTAACAACAGCCTTCTTCCCCTCTAGCTTACCAGCAGCTTTGTACTGGGTGCCATCAGCTAGGGTAAGGTTGAATGGCTCAGGGGCCATTGGAGTTTGTTTTCCAGGCCATTCGGATTGAGCCTGTTCAGTGATATTGGGAGGTAGGTAACCTGGTCGGTATTGTTCTGGGACTGATTGAGGTGGGGACATTGTGGTTGATTGTAGTATGTATATGAGTATGAGTATGAGCGAGAGTGAGAGTGTATGAGATGAATGATTATATACAATACTATACTATACTATAGCCAAGAAGTGACTAACGTGATGAGATGACATGGAATGACGGATTACTGTAATTTATGGGAATCGAGTGACGTCAGATCGGTACCTGTTGGATTGATTCCAGCAACAGTGTACTCGTGTACACGTATATGTGTGGCACTGTTCAACCGAGGAATGATGTATAGAGAGGATACGGATGCATCCTGGTAATGGTAATGGTGATGGTGATGGTAATAGTAGTAGTAGTATTATTATGTTGACCCAGTCATTCGTTCTTCCATCTTCGTCGTCACTAATTACCATCCCCCGGCCGAACTCTGCTGAGCTGGAACAGGAACCTGTCCCCATTCACGTCCATCCCTCTCGACCTGTACTTCCTCCTCCCTCCCCTTGAACCCTTTCCACACTACCACCAACCCTCTACCTTCTTGTTTCTTTACTTCAAATTCTCCTCCGGCCTCGATAGGATCAACATCCCCATATCCACCTAGACATCCTACTAGATACCTCTTTGATCCAGCACATGCTCCAACAACATTGATATTCCCCCATAATTCATTCATACTGACTTCCCCAATCCTCCATTCGTCCATCGCTTGTGTGACGACCTCAACAACGGCTTGAGGAGACTTGCGTTCAGAATGATGTGATGTGGGCGCTGTACGTGTGTGGAGGAATTTTCCAGCCAATTCATGCGGATGAGATGATTGAGAGGATCCAGGCATGAATGGTAGTTCGGTCGTACGGACTGATCGAGGTGATCGAGCAGGTCCATGCGTTCCTATTCGGAATAAGGCTGTTGAAGTTGCATAAACGGGTTGTGGTGGAAGGCCATCTTTGGCGGGATAAAAGGATGGTTTAGAGGATGTCCCAACTCCGCCAACCTCGACTGAATACCTGCGAGAGCGTCAGCGACCGTCGAGGCGGAGATAAGGGTTGAGAGGCTTGTTGGGGGACAGAAATGCGTGATAGCTTCCCAGTGACAGTAGGGCAGACAGCCTCAACGAGGAGATGATGAGTAGGGAACGGAGAAAGAGGGAAGCAGGACTCACCCCCAGTCAGCAGCAGAACTGGTTGCCCACTCGACAAACTCAGCATGTGTCATTTCAAGCTTATGGTCCGAGTGTCTGTACGTCAGCAAGTGTTCACCAGTACAGTGAGAAACGAAGCAAGGTCTATCAGGATTACAAGGTGAAAACGAGATGAGACGTATATATGGAAGGATAACGGAAAGCCACTGACCTAAACACCCGCTCTGTCCTTCCTGTAGGATCAACAAATCCTTTTACAGGTGCATCATGTTCATGACTTCTTGGGAATTTGGCGTTGAAATCGAAGTTCTGGTATGAGCATTTTGTGGCGAGTCTACGAAATGAAAGGTGGAGTGAATCGCTGACCACGGACTAGACAAGGTAGAAGCGGTTCAAGTCATATGTATACAATAATGAGGGAAGATGGTCTTTGAGGAGTCGAGGTCAAGTGGACAGATTT
>Ga0265798_10000369_pt1 | contig 80240 bp, 74 predicted proteins | sample P3T30metagenome_FD_192430 | JGI IMG/M metagenome (GOLD analysis project Ga0265798, IMG submission 192430) | Plant litter microbial communities from East Loma Ridge, Irvine, California - P3 T30 | ecosystem: Environmental > Terrestrial > Plant litter > Unclassified | place: USA: California... | reverse complement strand
AAACGCCTGACCTGCCTGCCTATGAGCACGCCGATCCCGGCGTCACGTTTGCACAGCTCGATGCCGTGATCCGCGACCTCGTCGATACCGTCATCTCGGCCAAGTACTTCACCATTCCGCTCATCGCCGAGGACAATCGCCGCACCCATTACCGGGGTACGCTCGATGCGTCGAAACTGACCCAGGAAACTCAGCTCTGCCTTGCCGTCAGTGCCGACATGCCGGCGCTCGAACTGGTGGCGGCCGTACCGGTGAGGTTCAAGATCGGCTCACCCGACGACATCGAACGCATCGTGGTATCGGCACTGCCCGGCATCACGCTGACGCACATGCCGCAGGTGCCGACGGCGGTCCCGGTTCGTCCGGACACCTATTACTTCCTGCTGTCGACGAAGAATGGGCTCTACGAGAACGCGTTGAAGGCGCAGGCGATCGCGATTTATGCGCCGGACGGGATGCGTGACCTGAAGATGGAGCTAATCGCGTTCACGCAGTGAGTCCGGGCTGTTTCATCAATCCATCACATTACCGGCATTGCTCTCGCTTGCGGTCATCCTCCGGGGGCAATGGCATCCAAGAGTTAGCGCGGATGTGCTCTCGAAGAGAAAGGCCAAGCGATGCGAAAGTGGCAATCGGGTGCCAAGCAAAACGCCAGGCGTGTACAAGCGTTATTCGACGCAGTCCGCCATATCGAGCTCAAACTAAAAGGCCTGAGTCCTGTTCAGTACAGGACCCAGGCCTCGGCCGCTTAGAGAACCTAACCGTACAATTTTATGGGTCAGTGCGCAAGGTCGCTTTTCTGTTTTCTGCAATTCACCTCCCGCTAAGGCCGGGATGGCGCCAGGGCGCGCTCCGCGCGCTTGTGCGACCGTGCCGTCGACAGCAGCAGCGCGGCAGCCGGCACCCAGAGAACCCAGGTATTGGCCAGCATGAGGACGGGATGCTGGGCTGCGGCGCCAATGACCAGGACCGGGAGTCCTCCCGCCATCAGGAGGACGTGAGAGGCGAAAAAATATCTTACGCAAAACTCACTGCGGAACCATGGAATGAAGGCGGCAATCGCGGCAACAACGATTGCGGTGGCAAAGGACTCCGTTCGTGTCGCACAGGCCAGCGCGAAGCCTGCCGCGGCAAGTCCGCAGGCACTCGCGATCCTGCCCAGTCTTGATCCGCCCTCCGGCGAGGCTTCGCGTGCTGCGCGCGCCAGAGGAAGCCACCAGAGCCGGTACCGCCGGTAAGCGGTGAGCGACAAATAAAGCCCCAGGCCACAGGCCACTGCCTGGCCCCGAATGGTGCCGTCGCTCGTCAATAAGAACACCTCGAGATTCACCCATCCGAAAAGCGCGAACAGTAATGCGCCAAATCCGGCATTTGCCGCTCTCCTGGCGATTGCCTCTGCCTTCATTCCGGTCATGGGTCCTCGTTCTTGTGAATTCTTGTGAACGCGTCGAGATCTTCACGCTTGCCGTGCAGACAGTCTGATCCAGAGATACCGGTTTCCTCAACTCTAATAGCGCACCCGCTTGATACCGGCCAATCATCCTTTCGAGTACATCCGATCATGCGAGACGCTGCGTGAAACGGATGCCGCCGGCTTGTTCATGCGCAAAGCCTCGACGCTGGCGAGGCCTAGTATTTTCTTGTTGTTAATTAAGCTGCCGCAACGTTTCGTGTTCTTAGACGTAAGGAACGCAAATGAGGGAAATCGTCCAACGGTCGATACCTGCCGCCATGCCGGGAGCAGGCGGGCCGATGCCAAAGGATCATGGCTATGCGCTGCGCCGGCAGGATGGCGCGATTGCAATCATGCTCGCCGTTTTGCTTCCCGTGCTGCTGGGCTTCATCGCGCTGGCCCTCGAGCTGGGGCGGCTGTACAACAGGAAAATTGAAATGCAGGCGGTCGCCGATAATATCGCCATTTCTGCAGCGAACAAGCTCAATGGAACCGACACTGGCATCAGCGATGCACTCACGGCTGCGCATAATGTGCTTGAAGCAGTGGGCGATGCCGACACGAAACCGCGTTACCAATACCATCACACGATGGTCTTCACCGAAAAGGCGATCCGGTTTGCCAGCTCGCCGGACGGGGCTGCCGGGTGGCTGGACAGCGACTCGGCCAGAAAGGCGCCGGCCGGACTGGCTTTCGTGAAGGTCGATACAACTGAGCTCGATGCCGCTTATGGAACGGTCGATCTCCTGTTCATGCGCATCCTGGGCAATGTCACGTCCATGAAGATCCCGCATACGACCGTTGCCGGAAGACAGCGCATCAAGCTGACGCCAATCGCCATCTGCGCAATGTCCAAGGACCCGAATAATCCGTTCAAGGAGAGGGTGAACACGGGCGGGAACTCGGAACTGACCGAGTTCGGCTTTCGACGTGGGGTCAGCTATAACCTCCTGCAGTTGAGCCCCAATACGCAGAAGGCGGTGAACTACCTCGTCGATCCGATCAACCTGTCGCCAAAGGCCGGGAATTTCACTGTGGGGAAAGTGGGGCCTTACGTCTGTAGCGGGACAGTGGAACTGCCGAGGGTGATCGGTCAACAGCTGAACCTCCAATCCGACTTTCCGATCGCGAGCCTGGTCAACCAGTTGAACTCCCGTTTCAATCTTCCAGCGACAAGTGCGCGCTGCGATGCGGCGGCGGCGCCTCCGGATGCAAACGTGAAGCAGTTCGCATTCGGAAGCCTGGACTGGATGGCCAAGCCGCACGATCAGGTGGCTGACCCGGCGCCAACCCTGAACAGGATGGAAACGGTTGCCGACCTGGACCCGCTGAACGATTCCGATCCGACGCATTATGGCCCGCTATGGGTGTTTGCACGTCCGGTTCCCTGGTCATCCTATGTCCCGGGGAAGGCCGAACCTGTCGGCGGTTATACCCCGTTCCAACCAAGCAAAACCGTATGGGATGCGTTGTACGGCGCCGGCTCGTCCCTGAAAGCCGCGTCCTATCCGGCAAACACGACACCGTACTTTTCGCAGGTCGGTAGTCCTGGCACAAACTGGCCTGGCGTGAAGTACAGGCGGGTGTTGAACGTGCCACTGCTCGATTGCCCGGCCGGCAGCGCGCCCGGCAAAGTGCTTGCCATAGGGCGATTTTTTATGACCGTGCCTGCCACTGACAAAGGGATCTTTGCCGAGTTTGCCGGCGCCACATTAACTGAGGAACTATCGGCCCCCGTGGAGTTATTTTAATGAAAAAAATTCTGCACCAAGCAAAACGGCATGAGCGCGGTTCGGTTGCGGTGGAATTTGCTATCCTGCTGCCGACCGTACTGATCCCCTTGCTTGCCGCGGCATTGTTCTTTGGGCGCTTTTTTTGGCACTACACCGTTGCGGAGAAAGCTGCGCACGATGCGGTCAGATTCATCGCCATGGCAAGTCCGACGGAAGTGCGGGGACAGTGCAAGGTCGTCGGTGTGACTGTTCCGTGTCTAGACTGGGCTGCGAGGGTGCTGGCGACAGAAGAAATGGGCGACCTTAACCCGGGCAATGGCGACCCCCAGATAAGCGTTCTTTGTGATGGCGTTCCATGTCTTTCGGGACCACCTCCCGCGAATTCAGCAAACCCACTGGAGCTGCAACCGAAGTCGGTTGCCGTCATGATTGATTTGTCAGTCAGCGATCCCTTCCTGAGCGCTTTCACCCAATTTTTTACAGGCAGCGGGACATCGATCAGCATTCCCATTCACGCAACTGCGAGAACCTCTTATGTCGGCGGCAATTAATTCTCGCCAGACCAGGCCCAAGGCAAATCAGGACGGCGCAACGGCCATCGAGTTTGCTGTCGTGGTGACCGTGTTTCTGATTGTCGTGTTCGGGATCCTGGAAATTGCCCGGGCGATGTACATGTACAATACCCTCGCCGAGGTCACCCGGCGCGCAGCGAACGCGGCGGCCAGGACCCCCTTCGACAAGCAGGACAAGGTCGATCTCGAGCGCAAGCGTGCGGTCTTCGACGAAGCATCCGGTGTGCTGCCGCTGGGAACGCCAATCACTTTCCGGAATGTCCGCATCGAATATCTGTACCTGCCAAAATCGTCGGTTGCCCTGACACCCGTCCCGAGCATGCCGACCTGTCCAGTCGCAAACAGGCATAACTGCCTGACCAACCCGAACAGCCCCACCTGCATCCGTGCCGTCAAGGCCAGCATCTGCAAGGAGGGCGATGGCGATTGCGAGCCGGTCGATTACGTGCCGTTTTTTCCGCTCGCTCCGCCCCTGCCGCTGGTCTTGCCCAGATCGGTGACGATCGTACCAGCCGGAACTTTCGGGTACAGGACGGGAGATCCCTGCTCCTGAGCTTCACCGGCACCCTGTGCAAGAAGTCACCGTGCGCATCCATGCCGGCCGCAAGCACGTTGACAAGGCGCGGCGGAACGGCAGGGCGCCGCTCACATCTGCCTGAACAGGTGCGCGAACAGCGGGCTGACCTTCAACCGGTCCGACCGCCCATGCAGTGCCAGCGTCAGCTTGCCGGTCTCGTCGCGGCTGGCGCTGGCCACCTGCTTCATGTTGACGATGCTGCTGCGGCTGACCTGGCAGAACTGCGCCGGGTCCAGCTGCGCCATCAGCTCCTTCAGCGGCAGGCGGATCAGGGCTTCGCTATCCGCGGTGGCGACGTTGACGTACTTGTCCAGCGCTTGGAAGTAGACCACGTCCTGCACCGGAATCATGCGCACCAGGTTGCCGACCGCGGCCCGGATCGTGCTCAGGCGCTCGGGCGCCGTCGCCTGCGGCAGCAGCGCGCGCATCTGCTCGACCAGCCGTTCCAGACCGCCATCGCTGTCCTTGCGCGTATCGAGGCGCGCGCGTAGCCGTTCGACCGTGCGGCGCAGGCGCTCGTCGCTCACCGGCTTCAGCACATAGTCGGCGGCGGCCTGCTCGAAGGCTTTCAGCGCATAGTCGTCGTAAGCGGTGACGAACACGATTTCCGGGAAGGGCCGGCCGCCGTCCCAGCGCTCGGCCAGTTCCTCGGCCGCTTCGAGGCCGCTCTGGCCGGGCATCCTGATGTCGAGGAAGAGGACGTCCGGGCGCAGCGCCAGTGCCTGCTCGACGGCGGCCAGGCCGTTCGGCGCGGTGGCGACGATCTCCAGGCCCGGCCACAGGCGCTGCAGCGACTGGCCGAGGATGGCGGCCAGGATCGGTTCGTCCTCGGCAATCAGGGCGCGGACGGTGGGGGATGCGGTCATGCGTATTCCAAAGGTAAGGTCAGTCGGGCCAGGGTGCCTTGCGGCGGGGAGGGCAGCAGGTCGAGGCCGGCGCGTTCGCCGTACAGCACCTGCAGGCGCTCGCGGGTGGTGGCGAGGCCGACGCCGCCGCCCCTGCGCGGGCTGGCATCCTGCAAACCCAGCCCGGTATCGCGCACCAGGATCTCCAGCTGCCCGCCATCCACGGCGGCTTCGATCGTCACCGTGCCGCCGTCGACCTTCGGCTCGAGCCCGTGCACGATGGCGTTTTCGACGATGGGTTGCAGCAGCATGGTCGGCAGGCGCGCCCCACGCAGCGAGTCCGGCAGGCGGCAGGCGTAGGCCAGGCGCGCGCCCATGCGGACCTGCATCAGGCCGAGGTAGGCGTCGAGCGCGGCGAATTCCTGCTCCAGCGTGGTGGTTTCCATGCGCGAGACGCTCAGGGTGGCGCGCAGGTACTGGATCAGCTGGTCCAGCATGCGGCCGGCCTGCTTCGGATCGATGGCGATCAGGCCCTGCAGGTTCGCCAGCGTATTGAACAGCATGTGCGGCTCGATCTGCGCCTGCAGCAGGCGCAGCTGGGCCTGCAGTGCCTGGCGCTCGACGGCTTCGGCGCGGGCCCGCGCTTCGCTGCGTTCGAGCTTGATGCGGTCGATCCGCTCGCGGGCCACGATCACCCACAGCAGGGCGAAGATCGCCAGCAGCGTGAACAGGATCATGCTCATGCGCGGCACGGTCAGGTAGTGCGCGAGATCGGGCGCGTCGAGGCCGAGGATGGCGCTGCCGATGCGCAGCCCGACATAATGGGCGAACGGCGCCGCCAGCACCAGCAGGATGACGAAGGGGATGCGCCAGCGCCGCCGCAGCGAGTCGCCGCGCCAGAACAGCAGGCGCGCAGCGTTCACCACCAGCAGCGCGACCAGGCCGATGCACATCGAGACGACCAGCTCGTTGTAGAGTTGATGCGGACGGCCCGCGGCCAGCGTCATCAGCACGGCCGCCCAGCCGCTGATGATTACGGTCAGGCCAATTTCGCTGGCACGGGTCAGCAGGCGCCGCCGCGGCGCCGTGCCCTCGCCGAGCGGGGGAGATAAAGAGTTCATCGCGTGTCCTTCTTGCTCGTCTGTCCGGCATTGTCGCTACAGGAGGCTGCGCGGGCAAGCGGGTAGCGACGAAGCAGGGTTTTCGGGGCGCCAAAGCGGCTGCAGACGGCGCGAAACCGGCCGCATGGCCGATAATGGGGCCGGGTTCAACTTTGGAGAGAGCATGGAATTCCAGTTCCTCGGCACCTCGTCGGGCACCCCGAGCAGGCGCCGCAACGTGACGGCGCTGGCGCTGCGCTCGCTGGGCGCCTCGCGCGCGGCGCGCCACTGGTCGCTGGTCGATTGCGGCGAGGGCACCCAGCACCGCATCCTGCGCACGCCCTGGTCGCTGCACGACCTGCGCGCGGTCTTCATCACCCACATGCACGGCGACCACTGCTACGGCCTGCCGGGGCTGCTGGCCAGCGCCGGCATGATGAACCGGACCGCGCCCCTGATCCTGGTGGGGCCGGCGCCGCTGCGGCCCTTCCTGGAAGGCGTGATGGCAACCACGGAACTGGGCCTGCCATTCGCGCTCGAATTCGTCGACGTGGAGGCGCCGGAGGCGTCCAGGGGGCTGAGCGAGGTGCTGCCCGACCTGGCGGTGCGCGCGACAAGGCTGTCGCACCGCATGCCTTCATGGGCCTACAGCTTCACCGAGAAAACGGTCGAGCGCAGGCTGGACACGGCCCGGCTGGAGGCGGGCGGCGTGCCGCGCGGCGAAGCCTGGGGCGCGCTGCAGCGCGGACGGACGGCGGTGCTGGACGATGGCCGCGTGCTGCAGCCGGAAGACTGGCTGCTGCCGGGCCGCAAGCCCAGGAAAGTGGTCGTCGGCGGCGACAACGACAGCCCGCAGCTGCTGGTCGAGGAAGCGCGCGATGCCGAAGTGCTGATCCACGAAGCGACCTACACCGAAGATGTCCTGCGCAAGGTCGGACCGGGACCGCAGCACAGCTCGGCGCGCATGACGGCGCTGGCGGCCACGCAAGCCGGCGTGCCGCACCTGGTGCTGACCCATTTCAGCCCGCGCTACCAGGAAGGGGAGGCGTCGCCGTCGATGCGCGATATCGAGAACGAAGCGCGCGAGGTGTACAAAGGCCAGCTGTTCCTGGCGCGCGATTTCGACCGCTACCAGCTGGCCAGGGATGGGCAGCTTACGCTCGAATAATCATTATCTTTTTCGTATTGCCGATGTTATGATGCTTTAGATCACTAATTGTTCTAAGGCACTACTGCATTCGACGATGGACGCACAACAATTCCTGTTTGGCGAATGGTTGGTCGACCCCTCGACCAACAGCATCCATCAGTCGGGCGAGCGCAAGCAGATGGAGCCGCGCGCCATGGAAGTGCTGGTGGTGCTGTGCCGGGCGGCCGGCAGGATCGTCAGCGCCGACGAGCTGCTGGCGCAGTGCTGGCGCACCGACGTCTACGGCGACAACCCGGTCCACAAGATCCTCGCCCAGCTGCGGCGCCTGCTCGGCGATACCGCCACCGCGCCATCCTATATAGAAACGGTGCGCAAGCGCGGCTACCGCACGCTAGCCCCGGTCAGCTACGATAAACCGGCGCAGGCCGAAGAAAGGAAGTGGGCGGACCGCACGCCCTTCCGCGGCCTGCACGCCTTCGACGAGGAACACGCCCAGGTCTTTTTCGGGCGCGACGAGGCAACCCGGCGGCTGCTGGCGGCGGTCGACGCCCAGGTCGAAGCGCGGATGGCACTGCAGCTGGTGCTCGGCCCGAGCGGCTCCGGCAAGTCCTCGCTGGTGCGGGCCGGCCTGTTCCCGGCCATGGCGCCGGCCCTGCGCGGCGACAGGCCCGCCCTGCTGTCCACCACCACCTTCGACCTGGCGGAGCAGGGCGAGCAGAGCCTGTTCGCCGCGCTCGCCAGCGCCATGCTCGACCTGCACACCGGCGATGCCGATGTCTTTGCCGGCGACAGCGCGGTTTCCCTGGCCAGGCGCCTGGAACAGGATCGCGAAGGCGTGCTGGGCCAGATGACGGCGGCGGCGGTGACGGCCCGCGCCGCCGGACGGGCCAGGACCGGGGCCGGCGCCGGTCCGCTCTGCTTCGGCATCTTCATCGACCATTTCGAAGCATTGTTCGCACCGGGGCGCTGTCCCGAGGCCGAACGCGAGGCGCTGTTCAAGCTGATCGAAGACCTGGCCCACAGCGGCGCGGCGCTGCTGGTCATCGGCTGCCGCAACGACTTCTACCCGCAGATCGCGCGCTACCCGCTGCTGATGGACGGCAAGCCGAACGGCGCGCACTTCGACCTGACGCCGCCCACCTCCGCCGAGATCGCCCAGATCATCCGGCTGCCGGTGGCCGCTGCGGGCCTGTCCTTCGGGGTCGATCCGCAGACCGGTGCGCGGCTCGACGACGTGCTGTGCGAAAGCGCCGCATCGAGTCCGGATGCCTTGCCCCTGCTGCAGTACTGTCTGCAGGAACTCTACTCGCTGCGCGGCGACGGCGGTGAACTGAATTTCGACGCATTCTGCCAGCTCGGCGGGGTCGAGGGTGCCATCGCGCAGCGCGCCGAGCAGGTGGTCGCGCGTTTCAGCGCGGCGCAGAAGGCGGCGCTGGAGCGCGTCATGTCGCTGGTGGTGGTGATCGCGGCCAACGAGGAGACCGTCACGAGCCGGCGCGCGCCATGGTCGGCGCTGCGTGGCGAGGCCGAACGGCAGGTGGTCGACGCGCTGGTCGAATCGCGCCTGTTCGTCAGCGAACTGCTGGGCGACGTGCCGGGTTTCGGCATCGCCCACGAAGCAATCCTGCGGCGCTGGCCCCGCATCCGCGAATGGATCGAAGTCCACAAGAGCGCCTTGCTGGAACATGCGCGCCTGGCCAACCAGACCGCGCGCTGGGTGCGCGAGGCGCGCAGCGCCGAGCTGCTGCTGCCGCGCGGCAGGCAGCTGGATGCCGCGCTGGCGCTGCAGAAGTCCGGCCAGTTCGCATTGAGCGAAGACCAGGCGCAGCTGATCCGCCTGTCGCAGCGCCGCGCGCGCCGCGGCGAGCGCCTGCGCCTGCTGGCGCTGGGCACGATCGTGCTGCTGGCGCTGCTGGCGCTGGCGCTCGGGATCAGCGCCACCGTTTCGCGCCAGCTCGCCGAACAGCGCCGCGCCGAAGCCGAGGGACTGATGGGCTATATGCTCGGCGACTTCGCCGACAGGCTGCGTCCCCTCGGGCGCCTCGACCTGCTCGACAGCGTGAGCACGAAGGCGCTCGGCTATCTGGGCGCCCGCGACCGCGAAGACCTGGGCATGACGGCGCTGGCGCAGCGCGCCCAGGCACTGCAGGTCATTGCCGAGGTACGCCGCGCGCGCGGCGACTCGCCGGGGGCGGCGCAGGCGCTGGACGCGGCCCGCGGCATCCTGATGGAGCAGTACGCAAAGGCGCCGGCCAACATCGAAGTGCTCAGGAACCTCGGCGTGAACGCCTACTGGCTGGGCAAGCTGGCCATGGACCAGGGCGACTTCGGCAAGGCATCCGCGCATTGGCAGGACTACCGCCGGTTCAGCGACGACCTGCACCGGCTCGAGCCGGACAAGGTGGAATGGTGGATAGAACAGTCGTACGCGCATAACAATCTCGGCTCCCTTGCCGTCGCTACCGGCGATCTGCCCGCCGCGGCGCGCGCGTTCGAGGAGTCGATCGCCCTCAAACGGCGGGCCTTCGACAGGCAGCCCGGCACCCGGACCCTGCTCGAGGAACTAGCGGATAGCTATTCCTGGCTCGGCAGGACCAAGGAGGGGCTGGGCGAGCGCGGCGCAGCGGACGCGCTGTACGGGCAGGAAATGGCGATCGTCCAGCAACTGCGGGCGGCGGCGCCCGGCGAGCCGCTCTGGACAAGGAGCGAAGCGTGGGCGCTCCAGCACCGGGCCGCCAACCGGCTGGCGCAGGGACAGGACGAGGCGGCGCTGGGCGATTACCGGGCGGCCCGGATACGCATGGCCGGCCTGGTAAAGACCGACGAGAAAAACCTCGGCTGGCAGGCCGAAGCGGCGGGTCTGGAAATGGAGGAACATGCCATCCTGGCCCGCACGGACAGCAGCGAGGCGGTACTGGCGCGGATGCGGCTCATCCATGCGCGCCTGGCCGGGCTGGCGGCGGCGGATCCGAAAAATACCGAGTGGGCGCGCCTGGCGAGCCACGCCCGGGTGCGGCTGGCGGATCTGCTGCTGAAGCGCGGGCAGGCCGCGGCTGCACGGCAGGAGGCAACGGCGGCAGCCGCGCGCCTTGGCCAGCTCTACGAGGGCAGCAAGTCCAACAAGCGCTTGCGGCTCAGCTTTGCCCGGGCCTTGTGGATGTCGGCGGAATCCGCCAGGGCGGCCGGCGACCTCACCGCAGCGCGCAGCGCCTGCGGTGCCGCGCTCGACGCACTGGGGCCGGACACCGGCAGGTCGCGCGACGACAGCATGCTCGAGCTGTGGGTGAGGCTCCATTACTGCATCGGCAAGCCGGAGGCCGCCGCGGAAGGCGCCGCCCGCCTGAAGCGTTTCGGCTATGCCGACCGCGCTTACCTGCAATATCTGTCCCTGCAAAACAAATAGGATTTTCCTTCAAAAACAAGGAGTTGCAAACCGGAAGGAAACCGGAAGGTATCTAGCTGGCAATTCCCCTACAGTGTGCGCCGTCACAACGAAGGGGAACAGCAACATGAAGACATGCGCCGACCGATCCGCGCCAACGCTGTCAGGCCAGGGCGGCACGCCGGCCTGGAACGGCAACCAGGGCCACCGCAATCTGCCCGGTTTCCGGCCCAAGACCATCGACGGCGCCTATCCGTGCTTCGCTTCCACGGCGCCGGTCGCGGTCCCGGACGGTACCAGGCCGATGGGCGACATCGCGATCGGCGACCAGGTGCTGGTCGCCAGCTGGCGCACCGCGGGCTGGGAATGGTCGGCCAGGGAAGTCCAGTTCAGCGCCGGCTCGCCGCCGAACGGCAGCGGCCTGGGCAACCTGATGCTCTACATCGAATATGGCGCCAGCCGGCCCGGCGAGCGGCACCGGTCGCTGGTCGCTTCGCCCAACCAGCTGTTCCTGATGGCGGGCAGCGGCCTCCTGAAACGGGCGGACCAGCTGGTGCCCGGCACCGACAGCCTGGTCGACCCGCATGGGGAGGCGCTGCCGGTCGCCCGCGTGCACAGCGGCAGCTATCTCGGCGCCGTCCATTACATCGCGACCCAGGTGCCGGCCTACGAGGAATTCTCGGGCTGCCTGGATAACCATCTCATCATCACCAACGGCGTCATCTCCGGCGACTTCGCGCTGCAGTGCTACCAGGACACCGAGAAGATGCGGCAGCACACGGCGCCGGCGGCGGACAATCCGGTGCTCGGCAGCGTCGACTACCGGTCCCGCCACAAGCTGGCCCATCACTCGGCTTTCGGCGCCGCCGTCGATGGCGACGCCGGGCCGGTGATGCATCCGGAATTCGTCCCCGACGCCGAGTCGGCCACGGTCATCCCGGCCGGCGCGGCGGCGCTGTTCACGGCGCGGCAGGAGGCCCGGCTGCTGGACCAGGACGTGCCGCGGCGGCCCATGTCGGACGCGACCAACCGCTGGATGGCGAGCTATTATTCCCGTCTTTACGCGACCTTCTGTCCGGGCATCCGCTTCTATATCGACTGGACCAGCCACCGTCCGAACGTCTTCGCCTTCACCGAATACGGCCAGAAGACCGTCGTGGTCGGCGGCGGACTGCTGCGCCTGGCGCCGCTGTACGACAGCGCGATGGCGGTGGTGCTGGCCTTCGGCGCCGCCTCGCTGGCCGAGCAGGGCAGCGGGCGCGCGCCTGCCCATGCGCCGGAAACCGGACGCGCCCTGTACGACGGCATCGCGATCGTCGCCGGCACGGCGCTGCAAGGCGGCAATGCCTGGCGCGACACGATGCTGACCGGAACGCGCCAACTGGGCGAGGTGATCCGCATGCTGACAGCCAGGCAGGATCAGTACGGCGACACCGATGCGCTGGCCTGCCTGCTGGAAGTGATGGATGCCGCCGTCGGCGGCGCCGACCTGCCGCGCTGCGCCGGCGGCCCGACGCCCGGCGGCCTGCAGGTGGTCTCGGCAAGCTACGACAGCGCCGCCGGGCGGCTGACCGTCTCGTTCAGCGAACCGGTGCAGCAGCACAGCGCGGTCAATCCGAAGCACTACCGGATCGGCGCCGGGGCACAGGTGAGCGCCGTCCAGCACCATCCGCGCCGCCCGGCGGCGGTCACGCTCTGCGTCGACCTCGCGCCCGGCGAGTACCTCGTCGAGGTGCAGGGCGTGCGCGCCGTGGACGGCTCGACCCTCGATCCCCTGGCGAGTACGGCGCCGGTCGACGTGGGCCGGTAAGCCGGGCAACACCCCCCAGGGAAATTCTGGACAAAGAAGTTTCCTGTGGGCTAGGATAATTTTCCAAAACCTTAACTAGAGACAGGACCTGACCATGCCACAAGACAAAAACACCCAACTCCCGGCCGACACCGAAACGACGCTGGCGACCGACACCACGGACATGAAGAGCCCGGCCAGCGTCCAGGAGGAACAGGCCGCGCCGGCCGTGGAACTGCAGCAGAAGACGCCCGCGGCCGCGTAATTCCCGGGCGCCGGGCAGGGCGCTTACAGGTCTTCGTGGTGATCGGCCACGCCCTGTTTCCAGTAGGCCGATATTCTCATATGCTGCCTGGGCACGCCCTTCTCGAGCAGCACCTGGCGCACCTGCGCCATCAGCGAGGCTTCGCCGCCGCCCCAGGCGAAGCCCGTCTCCGCCGCCGGCAGGTCCAGCGCACGCAGTGCCGCCAGCAGCGCATCGCCGGATGACGGCCATTGCACCTGGGCTTCGGCGCGGCCGGCGAATGCGCGCCGGTCCGCCTCGTCCGCCAGCACGAGCACATGAGCCCGGCTCCGCGCCGGCAGCTCTTCCAGCCGCCGCGAAATGGCCGGCAGCGCGGCCGCATCGCCGACCAGCAGGTGCCAGCCGAGTTCGAGCGGCACGATCATCGAACCGCGCGGTCCGCCGACCAGCAGGCGGTCGCCCGGCTTTGCCGTGCGCGCCCAGTTCGAGGCTGCGCCATGGCCGTGCAGCGCGAACTCGATCACCAGTTCGCGTGCTTCCCGGTTGAAGCGCCGTGGGGTATAGTCGCGCCGGACCTCGCCTTCGGGCGGGGCGCCGTCGAACATGAGCTTGACGTGGTCGTCGAAGCCGAGGGAAGTGAAATCGGCCAGCGCCTCGCCCTTGAAGGTGATGGCGACAAAGCCGGGGGAGAGGGCGTCGATGGCGGCCACGTCGAGCTCGCGCAGCTTGAGCTCATGGCGCACGCGCTGGACCAGCGGCGCAGGTTCGGGGGAAGTCGTTGCGTCGTGCGTCATCTTCGCTCCAATATTAGTTGATAATATCATCCATTATGCACAAACTAGTTGATCAAGTCAACCAAAAGCCGGCCGAGGATGTCCTTGAGACCATGCACGCCATCATGCATCTCTACCGTTCGGTGCAGCAGCGCATCCTGCGCGACGGTCCCAACGACCTGGCCCACATGGAAGTCAAGGCGCTGGGGTTCTTCGCCCGCCATCCGGGTGCCACCCAGAGCGATCTGGTGACGCATTCCGGCCGCGACAAGGCCCAGGTGGCGCGCCAGATCCGCGCCCTGCGCGAGCGCGGCCTGCTCGACGCCCAGGCCGACGAGGCGGACCGCCGCAGCTCGCGCCTGCGCCTGTCGGAAGCGGGGCGCGCCGTGCATGCGGCGCTGCACAGCAATGACGGCCGGCTGAAGGAGCAGGCCCTGCTGGGCTTCAGCGAGGACGAGCAGACCGCCCTGGTGGCGCTGCTGGCCAGGGTGCGCGCCAACCTGCAGGCCATGCCCGACTGAGCGTCAGAACAGCAGCTGGCCCTGCGCCTCCTGCTGCAGCTGGCTGTCCGAGGGGTAGGTGATGCGCTCGCCCTCGACCTTTGCAAAGGCGGTCAGCTTGTGCGGTTTGGGCTTTTGCGGGCCGATGATTTCCTCGACCGCGATGCCGCGCACCAGCAGCGCGTCGGCCACCAGCGAGCGGTGGCAGCGCCAGGGCACGGCTTCGGCGCACATCAGGGCGCAGCGCGTGTGTTTCGCCAGCGCGGCGACGGTATCGACGTTCTTCGCGAACTCGTCGGTCTGCATGTAGTCGGCGTAGCCGCGGAAAGAGGTGTTGCGCCAGCCGCCGTTGGGCGAATCCGGGTGCGGACGCCGCAGGCCGCCCAGGCCCGCCAGATAGCGGTAGTCGATGCCGGCCGCCGCAAGCGAGCCGGGCAACTGGTCCTGGCCGAACTGCGGATTGTGGCGCGACTTCGGCACCGTGCGGATGTCGAGCAGGCAGGCGATGCCGTTCTGCTTCAGCAGGGCGATGAATTCCTCGATCGTGCGGTTCGAATGGCCGATGGTGGAGACGGTTTCCATGCTTTGATTCTTGCACATGTGTCCTCATATGCGGCGCATGCGAACACTGCTGCGAAGCCTGGCGCTTGCCATCGTCCTGATCGCCCTCGAAGGCGTGCTGCGGCCGTGGCTGGAAAGCGCGGCCTACGCCGTCCGGCTGGGCGCCCTGCCGGCACCTGGCACGCTGCCGGTGCCGGTCGCCGGCGTCAAGCCGTTGCGCCTGGTCGATACCTGGGGCGGGGCGCGCAGCGAAGGGCGCAGGCACGAAGGCATCGACATCTTCGCCAGGCGCGGCACGCCGGTGCTGTCGGCCACCGAAGGCATCGTGATGCGGGTCGGCACCAACCGGCTTGGCGGCCAGGTGGTCTGGGTACTTGGGCCGGGCGGCCAGCGCCATTACTACGCCCACCTCGACAGCTACGGCGACGTCCACGCCGGCATGCGCATCGATGCCGGCAAGATCGTCGGCTATGTCGGCAATACCGGCAACGCCGCGACCACGCCGCCGCACCTGCATTACGGCATCTATACGGCGGGCGGGGCCATCAATCCGTATCCCTTCCTGCGGCGGATTCCTACACGCGCACGCATGGACGCCGGCCCGCATGCGCCATCGCAGACATCGGCACTACAATCGCACAAATGGACACCCTGGAAGCAAGAAATTTCGTCGAGCCAAGAATCAACGGCGAGTTGAGGCAGGACACCGTGCTGTGGCGCTATCTGGACGCGGCCAAGCTTTTCGATTTTTTCGAGAACTCGACCCTGTTCTTTTGCCGCGCCGATCACTTCAGCGACAAGTTCGAAGGCGCGTTCACGCCCTCCCTGCGGCAGCAGATCAGCGACGCCTATGCCAGGGGTGAGATCGACTACACCTACGAACAGTTCAAGCGGCGCATGCGCGAGTCCGTTTTCATCAACTGCTGGCACCGCAGCCAGGACGACAGCGCCGCCATGTGGGCGCTGTACGGCAAGTCGGAATGCGCGGTGGCATTGACGACCACGGTGGGACAACTGGCCGACACCCTGAGAGGCGTGGAACCGGAGCACGACATCTCGATCGAGCGGGTCGAGTACGTCAAGCACTGGAGCGACCCCAAGCTCGACGTCTCGCCCGACTATGCGCGCATCTTCGCCTACAAGACCAAGGCCTACGAGTACGAAAAGGAAGTCCGGGTGATCATCGACCGTACCGGGCACAATGCGATTCCGGAGTCAACTCACTGCGGAATCGTGGTGCCCATCGATGCCGCGCGCCTTGTACGCAGCATCGTGATCGCGCCCGACGCGCCGCCCTGGTTCGAGAAACTGGTGCGGCAGTCGGCGCAGCGCTACGGCGTCAAGGCCCCGGTACGGCGCTCGAAGCTGGCGACGGATCCGATCTGATGCCTGCTCTGCATGCGGCGGCCCAGATGCTGCGCCAGCATCGTCGCCGCCCCGGATAACGCCGGCGCCGGCGCATGGATCACGAAGCAGGGGATCTGCGCGGTGAAGCTGGAGAAGCGTCCCTTGTGCTCGAAGCGGGCGCGGAAGGGCGAGTCGGCGAACCAGTTGCCCAGCCGCGGCACCACCCCGCCGCCGATGTAGATGCCGCCGCGCGCGTTCAGGGTCACGGCCAGGTTGGCGGCCATGGTGCCGAGCATGCCGCAGAAGACGTCCAGCGTCTCGCGGCACAGCGGCTCGCCGGCCAGGCCGCGCTCGACCACCAGCGCCGGGCTGAAGACTTCGCTTCCTGCGCCGCGGATGGCAGACAAAGCCTCGTGGACCAGGCTCAGGCCCGGCCCCGAGACCAGGCGCTCGGCCGAGACATGCGGGTAGCGCTGCCAGCAGAAGGAAAGAATCCGCTGTTCGCGTTCGTCGGCCGGGGAAAAGGCCACGTGCCCGCCCTCGCTGGCCAGCACGGTCCAGCCGCCCGGCCCGTCGGCCGCCGGCAGCAGCCCGGCCACGCCCAGGCCGGTGCCGGCGCCCAGCACGCCGATCACGCCGCCTGCGCGCGCCGCGCCGCCGCCCACCTGCACCAGGTCGGTGGCCGCCAGATCCGGCACCGACATTGCCAGCGCCGCGAAGTCGTTCACCAGCAGCAGCGTGTCCAGGCCGAGGTCGGCGCGGGTTTCCTCGATCGAGAACTGCCAGTGGTGGTTGGTCATCCGGATGAAGTCGCCTTCGACCGGATTGGCGATCGCCACCACGGCATGCCGCACGCGCGCCTCCGGATGCCGGCGCAGATAGGCGCGCACCGCATCGACGAAGCGCGGGTGGCCGTCGCAGGCCAGGGTTGCGATCTCGGCGATGCGGCCGGGCCCGCGCTCGAGCGCGAAGCGGGCGTTGGTGCCGCCGATGTCGGCCAGCAGGCGCGGGCCGCCGGTGTAGTCGTCGTGGTTCATGAGCGCAGGCGCCTGGTCCGGTCAGAAGTCGATGCCCGTGTTGAAGCCGAAGGTGCGCGGCGGCTGGTACTGGGCCAGCCAGATCGCGTTCGGGCCCGGGTTGAAGGCGCTGGTCTTGATCTTCTCGTCGCTGACGTTACGCACGAACAGGTCGATCCACCACTTGTCCTGGGTGTAGCGCAGGCCGAGGTCGGCACGGCCGTAGGCTTTCTGGCGGTCTTCCTCGGCCAGGTCGAATACCGAGAGCGTCGACTTGGTCTCGTAGTGGGCCGAGATGCGCGGCGCCAGGGTCGAGCCTTCGCCGAGGCGGAACACGTGCTGGTACTGCACGTGGGCCGAGAACTTCGGCGTGTGCGGCATCGTGTGGCCCGTCACGTCCAGGCAGGTGCTGATGCCCGGCACGCTGCAGACCGGCAGCGTGTAGTCGTTCGAGCCGCCGATCAGCTTGCCCAGCTTGGCGTGAGGCGTGTAGGTTAGCGCTACCATGACGCGGTCATCGGGCGTGATCTTGGCCGTGATCTCCGATTCCAGGCCGTAGATCTTCGCGCCGTCGGCATTGTTGGTGGCCAGGCCGCGCGTGCCGTCCGGGTTGGTGACCGGGGCGCTGAACTGGAAGCCGCGGAACTTCTCGTAGAAGATGGCGTTATTCACCAGCAGCTTGCCGCCCAGGAAGGTGCTCTTGCTGCCGATCTCGTAATTAGTCAGGGTTTCGTCGCCGTAGGGCTTGCCGCCGTCCTGCAGGCCGCCCGACTTGTAGCCGGTGGCGACGCTGGCATAGACCATGTTGTAGCGGTCGATGTCGTAGTTCAGGCGCACCAGGCCGGTCCACTTGTGGCCGTTGAATTCGCCGGTATTGGACGGGTTGTTCGGGTTGTAGCCCTGGCCCGGCCGGGTCGGGTCGATGTTCGGCGAGAGCGGCACCTGCGGCACGTTCGGGTCGCCGTTCCAGGTATAGCCGTTGCCGCCTTCGTTGGTGCGCTTGTCGTGGGTATAGCGCGCGCCGCCGGTGAGATGGAGACTGCTCGAGAGGTTCCAGGTGGCCTGGCCGAAGGCGGCTGCGGAACGCACCGTCTCTTTCGGCTGGATGAAGGAACCCTGCCAGCTCACGGTGCCCTGCTGGGTGCCGTTGAAGATCGGGATGTCGAAGCGGATGCCGTTGTCCTCGGCGCCATAGTACAGGCCCAGCTGCCAGTCGACGGTGCGGCTGCCCAGCGACTGCAGCTCCAGTTCGTGGCTGTAGTTGGTGTAGTGCGAATAGACGGTATTGTTTTCCTGGTGGTTGGCGCCGGTGGAGAAGCTGGTCGGCAGGTCGGCGCCGGCGTCCTGGTCGAAGGTCGAGGAACCGTCGAACTTGGACCAGCCGGCAATGTAGGTCAGCTGCATGTCCGGGTTCAGCTCGTACTCCAGGCGCGAGCGCACCGAGTCGGAATCGCGCTTCAGGGTGGGCGCGGTGTCGATCAGGGCCGACCAGAAGTCCTGGCCCTGGCGCGGATGCTGCATCAGGTTCATCGAGGGCGTGCCGCGGTCGGAAAAGCGCTCGTAGGCGATGTTCCAGCGCAGTGCACGGCTCGGCTGCCACAGGAAGGAGATACGCGCGGCGGTCTGGTCCTGGGCGCTGTATTTCGGACCGGTGCGCACGAACAGGTTCGGATTGATCGGCTGGAAGGCGCTTGCCGCGCCGCCGGACGCGGCCCAGGCGGCGCGCTGGCTTTCCAGCGACGGCGCGCTGAAGGCCTGGTAATCGACGTAGCCGTCGTGCTGCTCGTGCACGGCGGCGATGCGCAGCGCGGCGGTCTCGCCCAGCGGGATGTTGAAGGCGCCGCGCGCGCCGTAGCGGCGGTAGTCGCCCAGGCCGGCTTCCACGCTGCCGCTCTTGCTGCCGAGGACGGGTTTCGCCGTCTGCATGTTGACCGCGCCGACGGTGGAGTTGCGGCCCCACAGCGTGCCCTGCGGACCGCGCAGCACTTCGATGGCGTCGAGGTCGAACAGCAGGGCGGTGGCGCCTTCCGGACGCGGCGAGTAGATCCCGTCCACGAAAGTGGCGACTTCCGGATCGGCGTATTCGGTCTTGGCGCTGTCGTTGCCGATGCCGCGCAGGGTCATGGTGGTCACGCCGTGGTCGCCCTGGCCGGTGGCCTGGAAGCCCGGCACCAGGTTGACCACGTCGAGCAGGGTCTGCACATGGTTGTCTTCCAGCGTCTGCGCGTTCAGCGCGGTGATCGCGATCGGGGTCTTCTGCAGCGAGGTCGAACGCTTGGTCGCGGTGACGACGACTTCGGCGATCTTGCCGCTGTCGTTGGCCTGGGCGGTCGGCGCGCTCAGGCCCGCCGGCGCGCCGGAGCCGCTCGGTACGGCCGGATCGGTGCTCTGGGCATGCGCCGCGCCGAAGCCGGCGCACAGGGTGAGGATGGCAAACCGGATGGGCGTGACGCTGCGCCGGCCGGCGAGGGCGGTCTTGTTCATACTGTCTCCTGAATGGTTATGGTATTGACGGCTTCGTGCTGCGGTCGGGCTTCGAGTTCAGTACATTGCTGAAATCGATTTCATTTCCTGTGAAATCGATTTCATAGTACATTCATGATTAATTGAATGTCAAACTCTTTATCAACAAAAAAGCAACATTTATCAAAGGAGACCGCGATGCCCTCATCCGACGCCGTTGCCCCCGTCACTGAAGTCCTGATCGTCGGCGGCGGCGCCGCCGGCTGGCTGACCGCCTGCTTCCTGGCCAGGACCCTGGCCGCGCGCGAGGCGCATGGCGTGCGGGTGACGCTGGTCGAGTCGCCGGAGATCGGCATCGTCGGCGTGGGCGAGGGCACCTTTCCCTCGATCCGCGGCACGCTGTCGAGCATCGGCATCGACGAGGCGCGCTTCATCAGGGAGTGCAGCGCCACCTTCAAGCAGGGCGTGCACTTCCGCCACTGGGTGCGCGCGCCCGGCGAAGCCGGGGCAGAGGCGGGCGCGGACCATTACTTCCACCCCTTCAGCCAGCCCAGCCAGCGTCCCGGCGGCTTCGAACTGCTGCTCTACTGGCTGAACGGCGATGCCGGCCCCGGCGTGCCCTTCGCGCAGGCGGTGACGATGCAGAAGCGGGTAGCCGACGCCGCGCACGCCCCCAAGCGTGCCCACGACGCGGATTACCTCGGGCCGATGAACTATGCCTACCACTTCGATGCCGGGCGCTTTGCCGCGCTGCTGGCCGAGCACGGGCGTTCGCTGGGCGTGCGGCACGTGCGGGGCAATGTCGAACGCGTCTAGCTGGACGCGGCCGGCGCGATCGCGGCGGTGCACACACGTGAACACGGCGCCCTGCGCGCCGGCCTGTATGTCGACTGCACGGGCTTCCATGCGCGCCTGATCGGCGAGGCGCTCGGCTCGCCATTCAGGAGCGTGAGCGACACGCTGTTCGTCGACCGCGCGCTGGCGCTGCAGGTGCCGTATCCGGCGCCGGATACGACGATCCCCTCGTACACCATCTCGACCGCCCATGAAGCCGGCTGGACCTGGGACATCGGCCTGCAGGACAGGCGCGGCATCGGCTACGTGTATTCGAGCCGGCATACCGACGATGCGCGCGCCGAGCGGGTGCTGCGTGATTACATCGGGCCGCAGGCGGAGGGCTTGCAGCCGCGGCACCTCGAGCTGAAGGTGGGCTACCGCGAGACGCAATGGGTGAAGAACTGCGTGGCGGTCGGCCTGTCCGGCGGCTTCCTGGAACCGCTGGAGTCGTCCGGCATCGGCCTGATCGAGACCGCCGCCTACCTGGTCGGCTTCCTCTTCCCCTACGACGGCGCGATGGCCGAGACCGCGCGCCTGTTCAACGAACTGATGCGCGAGCGCTATGCGCGCATCGTCGACTTCATCAAGCTGCACTACTGCCTGACCCGGCGCACCGACTCGCGCTTCTGGATCGACAATGCCGACCCGTCGACGATCCCGGCCACCCTGCGCGACAAGCTGGCGATGTGGAAGAGCCGCCCGCCGCACCGGCTCGACTTCGTCACCGACCTCGAGATGTACCCGCCCTCGAGCTGGCAGTACGTGCTGTACGGGATGGAGTACCAGACTAAGCTGCGTCCGGGCGCGGTCGACCCGGCCAGGATCGAGGATGCGCGCCGCGAGTTCGGCATGATCGCGCAGATGGCGGGGCGGGCGCTGGCCGACCTGCCGCCGCACCGCGCGATGGTCGAGCAGATGTGCCGCAAGGCGGCCGGCGGACGCGCCGCGCCGCAGCTTGCGCCGGCACCATTCTGAAACGGTTTCTGAAACCGGTTTCATAAGCTGCATTCCCTGTTATACTGGGCGGATGAGAAAAGCATCCACCCCGGCCGCGAACGGCGGCGCCACTGTCCACGAGGTCGCCCGCATCGCCGGCGTCTCGGCGGCGACCGTCTCGCGCTTCCTGAACGGCACCGCCAAGGTGTCGGAGGAAAAGCGCCAGGCGATCGAGAGCGTGATCGAAAAGCTGAACTACCGGCCGAACGTGCTGGCGCGGAACCTCAAGACCGGCAGCTCGCGCACCATCGGCGTGCTGACCCAGTCGCTGGTCTCCGGCTATTTTGCCGACGCCATGGCCGGCATCGACGACGTCCTGCAGGGCACCGGCTACGCGCCGCTGATCGTGTCCGGCCACTGGCACGCGGACGAGGAGGCCGAGCGCATCGAGCTGCTGATCGCGCGCCGCGTCGACGGCCTGGTGATCCTGAGCGGCAAGCTGAAGGACGCGCAGATCCTGAAGCTGGCGCACCGCGTGCCCATCGTCGCCTTCGGCCGCCAGCTGGAGGGACCGCAGGCCTACGGCTTCAGCCTGGACAACTACTGGGGCGCCTGCGAAGCGGTCGAGCACCTGATCCTGCAGGGCCATCGCCAGATCGCCTTCATCACCGGACCGGCCGACCACCTGGACGCGCAGGCGCGCCTGGCCGGCTACCGCGACACGCTGGCCAAACACAAGATCAAGGAAAGCCCGCAACTGGTGGCGCCCGGCGACTTTTCGGAATCGGGTGGCCTGCTGGCGCTCGAACGCCTGCTGGAGTCGGGCAAGCGCTTTTCCGCCATCTTCGCCGCCAACGACCTGACCGCCTACGGCGCCCGGCTGGCGCTGTACCGGCGCGGCATCCGCGTGCCGGAAGACATCTCCGTGATCGGCTTCGACGACCTGCACAGTTCGATGTACACGACGCCGCCGCTGACCACGGTGCGCCAGCCGCTGTTCGAAGTCGGCCGCTGCCTGGGCACGGCGATCGTCAAGATGATCGCCCAGGAGCCGCTGGACCTGGAGGTCCCCCAGCTCAGCCTGGTCGTGCGGGAGTCGGTACGGCGCGTGGCCTGAGTGCGGGCCGCGGCGGTAGCGGATTCCGATACCGCCGGTCGCGCATTTCATTGCACTGGTGCAAATAAGTTGCACCATCCCTGACGTTTTCACAATCATGGCGAACCTTCCACTGACCGAGGTTCGCCATGTTGCCCATCATTTTCGCCGTCTTTGCCGCCTGTTTCCTCCTCGAGCGCCTGGTACCCGGCTGGCGCCTGCCGCATGTGCGCACCTGGCCGCTGCGCGTCCTGCTGATCAATGCGGTCCAGCTGGGCGTGGTCGTGCTGGCGGGCGTGAGCTGGGAGCGCTGGCTGTCTTCAGGCTCGCTGCTGCACCTGTCGCGCCACGTCGGCCCGGTGGCCGGCGGCATGATCGCCTATTTCATCGCGACCTTCGTTTTCTACTGGTGGCACCGGGCGCGCCATGAGTCGGACTTCCTGTGGCGCGTGTTCCACCAGATCCACCACAGCCCGCAACGCATCGAAGTCATCACCTCCTTCTACAAGCACCCGGTCGAGATGATCGTCAACTCCATCATCGGCAGCCTGCTGGTGTATGCCTTCCTGGGCCTGTCGCCGGAGGCGGGCGCGGTCTACACGCTGTGCACGGCGCTGGGCGAATTCTTCTACCACACCAGCGTGCGTACGCCGCGCTGGGTCGGCTGGTTCTTCCAGCGGCCCGAGATGCACCGCGTGCACCACCAGTACGGCCGCCACCGCAACAACTACGGCGACATCGTCTGGTGGGACTGGCTGTTCGGTACCTACGAGAACCCGGCGCGCTTCGAAAGCAGCTGCGGCTTCGATCCGGCACGCGAGGAGCGCCTGCCGGAGATGCTGGCCTGGCGCGACGTGCACCGCCGCTGAGCCTGGCGCTTGCAGCCGGCGTCGCATGTAGCGGAAATGTCATCAAACGGACATACGCGCTTCATACCATCCATGACCGCTATACTGCACACAGTGCCAACCCGGATGGATTTCATGTACGCAGCAGTCGACCTAGGCTCCAACAGCTTCCGCCTCCACATCGGCGAACCCATCGCCGGCCAGATGCACATCGTGCGCACCGCGCGCGACCCGATCCGCCTCGCGGCCGGGCTGGGGCCGGACGGCGCGCTCACGCCGGAGGCAATGGAAACCGCGGTGCGCAGCCTGCGCGACCTCGGCGCCATCCTGCGCCAGCACCGCCTGGACGCCGTGCGCGTGGTCGCCACCAACACCATGCGCGTGGCCACCAATGCCGCGCAGCTGCTGCCGCGCCTGGAAGCGGCGATCGGCCATCCGGTCGAAGTCATCTCCGGCGAAGAAGAAGGACGGCTGATCTACATGGGCGTGGCCTGCGCGCTGGCGCGGCCCGGCGAAGAACGTATCGTGATCGACGTCGGCGGCGGCTCGACGGAAGTGATCGCCGGCCGTGGCGACACCATCCGCCTGGTCGAGTCCTTCAGCATCGGCACCCATCCGCAGAGCGCCAGGCACTTCCCGGGCGGCCAGGTCACGGCCGCCGCCTTCGACGCCGCGGTCAACGCCGCGCGCGCCCTGTTCGAAGACGCCGCCGCCCAGTACCGCGCGCACGGCTGGCAGGCCGCCTACGGCTCGTCCGGCACGATCCGCGCGATCAATGAAGTCATCACCCGCAGCCGCCTGGGCGACGGCACGATGTCCATGGCCAGCCTGCTGGCGCTGCGCGACCGCCTGATCGCGGCCGGCCATGTCGACGCCTTCGACCTGCCGGGCATCAAGCGCGAACGCGTGATCGTGATGGCCGGGGGACTCAGCGTGCTGCTGGGCGCGATGCTGGAGTTCGGCGTGGATGCGATCACGGCGATCAACGCCGGCCTGCGCCTGGGCGTGCTGTCCGATCTCGAACTGCGCGCGCGCCGCAGCGACCGCCGCGACAGCGCGATCCAGGACTGCATGCGCCGCTTCGGCGTCGACGAGGCCCGTGCCCTGCGTACCGCGGCCATCGCGCGCCAGCTCTACGACCGCCTGGGCGGCAGCGACGAAGGCCTGCGCCGGCACCTGCTGTGGAGCTGCATGCTGCACGAGGTGGGGCAGGCGGTCTCGCACACCGGCGCCCACAAGCATGCCGCCTACATCGTCGAGCATGCCGACCTGCCGGGCTTCACCAGGCGCGAACAGGGCCTGATGCGCACCATCGTGCTGGCCCAGAAGGGCAACCTGCGCAAGGTGAGGGAAGAACTGGGCGCGCCGGACCTGGCGAGAAGCGTGCTGGCGATGCGCCTGGCGGCCGTGTTCATGCATGCGCGCGTGGACGGCGATCTCGATGGTCTCAGACTGCGCATGAAGAACCGCATCGAGATCGACACGCCGCGCGGCTGGCTCAGGCAGCACCCGACGGTGGCGGCCTGGTTCGACAAGGAGGCCGCGGCCTGGGGCGAAGTCGGGGTCGGCTTCCAGGTGACGCAGGTCTAGCTCTTCAACCGTGCTGGCGGATCTGCGCCATCTTGGGCACCGCCAGGCGCAGGTAATCCTCCGCGTCCAGCACCATCGAGGCATCCAGCCGGCCGGCGTTGAAGGCGATCTCGCGGTAGCGCTCGAACAGCTCCGGATCGGCCACCAGCCGCAGCGCGGGATGGAAGGAGAAGGGCGGGATCGCGCCCAGCACGCAGCCGGTCATCGCCGCGATTTCCTTCGGACTCATCAGGCTGGCCTTCTTCGCGTCGAATTCCCGCGCCAGCGCCGCCAGGTCGAGCTGGCGGTCGGCCGCCAGCACGGCCAGCACGTGGATCGCGGGCGCATTCGGCACCTGCAGCTTGCAGGCCATGGCCTTCGCGCCCTGGCCGACTTCGGTGCCGCGGATGCGCGCGACTTCTTCGGACTTGCCGGCGGCAGGATGCTCGATCACGCGGTAGCGCGCATGGCCGCCGTCGAGCAGGCTCACGAGTTGCTGGAAGACGGGTGTCGGGCCGAGGCCCGCTGGGATGGTGGCATCTGTCATGATGGCAAGAGTTTATCAAGCTTCCCGGGTATCCTGTCGCGACACCATCCCGACCCGATCGAACCACGACTTCCAACCATGCATCCAGCCGCTTCCTCCCCGCATTCCGTCCTTTGCCTCGCTGTCGGCGCCGTCCTGTCCGCCCTGGCCCACCACGCCGCGGCCGCGCCAGCCTGCAGCGGCAAGCCGCCGTCCGGCGAACTGCGCGCCGAGCGCATCGCCGCCGCCGCGCCCACCCAGGCCGGGCCCAGCCTGTACGAAGGGCCGGTCTGGATCGGCGATTCGCTGTACTTCTCCGAGTTCAGCACCAAGGGCGCCTTTCCCTCGCGCGTGCGCAGGCTGGCGCCCGACGGCACGGTCGGCACCTTCATCGACGACAGCGGCAGCAACGGCCTGGCGGTCGATGCCCGCGGCGACCTGGTCGCGGCCACCCACAAGTACAAGGCGCTGTCGCGCTACGCCATCGCCACAGCCGTCGGCGCGCGCAGCACCATCGCCGGCACTTACCAGGGCCAGGTATTCGACTCGCCGAACGACATCGCGATCGCCGCCGACGGCACGATCTACTTCACCGATCCGGACTACCAGAAAGCCGCGGCGCCCGGCGGCCAGCCCGTGACCGGCATCTACCGCGTCGCCACCGACGGCAGGGTCACCCTGGTGGACGGCAGCCGCCGCAATCCGAACGGCATCGCGCTCTCGCCGGCCGGCGACGTCCTCTACGCAAATGCGGGCGACGGCGCGATCCTGGCGTATCCGATCGTGAACGGGGTGCCGGGACCGGGCACGCCGCTGGTCACCGGCATCGAGGGCGGCGACGGCATGGCGGTCGACTGCCACGGCAACCTGTACCAGACCGAGCATGGCGCGAAGCGGGTCCGCGTGTTCTCGCCGCAGGGAAGGGAGCTGGCGACGATCCGGGTCGATGCCAACGTCACCAACGCGGCCTTCGGCGGCAGGGACGGCAGGACGCTGTTCATTACCGGCGCCCAGGCCTTGTGGCAGCTCAGGCTGGAAGTGAACGGCGCACCGTTTTGATTGACATTTCGTTCAGTATGTTCTTTAATTTCTGCATTGACAGAAATAAGAGAAAATCATGCTGAACAGCCCGACCGCACAGAAGTTCATCCTGCACTGGGGGGAGATGGGGACCCGCTGGGGCGTCAACCGCACCGTCGCGCAGATCCACGCGCTGCTGTTCCTGGCGCAACGCCCCTTGAGCGCCGACGACATCGTCGAGACCCTGGGCGTGGCGCGCTCGAACGTCAGCAACAGCCTGAAGGAGCTGCAGAGCTGGAAGCTGGTGAAGGTGACGCACGTGCTGGGCGACAGGCGCGACCACTTCACGGCCCTGCAGGATGTGTGGGAGATCTTCCGCGTGATCGTCGAGGAGCGCAAGCGCCGCGAGATCGACCCGACCCTGACCGTGCTGCGCGAGTGCGCGATCGAAGGCACCCAGGACGCGGAACTCGACGCGGCCGCCCTGGCGCGCATGCAGACCACGCTGGACTTCCTCGAAATGCTCAGCGCAACCTTCGAGGACTACAAGCACCTCTCGCCGCAGACCATGCAGCGCATGCTCAAGATGGGCGGCAAGCTGGCCGGCTTCCTCGGCCCCAACGAGAAAAAATCATGAGTGCCGACCTGACTCCTCAGTTGACCCTGTATTACGACGGCCTCTGCCCGTTCTGCGTCCACTCGATGCGCCAGCTGCAGGGCTGGGACGCGGCCGGCCGCCTGGCCTTCGCCGATATCGCCGCACCCGGCTTCGACCCGGCGCCGCTGGGCGTCGACATGGCGGCCCTGAACCGCGAGGTGCACGGACTGACTCGCGACGGCAAGGTTTTGGCCGGCATCGACACGATGCTGGCGGCCTACACGCTGGCCGGCCGCGGCTGGCTTGTGTGGCCGCTGCGGGTGCGCCTGCTGCGGCCCGCGCTGGCGGCGGGCTACCGCTGGTTCGCGCGGCACCGCTATGCGATCTCGAAGCGGCTCGGCTACCGGCTGCCGCCGGCCTGCGACGGTGCGACCTGCGCCATCGGCAATCCATTCCTGAAGCGATGAGAGGAACGCCATGGAACATCCCGCAATGAGGAAGTGGGCGGTGAACTGGCTGCTGCTGGTCTGCGCCGTGCACGTGGCGGTCGGCGCGCTGCTGCCCTGGCTGGGCGGGGCCGCGCTGTTCGACGCTTATCACCGCGGCATCGAAGCGGCTTTCTGGCCGTCCGGCGCGCCTGTCGAAGCGAGGGGCCTGCAAACCTGGTGGATCGCGCTGTTCGGCCCGACCGTCCAGGTGATGGCACTGTTCATGTTCGCCCTGGTGCGCCTGGCGGACCGCCTGCGCCAGCCCGCGATCTGGCTGTGGCTGATCGCCGGACTCGCCATCTGGGCGCCACAGGACATCCTGGTCTCGCTGCGCGCGGATTGCTGGCCGCACGTGGCGGCGGATGCCTTCGCGCTGGCGGTGATGTTGCCGCCGCTCGCGTGGCTTTGGTTCCAGGACAGGAGGGTCGTCGCATGAATACGCATACCCTGGCATTGCAGCTGATGGCCGCACAAGGCTGCCTGGGCGCCTTCGACACGCTCTACCACCACGAGCTGACCGAAACCCTGGCGCAGCGCACCACGGCGCGCAAGGAACTCGCCATCCACGCGGTGCGGGCGCTGATCTATGCGCTGCTGTTCGTCGGTCTCGCGTACTGGGAATGGCATGGCTTGCTCGCCTGGACACTGCTCGGCGTGTTCGGCGTCGAGATCGTGCTGACCCTGTGGGACTTCGTGGTCGAAGACCGCACCCGGCTGCTGCCGGCCACGGAGCGGGTTACGCACACGGTCCTGGCCATCAACGGCGGCGCCTTCATCACGCTGCTGGCGCTGAACGCGGGCGTTTGGGCTGCGCATCGGACCGGTCTCGCCTGGAGCCCGCAGGGCTGGCTGAGCGTCTTCCTGGCCGTGTGCGGCGTCGGCGTCGGCCTGTCGGGGGTGCGCGATGGGCTCGCGGTATTGCGGCTCGGCCGCGCGGCCGACAGCGTGGACAAGGCACCGCCGGTGGTCTTCGACCTTGTGAAGCGCACGGTGCTGGTGACCGGCGCCACCGGCTTCGTCGGCCAGAACCTGGTGCGGGCGCTGCTGCGCGACGGCCACGAGGTGATCGCCTTGACCCGCCAGGCGCGGCAGGCGGCCTGGAACTTCGGGGGCAGGGTGCGCTGCATCGAATCGATGGATGAACTGGGGACGGCGGCGCGGGTCGACGTGGTCGTCAACCTGGCCGGCGCGCGCATCCTCGGCCCGCGCTGGAGCGGGCAACGCAAGGCGGCGCTGCGCCGCAGCCGCGTGGCGCTGACGCAGCGCGTGGTCGCGTGGATCGCACGGGCCGAGCACAAGCCGCGCCTGTTCCTGTCGGCGTCCGCGATCGGCTACTACGGCATCCAGGAGATCGGCGACGCGGCCAGCTTGAGCGAGACCGCGCCGCCGCAGCCGGTCTTCATGTCCGACCTGTGCCGCGAATGGGAAGAGGCGGCCGGCGCGGCCGCGCAGTACGGCGTGCAGGTGGAATGCATGCGCTTCGGCCTGGTGCTGGGCATGGGCGGGGCGCTGCCGATGATGCTGCTTCCGATCCTGCTGGGACTCGGGGGACGCCTGGGCAGCGGCCGCCAGTGGCTGTCCTGGATCCATGTGGACGACGTGGTGCGGGCGATGGCGCACCGCTGGCAGCAGGCGCTGGCGACGCGCGAAAGGGCAGGGACGGGCGCCACCAACTTCACGGCCCCGGAATGCGTGAGTCAGGCGGACTTCAGCCGCACCGCGGCCCGCATCTGGCGCCGCCCAAGCATCCTGCCGACGCCGGGCTGGCCGATGCGGCTGGCGCTCGGCGAGCAGGCCGACCTGCTGCTCGAAGGCCAGCGCGTGGTGCCGGCGCGCCTGCAGCGCGAAGGCTACACGTTCCGCTATCCGACGCTGGCTCAGGCGCTCAGCGCGATCCGTTTCCCTTCGCGCGCCGAGCGGTAGATCGCCTCGATCAGGCGCAGGTCGCGCAGGCCTTCCTCGCCGGCCACGATGGGCTCGCGGTCCTGCAGGACGCACTGCGCCATGTGGTCGAGCTGGCCGGCCCACTGGGTCGCGCCGGGGCCCGGCGGCGGCTCGATCTCGTTCTCGCGCCCGCGGCCGACCCACAGCCGGTTGCCCTGGTAGGCGGTTGCCGGTTCCATCTCGATGCGGCCCTTGTCGCCCATCAGCAGGATGTGGTTCTGGTTGGCGCTGTACATCGACATGCAGGAGCCCAGCACGCCGGAGGGGAATTCGAGCTCGAATGCGATCATGTCCTCGACTTCGCGGAAGCGCGGGTCCTTGCGGTCGGTGCGTTCGACGGCATGGACGGCGCTCGGTTCCTCGCCCGTCATGTAGCGCGCCGCATTGAGGGCGTAGACGCCGATGTCCATCAGCGAGCCGCCGCCGGACATCGCCTTCTTCAGGCGCCAGGCGTTCGGATTGCCGGCGACGAAGCCGTGTTCGGAGCGGAAGTAGCGCAGCCTGCCGATCTCGCCGGCGCGGGCGCGGCGGACCGCTTCCAGGTTGTGCGCCTCGAAATGGCAGCGGTAGCCGATCATCAGCTTCCTTTTGGCCTGCCGGCAGGCCGCGATCATGGTCTCGCACTCGGCGGAGGAGACCGCCATCGGCTTCTCGCACAGCACGTGCTTGCCGGCTTTGGCAGCGCGCACCGTGTACTCGGCGTGCATGGCGACCGGCAGGCAGATGTAGACCACGTCGATGTCCGGGTTGTCGCGGATGCGGTCGAAGTTCGCGTAGTCGTAGAGATTGCGTTCCGGGACGCCGTATTCCGCCGCCACCCGCCTGGCCTTGGCGGGGTCACCGCTGACCAGGGCGACCAGTTTGCTGTTGCGGCAGTTCCTGAATTGCGGCGCGATGATGCCGAGCCCGTAGCCGCCCAGGCCGACGATGGCGTAACCAATTTTGCGCTCGGGGCCGGCCGCCAGGGCGGGGCTGCCGATGGCGCCGGCGGCAAGGGCGGTACCGGCGGCCAGCACGAAACCGCGGCGGTGGAAGTCGATCATCGGCATGTCTCCTCGTTCTTCTGGGTCAGGGCGGGTGGCCGGAGTCGGGCTGGCCTGTCCGGCAATTGTAGACCGGGCACGGCCGCGGCTGCGCGCTGCTGGCGAACCGTCCTGAAGATTTCGCAACTAACCGACATGAAAGGACACGACGCCCAAAAAGCCGGGGCCTGCGGCCCCGCAGCCGTCAACGCAGCTTGCCGACCAGGTCCGGCCCCACCGCCAGTCGCACGAAAGGCGCCGGATCCTGCTCGCCCTTGTGCGCAATCCAGAACGCGCTGGCCTTGCGGATCTTCCACTCGTGCGGTTCGCCGCAGAAGATCAGGGAGGCGACCTGGCCCAGCAACGGATTATGGCCGACGATGACCACCGGCAGGCGCGCATCCGGCCAGCCGCTCGCTTCGAGGATGGCCTGCGGGCTGGAATCGGTGTTGAGCGCGTCGACGGTCTGGAACTTGCGCCCCAGCGCTTCGGCGGTCTGCACGCAGCGGGTGGCGGGGCTGGTCAGGATGCGGCATTGCGCGGGCAGCTGGCGGTCGAGCCAGGCGCCGACGCGCGAGGCGTGGCGCGCGCCCTTGGCCGTCAGCACGCGCAGCTGGTCGGCCAGTTCGTCGGGCTTGTGCGGTTCAGCCTCGGCGTGGCGCCACAGGATCAGTTCCATGTTCGTTATCCTTGTTATGTGAATCGACGGCCGCATCAAGGCCGAGCATCTCCATCAGGTGCAGCTGGGCGCTGTAGGGCGCCTGGCTGCCGCGCGGCTTGCGGCGCCGGTAATGGCCGTCGCTGCCCAGTTCCCAGGCGTTGACGTTGTCCTTCAGGTAGACCTGCAGGCCTTCACGGATCACGCGTTTCTTCAATGTCGCCGAGCGGATCGGGAAGGCGATTTCCACGCGCCGGAACAGGTTGCGGTTCATCCAGTCGGCGCTGCTCAGGTAGACGTCATGCTGCAGCTTGTTGCGGAAGTAAAAGATGCGGCTGTGCTCCAGGAAGCGGCCGACGATGGAGCGCACGCGGATGTTCCCGGACAGACCCGGCACGCCGGGCCGCAGCGCGCAGGCGCCGCGTACGATCAGGTCGATGCGCACGCCGTCGTTCGAGGCGTCGTACAGGGCGCGGATCACGGATTCGTCGGTCAGCGAATTCATCTTGGCGATGATGCGCGCCGGCTTGCCCTCGCGCGCGATCGCCGCTTCCTGGCGGATCGCCTTCACGATTTCCTTCTGCAGCGAGAAGGGCGCCAGCCAGATGCTCGACAGCTGGGTCGGACGCGTCATGCTGGTCAGGTGGATGAAGACCTCGTTGACATCCAGCGTGATCGCGTCGTCGGCGGTCAGGAGGCCGAAGTCGGTGTAGTGTTTCGCCGTGGTCGGGTTGTAGTTGCCGGTGCCGAGGTGGGCGTAGCGTCGCAGGCCGTCCTGTTCGCGGCGCAGCACCAGGGCCAGCTTGGCGTGGGTTTTGAGGCCGACCACGCCGTACACGACCTGGGCGCCGGCTTCCTCGAGGCGCTCGGCCCAGTTGATGTTGGCTTCCTCGTCGAAGCGCGCCATCAGCTCGACGATGACCGTGACCTCCTTGCCGCGCAGGGCTGCCTCGATCAGCGCTTCCATCAGCTCGGAATTGGCGCCGGCGCGGTAGATGGTCTGCTTGATCGCGACCACGTTCGGATCGGCGGCGGCGCAGCGGATGAAGTCGATGACCGGCTCGAAGGACTGGAAGGGGTGATGCAGCAGTACGTCCTGGCGGCCGAGCACCGCGAAGATGTCGTGGTGGTTGACCAGCTTGGCCGGGAAGCCCGGCACGAAGGGCGGGAACTTCAGTTCGGGCCGCGCATTGCTGTTGACGATTTCCAGCAGGCGGCCCATGTTGACCGGGCCGTCGACGGCGAACAGCCGCGAGCGCTCGATCGCGAACTGGTCGAGCAGGAAGTCGGCCAGGTGGCGCGGGCAGCCGCGGCCCACTTCGAGCCGCACCGCGAAGCCGTAGTTGCGGCTATGCAGTTCGCTCTGCAGCGCCTGGCGCAGGTTCTTGACCTCTTCCTCGTCGACCCAGAGGTCGCTGTTGCGGGTCACGCGGAACTGCGAATACGACACTACCTCGCGCCCGGTGAACAGGTCGGACATATGGGCCTGGATCACCGAGGACAGCAGGCAGTAGGAGGCGCCCGGCTTGCTCGAGAGCTCATCCGGCAGGCGGATCACGCGCGGCAGCACGCGCGGCGCCTTCATGATCGCGATGCCGGTGCCGCGCCCGAAGGCATCCTTGCCGCTGAGCTCGACGATGAAGTTCAGGCTCTTGTTGATCACGCGCGGGAAGGGGTGGGCGGGATCGAGGCCGACCGGCGTCAGCAGCGGCCTTACCTCCTTGTCGAAGTACTGCTTGACCCAGGCCTTCTGGGCCGCGTTGCGGTCCGAGCGGCGCAGCAGGTGGATGCCGTTCTCGGACAGGCGCGGCAGGATCTCGTCGTTCAGGAGCGCGTACTGGCGGGCGATGATCTGGCGGCACTCCTCGCTGGCGCCGTCGAGGTTGATGCTGGCGAGATCGTCGGCGCCGCTGCGGTGGCGGTGCTGGGCCAGCAGGCTGGCCACGCGCACTTCGAAGAATTCGTCGAGGTTGCTGCTGACGATGCACAGGAAGCGCAGGCGTTCGAGCAGCGGGACGGACGGGTCTTCGGCTTGCGCCAGGACCCGCCGGTTGAATTCCAGCAGCGATATCTCCCGGTTCAGGAAGGGTGCCGGGCTGTCGGAGGTGGACGCGGCCATCGCCTCGTCCGGTTTTGACTTCATATCCATTGGGCTCGAATGTTTCACTCGTGGCAACGGAGTATGAAAGCCGAATGTGACAAGGTCGTGACAGCGGCTGTGCCAGGCGAGCGATGACCGTCCCGGCCGTGCGGCCAGGTCCGGCTCAGATCATAGCGCGGCTTGCCGAACCGTGGCGCAGGCGCTGGAGCTTCTGCTCTTGCCTCCTGCACAGCATCCACCGTAGACTGTGCTCTTCCATATCTGCCTGGGGCTGCACGATGCCGGTCCGCCTGCGATCGCTGATTTTCGCCATCGGCCTGTTTGCCACGATCGGCTTGCTGCTGGCGTGGTTCAGGACCACAGCCGACAGCGCGCGCCACGAGAAGCGGCGGTCGATCGGGGTCGCCGTTGACGATATCCTGCCGGGCCAGGTCAGGTTCAGGTTCGACACCGGCGGCCCGAAAGACAGGTTCGAGACCAGACGCCTGCTGTTCCTGCGCAAGGCCGATGGTACGCTGCGCGCCTGGTATTTCCACGTCGTCGGACAGGACCCGGCCGCGCCGGACGATGACGAGTGGATGACGCCCGGGGCGCCATGCGAACCCTTCGAGGCCGATCCGGAGCCGGAAACGATCCGCTGCTTCGTGAACGACCGGGAGCACAACCGGCAACTGGTCCTGCGATGGTCATGGGAAGGCAGGAGTTCCGGACCGCTCGCGCCGAACCTGCGGCCGGTGCCCGGCGAGGAAAAGGATGGGAGATTCGTCTATGCCGAGGAAGCGCTGGAGCCGGCGCTTCGCACCCGCCGGTAGAAGCCCCGGCTGGAGCCGCCGGCGCGGCTTCTACAGAAGGCGCTCCACCGGACAATTCATGGCAAGCATGCGCGCCAAAGGCGGCGCCGCGCGCAGGCGCTCGCGCCACCACTTCAGCGCCGCGCCTTCCTCGCCGGTGCGCCAGGCCATGAACAGGGTCTCGTCGGGCTTCGGTTCCTCGACCGCTTTCTCGATCAGGCGTCCGGCCTCGATGGCGGGCCGGGCCCAGGCTTCGGGCAGGAAGCCGAAGCCGAGGCCGGCCACCTGGAAGTCGTACTTGGTCTGCATGTCGGGCACGCTGATCGTGTCCTGTCCGAACAGCAGGCCCACGGTGCGTGCCTGCAGCAGGCGCACCGAATCCGCCACCGACACGGCGCGGTGCGCGCTCAGTTCGGCCTTGCCGAGGCGGTGCCTGATGCCGGCCAGGGGATGCGTGGGCGCGACCACGAACACGAAGGACATCTTCCCCAGCGGCTCGGCGGTGTAGCCGCCGCCCGAGGGGCCTTCGCCGGCGGCGCCGGCCAGGAAGTCGACGCGGCGGTCGAGCAGGCTTTCCCAGGTGCCGGACAGGGCTTCCTTGACGATGCGCAGGCGGGTCTGGTCCGCCGCTTCGTAAAAGGCGCGGATGTCGTCCTGCAGGCCGAGCGGCGACAGCGCCGAATCGACGCCGATCGTGAACTCGGTCTCCCAGCCGGAGGCGACGCGGCGCACGCGGCTTTCGAGGTCGCCGGCCGCCTTCAGCAGGTAGCGGCCTTCCTTCAGCAGCTCCTCGCCGGCCGCGGTCAGCACCACGCGCGGGCCGAAGCGCTCGAACAGCTGCACGCCGAGGTCTTCCTCGAGCTTGGAAACGGTATAGGAAATCGTCGACGGCACCCGGAACAGTTCCTTGGCGGCGGCCGAAAAACTGCCGCGGCGGGCGATGGTGTCGACGGTGAGCAGGGCGTCGAGGCTGATTCTTAGCATGTAACTATTTTACAATAGCGGCATGCTCATTCAAATCGCCCCCGATCTCTGGCACATGGAACGCGGCTTCAAGGCCGCCGGCCTGCCCATTACTTCGCGCATGACGGTGGTCCGCTTCCGGGACGGCCGCCTGTGGATTCATTCGCCGGTGCGCTTCGGCGACGCCGTGGCCGCACAGCTGCGCAGCCTCGGCCGGGTCGCCTGGATCGTCGCGCCGAACCGCGCCCACCACATGTTCGCGAAGCACGCACTGCGCATGTTCCCGGAGGCGCTTCTCTATGGCGCGCCCGGCCTGGCTGCGAAGCGGCCGGACTTGGAGAACTTGGTCGAACTGGGCGACAGCGTCCTGCCCGAATGGCAGCACGAACTCGACCAGGTCGTGGTCCGCGGCATGCCCTTCGTGAACGAGGTGGTGTTCTTCCACAAGGCCTCAAGCACGCTGATCGCGACCGACGTGCTGCAGTGCTGGAGCGGCAAGCTGCCATGGAATGCCTCGCTGTATGCGCGCCTGACCGGCGTGCGCTCGCGCCTGGACGTGCCGCGCACGGTGCGCCTGGTCACCCGCAGCAGGATGCTCGCGGCCGGCAGCGCCCGCACCATCCTGCAATGGCCGTTCACGCGCGTGATCACGGCGCACAATGCCATCGTCGAGCACGATGCGCATGCCCTGGTCGAACGCGCTTTCAGCCGTTTCGGCGCCTGATACAATCATCAAAAGGAGACACATGTTCCCGTTCGCCCGCGCCATGAGCGCAGCCAGCCTGGCTGCCACTCTCACTGCCATCGCCGCCGCCGCGGTCCCCGCCGGCCTGGCCCACGCTGCCGCGCCGGCTGCCGCCGCCGCCCAGTCCCGGTCTGCCGAAAGGAAGGTCGACCAGATCGCCGCGAAGTTCTACGACTCCCGCGCGAAATACGACCCGCTGCTGTACGCCACCGCCAACGGCGACAGCCGCTACGACGACCAGATCGGCATGGCGATCGACCCCAAGGTGCGCAAGCGCTACCTGGCCGCGAACCACGGTTTCCTGAAGCAGTTGCAGGCCGTCGACCGCGCAGGTCTGACCGACACGGCCAGGCTGAACTACGACATCCTGGCCGCCGAGATCCAGGCCCAGCTCGACCTCGAACGCTTCCCCGAGCACCTGCTGCCGCTGAACCACTTCGACAACATCCCGAGCAACCTGGCCAACTACGCCAGCGGCACCGGCTCGCAGCCGCTGGAGACGCCGGCGCAGTACCGCGCCTACCTGCACCGCCTGCGGCAGCTGCCGGCCTGGATAGACCAGGCCATCGTCAACATGAAGGAGGGCGTGCGGACCGGCGTGGTGCAGCCGAAGATCGTCACCACCCGCATGCTGCCGCAGTTCCAGCAGCTGCGCAGCAGCGATCCGCAGGGCAGCGTGTTCTACTCGCCGGCCAGGCGCCTGCCGGCCGCGTTTTCCGACAAGGACAGGCGCGAGCTCGAAGCCGGCTACCGCCAGGCCGCGCTGCAGATCGGGCAGGCCCTGGACCGCCTGTGCGTCTTCCTCGAAAAAGACTACCTGCCCGCCGGCCGCGCGACCGCCGGCTATGGCGCGCTGCCGGACGGCGCGGCCTGGTACCGGGCCCGCATCAGGAACAACACCAACCTCGACACGCCGCCGCAGCAGATCCACGAACTGGGCCTGAAGGAAGTGGCGCGCATCCAGGCTGAGATGGCCAGGCTGGCACCGAAGCTGGGCTATGACGGCCCGCTGAAGGATTTCCCGCAATGGGTCGCCGCCCAGAAAAAATTCAAGCCTTTCACCAGCGACCAGGAGGTGCTGGCGCGCTACCGCGAGATCTACGCGCAGGTGGACGCGAAGCTGCCGCAGTATTTCAGCCTGCTGCCGAAGGCCAGGCTCGACATCCAGCTCGAACCCGAGCTGACCCGCGCCACCGCCTCCGACCACTACACGCCGGTGGCGGCCGACGGCTCGCATCCGGGCGTGTTCTGGGCCGTGGTCAACGATCCGAAGGAATACGACACGGTCGGCATGGCCACGCTGCTGCTGCACGAGGGCGTGCCGGGCCACCACTTCCACGCGGCGCTGCTGAAGGAACTGCCGTTGCCGGACTTCCGCAAGTTCTTCACCGAGCATCCGAGCGCCGCCGCCTACACCGAGGGCTGGGCGCTGTACTGCGAGACCCTCGGCCGCGAGTTCGGCTTCTACGACGACCCGGCCTACTACTACGGCCACCTGAACGACGAGCTGCTGCGCGCCGTGCGCCTGGTGGTCGACACCGGGATGCATGCCCAGGGCTGGTCGCGCGAGAAGGCGGTCGCCTACGCGATGGAGAACCTCGGCTACGGCGAGGCGCAGGCCGCCAACCAGATCGAGCGCTACATGGTGTGGCCGGGCCAGGCACTGGCCTACAAGACCGGCGCCTTGAAGATCCTGGAACTGCGCGCCAGGGCGCAGCAGGCACTGGGACCGAAGTTCAGCTACGCGAAGTTCCACCAGGTGGTGCTGGGCGACGGCACGCTGCCGCTGCCCATCCTGGAAGCCCAGGTGCAGCGCTGGATCGACAGCAGCGCCCGGTGAAGCGCAAGACCATCATCGCGGCGCTCGCGGGCGCCGCCGTCCTGGCGGGCGCAACGGGGCTGTATGTGGTCCTCGGCGGGCGCGATGCGTCCACGCCGGGCCGTCCGGTGTGGCTGCGCGCCGAGGCGCCGACACGCCCGGACTGGACCGCGCGGGTGACGCCGCTGGCGGGCGACGGCCTGTTCAGCGACCCCTTCGGCACCGCCGTCGACGCCCACGGCAACGTGTTCGTGGCCGAGGGCGGCGCCGGCAACCGCATCCTCCGCATCGGGCCGGACGGGCAGGTCCTCGCCTTTGCCGGCGGACGCCGCGGTTTCGCCGACGGTCCGGGCGCGGCAGCGGCATTCGACACCCCCTCGGGCCTGGCTGTCGACCGCCTGGGCAACCTCTACGTGGCCGATACCGGCAACAACGCCATCCGCAAGGTGGCACCCGACGGCACCGTGAGCACGCTGGCGGGCGGCGGCGAGCCGGGCTGGCTCGACGGCATCGGCCGTGCCGCACGCTTCGATGGGCCGGTCGGCGTGGCGGTCGACCGCGAAGGCAATGTCTGGGTCGCCGACACCTATAACGACCGCATCCGCCGCATCGGCAGGGACGGCATGGTGACCACGGTGGCCGGCGGCGGCGCGCCCGGCAGCCGGGACGGCATCGGCACCGCGGCGGCATTCGACACCCCGAGCGCGATCGTGGCCGGCAAGGACGGCGTGCTGTTCGTCGCCGACACCGGCAACGACGCGCTGCGGCGCATCGACAGGGATGGGACGGTGACGACGCTCGCGCCGCCGCCCGATGACGAGGCGCCCGCGCGGCTGCGACGTCCGGTGGCGCTGGCGCTGACCCACGACGGCTACCTGTACGCCGGCGGCGCCGGCGGACGCATCGTCCAGCGCGCCCCGGACGGAACCTGTCGCGCGCTGCCCGCCGCCGACCGTTCGGCCGCGGCCGCGTATTTCGGCGACGACAGCCTGCGCCTGTACGCGCCGCGCGGCATCGCGCTGCGGCGCGACGGTTCGCTGGTGGTGGCCGACGGCCAGGCGCTGCAGGTGTTCTCGCTGGCGCCGCCGCGCCCGGAAGCGCCGGCCCGGCCGGCAGCGATGCCGCCGGCGCCGGCCCCAGCCGGCGCGGCATCCGCGCCCATGCCCTGGCCGGTGGGGCCGCAGATGGAAGCCCACGAAGTGGTCGGCGTGATGGGCGAAGTGCGCGGCAGCTACGACGGCGAAAGCCGCGACCACTTCCATGCCGGCCTGGACATCCGCGCCGACATCGGCACGCGCGTGCTGGCGGTCCTGCCGTCCACGGTCGGCGATCCGTATCCGAACTGGGCCTTCGGGGAGCTGGGCGAAGGCATGAGCCTGGGGCCGCTGTCCTATATCCACATGCGCGTCGGCCGCGACAGCGCCGGCCGGGCGCTCGATCCGCGCTTCCAGGTGCTGCCGGGCGCGAACGGCAGCTTGGCCCGCGTGCGGGTCCGGCGCGGCGCCCGCTTCGCGGTCGGCGATGCGCTCGGGACCATCAATCCGATGGCGCACGTGCACATGGAGTACCGCCCCGGCGGCGCAGTGGCCAATCCGCTGACCCTGCCTTTCGTGGGCCTGCGCGACACGGTGCCGCCGCGTATCCGCGGCATCGCCCTCTACGACGGCAGCGGCCGGCGCCTGCCGGCGAAGAAGGGGCGGCGCCTGCACCTGGCGCGCGGGCTCGGGCAGGTGACGATCGCCGCCGACATCTATGACCAGATGGACGGCAACCTGGCGCGCCGCCGCCTGGGCCTGTACAAGCTGGGCTACCAGCTGCTGCAGCCTGACGGCAGCCCGGTGGCCGGCTGGGAAGCGCCGCGCATCACCCAGGTCTACGACCGCCTGCCGCGCGAGCGCGAAGCGGTGAAGCTGGTGTACGCCGACAGCAGCGGCATCACGGTGTACGGCAGCAAGACGACGCGCTTCGTCTACGCGGTCAGCAACACGCTGCAGGCCGGCCAGGCGCTGCCGGGCGCGTGGCAGGTGGACGGCCTTGCCCCCGGCGACTACACGCTGCGCATCTACGCCGCCGACTACGCCGGACAGGTCGCACTGGAAGGCCGCGACCTGCCGCTCACGGTCGAGTAGGCTGGGCCAGGGCGCTCCTGCGCTGCACCGCCTTGCCCAGCGGGCCGAGCGCGAAGGTGAGGAGGAAGGCGAAGTTGGCCGAACCCGGGAACAGGCCGGCCAGCGCCCATGCCGCCACCGCGATCACGACCAGGCCGCCGAGGCGGGCGCAGGCCGCGCGGTAGGTGGCGGCGTCCATCGGGTGGCTGCACAGCTGCGGGTTGCGGTGCACGTAGCGGCAGACCATCAGCGAGCCGATCGTCGTCAGGATCATCACGCCGGAGTACACGGCCTGGGCCAGCTGCGAGTAGTTGCGGCCGTTGACCGCCGAGGCGAAGGGCAGCAGGCTGGCGCCGGCCAGCATCAGGAAGGTCCACCAGATCAGGGGCCCGTCCGCATGGCGCACGTGGCTGTAGATGCGGTGGTTGGACATCCAGAAGATCCCCAGTACCACGAAGCTGACCAGCCAGGAGCTGAAGTTGGGCAGCAGCTCGACCAGGGCTTCGCGCAGCGCGGCGTCGCCGGTCGGATTCAGGTGCTCGGGCAGGCGCAGCTCGATCACGAGCAGGGTCATGGCGACGGCGAAGATGCCGTCGACCAGCGCTTCGATGCGGTGCTTGCTGAGCTGGAGCGTGCTGCCGGAAGTGGCGTGGTCCATGTGCGGAAATCCCCTGTAATTATTGAATTATCAATTCTCGCTTGCCCTCGGCGGCGGCGCAAGACCCCTGGCGGGTGAAGCGGGCGGTGAAGCGTTCCAGCACCAGCGCCAGGCCGGCGCACAGCAGCAGCACCGGCAGGTAGACGGCGAAGGTCCAGGCCTGCTCCTCGCCGAGAACGGTACGGTACAGGGCCACGGCGCCGAGCACGACGAACATGTGCGAGAGGTACAGTTCGTAGCTCAGCGCGCCCATGCGCGCCAGCCAGCGCAGGCCAAGGTAGAGCTTCGACCGCGGCGGCACGGGCGGGTGCGCATGGAAGGCCAGCAGCATCAGGGCCGCGCCCAGTACCAGCCCGACCATGCTGGACTTGAACAGGTGGCGATGCACCAGTTCGCCCCAGCCCAGCACCATCAGGATGCAGAAGGCGCCGAACAGCGCCAGCGCACGGGCATCGCGCCGGGAAGGCCGCCAGCGCTGCGCCAGCAACGCCGCCAGCACGCCCCAGGCGATCGCCGCCATCCCCGGCAGGTAAGCCTTCTCCCGCCAGACTTCGTCGGCCGGCGGCACCAGGCCGCGCAGCGGGTTCAGGGCCAGCGCCCAGACCAGCAGCAGGCCCACCAGCAGGCGCCGCGGCAGCCACAGGCACAGCAGAGGGAAACCCAGGTAGAACACTTCCTCGATCGACAGCGACCACAGCACGTCCCAGCCTGCCGGTGCCCAGCCGGTGCGGCCCTCGTACCAGTTGAAGGTAAAGCTCAGCGCAGACCCGAGCAGGCCGGCCAGGCTTTGTTCGCCGCGGGGCGCGAAACCGTCGATGCCGAGCAGGGCCAGCACCGACAGCACGGCGAGCGTCAGGAACAGCAGCGGCAGGATGCGCAGCGCGCGGGCGCGGTAGAAGCGGCGCAGGTCCACGCGTTCGAGGCCGCCGTCGCGCTCGACGATGCGGGTCGCGATCAGGAAGCCGGAGATGACGAAAAAGATGAACACGGCTTCGTAGCCGTTGAAGCTGATGGCGTCCAGCAGGCGTTTCGGCAGATAGTCCTTCAGCAGGCTCGGACCCAGCGGCAGGCGGAAGGGCAGGGCCAGGTGGTGCACGACCACGAGCAGGATGGCCAGGCCGCGCAGGCAGTCGATGCCGAAGTTGCGGGTATGGTTAGACGGATTCATCCGTTCATGGTAACAGCGCCTGCTGCCGGAAAACTCAAAGAATTTCACACCCGCGGCCCAGCCGTGCGCCCGTTCGCTGGCCGCCGCCCGATAATCCGCCCACCAGAGCGCGACGGAGGTGGCGATGCGGCGACGCGGTTTTCTTGCAGTGCTTGGCCTGGCCCTCAGCGGCCGCGCGGCCGGCGGCGCGCAGAAGGGGGACGCGCAGGACGAAGACGCGCTGTGGCGGCGCCTGCGCGGCGGCGGCCACATCCTGCTGATCCGCCATGCGGCAACCGATCCCGGCATCGGGGATCCGCCCGGTTTCCGGCTCGGCCAGTGCCGCACCCAGCGCAACCTGTCGGAACGCGGACGGCGCGAGGCGGGCGCCCTGGGGGCCGCCCTGCGCGACGGCGGCGTGGCGGTCGGCCGGGTATGGTCGAGCCGCTGGTGCCGCTGCCTGGACACCGCCCGGCTGGCTTTCGGGCGGGCGGAGCCGGCGCCCATGCTCGACTCCATGTTCGACGACGACGCCGGCCTCCGCCGCGCCAGGGTGGCGCAGACCTTGGCACGCCTGGCCGCGGTCCGCGAACCGGCCAACTTGGCGCTGGTGACCCACGACGTCAACATCCGCGCGCTGGCGGACGAGTCGGTGGCGCCCGGCGGCATCGTCGTGGCACGCATGGACGGCGGCGCCCTGGCAGTGCTGGGCCAGCTGCGGCTCGGGTTCGCGACGCACCTTGATCCGGGCGAAAGATCGGGCTGAAGTGCGCGCCCGGCCGGCGGCGTAGAATCGCCGCGTGGCTTCATCGTCCCCGCGATCTTCTGAAGGAGTACCGACATGAAACGCTGGTTCCTGCTCGCCGCCTTCGCGGCCACCACGGCTTCGGCTCACCACGGCTGGAGCGAGTACAACGCGGACAAGCCGCTGCAGCTGTCCGGCACCATCCAGGAGGCCGGCTACGTCCAGCCGCACGGCTGGGTACGCCTCAAGAGCGGCGGCAAGACCTGGATCGTGGTGCTGGCGCCGCCGGGCCGCATGGAAAGCCGCGGGCTGAGCAAGGATATGCTGAGCGTGGGCGGCACGGCCAGCGTCTACGGCTACCCGCACCGCACCAAGGCGGACGAGATGCGCGCCGAGCGCATCACCATCGCCGGCAAGACCACCGAGCTGCGCTGATGGTGCCGGTGCCGCCGGTGCCCGCCGCCGGTGGGTCCGCCGGAGCTGCCGACTGGGCCGCCTGGCTTGCGGCCACGCCGCCGGCCCTGGCGATGCGCGGCCATGCCTGGCTCTACCCGGCCGTCGAAATCGTCCACATCGCCGGCTTTGCCGTGCTGGTCGGCGCGGTCGCCATGTTCGATTTGCGCGTGCTCGGCTTCGGCCGCGAACTGCCGGTGCGGCTGCTGGCGCAATACCTGCTGCCCTGGTCGGTGGGCAGCATGCTGCTGGTGCTGCCGAGCGGCCTGCTGCTGTTCGCGGCCGAGGCGCCGGACCTGGCCGCCAACCGCGTCTTCCTGCTCAAGCTGGCGCTGATCGCCGTGGCCGGCCTGAACGCCCTGGCGTTCCACGGCGGGCCTTACCGGTCGGCCGGGCGCTGGGAAAGCCGCGCGCCGCCGCGGGCGCGCCTGCATGCAATGCTGTCCCTGCTGCTGTGGCTGGCGGTCATCGCCTGCGGACGGCTGCTGGCCTATGTCTGATCCGCTCTGCATGAACATCGAAAAAATCGATCGTAGACAGGAAAATAACTCGTTTTCCTGCGGGTGCCCGGCTGGTCATAATGACACCCATCGAACAAGCCAGGAGATCACGTATCATGGACATCACGACGCACCGCGGCCAGGGGCCGATGCAGCAGGTCATCGAGATCGGACCGCACCGGCTGCTGACCGACGTGGCCCCGGCCTTCGGCGGCGAGGGCAGCGGCCCCGAACCGCACGACCTGCTGGCAGCGGCGCTGGCGGCCTGCACCACGCTGACGGTCAACCTGTACGCCAAACGCAAGGGCTGGCAGCTCGACGACGTGCAGGTGACCGTCCGCCACGGCCAGGAAGGCGCGGCCTACGCCCTGCACCGCAGCATCCGCTACGTCGGCCCCTTGTCCGAAGAAGAAAAGCAGCGCCTGACCGACATCGCCAACAAGTGCCCGGTCCACAAGACCCTGTCCGGGCAGATCCAGATCACCACGGAGGCAGCATAAAATGGAACTCGACCCACAAGACACGCGCAGCGCGCACGACGCCCACGACGAGCAGAGCATGCTGGAAACCATCGTGGTGCCGCGCACCCATGACCTGGGCGGCGGCTTCGAGGTACGCCGCGCGCTGCCGCACGTGCAGCGCCGCATGGTCGGGCCCTTCGTCTTCCTCGACCAGATGGGCCCGCACGTGTTCAACGCCGGCACCGGCATCGACGTGCGTCCGCACCCCCACATCGGCCTGTCCACCGTGACCTATCTGCTGGAAGGCGAGATCTCGCACCGCGACAGCCTCGGTACGGTGCAGGACATCCGCCCGGGCGCGGTCAACTGGATGACGGCCGGCAAGGGCATCGTCCACTCCGAACGCACCGGTCCGCTGGTGCGCGCGAACGGCTCGACCCTGCACGGCCTGCAATGCTGGGTCGCGTTGCCGAAGGCGAAGGAAGAGAAAGACCCGAGCTTCACGCACATCGAGGCCGACAGGCTGCCGGTGCTAGAAGGCGAGGGCGCCACCGCCCGCATCATCGCCGGCGAATACTTCGGCAAGCGTGCGCCGGTACCGGTCGAGTCGCCGATGTTCTACGTCGACCTGGCGCTGCAGCCGGGCGCGCGCCTGCCCATGCCGGCCGAGTACGGCGAGCAGGCGATCTATGTGGTGGAGGGCACGCTGGACCTCGGCCGCGACGGCCGCTTCGGCCCCGGCCAGCTGCTGGTGCTGAAGCCCGGCGCCGCCGTCACGCTGGCCGCGGCCGACGGCCGGGGCGCGCGCGTCATGCTGCTGGGCGGCGAGCCGATGGACGGTCCGCGTTTCCTGACCTGGAATTTCGTTTCCAGCTCCGCCGAGCGTATCGAGCAGGCCAAGGAAGACTGGCGCGAAATGCGCTTCCCGCAAGTGCCGGGCGAGACCGAGTTCATCCCGCTGCCAGACACCCTGGGCCGGCCGGTGCGCTATCCCTGAGGCTTGATCGCCGCATGCACGGCGCCGAGGATCCGCTCCGACAGCGCCGGGTCCGCCACCGCGCGCGACAGGCTCAAGGCGCCGACCAGCGCCGCCAGCACGACCAGGCCCTGGTCCTCGCCGGCGCCGGCGAGCCCGCAGTCCTGGACCCGTGCCGCCATGCGCTGCGCCAGCGCATCGGCGGCAGGGCTGGGCTGGCCGCGCAGGCCGAGCTCCGCGCACAGCGTGGGGAGCGGGCAGCCGGCCTCCGGATTGTCGCGGTGGCGCGTGGACAGGTAGCTCGCCAGGAAGGCCTGCAGCTGCTCCGGCGACAGCGGGTCCTGCCATTTCTGGTTGAGTTCATCGATCGCCGCGCCCAGCGAGGCTTCGACCAGTGCTTCCTTGGACGGGAAGTGGGCGTAGAACCCGCCGTGGGTCATGCCCAGCGCCTTCATCAGGGGCACCAGGCCGGTGCTCTCGATACCGTCGCGGCGGAAGCGGCGCGAAGCTTCGGCGATGATGCGCTGCCGCGTTTCGGCCTTGTGGTTTTGCGAATACCGCATGTGCTTCAATCTGCTATGTTGCCGTGATGAAATTGTAAATCTTTAGGCGGTGTTCGGCAAACATTTGTCAGCACACCTTTACGCAGGACGTGCGGCGTGCTCCCGCAGGTAGGCCGCGCAGTCGTCCGCGCTCAGCGGCTTGCTGTAATAAAAGCCCTGGATCTGGTCGCAGCCGGCGGCGCGCAGTCCGTCGAGCTGCTCCTGCAGTTCGACGCCCTCGGCGATCACCTCCAGGCGCAGGCTGTGCGCCATCGCGATGATGGCCTTGACCATCGCCAGCGAGTCGGCGCTCTGGTGCATGTCCTGCACGAAGGAGCGGTCGATCTTGAGCTTGTCGACCGGCAGGCGCTTCAGGTAGCTGAGGCTCGAATAGCCGGTGCCGAAGTCGTCGATGCTGAGGGTGCAGCCCAGCTCGCGCAGGCGCGCCATCAGGTCGGCGCTGCGCTCGGGGCATTCTATCGACATGCTCTCGGTGAGCTCCAGCTCGAGGTCGCCCGGCGCGAGGCCGGCATCGCGCACCACGGTGGCGACGCAGCCGACGATGTCGGTGCGGTGGAACTGGCGCGCCGACAGGTTGACCGCCACCGGCACCTGGGGCACGCCGGCCGCGCGCCAGGTGCGGCACTGGTCGACGGCGCTTTTCAGCACCCACTCGCCGATCTCGACGATCAGCCCGGCCTCTTCGGCCACCGGGATGAATTCGACCGGCGAGATCAGGCCGTGCTGCGGATGGCGCCAGCGCAGCAGCACCTCCAGGCCGGCCACCGAGCCGTCCTTCAGCGCGATCTTCGGCTGGTACATCAGGAACAGTTCCTTGTGGTCGAGGGCCGCACGCAGCTGGCCTTCCATCGTCAGTTTGCGGTTGAAGGCCTGTTTCAGCTCTTCCGAGAAATGCTGGATCTGGCCGCCGCCCATCAGCTTGGCGCGGCGCGTCGCCAGGGTCGCGTTGTTCAGCAGGACGTCGGCGCTGTCGCCGTCCTGCGGGTAGATCGCGTAGCCGATGCTGCAGGTGAGCGGGATGGCGCCGCCGCCCGGCGTCTTGAACTCGCGGTGCACGGCCTGCATGATCTGGCGCAGGCGGTCGCGTGCCACGCTGTCGTCGCCGAGGCCGGGCAGCAGCACCACGAACTCGTCGTTGCCGATCCGCGCCAGCAGGTCTTCCGGACGCAGTACGCTCTGCAGGCTCCAGGTGATCGAGACCAGGGCCTGGTCGCCGGCGTGGTGGCCCAGCAGCTCGTTCAGGCGCTTGAACTTGTCGAGGTTGATCGAGGCGACCAGCGTCGGCGTGCCCTGGCTGCGCCATCCGGCCAGGCTCTTGCCGATGGTGCGGGTCAGCGCCTGGCGGTTCGACAGCCCGGTCAGCTGGTCGTGGTTGAGCAGGTATTCGACCTGGCCGGCGGCCGCGCTCAGCTCGGGGTTGGCGGCGTCCAGCAGCACGTGCGAATACAGCGCCTGGGCCGCGGTGGCCAGCTGGCGGTGGTGGATCAGCTGCTCGACCATGCGTGCGAGGTCGCGCAGGATGTCGAGGTCTTCGCCGCCGAGATGGCGCGGCACGGTATCGAGCACGCACAGGGTACCGATCGGCATCCGGTCGACCGAGTACAGCGGCACGCCGGCGTAGAAGCGGACATGCGGTTCGCCGGTCACGAGGGGATTGTCGCGGAAGCGCGGATCCTCGGTGGCGTCGCCGACCACCAGCGGTTCGTGGTCGAGGATCGCATGGCCGCAGAACGAGATGTCGCGCGGAGTTTCGGTGGCCTCGAAGCCGCAGCGCGACTTGAACCACTGGATGTCCTTGTCCACCAGCGAGACGAGGGCGGTGGGCGCGTGCAGCAGGCGCGCGGCCATGCGGGTGATGCGGTCGAAGGCTTCTTCGGGCGCGCTGCCGAGCAGGCGGGTGGCGTGCAGGGCGGTGAGACGGCGCGCTTCGTCGACGGGGAGGTCTGGAATCTGCATGGTTTTCTCTTGCCGGATCTGATGCTCTTGCGGCCATTCTGCCATGTGCGGCCGAACTGGAGCGCAGGCATGGGTGCGCCGCCAGCACATTTGACTTTATCGACCACCCCTGCTTGCGATACCATCGCAACCGGTGCCCGCGCGGCGGCGGATGGAGAATGACATGAAAGCGATCGTTACCGGCCACACGAAAGGCCTCGGCGCCGCCCTGGCGCGCAACCTGCTGGCGCGCGGCGTGCCGGTGCTGGGCCTGGCCCGCACCCGTTCCGACGGCCTGGCGCAGTCCTGGCCCGACCTGTTCGAAGAGGTCGAACTGGACCTGGCCGACGGACCGGCCCTGGTGGCCTGGCTGGGCGGCAGTGCGCTGTCCGACTACCTGGACGGCACCGGCGCGGTGCTGTTGTTGAACAATGCGGGGATGGTGAACCCGGTCGGTCCGCTCGAGGAGCAGGACCCGGGCGCCGTGCTGCGCGCCGTGACTCTGAACGTGGCGGCGCCGATGGCGCTGGCGGCGGCCGTGGTACGCGCCAGCGACGGCGGGCAGAAGCGGATCATGCACATCTCCAGCGGCGCCGGACGCCATGCGTATCCGGGCTGGAGCGTCTACTGCGCCACCAAGGCGGCGCTCGACCACCATGCGCGCGCAGTGGTGATGGACGCCGAGCAGGACGTGCAGATCTGCAGCCTGGCGCCGGGCGTGATTGACACCGGCATGCAGGCCGAGATCCGCGCCACGCCCGAACAGAACTTCCCGATGCGCCAGCGCTTCATCGACCTCAAGGAAACCGGCACCCTGGTCGACCCCGACGAATGCGCCGAGCAGCTGGTCGACTACCTGCTCGGCAAGTCCTTCGGCGACGAGGTCGTGGCCGACCTGCGCACCCTGGGTGCTTAAGGCGCCGGCGGAATCTGCAGGCCGCGCGCAACCGCCGGCCTTTCCACGAACGTCTTCAGCACCCGCGCCACGTTGGCGAAATCCTGGAAGCCCACCAGCTCGCCCGCGCCATAGAAGCCGATCAGGTTGTTCACCCATGGGAAGGTGGCGATGTCGGCGATCGTGTACGCCTCGCCCATGATCCAGCTGCGGCCTTCGAGCTGCCTGTCCAGCACCGTCAGGATGCGCCGCGATTCGGCGGCGTAACGGTCGCGCGGACGCTTGTCCTCATAGTCCTTGCCGGCGAACTTGTGGAAGAAGCCGAGCTGGCCGAACATCGGCCCGAGGCCGCCCATCTGGAACATCAGCCACTGGATGGTCTGGTAGCGCAGCGCCGCGTCCGCAGGCAGCAGCTTGCCGGTCTTCTCGGCCAGGTAGATCAGGATCGCGCCCGATTCCCACAGCGGCAGCGGCTTGCCGCCGGGGCCGTCGGGGTCGATGATGGCCGGGATCTTGTTGTTCGGGTTCAGCGACAGGAATTCCGGCGACAGCTGGTCGTTCTGGCTGAAGTCGACCCGGTGCACCTCGTAGGGCAGGCCGGTTTCTTCCAGCATGATCGCGGCCTTGACGCCATTCGGCGTGGGCAGCGAATACAGCTGCAGGCGCTCGGGATGCCGTGCAGGCCACTTGCGGGCGATCGGGAATTGGCTCAAATCCTTGGCTTGGTCGGACATGGAAAGCTCCCTCGAGGTGGTCGGTGGGTGTTGATTGTACTCAAGATACATCTTCGGCGTGGATGGGACTATTCAAAGATGGATGAGCTCCTGCGCTACTACGAAGAAGAGTTGGGACTGTTCGGACAGTTCGCACGCGAATTCCGCGCCCGCTATCCGAAGCCGGCCGGCGAGCTGCACCTGGCAGGCGAAACCTATGAGGATCCGAGCGTGGCCCGGCTGATCCAGTCGGTGGCCCTGATGAGTGCGAGGATACGCAAGCGCCTTGACGACGATTATCCGAAATTCACCGAATCGCTGCTCGAGAGCCTGTACCCGCACTACCTGCGGCCCATGCCTTCGCACACCGTCGTGCAGGTGGGCGGCCAGGGCGATGCGGAACTGCCGGACGCGCCGGTCCTGCTGCCGCGCGGGACCATGCTGCGCACCAGCGCCCGCCACGACAGCGTGATCCTGTTCCGCACCGTCTACGACGTGCTGCTGGCGCCGCTGCGGGTGGCACAGGTGAGCCTCAATCCGCTGGCGAAGGCGCCGCGCTCGCTGCGCCTGCCGCGCGGCGCGGCCAGCGCCATCGGCATCACCATCGATACGCCGGGCCCGCGCCCGCTGGCGGACAGCCTGCCGCCGCGCCTGCGCCTGTTCGTCGACGGCGACGCCTCCACGCGTGCGGCCCTGATCGATGCCCTGTTCCTGCGCGGCGACTGCGCCTTCATCCAGGCCGCCGGCGAGGCCGCCTGGCTGCCGCTCCCCGCCGTGCCGCTGGCTGCAGCCGGCTTCGATGAGGACGACGCGATGATCCCGTTCCCGGCGCGCGCCCATCCGGCCCTGCGCCTGCTGAGCGAGTACTTCTGCTATCCCGACAAGTTCCATTTCATCGACCTCGACACCGCCGCGCTGCGCGCGCTGCTGCCGCCGCGCTGCACCAGCTTCACGCTGCACGTGGTCCTGCGTGGGGTGGGCGGCGAGTCCGACGCCGCGCGCCTGCTGGACGGGCTCACTGCGCGCAACCTGCTGACGGGCTGCACCCCGGTCATCAACCTGTTCGCCAAGGCCGGCGCGCCACTGCAGCTGTCCCATACCAGCGCCGACTATCCCCTGCTGGCCGACGGTTCCCACGCCGCCGACTACGAGATCCACAGCGTCGACGCCGTGCGCCTGGTGCGCGAGGGCGCGGGCGGCGCGGGCGGCATCACCCCGTTCGCACCGCTGTACGCGGCCAGCGACGGCGCGGCGCAGGATGCCAGGCACTACTGGATCACGCGGCGCGACCACGCAGTGGCCGCCGTCAGCCCCGGGCACGAGATGCGCATCGCGCTGATCGACGCCGACTTCAGCACCACCGACACCGCCGGCGCCACCTTGTCGACCCTGCTGACCTGCACCAACCGCGACCTGCCGGCCCAGCTGCGCTACGGCGATCCGCAGGGCGACCTGCGTACCGACGAACTCGCGGGCGTCGCACCGATCCGCATGCTGCGCAAGCCCAGTCCGACCTGGCGCTTCCCCAGCGCGCGCGGCGCCCACTGGCGCCTGATCTCGCACCTGTCACTCAGCCATGCCAGCCTGACCATGGCCGGCCTCGACGATTTCCGCAAGATGCTGGCGCTGTACGACCTGCCGCATTCGGCGGCCGCGCAGCGCCTGATCGCCGGCATCCACGGCCTCGAGCACGGTGCGGTGCGGGCCTGGGTGAAGACGGCGCCGGTGTCGACCCTGATGCCGGGTATCGGCATCCGCATGACCGTCGATGAAGAAGCTTTCGCCGGCAGCAGCCTGTTCGTGTTCGCCAGTGTGCTCGACCATTACTTTGCGCTGAACGGACAGCTGAACTGCTTCACGCGGCTGCAGGTCGTGTCGCGCCAGACCGGCCAGGAGCTCCTCGCATGCGCACCCCGCCACAGCAGCCGGCCGCTGGGCTGATCGCGCGGCTGCTGGCCGAGCCGCAGCGCTTCGAATTCTTCCAGGCGGTGCGGCTGCTGCTGCTGTGGCTGGACGAGCAGGGCGTGCCGCCGCGCCGCGCGCTGGAGCAGCACCTGCGTTTCCGGAACAGCCTGTCGCTCGGCTTCCCCGCCGGCCAGGTCGAGGCGATCGCGTCCAGCGCCGGGGAGGGCGGGGCGCCGCCGCAATTCCACCTGACCCCGACCTTCATGGGCCTGCTGGGCGCGCACGGCGCCATGCCGGCCCATGTCACCGAGCGCATCGCGGCATGGGAAACGGCGCAGAGCGATGCCGGGCTGGCCGAAGCGCCGCGCGCCTTTCTCGACATCTTCACGACCCGCATGCTGGCGCTGTTCTACGGCGCCTGGCGCAAGTACCGGGTCGAGCACGCCGTGCTCGAGGGCGGCGACGGCTTCCTGCCGCTGCTGCTGGCGCTGGCCGGCTTCGCGCCCGGCTCGCCGCACGAGGCGGTCGACGACGCCACGCTGGCGCGCTATGCAGGGGTGCTCAGGCAGCGTCCGGCTTCGGCCGTGGTCCTGGGGCGCGTGCTGTCCCACCATTTCGGCGTGCCGGTTGCGCTGGAAGAAGGGATCGGCTTCTGGGACTTGCTGTCGCCCGGCGAGCAGACCAGGCTGGGCGGGGCCGCGCTCGGCCAGGACGCCATGCTGGGAGAGCGCAGCTGGCGCCCCGACCTGCGCGTGCGCGTGCGCATCGGGCCCTTGCTGCGAGCGCAGTTCGAGCGCTTCCTGCCGCATGCGGAAGGAACGCGCGCCCTGCGTACGCTGCTCGGCCTGTTTGCCGCGCCCACCCTCAGCTACGAGGTGGTGCTGGTGCTGGCGCACGGCGAGCTGCGGCCGGTGCAGCTGGCCGGCGGCCCGCAGCGCCTGGGCCGGGACAGCTTCCTGATCACGGCGCCGACCGTGAAGGACCGCGCCGACATGGTCTACGATATCCGGCCGATGCCGCCGCTGCCGGCCAGCCCGCCGCCCTTCGAAGAGGATGACATCGCGGACGGCGCTTGACCTTCCCATCGTGGGAAGGATTATCCTGTCGTTGACTGACAGGAGCACGATATGGAATCCACGATCGAAACGGCGCCCGCCGGGCTGCAGCTGGCGGTGCAAGGCATGACCTGCGCGTCCTGCGTGGCGCGCGTCGAGAAAGCACTCAAGAAGGTCCCCGGCGTCCTTGACGCCAGCGTCAACCTGGCAACCGAGCAGGCGACCGTCCACGGCACGGCCCTGGACGCGGACGCCATCGTCGCCGCGGTGGCGCAGGCAGGCTACGAAGCGATGCCGGTGCAGCGCGGCCAGCCTCGCGCGGAGCCTCGGCGGTCCGGCTTGCCGTCCTGGTGGCCGGTGGTGGCCGCCGCCATCCTCAGCCTGCCGCTGATCCTGCCGATGCTGGTGCACGCGTGGATGCTGCCGGGCTGGCTGCAGCTGCTGCTGGCGACGCCGGTGCAGTTCTGGCTGGGCGCACGCTTTTACCGCGCCGGCTGGAAGGCCCTGCGCGCCGGCGCCGGCAACATGGATCTGCTGGTGGCGATCGGCACCTCGGCGGCGTACGCGCTGTCCGTGTATGAGCTGGTCGCCGATCCGCTAGGGCACGGCATGCCGCAGCTGTACTTCGAATCCTCGGCGGTGGTGATCACCCTGGTCCTGCTCGGCAAGTGGCTGGAAGGCCGCGCCAAGCACCAGACCGTGGAAGCGATCCGCGCGCTGGAATCGCTGCGGCCCGATACCGCGCTGGTGCGGCGCGGCGGCCGGGATCTCGAACTGCCGCTCGAGCAGCTCCGCGCCGGCGACGTGGTGGTGGTGCGGCCGGGCGCGCGCGTGCCGGCCGACGGCCGCGTGCTCGAAGGCAGCAGCCACCTCGACGAATCCCTGCTGACCGGCGAAAGCCTGCCGGTGGCGCGCCGCCCGGGCGAGCCGGTGCTGAGCGGCGCCGTCAACGGCGAAGGCCTGCTGCTGGTCGAAGCGACGACGGTGGGCGCGGACACGGCGCTGGCGCGGATCATCCGCATGGTCGAGGATGCGCAGGCGGTCAAGGCGCCGATCCAGCGCCTGGTCGACCGCGTGAGCGCCGTGTTCGTACCGGCGGTGCTGCTGGTTTCCCTGCTCACGCTGCTCGGCTGGGGCCTGGCCACGGGCGACTGGCAGCAGGCGCTGCTGAACGCGGTGGCGGTGCAGGTGATCGCCTGCCCCTGCGCGCTGGGCCTGGCGACGCCGACCGGCATCATGGTCGGCACCGGCATCGCCGCCCGCCACGGCATCCTGATCAAGGATGCCGAAGCGCTGGAGACGGCGCACGCGGTGCGCACCGTGGTGTTCGACAAGACGGGCACGCTCACCGAAGGCAAGCCGCGCCTGGTGGACATGCGGACCGTCGAGGCGGCGGACGCAGGCCGCCTGCTGGCGCTGGCCTGGGCCGTCCAGCAGTACAGCGAACACCCGCTGGCGAAGGCGGTGGCCCAGGCGGCGCAGGCGCGTGGCTTGTCGCTGCCGGCGGCGGACGAGGCATCGGCGCTGCCGGGGCGCGGCGTGCGGGCGCGCGTCGGCACGGCAAACGTGTATCTTGGTAACCGGCGCCTGATGGAAGAAATCGGCGCCGTACCCGAGGCCTGGGAGGAGGCCGCGCGCCGCTACGAGGCGGATGGCCGTACCGTGTCCTGGCTGGCCGTGGAAGAGGGCGGTGTCCCGCGCGTCGAGGGCCTGCTGGCCTTCGGCGACCGTCTCAAGCCCAGCAGCGCGGCGACCATCGCGCGCCTGCAGGCGATGGGCGTCGAGTCCGTCATGCTGACCGGCGACAACCGCGGTGCCGCGGCCCTGGTGGCGCGCGAACTCGGCCTGGCGCGTTACGTGGCCGAGGTCCTGCCGGCCGACAAGGCTGCCAGCGTGCGTGAACTAATGGCCGGCGGTGGCAAGGTGGCGATGGTCGGCGACGGCATCAACGACGCCCCGGCCCTGGCCGCGGCCGACGTCGGCATCGCCATGGCCGGCGGCACCGACGTCGCCATGCACACGGCCGGCATCACGCTGATGCGCGGCGACCCGCTGCTGGTGGCGGACGCCATCGCGATCTCGTCGGCGACCTACCGCAAGATCCGCCAGAACCTGGGCTGGGCTTTCGTCTATAACGTGGTCGGCATTCCGGTCGCGGCGCTGGGCCTGCTCAATCCGGTGCTGGCCGGCGCGGCGATGGCCCTCAGCTCGGTCAGCGTGGTGAGCAATGCGCTGCTGCTGCGGCGCTGGACGCCAACGATATCAAGCATTTCAACCGTTCCAAACGAAGGAGAAAAGACGATGTACGAACTGACCGTGGAAGACATGACCTGCAAACACTGCGTGGGCCGCGTGACCAGGGCCGTGCAGGAGATCGACGGGCAGGCCAAGGTCGATATCGACCTGCCGACCGGGAAGGTGAAGATCGAGAGCGGGGCCGGCCTGGACGCGATTGCGAAGGCGATCATTGATGCCGGGTATCCGGTCAGTGCGCGAAGCTGAAGCGGACCAGCGCCAGCGACAGGGCGAACAGATAGCCGTACGCGAAGCGGTCGATCCGAAGCACGTCATGGCCGCGGCGCGCGCGCCAGTGTCCGGCCAGGCACATCGCCAGTCCGGCCGCGATCGGCGTAAGGATCAGGTTGGCGACGCGCCAGGGGCCATGCATGAAGTTGGCCGGGAAGACCTGCAGGCTGAGCCCGCCGAAACCGGCGCCGATCAGTCCATAGGCGAGCGCGGCCAGCCAGCGATTCAGTGGTCTGCGGACGGGGTTGCGAAGCCAGTGCGCGCCGAGTTCGGCCAGGGCCTCGATGACGAGCTGCAGCACGAATTCGCCGAAGAATTCGAGGATGGCTTCGAGCATGGCTCAGGCTGCCGTCTTCGGCTTGCGTACGAGAGCGACCGTCCACTGTCCGTCCGAATCGATGCTGGTTTCCAGCGATTGGTAAGACTTCAGCATCTTGGACAGGCTTGCGTGGCCGTACGCCTTGGGTGAAAACCCGGGCTTACTTTGCTGCAGGTAGGTCCCCAATGAAGGAAGCCCGACCTTGCCGTCGGGCGTGCTGCGAGCCAGGAAGGAAACTGCATCGACGACCATACGCGGCTGGCCTTTCCCGATTGGCGCGGCTGAGACCTGCGGTGCAGGCACTAGTTGATGGGCAGCCTCGATCGGGACCACGGGCGCCGCGGCAGGACGCGTCCATTCGAAAAAACTGTCGCAGGCATTGCGCAAGGGCTCGGGCGTCTTCGCCTCGCCGACCACACAGACCGCGGCACCGCGCTCACGCAGTTTGCGGCACAGGTAGGCGAAGTCGGAATCGCTGGTGACGAGAAAGAAAACGTCGGCCCGTCCGTCAAAATGCGCCTCCATTGTGTCGAGCGCCAGGGCGATATCGGCAGTGTTCTTGCCCGGCGCGTAAGGAAACTGGAGATGAGGCGTGAACGCGAGCCGCGTCAGGCTTTCCTGCCATTTCTGAGCGAGCGTGTCCTTGTTACCATAGCCACGGCGAATGACCAGCCGGCCGAACGCCTCTGCTTTGCGCAATGCAAATTCAAGAGTGTCCGGCGACACGTTGTCGCAATCGACCATGACCGCCACGCGCGCTTCACCCTGTAATGAAATGCTCGTCATCATTTCCCATGGCAGTTGTCTATTGGAAATAAATGTAATCCAACCAACCGCTTTTTACCAGTGCGGCGTGCAAACCGGTCGCTCATGTAGAATCGCCGAGGATGCAAAATTAACAACCCCGATCACGAAAGGCGCCCCATGGCAAAGACCGACCTGTCGAACTACAACCTCGCCGAACTCAAGGGCCTGCAATTCGATATCGAAAAGGAGATCAAGTCCCGCCAGCAGGATGAGGTCAAGAAGGCGCGCGAGCAGATCCTGGCCATCGCCCAGGACGTGGGCGTGCCGGTCACGGCGCTGATCCAGGTGAACGGCGCCAGGGTGGAGGGCCAGGCGCGCTACCGCAACCCGGCCGACGCATCGCAGACCTGGACCGGGCGCGGACGCCAGCCGAAGTGGATTGCCGAGGCGCTGGCCGGCGGCAAGTCGCTCGACGATTTCCGGATCTGAGCGGTCCGGCGGTCCGGCCGGCCCGGCTGTTCCGTAGCGCCCGTCATCGACAGGGCGCCTGTCGTATCATACGGCCTTCGACAAACAGGTAGCCATTTATGAATTTCGAAGACGTAGCGGCGGCGGCCAGCCGGCTGCAGGAAGGCGGGACGCCGGTCACCATCGACACCGTGCGCGACGCCCTTGGCGGCGGTTCGGCCAGCGCCATCTCGCGCCACCTGGCGGACTGGCGCGCGGCCACCGAAACCCCGCCCGAGCCGCCCCGTGCCGAACTCCCCCCGGATCTGCTGGACGGCCTGGCGCGCTGGGCCCAACAATTCGCCGAGGAAGCCGGCACCGGCACGCGTGCCGCGCTGGCCCGCCATGAGGAAGAACTCGAAGCCCTGCGCGAAGCCGGCGATACGCTGGAAAGCGAGCGCGATGCCGTGCAGGCCCGCCTCGACGAAACCAGCACGGCGCGCGACGAAGCGCTGGCCGTCCTGGCCGAGCGCGACGAGGAAATCGAGCGCCTGAACGCCGAGCTGCGCAACGCCAAGCAGGTGGCGATGGATGCGCTGGTCGGCAAGGCCAAGGACCAGCTGGCGATCGAAGGCAAGGACGCCCAACTGGCCGACCTTCGCACGCAGCTCGAAAAAGGCGTGGCGCAGAATGCGACGCTGTCGGACGCGCGCCTGGCGGCCGAGATGGAGCTGGTGGGCGCCAAGACCGCGCGCGACAGCCTCGAAGCGGAGAATGCCGAGCTGCGCAAGCAGATTGCGGCGCTGCGCAAGAAATCTGCTTGACTTCCTGCTACGTCATTCCCGCGCACGCGGGAATCCATACTGAGCTGAATGAAGACGCTCAGCATGGGTTCCCGCTTTCGCGGGAACGACGGAGTGGGGGCTCGGGAACGACGTTCTAATGCCCATGCCCCTTCTTCACCCGCGCCACCGGCTCCCCCGGTGAAGTCACCGCACCAGGCGCCCGCACAGCCTCCGGCGCCGGTCCGGTCCACTCCCTCGCCACCGTCCCCGGCGGCTGCCGGTACCAGCCCGGATCGCGGAAGTCGCCACGCGCCAGGCCTTCGCGCACCTTGATCATCGTGAACATGCCGCCCATCTCGATCTCGCCGAAGGGCCCTTTACCGTCCATCATCGGCAGGGTGTTTTCCGGCAGCGGCATACGCATGCTGCCCATCGAGCCGCCCTTGTCGCCCATGACCATGTAGCCCGGCACCAGGTCGTTGATCTTGCGCGCCACGCCGCTGTGGTCGACGCCGATCAGGTTCGGCACCTGATGGCCCATCGCGTTCATCGTGTGATGCGATTTGTGGCAGTGGAAGGCCCAGTCGCCGGGCGAGTCGGCGATGAATTCGATGGCGCGCATCTGGCCCACGCCGATGTCGACCGTGACTTCCGGCCAGCGCGCCGCCGGCGGAATCCAGCCGCCGTCCGTGCCGGTGATCTCGAAGCGGTGGCCGTGGATGTGGAAGGGGTGGTTGGTCATCGACAGGTTGCCCATGCGGATGCGCACACGGTCGTCCTTGCGCACCACCATCGGGTCGGTGCCGGGGAAGGCGCGGCTGTTGATGGTCCAGATATTAAAGTCGAGCATCTCGTTGACGTTGGGCGTGTAGCTGCCCGGCTCGATGTCGTAGGCGTTCAGCAGGAACACGAAATCGCGGTCCACGGCGTGCTGGCGCGGGTCCTTCGGGTGCGTGACCCAGGAGCCCATCATGCCCATGCCGATCTGCGCCATCTCGTCGGCGTGCGGGTGGTACATGAAGGTGCCGGCGTAGCGCGCGACGAATTCGTAGACGAAGGTCTTGCCCGGTGCGATGGCCGGCTGGTTCAGGCCCGCCACGCCGTCCATCCCGTTGGGGAGGAACTGGCCGTGCCAGTGGATGCTGGTCGCTTCCGGCAGTTTGTTCGTCACGAAGATGCGTACGCGGTCGCCCTCGACCACTTCGATGGTCGGGCCCGGACTCTGGCCGTTGTAGCCCCACAGGTTGGCCTTCATGCCGGGCGCGATCTCGCGCACGACCGGCTCGGCCACCAGGTGGAATTCCTTGACGCCGTCCTTCATGCGCCAGGGCAGGGTCCAGCCGTTCAGGGTGACGACCGGGTTGTAGGGACGGCCGTTGGGTGGTACCAGCGGCGGCGCGGTGCCGCTCGAGTTCTGGACCGGGGCTTCGGGGATGGCGGCGGCTGCCGCCTTGCTGACCAGCGATGCGCCGACCATGGCGGCGCCGGCGCCTGCCCCGTTGAATAGAAAATTCCTGCGCGATGTCATTCTGCGTGTTCCTCGTGATTCTGCGGGTGCTGGACGTGTTGCGAACCGAGACGCACGCCGAGCGCCGCCTCCAGGTTGGCCTGCGCCGTCCAGAATTCCTTCAATGCGTCGATGTAGTTCGATACCGCGCCGGCCTGGTCGCGCGAATCGGCGAGCAGGTCCTGGGTCGACAGCAGCATGCCGTTGTAGCGCAGCAGGACCTCCTTCGAGATCCGCTTGCGCAGCGGGATGATGGTGTCGCGGTAGTGCGCGGCGACGTCGAAGGCGGTGCGGTAGCCCAGGTAGCTCTCGCGCGCCTCGCTGCGCGCGGTGACGGCGGCCTGGGCAACGCGCTGTACCGCCTGCATGTAGACGCCTTCGGCCCGTGCGGTCCGTGCGCCGCCCCAGTCGAACAGCGGCAGCTCCAGCGTCAGCTCGTAGCCGCGCGCGGTGGGCGCGTTGCTGTTGGTCTCGTTCACGTAGCCGAGATCGAGCACGTTGACGAAGCGGGTCGCTTTTGTGAGCCCCAGGTTGGCGGCCGTGGCCTGCGCATCCAGTCTGGCCGCCTGCAGGTCGAGGCGCTGTTCGATGGCGATGCGTTCGATGTCGCGCAGCTGCGCCGGCGCCGCCGGCAGCTCCGGCAGGTGTTCCGGCAGGCTGTATTGGGCATCCTTGCCCCACAGTCCGAGCAGGCGCGTGAGCTTTTCGCGGCTGGAGACGGCCTGCTTGCCGGCGCGGGCCAGCGCGGCCTGGGTTTCGGCGTGGTAGAGCTGTTCGCGCGACAAATCCAGCTGGCTCATGTTGCCGACCCTGGCCATGCGGCCAGCCAGTTCGGCGCTGGCTTCGGCGGCGGCATCGACCTGGCGGGCGTACTCGAGCGCCTGCTTGGCCGCCACGGCCTCGACCCAGGCGATGCGGGTCTCGCGCGCATGCTCCTCGATCTCGCGCGCGACCTCCAGCCTGGCCTGTTCGAAGCGCTGCGTCTCCAGGCGCGAGGCCAGTGGCAGGGTCAGCAGCCTGACCAGGTTGACGGTGAAGGTGCGCTCGATGGCGACCTCGCCGGCGTTCGACACATGCTTGTAGTCGAGGACCGGATTCGGCAGCCGGCCGGCCTGGACCAGGTCCGCCTGGGCGATGCCGACCTTCCAGTAGCTCGCCTGCAGGCCGGAATTGGCCAGCACTGCCACCTTCACGGCATCCATCATGCCCAGCGGCTTCGCCAGCGTCGCCTGCACGGCCTGGGCCAGCTCGCGCGCCGCGGCATCGTCGCGCGCCAGGCGCGGCTCGACGCCGATGCGGTCGCGCGCGCTAGCCGCCACCGACTGGAAGCCGCCGTCCGGGGCCACCGTGGTGCAGCCGGACAGCACGGCCAGCGCCAGCGGCACGCCGAGCATCTTCAGCTTCATGTCGCCTCCCCGGGTTTACCGGCTTTGCCCATCTTGTCCTTGCAGCAGCATGTAGGCTGGCAGCAGGACATCTTGCCGCCCGCGGCCGCGCCATCCGTGGCGCCCGGCGTGCACATGTCAGGGCTGTCCTGCCTGCCCATGTTCATTCCCTGCATGCCTGCGTGGCCGGCGTGCGGATCGGCGGCCTGCGTTGCCGGCATGGCATGCCCGGCGTGGCCGGCCATCGGCTTCATGGTCAAGGCCATCGAATTGGTGGCGGCGACCAGCTGGTTGCTCGCGACCCAGTTCTGGTCGGGCGTGGTGGCCGGTGCGGCATCAGGGCGGGCACCGAATGCCGACTGGTAGCGGGTGGCCGGGACCGCGCTCTGCGGATCGGCGGCAGGCTGGGTGTGCGCCTCGGCGTGCAAAGGAGAGACGGCGGATGCGGCCAGCAGCAGGCAGGCGCCGGTGCGCACGAATGGGAATCGGGTTTTCATGGTTTTCCTCGTTGACGATGCGTGATGACAGCCGTCGGCCTCGATGGGCGACGGCGCGTGATCGGGTCAGCCGAGGAAGGTGCTGGGAGGCCGTTCGAGAAGGACGGGGTCGACGCTCGGCAGGTGGCCGGCGTGGAAAGGAATCGAGTCGGTGGACGGCGGCGCCAGCGCCAGGGCGGCGGGCAGGCTGGAGGCCATGGCCGCGCCCACGCAGCAGGCGGCGCAGCTGCCGCATTTGGCGCTGTCATGCTCACTCGCATGCTGTCCGCCGTGCACACCGTGGGCAGGAGCCGCTTTCAGCGCGGAAGCCCCGTGGTCCTGCGCCATCTGCTGGTGGCAGGGCGGCAGTTCGTCACCAGTGGCCGCATGCACGGCCGCCGCCTGCGCAACGCGCGGCAGCATGCTTGCCGCAGCGAATGCCTGGAAGGGCAGCGCCAGCATCAGGAAGCACAGCAGCAGCGATCGGATGATGGATTTCACGGCCTCATTCTAGCATGGCCTCAGCCGGCCCACCCATGCACGGCTGGCATGACGCGGCCGTGGAAAGCCGGGAGAAGGTGGTAGCATCGTGCCAACATCGCCAACGACGACGGAGGCATCCCCCATGAGTCCAGCGGCCCTGTCAGGCCATTGCCGAACGCAGCGCACCCGATTCGAAATAGATATGCCTGATCGACGGGTAGAGCGCCATGATCGCCTTCTCCAGCCGCTCGATGGCGTTCTCGACCTCGTCGATGCGCATGCCGCGGCGGAACTGCACGGCCGCCGTCAGCAGGGCTTCGTCGGGTCCCAGCTGCATGCTCTGCAGGCTGGCCACGGTGTCGATGGCGGGATCCTTCTCGAACACGTCGCGGATTTTGCGGGTGGCGTCCGGGCCGATGCTCTCGCCGACCAGCAGGCCGCCGGTCTCGCGCGCCAGCGTGAAGGCGGCGCCCACCAGCAGGAAGCCGATCAGTACCGAGGCGGCCGGGTCGAAATAGGGGTTGTCGAAGGCGTGGCCGAGGGCGATGCCGAGCGCCGCGATCACGAGGCCGATGAGCGCCGCCGAATCCTCGATGAAGACCGTGAACACGGAAGCGTCCTTGCTCGCATGCACGGCCTGCCACAGCGAGGCGCCCGGTTTGCGCACCTTGTTCAGGGCCTTGCGCGAAACGTTCCAGCTGTAGCCCTCGAACAGCGCCGAGACGCCCAGCACCACGTAGTTCCAGGTCGGGTCCGAGAGCGGTTCCGGGTGGCGCAGCGCCTCGATGCCGTGGTAGATCGACAGGCCGCCGCCCAGCGAGAACACGGACAGTGCCACGATCAGGGCCCAGAAATACAGTTCCTTGCCGTAGCCGAAGGGGTGCTTCGCATCGGCCGGCTTGACGCTGTTGCGCTCGCCGATCAGCAGCAGCAACTCGTTGCCGGTGTCCACCGCCGAGTGGATGCCTTCGGCCAGCATCGCGGCGCTGCCGGTGATCGCGGCGACCACGAATTTGCTGATGGCGATGCCGAGGTTGGCGAGGATGGCGGCGTAGATCACCTTCAGGGAGCTGCTGGTTTCTGTCGACATGGTTTGTTCCCGTGGTCTGTTTTCTCTCGAGGCCAGTGTAGCCCAAGGCGGCGGGAGGGCAGCGCATGAGCGTCCGCAACCTGCGCCAGCTGTTCGCGCCGAAGTCGGTGGCCGTGATCGGCGCCACCGACCGCCCGGGGAGCGTCGGCGCCACCATGCTGCGCAACCTGCGCGAGGGCGGTTTCAAGGGACCGGTCTATCCCGTCAACCCCAAGTACACCAGCATCGGCGGCCAGCAGGCCTGGCCCGATGTCGCCAGCCTGCCGGCGGTGCCCGACCTCGCCATCATCTGCACCCCGCCGCAGACCGTGCCCGGCATCGTGCGCGCGCTGGGCGAACTGGGCACCCGCGCCGCGATCGTGATGAGCGCCGGCGTCGCCCTTGGGCGCGACCCGCGCGGACGCAGCCTGAAGCAGGCGATGCTGGATGCGGCCAATCCCTACCTGCTGCGCATCCTCGGCGCCAACAGCGCGGGCCTGCTGGCGCCGGGCATCGGCCTGAACGCCAGCATCGCCGCCGGCGGCGCGGCGCCGGGCCGGATCGCCTTCGTGTCGGAATCCGGCGCGCTGATGACCGGGGTGCTGGACTGGGCGCGCTCGCGCGGGATCGGCTTTTCCAGCTTCGTCTCGCTGGGCGAATCGGCCGACGTCGACTTCGGCGACGTGCTCGATTACCTGGCCAGCGACGGCGGCACCAGCGCCATCCTGCTGCACATCGAAAGCCTGCGCTATGCGCGCAAGTTCATGTCGGCGGCGCGGGCGGCGGCGCGCAGCAAGCCCACCGTGGTGCTGAAGGCCGGACGCTCGCTCGAACTGGCTTCCGCCGGTGCCTGCCTGTCGGGCGTGCTGGCGACCCCGGACGACGTCTACGATGCCGCGATCCGGCGCGCCGGCATGCTGCGCGTATACACCACCGAGCAGCTGTTCGCGGCGGTCGAGACGCTGGCGCGCGCCAAGCCGCTGTACGGCGAACGCCTGGCCATCCTCGGCAACGGTGCCGGCCCGGTGGTGCTGGCGCTGGACGCGTTGCAGTATGCCGGCGGCGCGCCGGCGCTGCTGCAGGAGGACACGGTGCGCAAGCTGCGCGAGCTGATCCCGGAATGGCGCGGCGAGGGCCCGCTCAACATCCGCGGCGATGCGCCGCCCGAGCGCTACCACGACGTCGTCGAGGTGCTGCTGCACGACCCCGGCGCCAACGCGGTATTGATGATCCACGCGCCGAACGCGGTGGTGGCGCCGAGCGAAGTCGCGCGCGCGGTGGCGCCGCTGGCCAGGGCATCGTCGCGCAATGTGCTGGGCTGCTGGCTGGGCGTGCAGTCGGTACTGGAAGCGCGCACTATCGCAGCAAGCGCCGGCATGCCGGCCTACCGCACGCCGGAAGACGCGGTCAACGGCTTCATGCAGATCGTGCACTACCGCGAAAGCCAGAACCTGCTGATGCAGGTGCCGGCCTCGGTCGGCGATGGCGAACCGGACCGCGAGCTGGCGCGACGCCTGGTGCGCGCCGCACTCGACAAGGGCCGCTACCTGCTGGCCGATCCGGACACCAAGGCCATCCTCGCAGCCTACGGCATTCCGGTGGTGCCGACGCGCGCCGCCGCCACGCCCGAGGACGCGGTGCGCGCCGCGCGCGAGATCGGCTTTCCGGTGGCGGTGAAGATCCTGTCGCCGGACGTGGCGCAGAAGAGCGACGTCGGCGGCGTCACGCTGGATCTCGACAGCGACGAAGCGGTGCTGGCGGCGGCCGAGCGCATGCGCCGCCGCCTGCCCCAGCTGCAGCCCGGCGCGCGCCTGGAAGGCTTCATCGTGCAGGCGATGGCGCGCAATCCCGAAGCCCACGAGCTGATCCTCGGCGCCGCCACCGACCCCGTGTTCGGCCCCGTGATCCTGTTCGGCCAGGGCGGGCTGGCGGTGGAGCAGGCGGCCGACCACGCGGTGGCGCTGCCGCCGCTGAACACGGTGCTGGCCCGGGAACTGGTGGCGCGTACGCGCGTCGCGCGCCTGCTCGAGGGCTACCGCAACCACCCGCGGGCCGACATGGACGCGATCCTGGCGGTGCTGGTGCAGGTCTCGCGGCTGGTGGCCGACGTGCCCGAGATCGTCGAACTGGACATCAATCCGCTGCTGGCCGACAGCCGGGGCGCGGTGGTGCTGGACGCGCGCATGCGCATCGGCATGGCAGACCGCTCCGGCTCCACGCTCGACCGGCTGGCGATCCGTCCCTATCCGGCCGAGCTGGAAGAAACGCTGCCCTGGGACGGCGGGACGGTCCTGCTGCGTCCGATCCGCCCCGAGGACGGCGCCGCCCACGTCGAGTTCTTCAGCCGCCTGACCCCCGACGACGTCCGCTACCGCATGTTCGTGCGCGTGCGCGAACTGCAGCCGGCGCAGCTGGCGCGCTTCACGCAGATCGACTACGACCGCGAGATGGCTTTCATCGCCACCCGGCCCGGGCCTGACGGCCATGATGAAACCCTGGGCGTGGGCAGGGTGGTGGCGGACCCGGACAACGTCAGCGCGGAATTCGCCGTCACGGTACGCTCGGACCTGAAGGGCAAGGGCCTGGGCCGCATGCTGATGGACAAGCTGATCGCCTACTGCCGCGCGCGCGGCACCCGCGAGATCGTCGGCGAAGCCTTGCCGCAGAATGCGCCGGTGATCGGGCTGGTGAAGAAGCTGGGCTTCACGGTGGGGCCGGTGGACGAGGACGAGGGGGTGCGCAAGTTCTGGCTGAACCTGCGCTGAGGTCAGCGGCGCTTTCCTTCAGCGCGCCTGCGCCCGCGCCGCATCGACGCGGTTGAAAAGCGCCGCATTCAGTTTGCGCGAATGCCCCGGCATGTGCTTGCGGGTGCGCTCGATTTCCTGCAGTTCAGGCTCGGCGATGTGCGGCTTGCCGTTCGCCAGCGCCCAGATGGCCAGTTCGGCGCGCGCTTCCAGGCTGCCGAAACGGTGGGCCGCGGCGGCGAACTGCGAACCCGCATCGTCCTGGCGGCCGGCCGCGGCATAGGCCTGGCCGAGCAGGATGCCGACCTGCTCGGGACGGAAGCCCGGCTGCTCGGCCGCCAGCGCTTCCAGCAGCGCGATGGCGCCGGCCGGGTTGCCGCCGGCCAGGCGGGCGCGGGCCGCGCCGAGACGCAGTTCGGCGTCGCGCGCGAAGGGGCCCTGCAGGCAGGCGTCGTACTGCTCCACGGCCTTGGCGGCTTGGCCGTTCTCGAGCAGGGCGGCGGCCAGGCGCATCTGGTTGTGCGCGGTCGGGGTCAGCTCGAAGGCGCGCTGGGCATCGCGCACGTCGCGCCCCGGATCCAGGGTCGCCTGCAAGGCGCGGCCGGCCCTGGCTGCCGACTGGTCGAAGCGCGAGGCGGGCAGGAACACGGCGAAGAAGTAGACGATGCTGCCCAGCAGCGGGAACAGGAAGAGCACCAGCAGCCAGTACATCTCGCGATGCGTGCGCACCGCGTGGATCGCGAAGAAGATGGCGACGAGGATGTGGAGGCCGATTCCGAAGATTTGCATGACGATTACTTGCTGGATGACAAGGCGGATAGGATAGCCGATTCAGCGTCGGAGTTCCGACATGATTTTCTCGGCGAGAAAGTCGCACGGCGGGCGCCTGGACTTGCTGCTGCGCGCCAGGACCACTTCCAGCGGATCGATGTCCGGCAGGCCCTGGGCCTGGCCCAGCAGGCTCAGATGGCCGGGCACCGCGCAGCGCGCCAGCGGCGCCACCGCCAGTCCCGCCTCGACCATGCTGAGCAGTCCCATCAGGCTGGGGCTCTCGTAGGAGGTCCGGTAGGGGATCTTCGCGCGCTCCAGGCTGCGGATCGCGTTTTCGCGCGCCACGCTGCCCGGCAGGAAGACCGCGATCGGCAGCGGCCGCTCTTTCCACAGGGCCTGGGCGCTGGGGTTCGATGCCCACACCATCGGCTCGAAGCGCACGAATTCGCCGCTCAACCCTTTCACGCGCGTGGCGCAGACCAGGTCCACCGAGCCGTCCTTCACCATCGGCGCGAGCGCCACGCTCGGCAGGCCCACCACCTGGATCTCCACCTTCGGGTAGGACGCCGAAAACTTCTTCAGGATGCCCGGCAGCAGGGACGAGGCATAGTCGTCGGGCACGCCGATCACCACGCGGCCGGTGATGTCGGGCCGCACCACCGCGGCCCAGGCTTCGTCGCGCAGGGCCAGCATGCGCCGCGCGAAGCTCAGCAGGACTTCGCCGTCCTGGGTCGGGGTGACGCTGCGCGGATTGCGCACGAACAGCGGCTTGCCGAGCGCGTTCTCGAGCGTCTTGATCTGCATGCTCACTGCCGATTGCGAGCGATGCACGACTTCCGCCGCGCGGCTGATGTTGCCGGTGTCGGCCACAGCCACGATCATGGCCAGCACGTCCAGGTCCAGGGCTTTCATTTGCTATCAGATAATCGAATGGATGCGATCAATATTATGCGATTTCTTAGTCTCGTGTGTCGGGCATAGTGGCGTCAAAGGAGCACTGCCATGAACGCACGAATCAATATCCACATGCCTTACGTGACGACCGGCGACGGCGAGCCGCTGCTGTTCGTGCACGGTTCGCTGTGCGACTACCGCTACTGGAACAGCCAGACCGCCGTCCTGTCGCAGCAGTTCAAGTGCATTTCGGTGAGCCTCAGCCACTACTGGCCGGTGGCCGACGCGTCCGCGCAGGGCGACTTCGGCTGGCAGGCGCACGTCGACCAACTGGCCGGCTTCATCGCGGCGATGGACCTCGGCCCGGTGCACCTGGTGGGGCATTCGCGCGGCGGCTGTGTCGCCTTCCACCTGGCGCGCCAGTATCCGCAGCTGGTCAGGAGCTTGACCCTGGCCGATCCGGGCGGCCCGCTGCAGATCGAGGGCACGCCGCCGGCCGCGCTGCCGCCCGCCACCGAACGCCTGCGCGCGCAGGTCGCGGAGCTGATCGCGCAAGGGGACGTCGAGGCCGGCCTGGAGATGTTCGTCGACTCGGTCAGCATGCCCGGCATCTGGAAGCGCAGCTCGTCCCAGTTCCGCGCGATGGCGGCCGACAACGCGTCCACGCTGCCGAAGCAGTTTCGCGATCCCTTGCCCGCTTATACCCGCGACGATGCGGCCGGGGTGCAGTGCCGGACGCTCCTGATCGCCGGCGAACGGAGCCCCCGCATGTACCGCAACAACGTCGACAGGCTGGCCGAATGGATCCCACAGGCGGAGCGGCAGACCATCGCGGGCGCCTCGCACGGCATGAACGTCACGCACCCGGCGTCGTTCAACCGCCTCATCAGCGCCTTCGCCAGCGCATGACGCTGTCTGGTCAGTCCAGCCACGGATGGGCCGCCAGCCAGCGGCCCAGCTCATTGTCGTTGGCGCACTGCAGCTTGCTGAAGATGTTGGCGCGGTGGGTCTCCACCGAGCGCGGACCGCAGGGCGGCACCAGGATGCGGGCGATTTCCTTGTTCGGCTGGCCCAGGCCCACCAGGCGCGCCACTTCCCGTTCGCGCGGCGTCAGCTCGGCCCACAGGCGCAGCGCCTGGGCACGCGCACGCGCCTGGGCGATGGCGGCCGGCAGCTTGTCCAGCAGCTGCCGGGTGTCCGGTTTTTCGACCCAGTCGTAGGCGCCGCGCCGCACCGCCTCCAGCGCGGTCGGGATGTCGCCGTGCGCGGACAGGAACAGGGTCACCAGCGGGCTGTGCTCGGCCAGCAGGCGTTCGAACACGGCCAGGCCGCTCATGCCGCCCATGCGCAGGTCGAGGATCACGCAGCCGGGCTGGCGCATGTCGACGGCGTCGAGGAAGGCTTCGCCGGATTCGAAGGCCTGCACCGCCAGGCCCTGGGAAAACAGCAGCAACAGCAGCGAACGGCGCAGGGCTTCGTCGTCGTCGACGACGTACAAGGTCAGCGGCAGGTCTTTCATGGTGCTCATGGTAGCGCGGGCAGGGTGAAGGAAAAGACGGCGCCGCCGTCGGGGCGGTTTTCGACGGTCATGAAGCCGCCGTGGGCTTCGACGATGGTGCGGCAGATGTTCAGTCCCAGGCCGAGGCCGTCGGCCCGGGTGGTGAAGAAGGGGGCGAACACCTGCTCCAGCTGCTCGGGCGGAATGCCGGGTCCGCGGTCGGCGACGCCGACGCGCAGTCCTTCGTCCACGCGCCGGGTCTCGAGCTCGATGATGCGGGGCTTGGGCCGGTCCTGCATCGCGTGCATCGCATTGTGGACCAGGTTGACCAGCACCTGTTCGAGCAGCACCCGGTCGCCGCGCAGCGGCGTTTCCGCGCCTTCCAGCGTCAGGCGCAAGGCGATGCCCAGTCCTTGCAGCTCCGGCTTCAGCAGCGTCTCGACGTGGGTGGCGACGCTTGCCATGGTCAGGCTTTCGTAATGCGCCCGCTGCGGGTTGATGAAGGCGCGCACCCGCTTGACGATTTCGCTGGCGCGCTTCGACTGCTCAACGATCTCGTCCAGCGCCCCGGGCAGCATGTCGGCGGCGCCGCGCGCGGCAAGGGCGCGCGCCGCGACCGCGAAATTCGACAGCGCCATCAGCGGCTGGTTCAGTTCGTGCGCCAGCGTGGAAGCCATCTCGCCGACGCTCGCCAGGCGTGCGCTGCGCTGCAGGCGCAATTCCTGGTCGCGCTGCCGGGCCTCGGCCTGCTTCTGGGCGGTGATGTCGACCACGGAGCTCATCCAGCCGCGGTGCACGCCCTGGGCGTCGACCAGCGGCGCCGCGTAGACCATGGTGATCACGTCGTGCCCGTCCTTGTGGCGGATCCGCGATTCGAAGCCGTGCGGCGCGGCCCGCCCCTGCAGGGCGTCGTCGCTTTCGCGCGCCTGCTTCTCCAGGTCGTCCGGGTGCCAGTAGGGGTAGGGCGGCCGCCGCCCAAGCAGTTCTTCCGCGCTGTAGCCGACCATCGCGCACAGGGCCGGATTGACGTAGATGATCCTGCCCTCGGGGTCGCGCGCCCGCATGCCCACCAGCAGCGAGTCTTCCATCGCCTTGCGGAAGGCGTGGGCTTCCTCGAGGTCGCGGGTGCGCTCTTCGACCCGGTGTTCCAGTTCGAGCCGCGCGGCGCGCTGTTCGACGAAGCGTCTTTCGCGCAGGCGCCAGTACAGCACGCCGAGCAGCAGCAGCGCCGCCGCCAGTGCGCCCAGCGCGAGCGCGGCCTGGCGCGCCTGCAGCACTTCCTTCATGTCGGTGGTGACGGTCAGGGTCCAGCCCAGCTCCGGCAGCGGCGTGTCCAGGGCCAGCAGCTTCACGCGGCGGCCGTCGACTTCGGTGCGCAGGACGTAGCCGGGCGTGTCGCTGCGCGGCGCGATCTGCCAGGGCAGGATCTCGAAGCGTCCGCGGCTGCCGTACTGGCCGTGCTCGGCCACCCAGCGCGCCTCCACCGGCGGGACCGGACGGATCGCGTGGAACAGCCAGGCCGGCACGGCGCTCAGGAACACGATGCCGCGGCTATCCCGCAGCAGCACCGGGTCGGGGCCGCGCATCCAGGCCGCCTGCAGCGGCTCCAGGCTGATCTTGACCACCATGACGCCAACGATCGCGCCCTGCGCGCGCACGGGTTCCGCGATGAACAGGCCGGACTGGCCGGTGGTGAGGCCGAGGCCGTAGAACAGGCCGCGCCGGCCCTGCAGCGCGTCTTCGAAATACGGCCGCTGGCGGTAGGACTGGCCGACGAAGCTGGACGGCAGGTTCCAGTTGCTGGCGGCGAGGGTGAGCCCGGCGCGGTCGACCAGGTAGAGCGCGGCGGCGCCGGTGGTCGACTGCAGGTCGGCGAAGTATTCGTTGACGCGCGCCTGCAGGGCCGCGTCGCGCGGCGTGCGCAGCAGCAGCAGCACGTCCGGGTGGCGGGCGGCGGCGTGCGGCAGGAAATTGTGCTTCTCGACGATGCCGCGCAGGCCCAGCGCGTTGGCGGCGGCGGCCTGGCGCAGGGCTTCGGTCCGGGATTGCAGCTCGCGCTGCTCGGCCCAGCTTCCCGAGGCCGCGATCAGGACCAGCGCGCCGACGGCGGCCAGCAGCTTGCGCCAGTGATGTGTGATGAACATCGGCAGACGATAACAGCTGCACCGGCGCTTGAAAACACCTCTCCGTAGTTTTACGGAGGCTGCTCCGACGAGATTGCGGATGCGCGCCGGCGTGCCTGCCGCGATAGTGAAGGCCTTCAAAAGAGGAGACAACAATGAACACTGTCACGACAAAAACGGCCCACGAAGGCCGCGTCGAGGCCGGCGAACGCATTTCCGGCAAGCGCCTGCGCGCGATCTTCGTCGGCTCCGCCGGCAACCTGGTCGAGTGGTTCGACTTCTACTGCTATTCGGCCTTCGCGCTGTACTTCGCCAGTTCCTTCTTCCCGAAGCAGGACCCGACCGCGCAGATGATGTCCACGGCCGGCATCTTCGCCCTCGGCTTCTTCGTGCGCCCGATCGGCGGCATCCTGTTCGGCCACATCGGCGACCGCCTGGGCCGCAAGAAGGCGCTGATGACCTCCGTGCTGCTGATGTGCTTCGGCTCCCTGCTGATCGCCTGCGCGCCGACCTATGCGACGGCCGGCATCCTCTCGCCCTGCATCCTGCTGCTGGCGCGCCTGCTGCAGGGCCTGAGCCTGGGGGGCGAGTACGGCGCCAGCGCGACCTACCTGTCGGAGATGGCGGATTCGAAGCACCGCGGCTTCTACACCAGCTTCCAGTACGTGACCCTGATCGGCGGCCAGCTGATGGCGCTGCTCCTGCTGCTGGTCCTGCAGCGCTACCTGCTCGACGCCGAACAGCTGAAGGCCTGGGGCTGGCGCATCCCCTTCCTGGCCGGCGCCTGCCTGGCATTGCTGGCCCTGCGCATGCGCCACGACATGCCGGAGACCCAGTCCTTCGAAGCCGCGCGCAGGAAGGCCAAGGCGATGGGCGGCCTGAAGCAGCTGGCCCAGCACCCGAAGGAAGTCCTTCTGGTGGTCGGCCTGACCATGGGCGGCACGCTGGCCTTCTACGTCTACACCACCTACATGCAGAAGTTCCTGCGCCTGTCGGTCGGCCTGAGCGATGCCCAGACCACCGCCGTCTCGGCCGCCTCGCTGCTGTTCGCGATGTGCCTGCAGCCGCTGTACGGCGCGCTGTCCGACCGCATCGGCCGCCGTCCGCTGCTGGTGGGCTTCGCGCTGCTCGGCACCCTGTTCACCGTGCCGCTGCTGACCGCGATCCGCAATGCCACCGGCCCATGGGAAGCCTTCCTCCTGATCGCCTGCGCCTGGATCATCGTCACCGGCTACACCTCGATCAACGCGCTGGTGAAGGCCGAGCTGTTCCCGGCCTCGATCCGCGCCACCGGCGTCGGCGTGCCCTACGCCTTCGCGGTGTCGGTGTTCGGCGGTACCGCCGAGTACCTGGCGCTGTGGTTCAAGTCGGAGCAGATGGAGAGCGGCTTCTACTGGTACGCGACCGCGGTGATAGCGTGCACCCTGATCGTCTGCTGGTTCATGCGCGACACCAGCAAGCAGTCGAAGATCGATGCCGAGATGAAGGCCTGATCAACGCCGAAAGCGCACGTCTTCCTGCACCACCGGTGCATCGCCCTTGGCCGAAGCCCCGTGCTTCGGCTTTTTCGGTTTCTTGGGCTTCTTGACGATCTGGCCGCCGGCATTCGTCTCCGGCACCCGGTGATCCGGCGCGAATCCGGGTTCTTCCCTGCGTTCGAGGGTCTGCTTCGTCAGCATCTCGATGGCGGCCAGCTGCTGCACCTCGTCGGCGCACACCAGCGATACCGCCTCGCCCGAGGCGCCGGCGCGGCCCGTGCGGCCGCTGCGGTGCACATAGTCCTCGGCGACGATCGGCAGGTCGACATTGACCACCACCGGCAGTTCGTCGATGTCGAGGCCGCGCGCGGCGACGTCGGTCGCCACCAGAATGCGCACTTCGCCGGCCTTGAAGCGCTCGAGCGCGCGAAGGCGCGCCGGCTGCGGCTTGTCGCCGTGGATCGAGTCGGCCGAGATGCCTTTCGCTTCGAGCAGCTCGACCAGCTGGTCGACGCCCTTGCGGGTCTTCACGAAGGTCAGCGCCTGCGGCCAGGCATGGCGCTTCAGCAGGTGCAGGAACAGCTCGGGCTTCCTCTTCTTGTCGACCGGGACGATCCACTGTTTGATTGCCGTGACCGTCGTGTTGCGCGGGCTGGCCTCGATACTGACCGGGTCGCGCAGCAGTTTGGTGGCGAGGGCCCGGATCGGGTCCGAGAAGGTGGCCGAGAACAACAGGGTCTGGCGGCGCCTGGGCAGCAGGGCCAGCAGCTGGTCGATGTCGCGCGAAAAGCCGAGGTCGAGCATGCGGTCAGCTTCGTCCAGCACCAGGGTCTGCACCTGGTTCAGGCGCAGCGCGTTCTGGCGCTGCAGGTCGAGCAGGCGGCCGGGCGTGGCCACCAGCACGTCGACGCCTTTGCGCAGGCGCATCATCTGCGGATTGATGCTGACGCCGCCGTAGGCCACCATCGTACGCAGCGGCAGGCCTTCGCCGTAGGCGCGCACGCTTTCATGCACCTGCTCGGCCAGCTCGCGGGTCGGCACCAGCACCAGGGCGCGCGCGCAGTTACTCCCGACCTTGTTGCTGTTGCCCTGCATCCCGTCCAGAACCAGGCGCTGCAGCAGGGGCAGGGCGAAGCCGGCGGTCTTGCCGGTGCCGGTCTGGGCGGCCGCCATCACGTCGCGGCCGGCCAGCACGGCCGGGATCGCCTGCGACTGCACGGCAGTGGGCGCTTTATAGGAAAGGGATTCGAGGGTGCGGACGATCTGGTCGATCAGGCCGAGCGAGGCAAACGACATGGGCAGGGGATCTTGTACGTTGTGATGAGTGAAAAGGCGACAGTGTACCGTGCCGCCGACATGTGCGGCATGTGCGGCAGGATGGCCGGGCGGGCGGTGCCAGCCTCAGGGCGCGACGAGAACCGATGCCGACAGGTCGACGGTCGGCTTGACCGGTTCGCGCCGGTCCTGGCACGCTACCGCCATCAGGCAGACCAGGACCAGCAGGCTCCAGCGCAAAGGATGCTTGTGCATGACGACGTCCCTCCTTGCACGCATCCTAGCGCCGAACGCCGGATAAATCAAAAGCGGTAGTTCAGGCTGGCGCGCAGCACCGGGTAGACCTTCAGGCTGTCGACGTCATCCGCAAGGCGCAGGCGCTCGACCGCGACGTCCTTGACCAGCGTGTCGCAGACTTCTTTCGAGAGCGTGCAGCCATAGCTGCCCAGGGTCACGTTCGGGTTGCCCATGAAGAAGGCGCCGACGTCGGCGTTGAAGCTCCAATGGCCCTTGTTCGACGCGGCCAATGCATTGCCCCAGCCGATGCCGAGGTAGGGCGCGGCCTTGCGGTAGTCGATGCGGCCTTTCAGGATGCCGGCGCTGGCGGTCGAATAGACGTTGCCGTTCAGGGTGAGGCTGCCCAGCTGGTTGCCCTGGGCGGTCGCGTCGAAGCGGTTGCCGTTGTAGACCAGGCCGCCGGTCAGGTGGAAGAGGCTGCCGTCGCGCACATACCAGTCGAACAGCAGGTCGAAGGTCTGCAGCTTGCCCTTGATCGCATAGTCGACGCCGTCCGTCGTGCGGTCGAAGTCGTGGTTGAACATGTTGGCGCCGAAGCGGCCGTTCAGGTTGCTTTCCATCGGGACAACCAGGTGGAAGCCGGCGCCGGTGGTGCCGAGGTCCGCGGTGATGCCGACCTGCGCCTGGGCGGCGCCGGTGAGGAGGAGGGCGCCTGCCAGCGGGAGGTATTTCAGGAACATCGTTATGCCTTCAGGATTCGGTAAGAGAAGTAATGCGGAGAACGCGAGATTGTATCGGTAACGGATGTAATTATGTGTTGCAGCGTACGGAACGCAACATTTCGTTTGGTAAACTCGCCACATTCTTATACGGAGAGAAACCCATGAAAACCATCGTCTTCGGCCTGGCGCTTGCCGCCGCGTCCGCCATGGCCCCGGTCCTGGCCCAGACCAATGTCAGCATCAGCGTCGGCCAGCCCGGCTTCTACGGCCGCGTCGACATCGGCGACTTCGCGCCGCGGCCCGTGCTGTACGCGCCGCAGCCGGTGATCGTGCGCCAGGTGCCGCACTACGTGGCCGAGCCGGTCTACCTGCGCGTGCCGCCGGGCCACCGCAAGCACTGGGCGAAGTTCTGCGGCCGCTACGATGCCTGCGGCCGTCCGGTCCTGTTCGTGCGCGACGAGTGGTACACCAACACCTACGTGCCGCGCTACCGCGAGCACTTCCACGGCGGCCGCCGTCCGGACGTGCGCGTGGTCGAGCGCGTCGAATACCGCGATCACGACCGCGGCCATGACCGCGGCCACGGCGGACCGGGCCGCTGGGAAGAGCACGGCCGCGGCCACGGCGAGGGCCACGGTCACGGCCACGGCCGCGGTCACGACTGAGGTAAATACGGCCGCGCCTGCGGCCTTTCCGCCTCCGTAGTACACTGCCCTTGTTAGCCCGACAACGGAGGCAGACTTGCATAGCGAGATCGTGATCGTAGGAGGCGGAGCAGGCGGCCTGGAGCTCGCCTGCAAACTGGGGCGCAAGCTGGGCCCGTCGAAGGTGATGCTGGTCGACAGCCGGCTTTATCATGTCTGGAAGCCCTCGCTGCACGAGGTGGCGGCCGGTACCCTGGATATCCACCAGGAGGGCCTGTCCTACCAGATGCTGGCCCATGACCGCGGTTTCACCTTCGTGTACGGCGCGATGACGGCGCTCGACGCCGGTGCGCGGACCATCGGCGTGGGCGCGGTGAGTGCCGCCAGCGATGGCGAAGAGATCTTCCCCGCGCGCACCATCTCCTACCGTTCGCTGGTGATTGCCGTCGGCAGCACCTCCAATTACTTCGGCGTGCCCGGTGCACGCGAACACACGATTTCCCTGAACGCCACCGAGGATGCCGAGCGCTTCCGCCTGCGCCTGCTGCGCCTGCTGGCGCGCACCGCCGAGGCCAAGGGCGAGGGCGCATCGAACCCGGGCGTGGCGGTGGCCAAGGCGGTCGGCAGCGGCACCTTCGAATCCGGGGTGGTCGCGTCCGATGCTGCTGCTGCCGGCGTCCGTTCGGCCACCGCGGAGGCGACCCTCACCGCCAACGCAGCCGGCAACACGGCAGTCACGGACGCGGGCCTGGTGGCAAACCATCCCGCCAGCGGGCTGGACATCGTGATCATCGGCGGCGGCGCCACTGGCGTCGAACTGGCCGCCGAGCTGCGCGAAGCTTCCGGCGCCTACGCCGCCTACGGTTTCAACCGCCTGCAGGTGCAGCGCGACGTGCGCATCACGCTGCTGGAAGGGGCGCCGCGCATCCTGGCGCCGCTGCCCGAGCGGGTTTCACAGTCGGCTGCGCGCCTGCTCGACGAACGCGCGATCCGCGTCGTCACCAACTGCCGGGTCACGCAGATCGACGCGCGTGCCGTGACCGACAACGAGGGCCACGTCTATCCCTCCGATATCTGCGTGTGGGCGGCCGGTATCCGCGCGCCGGAGTTCCTGGGTTCGCTGGGGCTGCCGGTCACCAGGGGCGGGGCGATCGAAGTCGACGGCCACCTGCGGGTCAAGGGCGTGGAAGGGGTGTATGCGCTGGGCGACTGCGCCGCCTGCGTCGACGGCAGCGGCAAGCCGGTGCCGCCGCGCGCCCAGGCCGCGCACCAGCAGGCCGATTACCTGGTCAAGACCTTCATGAACATGGCCGCCGGGCATCCGCCGCCGAAGCACGCTTACCTCTACAAGGATTACGGCTCGCTGGTCTCGATCGGCCACCGGACCACGGTCGGCAACCTGATGGGTTCGCTACGCGCGAGCTGGTTCGTCGAGGGCTTCATGGCGCGCATCATGTACCTGAGCCTGCACCTGATGCATCACCAGGCCATTCTGGGGTCGATGCGCACTGGGGTGCTGGCGGTGGCGCGCTTCCTGATCCGGCGGACGACGCCGCTGGTCAAGCTGCACTGAGTACGTCGTTCCCGCTTTTGCCCGTCGTTCCCGCGGAAGCGGGAACCCATGGGTCACGTGGTCAGTGGCTAAGTATGGATTCCCGCTTTCGCGGGAATGACGTTGGTCGTTTTATTGCTTCGGCAAAATCAGCGTCAGCGCGGTGCCGCCTTCCGGCCCCGGTCCCAGGGTGATGCTGCCGCCCAGCAGGCGGGCGCGCTCGCGCAGCAGGCGCAGGCCGTGGCAGCTTATCGAGGTTCCCGCGTCCGCCGCCGGGCCGACGCCGTTGTCGCGCACCGTCAGCATCGCCTGGTCGCCGTCGTCGTCGAGGATCACCTCGACCTCGCTCGCCTGCGCATGCGCGGCGATATTGCGCAGGCCTTCCTCGGCGGCGCGCAGCAGGGCCACGCCCTGCGCACGCGAATACTCGGGTTCCTCGTCCGGCAGGCTGGCGCGCGCCTTGATGCCGTTCTCGCGCCCCCACTCGACGACCAGCTCGGCGATGGCCGCCTTCGGGCCGAGGAACTCGAGCTTGTCGTTCCAGAGCGCCAGCTGCATCTTGCGGTTGGTTTCGATGATGTTGTTGAGCAGCTGTTTCATCTGCGCGGCGCGGTCGCGCTGCGGCTGTTCCTTCAGGTGCGAGGACAGCAGCCCGAGATGCATGGTCAGCGCCGTCATCGACGAGCCGAGGCTGTCGTGCAGGCGCCGCGCCAGCTGGCGGCGCTCCTCGTCCCAGCAGGCCGTGAGGTGGCCGAGCAGCTCGGTGAGTTCCGCAACGCGCGCGGCGGGGTCGTCATCCTGAGCGGGTGAGGTCGGGTGAGGTGCCGAAGCTTTCATAAAAGCAACCAATTAATGTTTCCCAAAATGATACAACAGCTTGGCCCATGGCGGCGCGCAGGAAATATCGAGTGTGTGTTTGCGTACAGTCACCAGGATTGTCTTGCGCGAAGCTGTTGTCACTGCTTCAAGCGCAGCCATCCAATCACAAGGGGGAAATACCATGAGCACCAAGTCCAATACCACGTCCGGCGACGCCGCCAAGAACGCCGCCATCCAGGCTGCAGCCATCACCGGCCAGGACGCGATCGCGCTGCTGGTCGCCGACCACCGCGAAGTCTCGGACATGTTCAAGCAGTTCGAGGAACTCAGCGACCGCGCCAAGGCCAGCAAGCAGAAACTGGTCCAGAAGATCTGCAATGCGCTGATCGCCCATACCCAGATCGAGGAAGAAATCTTCTACCCCGCGATCCGTGAACAGAAACAGATCAAGGACGCCGACGACATGGTCGACGAAGCCGTGGTCGAGCACCAGGCTGCCAAGAACCTGATCCAGCAGCTGCAGGAAATGGATCCGGACGAAGACCTGTACGACGCCAAGGTCAAGGTGCTGGGCGAGGAGATCGAGCACCACGTCAAGGAAGAGGAAGAAGAGATGTTCAAGGAGGCCAAGAAGAGCGGCCTCGACCTGCTGGCACTGGGCCAGGAAATGGCGCAGCGCAAGCAGGAAATCCTGTCGACCTTCTAAAAACTACGCGTTGGCGGGGCTGGCGGCGTCTGCTGCCGGCTCGGCCAGCTGGCCGAGCAGGGTGGCCAGGTCCACCGGCTTGACCAGGTGCAGGTCGAAGCCCGCTTCCAGCACGCGGCGCTGGTCTTCGGCCAGGCCGTAGCCGGTCAGGGCGATCAGGCGGATGTCGGCCGTGCCCGCATGCTGGCGCAGCCGGCGCGCCACTTCGTAGCCGTCGATGCCGGGCAGGCCGATATCGACCAGGGCCACGCCGGGCAGCTCGGCGGTGGCCAGCCTGACGCCTTCCAGGCCGTCGCGCGCCTGTAGCACCGGATACCCGTAGGAACCCAGCATGGTCGCCATCATCTCGCGGCCATCGTCATTGTCTTCGATCAGCAGAACGGTCGGCTTGGCGGCGGCCGCGACGACACCAGGCGGCGCATCCATTGCCGCGGCAGGCTCGGCGCGCGGCAGGCGGATCTCGAAGGTCGAGCCATTGCCGCTGCCGGCGCTGGTGGCGCTGACGCTGCCGCCATGCAGCTCGACCAGGCGCCGCACCAGCGACAGGCCGATGCCCAGGCCGCCCTGCGAGCGGTCGATCGAGATCGAGCCCTGCACGAAGACGTCGAACACATGCGGCAGCAGGTCGGGCGGAATGCCGACCCCGGAGTCGCGCACGCTCAAGACCACTTCCTCGCCGACGGTATCGACGGCAATCTCGATCTGGCCGCCGCCCGGCGTGTATTTCAGCGCATTGTCGATCAGGTTGGTGGCGATCTGTTCCAGGCGCGTCGGGTCGCCGTCGACCCAGCCGGCGTTCATCCGGCTGCTCAGCTGGTAGCCGGCGGTGCGGCCGGTGGCGCGGAAGGTGTCTAGGCAGCTCGAGACCAGCGGGCCGATGTCGATGCGTTTCCTGGACAGCAGGATCTTACCCGACATCGCGCGCGACAGGTCCAGCAGGTCGTCGACGATGCGCGACAGGTGCTGGGTCTGGCGCTGGATGATCAGGCGCGCGCGCGACACCGAGTCCGCGCCGGCGCCCGGCATGCCGAGCAGGGAAGAGGCGCTGCTGATGGCCGACAGCGGATTGCGCAGCTCATGGCCCAGCATCGCCAGGAATTCGTCCTTCGCGCTGCTCTTGCGCTCCGCCGCGCGGCGTTCTTCCATCTCGCGCACCAGGCGCTTGTTGGTCGCGGTCAGCTCGGTGGTGCGCTGCGACAGCTTTTCGGCCTGGCGCTTGAGCTGCTCGTTCTTGGTGGCCAGCGCCACGAAGACCTGCACCTTGGCGCGCAGCACCTGCGGAATGACCGGCGTGAACAGGAAGTCGGCGGCGCCGCGCTGGTAGGCTTTCAGGCGATCGATCTCGTCGGCCAGGAAAGCCGTGACGAAGATGATCGGAATGTCGGCCGAGCGCGGGCGCTGGTGGATCGCTTCGGCGGTCTCGAAGCCGTCCATGCCCGGCATGTTCACGTCCAGCAGGATCACCGCGAAGTCGTGGCGCAGGACCTGGCGCAGCGCATCCTGGCCAGAACGGGCCGACAGCACTTCGTAGTTGCTTTCCTCGGCCCACTGCTCGAGAAGGCTGGTAAGCGCCAGCAGGCTGGCGGCATCGTCGTTGACAACGAGGATCTTCGGCTTATCGGTGTTGGGCACGGCTGTCGGATTGTCGGACTGGTGGTCGAAACTAGGTATTCACAAACTGTGCAAAGGATAGCAGATGGTTTCCCATTGCAAAATAAATCCCGCGAAAAGTGTTGCAATTGATCATGATAACACGCCCAAATAGAGACAAAAAATCAATCGTGCGCACCCCGGGAACACGGTTCGGTGCCGCACATACGCAAGGCGGAAGCTTGTGAGATAGTGAAAACGACAGGCGACAACTTGAAAGGACAGACATGAATATTCAAATCATCGTGAATGATACCCACCACGACAAATGCTTCCGCGAACTGGTCGACCAGCCGGTCACGGCCCTGCGCGGCATGACCGAGGCGCAGGCCGCGGCCCTGCGCGAGGCCTTCGGCATCAACACCATTGGTGAGCTTGCCGAACTCAAGGCCGTCAAATGGGCCCGTGCGATCCGCACCATGGCCTCGGCTGAATCCGAGCCGAGCAGCAGCGTGGCCAAGGAAGCCCTGATCGACGACGCCGTCGAGATGACCTTCCCGGCCAGCGATCCGGTGGCGATCGAATCCAGCATCACCCGTATCGAAGTGGCGCCGGAAAAGGTCGACGCCAGCTCGGATCACCAGGGTGCCGCCGCCATCGAGGCGCACAACCAGCAAACCATCGGTTCCAATGCACTCGGACCGGGCGGCGAGAAAACGGCCGGCGCGGCCTGATTTTCCGATTGTCGAACAGGCAGGCGCAGCTGGAAACGGCTGCGCCTGTTTTTTTGTTGGCTCCGAAACCGTCGTCCCCGTGAAAACGGGGACCCATGCTGAGTATGGGAAATCGGCATTCGAGATAAGCTGCGGTGATTCCGACGTACGCAACTCCGAACGCTCAGTATGGATTCCCGCTTTCGCGGGAACGACGTTTGAAGGTGTGGGGCCGATCTGGCTGATCAGCGATGCTGCGCCAGCTCCACCGGCGCAACCGGCGCGTTCACCGGCGGCACGGAAGGCTTGACGGCCTGGGCGGCCTGGCGGGCGGCGTTGCCGTTCGCGCAGAAGCGGTTCTTGCCCGCGCGCTTGGCTTCGTACAGGGCGTAGTCGGCGATGCTGATCAGGTCGGTGACGTTTTCGGCATCGTCCGGATACATGCTGATGCCGATACTGGTCGACAGCTGCAGGGTCAGGTCGTTGATGAAGAAGGGCTCGGAGAGCGCCTCGACCAGCTTGGCGGCCGGTCCCTGGGCGTCGCCCAGGCTGTGGATGTCGCCGAGCAGGACGATGAATTCGTCGCCGCCCAGGCGGGCCACCGTGTCTTCCTTGCGGGAATTGGACAGCAGGCGCTGCGACACCATCTTCAGGATCTCGTCGCCGTAGGCGTGGCCATAGGTGTCGTTGATGGCCTTGAAGCCGTCCAGGTCCAGGTACATGACCGCCGCCTTGTGGTGGTTGCGGTTGGCGTGCTGCAGCGCGGTCTCGATGCGGTCTTCCAGCAGGCGGCGATTCGGCAGGCCGGTGAGCGCGTCGTGCAGCGCCAGCTCCTGCTGGGCGCGGCTGTACTGGGCCAGTTCCTTGTAGAGCAGGCGCACTTCGAGCATGTTGTGGATGCGCTTGTGCACTTCCAGCAGGTCGAAGGGTTTGCTGATGAAGTCGCGGGCGCCGGCTTCGAGCGCCGCGATCTTGAAGCTCGGCTGGGCCGTCAGGGCCAATACCGGCAAATAACCGCCTTGTACAATTTCCTTCAGGCCCTTCATCACCTGGAAACCGTTCAGGCCGGGCATTTGCAGGTCGAGAAGGATCAAATCGTAGTTGTGTTCGCGATGCAAGGGGCATACCTGCTCCGGCAGCATCGTCGAGC